>ERZ808041.241-NODE-241-length-52923-cov-5.464141_pt1 | contig 52923 bp, 47 predicted proteins | sample MGYA00380192_ERZ808041 | MGnify/ENA primary metagenome ERZ808041 (study PRJEB31490, sample SAMN06133412) | mouse gut metagenome | isolation source: Z1_1 | host: mice | place: China: Chengdu | collected 2015-05 ...
TCGGCTGAAACCAAGAAAAAGGAAGCGATCATCGAGGCAAAGGACGATATCTACAAGCTTAAGCAGGATAATGAAAAGGAAATGAAGGAACGCCGGTCGGAGGTTTCCCGCCTTGAGCGCCGAATTCAGCAAAAGGAGGAGTCTGTCGACAAAAAGCTCGACAACCTTGAAAAAAAGGAGGAGACGCTTCAAAACAAGCTGCGCGAAGCCGATGCCAAGCTGCAGGAGGCCGAGGACGTCAAGGCGCGCCAGTTTGAAATGCTTGAAAGAATCTCCGGCTTTACGGCTGATCAGGCTAAAAATTACCTGCTTGCCAATCTTGAGGGTGAACTGACGCACGAAAAGGCGCTGCGGATCAATCAATATGAGAGCCAGCTCAAGGATGAAGCCGACCAGCGCGCAAAGGAGATCATCGCGGCAGCCGTCGGCCGCTGCGCCGCGGATTATGTTGCGGAAATTACGGTGTCGGTCGTTCCTCTGCCGAGCGACGAGATGAAGGGCCGGATCATCGGGCGCGAGGGCCGCAACATCCGCACACTCGAAACGCTTACCGGCGTTGACCTGATCATTGACGATACGCCGGAGGCCATCACGCTTTCCAGCCATGATGCCGTCAAACGTGAAATTGCGCGTGTCGCGCTCGAACGCCTGATTCAGGACGGACGCATCCATCCCGCGCGCATCGAGGAAACCGTTGAAAAGGCGCGCCGCGAGATCGAGGGCAAGATCAAGCAGGATGGCGAGCGCGCCGTTATGGAGTGCGGCGTCCATGGCATGCATCCGGAGTTAATCCGTCTGCTCGGCCGGATGCGCTACCGCTCCAGCTATGGACAGAACGTACTTAGCCATTCGATCGAGGTTTCACAGCTTGCCGGCATGATGGCCGCCGAGCTTGGCGCGGATGAAGCGCAGGCGCGCCGCGCTGGCCTGATCCACGATATTGGCAAGTCGATGACACATGAAATCGAAGGCTCCCATGTCCAGATCGGCGTCGATTTGGCCCGCAAGTACAAAGAAAACGCCGACATCATCCATGCGATCGAAGCCCATCACAACGACGTTGAACCCAAAACAATCGTGGCCTGTCTTGTACAGGCCGCCGACGCCATATCGGCGGCACGGCCCGGCGCGCGGCGTGAAAACCTCGAAAATTACATCAAGCGCCTTGAGAAGCTTGAGGAGATCGCCAACTCGTTTGACGGCGTGGATAAGTGTTATGCGATTCAGGCAGGCCGTGAAATCCGCATCATGCTCAAGCCTGATGTCGTCTCTGATGACCAGATGACCATCGTTGCACGCGATATTGTGAAAAAAATCGAGAGCGACCTCGATTATCCCGGTCAGATTAAGGTGCACTGTATCCGGGAAAACCGCGCAATCGAATATGCAAAATAAGAAAAAGCAAAGCGGCGTCCCTTAAGGGACGCCGCCTTATTCACGTCTGGATGGCTTTTTCAGCCAAGTACAAGGGAAAACAAAACTGTCAAAAGCCCTGAAACGCCGACAGCGATCCCACTCATTGCGCCCTCCAGCTCTCCCATTTCCAGCGCCCGGCTTGTGCCGAGCGCATGGCTTGACGCACCGATTGCCAGACCGTCTGCAACCGGATTTCTGGCGCGGAACATCCGGATCATATACGGCGCCAGAACCGCGCCGATCATACCTGTAATGATCACAGCTGCGACTGTCACCGGGACAATGCCGCCGTGCTGCGCGGAAATCTCCGTGGCGATCGGCGTCGTAACAGATTTTGGGATCAACGAAGCAGTCACGGCTTCGTCGAGCTTAAATAAACGGCAAAGCGCATAAACGCTGCCCATCGAAACAGCCGAACCCACCGCGCATCCAGCAATCACCGGCAGCAGGTTTTTACCGAGTATCCCGCGTTGATTGTAGACTGACAAGGCAAGCGACGCTGTGGCAGGAGCCAGGAATAAGGCAATCAAGTCGCCGCCTTTTTGATAGCTTTCCAGCGGGATATGAAACAGCATCATCAGCCCGACAATCAAGGTGACTGCAATCAGCAGGGGATTAGCCAGCGGCGTTTTCAGCTTCCGGTTGACCCATAGCCCGGCTTCATATGCAAGGATGCTCAAAACGATCCCAAACAGCGGGGATTCCAGAACCGCCTTCATCATTCCGCCTCCCCGCGGCGCGTCAGCCGCCGCTGCAAGCAGGATACCGCGCGCACGGTGAAGCTAGTGGCAAAAAAGGTTGCAATCGTGGTGATGAAGCAAACGGCAAGCAGCGGCAGCAGACAACGCCGCAGAACATCAAAATATTCCATAACGCCCACACTTGCCGGGATAAAAAAGAACGGCATGTTTTTCAGCAGAAAGTCCGTTTTTTCTTGTACATGCTCGACACGCAGCAGGCCCGCCAGCAGCAGAACGAGCAGCAGGAGCATGGCTGTCACGCTTGCCGGGAACGGAACCGGCATATATTGCGCCACTGCCTCTCCGAGCAGGCAAACGCCGAATACAATTGCAATCTGTACCATCAATTTTACTTTCATAATCCGTCCTCCGTCATTGGAAAGTCCAAGGGCTAATTTCTCTATTTTCAATCAAACCCTAAACCGCTGTATTTCAGTATAGCGCGTACTTTCCGCCGGTGCAATCGCTTTTTGCAGGATTTTTTTAATTTCTTTCATTTTTATAGATTGCGGCACATTTTTTAAAGGACAGCGAGGCAGGCTACGGAAAACTGGACAGCACTCTTTGACACAACAAGCCGATTTGATAGACGGCCAAGGCAGCTCCATATGCAACCAATATCTGTGAAACAGCGGCGATCACTGTCGTTTTGATGGAGTGCAGCTCGCGGCGCATTGTCGCCAATGCAGAAACACACGGCGCATAAAGAGCGCAAAAGGTTAAAAACGACGCCGCTGAAAGCGGAGTGAACAGCTCTGTGAGCGCCGTTTCAAAAGAATGTGCGCCGGCGCACGCCACGCCAAGCGACGAAACAACGGCTTCCTTTGACACCAGTCCCGCCAGCAACGCGACAGCCGCCTTTCCATTTCCAAAGCCGAGAGGCCGAAAAAGCGGTGCGAGTGCGTTTCCGACAGCGGTAAATATACTCTGTGATGCGTCTGCGGTCCATAGCAAATGCAGATTGATATGCTGCATCATCCAGATCAAGACGCTCAATAAAAATATTAATGTCCCAGCCTTACGCAAAAAATCGCCGCATTTAGAGAATGTGCTGTGCAATACATTCCGCAGCGACGGCACACGATACGGCGGCAATTCCATCAGATATGGCGCGCTGTATGTCCTGTAGGGACCTGTGCGCAGCCAGAAACCCACAGCGCAGGCTGCCGCGATCCCAAGCAAATAGAGCATCGCCACCGCCGCACCCTGATGCGATGGAAAGAATACGCCTGTCAGCAACACATAGATTGGCAGCCGCGCGCTGCACGACAGATAGGGTGTCAAAAGGATGGTCATGCGTCGGTCCCGGTCGCTGCCCAGCGTGCGCGCCGCCATAACAGCCGATGTTGTACAGCCAAATCCCATCAAAAGCGGAATAAAGGATTTGCCCGTCAATCCGATCCTCCGCAGGAAATAGTCCATCAAAAAAGCTGCCCGCGCCAGATATCCACATTCCTCCAATATGGTGAGGCACAAAAAGATCAAGGCAACCTGCGGCAAAAAGGCAAGCACACTGCCGACGCCGCCGACCACGCCGTCGGCCGCAAGCCCGATCCAAAAACTTGATACACCAAGTTCAGGCAGCGCCCTGCGCAGAAAATCCGCTGCCTGTACAAAAAATTGCTCGGCAGCGCGCTTCATGGCAAGACCCATGCCGCCAAAGCAGATTGTAAAGATCATGGATACGACAGCCGCAAAGATCGGAAACGCCAGAAAACGGTTGAGCGCCAACGTATCGAATCTGTCGGACCAGGTATGCGGCCGCTTCGCGGCATGTCCGGCTGCCTGTCGCACAATAGCATCGACAGCATCATAACGCGCCTGCGCCAGAAATGCGGCCGCATCAACCCCACACCGCTGTTCAAATTCGCTTCTGATCCTGTCGATGTGCCGGCGCTGTATTTTTGTAAGCCCAAGCGAATCGGCAAGCTTCATATTTTCGAGCAGTCCAACCGCATAAAACCTCAGCTGCTCAGGCCGGCGGATATGCTCTGAGATCACACAGGCGACTGCGGCAATCGCCGCTTCTGCCGCCACGCCATAGCGCGGCGGCAGGCCGGCGCGCGCCCCAGCGCGCGCCGCTTCGGCCAACAGGCCGACTCCCTCCCCGCTGCGTGCCGCAACAGGGACCACCGGTACACCGAGTATATGTGCCAGCACGTCACAGTCGATCGCACCGCCCAGCGCGCGTACCTCGTCCATCATCCCGATTCCAACGGCCATCGGACATCCAAGCTCGCATAACTGGAGTGTCAAATAAAGGCCGCGTTCCAGAGATGTTCCGTCCAGCAAGTTTATCACCGCGTCATACGAACCGTCAAGAAGAAATTCGCGTGTCACCTGCTCCTCCAGCGTAAAGGCTGCAAGCGAATAAAGCCCCGGCAGATCAACCAAGCGTGCACTGCTGCCGCGCACAATCCCTTCCCGGCGCTCGACCGTAACCCCGGCCCAGTTTCCAACATGCTGATGGGCGCCCGTCAGTTTATTAAACAGCGTCGTCTTGCCGCAATTTGGATTTCCCGCAAGCGCAAGCGTCTGCATATCCGTCACCTCCAATGGTAACAGAATATGTCATTGCATCATAAAATAGGCACGCGCGGAAAAGGCCGCCCGAAAAATCGGGCGGCCTTTTCCAATCCGCTTCAAAGCCTGCTTGAAAAAACCGTGGTTACTCCGGTTCTTATGCAGTTTCTCAGGCCCTGCAAAACTTTTCGACGTAATTATCAATGGCCGCCTGGACAATTTCCAAAGCGGCTTCTGGGCCAGCCGTATCGTTAACGGCCGTCTGCTTCCCCTCCAGCTCTTTATAAACCGAAAAGAAATGACGCATCTCCTCAAAAATATGCACAGGAAGTTCGTCGATGCTCTTATACATATTGTACATTGGATCGTTGAAGGGAATCGCAATAATCTTTTCATCGTTCTTCCCATTATCAATCATGGAGATCACACCGATCGGATAGCAGCGCACAAGACTCAGGGGAATTAAGGATTCTGAACACAGCACAAGCACATCAAGCGGGTCGTTATCGTCGCCGTAGGTACGCGGAATAAAACCATAGTTAGCCGGATAATGCGTTGATGTGTACAGGATACGGTCCAGGATGATCAAGCCCGTTTCCTTATCAAGCTCATATTTGTTTTTGCCGCCCTTGCCGATCTCAATGACGGCGATAAAATCGTTTTTTGATATACGTTTTGGTGAAATATCATGCCAAATGTTCACGGCTGTTCCCTCTTTCATACAGTTTCCAAACCCTTGCATGGTGACAGTTTACCATATGTCGGCGGGAAAAGCAACTCACCACCGGGTTTTTGTCTCAACAACCTTTCCAATGATGACGAGTTGTTCAAGCTCCTCTCCGATGAAAACCTGCGGCTGATACGCCTGATTAAACGGCTGAAGGATGACCGCTCCCTCCTTTTTAATCACGCGCTTGAGCGTCCCCTCCTCACCCGCAACAAGCACAACCGCCAACTCGCCGCTTTCAACATCTGGCTGCCGGTGCACAAGCGCCAGATCGCCGCTGTGGATACGCGGCTCCATGCTGTCCCCGCGCACAATCAAATAAAAATAATCCCTTGGATCACGCACCTGCGCAGGCGCGGTCCCGTAATCCTCCTCAAATGCATAGGCCCCATAACCAGCTTTGACGGTCCCAAGCACCGGCAGCCGCGCCGTGTCCTGCGCGCCGTCTTGAAAATCGCGTTCACGCCCGAGCAGGTAATCGGAAGATACGCCCAGCACATCGGCAATTGTCGCCAGCGCGTTCGGCCCCGGCGTCGAACTTGCGGCCTCCCACTTCGCTACCGCCTGCTGGCTGACGCCAAGGCGCTGCGCCAGCGCGCGCTGCGAAATTCCGCATTCCTTCCGAAGGGCCTTCAGACGTTCTGAAAACATTCTGTATCCTCCATCCATTTTATTTCTTTTAGTATACAATTATCTGTTGTCTATGTCAATCCATATTTTTAAAAAAAGTTGTTAAATTATCGCTTGACAACTACATTTAGTTGTATTATAGTAAATACAACAACCATATTTGACAACGAGAAAGAAGGTTACTCATATGAAGCTGCTATACTGCGCGCGTCAACTGTATCAACTGCTTTCCATCATCTCTGTCTTTTTGATTATCGGCTCGCTCGGAGCATGGGAAACCGGCGGCATCTGCTTCCCCGAACTGGCGTTCCAGCTCCTATTTTTCGGTGGATGCGCGCTTTTCTGCGCAAAAAAAGGCGGCCGCCCAAAGCGTACCGCCACATATCACCCGCGCAAATCCAGCCGCGCCAACAGGCTTGTCGCACACCCAGCCACACACCGCCGGGTCCATGCAGCCTGAGTTATTCATCGGGATCAGAGTGGTCAAAGCCCCTCCAATCGGAACGACGGCGTAAATTCCGCGAATGCGGAAGCGCGTTCCTGCATATACCCGTCGAGCCCAAGCTCCCGCGCACGCTGCAAAACACGATTATACTCATAGGTGCTGACGCGCCGGTCAATTTCTGGATACCGCGCGCTGTGATACGACGGTGTATATTGAGCCATCAGGCTGATTAAAACTTCATTTCGTGGCAAATTTGACGCAATCCATTCCAGAACGGCGATCGAATCTCCCACTCCCTTAGGCAGTACGAGATGACGGATCAACAAACCCTTTTGCAGCACCCCATTTGCGTCCATTTTGACAGCCCCCACTTGGCGGAGCATCTCCGGCAAAGCGGCCGATACTGTTTTAAAATAATTGGACGCCCCTGAATAACGCGCGCTGCGGCGCGCGTCGACATACTTAAAATCGGGCAGGTAAACATCGACCACGCCTTCCAGCGCGCGCAGCGTCTCCATCGATTCGTAGCCGCCTGTATTACATACAACTGGAATTTGCAGACGCGGACGCGCCAGACGTACAGCCTGCGCCACCCAGGGAGCATAATGTGTCGGATTGACCAGATTGATATTGTGCGCGCCCTGCTTCTGGAGCGAAAGAAAAACATCCGCTAGCTGCTGCACCGTCAATTCTTTCCCAAAATTTCCGGCGCTGATCTCATAATTTTGACAAAAACAGCATTGCAGTGCGCAGCCGGAAAAAAATACGGTTCCCGAACCGCACGTGCCGCTGATGCACGGTTCCTCCCAAGTATGCAGGGCTGCGCGCGCTGCGCGGACATGGTTTGCGCCGCCGCAGAAACCTGTCGTCCGCGTCCTGTCCGCACCGCATCGGCGCGGACAGAGCGTGCATTTGTACGCGTTCATACAAGCTCGTCCAACAGAAGCCGCTCAACAATCCTGCATGCACTTGCCACGCGGTCCGCACAGGTCAGCTTGCGTTGGCCATTCAACTCCAGAAGCTCTCTGCAAATATTGCTTCCATTCTCCTTCGCAAAGGCTTCGGACAAGGAACGAACCCGTGCATATGTATCCTTTTTCGTCAGGCCGTCCGCGGCCGCTCCGCTGCTGTTTTTCAAGCCTGCAAGCATATAAATGGCTGCCGCCGCCCCGCAGACATTGTCATGCGATCCACCTATTCCGCCGCCAAAGCCCTCCGAAATGCGGAAAGCTGTCCGTTCATCAAGGCCAAACCGTGGGCTGAAGGCGCAAAGTACCGCCTGCGCACAATTACAACCCTCTTTATGGAGAGCAAGCGCGCGTTCAGTATAACTGCCCATATCAATACATCCCCTTGTCCGTTTTGCTGTAGCGCCCCTTCATACCTGTATATACACAAAAGCATGCGAAAAACCCTCCTTTAAAAGTCAACAGCATTACATATACGAAGCTATCAGCCATGAAGATCGGGTGTCTTATAAGGGGCATGCCATTTGTTGAAATCATTATACCATGTCCGCGAAGCGGCATGGTGTAATCGGCCATCAGGATGGAAGCGGGCCGCGCCCGCGCATCGCCTTGGCCATGAGAGCGGTATAATAACCGCTCTGCGGTTATTATACCAGTCGTGCAGGGCGATGTAAATACCGCGCAGCAATGGACAGAACCAGCAACACTGCAAGCTTTATTACATTTATTGCGTCTGATGTTAAAAAATTTGGCCCAATTGGATATAATTATCAAGCAGGTGGATAACATCCCGCTGTTTATCCACATCCAGCTTCATGATCTCATTCATACAGCGTTGAAGCTCTGTAATGCACTTGCCCTCCTCCGACGCAAGCTGTTCATCAAACAACTGTGCTGTTTGGATTTTCAGACCTTCCGCGATATGGTCAAGTGTCTGAACTGTCGGATTGCATTTGCTGTCGCGTTCCAATCTGCTGACACATGCTGAAGTCAGGCCGGAAATAAATGCCAGTTGTTCCTGTGTGATTCCAAGCGTTGTACGCAGATACCGAATATTTTTTTGAATAATCTGACTGCTATTCATCAAAAACACCTCTTTTCGACATCATAATACATTCTTCGATCCTTTTCCAAATGTCATAGGTACAGAATTGAAAAATTGGTATTATATTTATAATTGTTTTTTCAAAATCTGCAGATTTTTTTTATTTTACAATAAATTCTGTACTTATATTATAAAACAAAATCGGAAAGAAAGAAATACAATTTTTACATTTTCTCATCCTTTTTTTACATTTCCTGCACTTTATCCAGTATTCAATGGACCTTGCCTCATATTCCTTGCATTTTATGAAGGGCAATCGTATAATAATGGTCGTACAACATTTCAACAAAAAGGAGGGCCTGTATGGTTTGTCCTTCTTGCGGCAGGCGTATTCCGCGTAAAAGTCAATATTGCCTTCACTGCGGCGCCTCTGCGGCTGCTTTCAAATCTGCTGTTGAAAACGGTGACGGCTCGCCGGTTCGCACCTGTATCCTATGCGGCGCTCCGCTGCCTGAGGACAGCACCGCCGATGTCTGCGAGCGTTGCCTGAGCGGACAAACGCCGCTCCATCCAACGGAACCGGAACCGGAGCTGCTCCCGGCGTTTGAGCAAAGCGCGCCCGACGACACTGCCACAGCGAAAAAGCATTTGCCCATACTCAAATGGCTGCTGTTTATTTTTATTCTTCTGGCCGCCGCGGCAGCCGCGCTTTTTTTTCTGCGTTCTTATAACACCGGGGACTCCGCAGACCTTGCATCATCAGCGGCACATACAACCGCTCTTTCAGAGGATGAGCAATATGCTGTTTCCTGCGCACAAGAAATGGTGACCGCCGCCGCTTACGATCCAGGAAGCGTCCATTTCCGCAAATCGGATCTTTCCGTGCAGTTCGATGGGTCCGTCTATACGGTTACACAGACATTCGACCGCAGGATTGCGAGCGGCGAGAGTGTCACGCAGCCTTATATGGCAGTCCTGTCGCTCAACAGCGGCGCTGGCAGCGGCTATAAGCCTCTGTCGCTCAAGGTTGGCGACGATGTGCTTTATGATTATCGAACGACGCAATGAAACGAAAATAAAGGCGGCCGGCATCAACTGCCGGCCGCCTTTATTTTTATAAGCGCACCTGTTTGTTTGAATCCATCCGACAGCCGCAGCACTGGGCGCTGGTCCTGGAGCTGCACACCTGTGCGTCAATCCTTTTTTGAAAGGACAGACATTCACAGTTCTTTCACAGAATTGTTACAAATACAATGTCCCTAACTGGAAATCATTTTGGTTATATTAGTAAAGAACTGGTCACACCAAACTGATTTTCTCAATTACAAGCCGAAAAGGAGGCGCTTTTTATGAATATGAAAAGAATCGTTGCGGCGCTGCTTGCATGTGCATGCGCTTTCTCAATCAGTGTGACATCCTTCGCTTATGACCGCAGCATCATTGACCAGGTCGTTGACAGCGACGGTGAAATCGCTGACACGGAATACGATGCATATGCCCCAGGCAGCTACTATTATTATGTGATTGGACCATCAAGCGATTATGATATCCTGACGAATTCTGATTATCTGCGTTTCTCAATGAAGAAAAAAACAAATGGCAAATACATCGACGACGCCGAGCTGATTGAGAAAAAATTCGGCGGCAACCGGTATGTTTGTATTCAATTCCGTGTGAAAGATAATTTTACCGAGGATGAATACAAAATTGAGATGGAGGCCCAGTTCCGCGCCAAAAAGGACTTGGTCGCGATCACATCCGGACTATCCGGCAGCTTCCCCAGTTTCCGGCCCGCTACCAGCAGCGATACATCTACCGGCGGCAGCGCCGTCCTGACACAGCTTCAACGGGAAAAAGACGCGCTCAATAACAAAACGCCCTTCTCCTCTCCGGCCACAAGCTCCGAGCGCAGGGTCAATGAGCTTTTGCAGGCGATTATTGATGCTGAAAACGCACTTGCAAACGCTGTGTCCGGCGCAACGCCGTCCTGGGGATCCATTACATCACTGACCGATGCGCAGCTCGATTCGCTTCTGGCTGGTTTGCCGTCTCAGGCGAGCGTCAATCAGGCCAATCAACAGGCATCCCAGCAAGCGGCCAAGCGCAAGGAACGCATGGATTATCTGAATCAGGAGATTTCCCGTATTGAAACGGAAATCCGCCGGCTTGAGACAGATCTCTCCAATAAGCGGGCCAGCATCCCAGACAGCGCCGCCGCGCAGCAAAAGGTAAATGATCTGCGCACCGAACTGGCAAACTTCAAAGAACGTCAATCTCTGCTAGCAGGGATCAGTACCGCACTGGCAAATTATGACGCCGCGCCTTCAGAAGCGACCTTCAATGCGCTCAAGGCCGCCGTGCAGAAATATCATCCAGCGCAAACCTCGATGTATGACGGCTCTGCGATCACACCGAACATGCTTGACGCCATCGTTTACAGCGCGCCGCTGCCGCCCTCCAACCTCACGCCAGCCACACCGGTTACGCCGCCCGGAACCGGCAGCGACGCTTTCGGCGACCTCGACGGCAGCTTCTCTGTCGACTCGGACGATTCTCTGGACGATGGAATGGAAAGCGTTGGAGATGATGGGGAAGCGGATGTCATGATGATGAGCGCCACAACCGCTGTTCTTGCAAATGCAAATGCGGGCACCGACGCAGCCCGCGACACGGCGATTGCAACGATCCGCAGCGCCGTCCAATCTGAAACGCCCGCACTCACAGCGATGGTCAATGATTACGAAACAAACCGTATCCCCACGGCGCAGCAAGAGATCAACAGCCTGCAAAATACCATCGCCGCCGCACAGCAGGCTGTACGTGACGCAGAGAACGCCCTGGCCGCTTATAAGGCCGGAGACGGCGCAAAGTTGGAAGGCTACAGGGCCGAGCTTGCGCAGCTTCAACAACAAGATTCAACCGTCATTCCCGGCACAACCCTTACGCAGGAGCAGGTGCGTCCGCTCGTCAGCAGCGTCAAATCCGCCCGCAAAGCGCGGCTCGATGCGATCAACGACAAACAAGCCGAGATCGACCGCCTGTCCAGTGTCGGCGGCAGCACGACCCCCGGCTATCTCAAATCGGGAGACACCTATTATAAAAACTTTAAATTCTATATCGGCAACCAGCAAATCACGGACGACGACGCGACCTTCTACGCAGGAGAAAAGGGCGTAGTCATCAAGCCGGTTAAAAACGAGATCAACACCGTCACCTGGGAAAACAGCAACGGTTATATTGCATCGGTCCGTTTCCGCGCCGATTCAGAGGTCAATTACTATTGCCCGCGCCTTTCGACGGCCTGGAACAATGAGGACTACACTGAATATTTTAACAACCGCGACGCCTACCTTTACGATTTCGTGGGCAATCCAAAGCTGCCCTGTACCTCGCGCGCGACACTGTCGCTCTATAATCCATACGTCGACGGCAATGGACGTATGACCGTCAGCAAAAACAAGATCTATGTTTATGAGGTGGTTGACGGAGAACTGATCGACCGTTCAAACAGCTTCTCCTTTGGTGAAAATGACGACGGTGATTCCGTGCTGACGCTCCAGACACGCACGCTTGGTACCTATATCATTTCCGATGGCAAGGCGAACGTCGATAAAAAGAAACCTTCGAACAACAACAATAACAATAATAGCAGCAATAATCAGAACAATTCCAACAAGGGACCAACGATCAACATCAACCAGAACACGAAACCTATTCCAAATACCGGAAGGTAAACGGACGTTTTTCTCCCTCTTTACAGCCGCAGCCCCCGGCTTCCAAAGAAGCCGGGGGCTGTTCTATACTATATCTATCAGTTTTTCAGCGATTGGAGTGGCGCTGGGATGCGGCCTCCGCGGCTTATGAAGCGGGCCGGCGAGAAAGTGTTGACCTTCATAATCGGGCCGCTGCCGAACAGGCCGCCGAATTCAAGCTCCTCGCCCGCCTCACGGCCGACGGCGGGGATGATGCGCACGGCGGTCGTTTTGGAATTGACCATGCCGATCGCCGCCTCGTCGGCGATGATCGCAGCGATCACCTCGGCAGGCGTGTCCCCCGGAACGGCGATCATATCAAGTCCGACCGAACAGACAGCCGTCATCGCTTCAAGCTTTTCGATCGAAAGCGCGCCGCAGCGGGCCGCGTCGATCATGCCCGCGTCCTCCGAAACAGGGATAAACGCGCCGGACAGCCCGCCCACAGCCGAGGACGCCATCACGCCGCCCTTTTTGACCGCGTCGTTGAGCAGAGCAAGCGCCGCTGTCGTACCGCAGCCGCCGCACTTTTCAATGCCGATTTCCTCGATGATGTGCGCCACGGAATCGCCGATGGCCGGCGTCGGCGCGAGCGACAGGTCGACGATGCCGAACGGCACGCCAAGCCGGCGGCTCGCTTCGGAACCGATCAGTTGGCCCATACGCGTGATTTTGAACGCCGTCTTTTTAATCAGCTCGGCGACCTCAGTGATATTGAGGTCCTTGGGCGCGGCGGCCAGAGCGGCGCGCACAACGCCCGGGCCGGACACGCCGACATTGATGACGCAGTCAGGTTCGCCCGCCCCATGGAACGCGCCGGCCATGAAGGGGTTATCCTCCGGAGCGTTGCAGAACACGACTAGCTTGGCTGCCGCGAAACAGTTGTTGTCGGCCGTGATCTCGGCGCAGCGGCGCACGATGCGTCCCATCAGGCCGACCGCGTCGAGGTTGATGCCCGTCTTGGTCGAACCGATATTGACGGACGCGCAGACATGATCGGTGGCTTTGAGCGCCTCGGGAATGGCGTTGATCAGCGCCTCGTCACCCGCTGCGAAGCCTTTATGTACAAGCGCGGAAAAACCCCCGATGAAGTTGACGCCCACCTCGCAGGCGGCGCGCTCAAGCGCCAGCGCGTACTGCACGGGGTCGCCGCCGGAAGCGGCGGCCAGCATGGTGATTGGCGTAACGGAAATGCGCTTGTTGATGATTGGGATGCCGTACTCCATCTCCAGCGCCTCGCCAGTCTTAACCAGGTCTTTGGCGCAGCGCGCAATCTTGTCATAGACCTTTTCGCAGGACCGTTCGATGCTGCCGTCAGCGCAGTCAAGCAGCGATATGCCCATCGTGATCGTGCGGATATCCAGGTTTTGATCCTGGATCATGCGGATTGTTTCAAGAACATCGCTGGTATTAAGCATAAGTTTACTCCTTCGTCAGATGCGGTGCATCGAATTGAACACGTCCTCATGCATGACATGGATGGACAAGCCGGCCTTTTCGCCGAGCTGGTTCATCTGATAGACAAGCTCGGACAGCTCGCAGTTGACGCTGGAAATATCGATCATCATAATCATGCAGAACAAATCCTGCAGAACGGTCTGCGTAACCTCAATGATATTCGCGTTGCACTCGGCGCATTTGTTGGCCACCTTGGACAGGATACCAACATGGTCCTTGCCGATGACAGTCAAAACAGCACGCATACTCTGCTACCTCCCAAACCTGATTGTACCGCCGGCGCCCGCGCCGGCCGTTCGCCTTGTATCACGGTTGGAATAGTATAGCACATTTTTCATAAAAATGCTATACTATTTATATCGCCGTATGCTATACTATGAAAATGAATCGCAGATTCCCAGTGGGATGCGGCATAAGCCGCCCCATTGATCTTGGCTGTTTGAAAAATCGGAACAACCGTCTTTTTATGCGGGTAATCCTGTACTTTTTCTATTTTCAAACAAGCCCTGAATACATACAGGAGGATCATTATGTTCAGCAACATCTTTGACAGCCACACCCATTCCGACAATTCCTCCGACGCGCACCATTCCGTCATGTTTATGTGTGAAAAGGCCGTGGAGAAGGAAATCCCCGGCATCTGCATCACCGATCACTGCGAGCTGCGCACCTTTGAAGAAGGCCAGTACGAAATGCGTATTACACAGTCCGTATTCGAGGTGCAGAAAGCGCGGCGCGTGTTTAACGGAAAGCTTGCGGTTATGGCGGGCATCGAGCTTTCCGACGTGCTTTACGACCCGGCTTTGACCAGCTCCATCCTTGAGCGTTTCCCGTTCGACATGGTGATGGTTTCACAGCACAACACACTGTCCGGTGAGGATATCTATTACAGCGATTTCGGCGCGTGGAGCAGCGGCGATATCGACCGCCTGCTGGAGGAATATTTTACATATCTGATCAAGGCCGCACAGCTTAATCAGTTCGACGTTATCGGGCATCTGACCTATCCGCTGCGCTACATCACCGGCAAGCATAAAATCCGCGTCGACCTGCGCCGCTACGACGACAAGATCGAGGAGATTCTGCGCCTTACAGCGCAGAACGGACGCGCGATTGAGATCAACACCTCCGGGCTGTACGGCGCCCTGCGCGACACCATGCCGCCGCTTTGCTATGTCAAACGGTACCGGGAGCTTGGCGGCGAGTATATCACGCTCGGCTCCGACGCCCATTCGGCCGACGCGCTCGGCCGCGGCATTGATTCCGGAATGGAAATGCTGCTTGAAGCCGGATTTTCATACTTCACATTTTATAAGGAGCGCCATCCGCTCCAGTTTAAGATTATCTGAACAGACGAAAAAGGGGTGCGCGAAGCATGAAGGAACAAAACAAGGAAAAACTGTTAAGGCTGATCGACGACAACGCGAAGCTCACAAACGAGCAGCTTGCCGTCATGCTCGGCGAGGACGCGCAGGATGTCGCGCAGACGATCGCCGGTTATGAAAAACAGGGCGTCATCCGTGGCTACAAGGCGCTGATCGACTGGGATCAGACCGACCGCAACCTTGTTTCGGCGCGCATCGAGATCAAGGTAATTCCAAAGGGGACGATGGGATTCGAGGAGATCGCCTACACCATCTCCCAGTTCCGCGAGGTGGAAACGTGCTATCTGATGAGCGGCGGCTATGATCTGGCTCTGACAATCAGCGGAAAGACGTTCAAGGACATCGCGCTTTTTGTGGCGCACCGTCTCGCGCCGCTCGAACCGGTCCAGTCAACCAGCACGCACTTTGTGCTGAAAAAGTACAAGCAGCGCGGCCAGATGATGGTTGACGATTTCAAAGACGAACGGGAGGTAACCTCCCTGTGATGGACTACGACAAAATTTTAAGCCGCCGCGCCGTTGCAATCAAGCCGTCGGGCATCCGCAAGTTTTTCGATATCGCCGCGGAGATGGACGACGTGATCTCGCTCGGCGTCGGCGAACCTGATTTCAAGACGCCTTGGAATATCCGCCGCGCCGGCATCGAAAGCCTGGAACGCGGACATACCTGGTATACGGCCAATTCCGGGCTTATGCAGCTTCGCGAGGCGGCCTGCGGTTATTTAAAGCGCCGCTTCACGCTTGAATATGATCCCAAAAAAGAGCTTTTGATCACGGTCGGCGGTTCCGAGGCAATCGATATTGCCATCCGCGCGCTCGTCGAGCCGGGCGACGAGGTGCTCGTTGTGGAACCGTCATTTGTCTGCTACACGCCGATTACCGAGCTGACCGGCGGCGTGCCCGTGCCGATCGCCACGCGCGCCGGGGACGCGTTCAGACTGACGCCGGAGCAATTGAAGGCGGCCATTACTCCGCGCACAAAGCTGCTGATCCTTCCCTTCCCCAACAATCCGACCGGCGCAGTCATGCGGCGCGCACATCTGGAGGCAATCGCCGGGGTACTGCGCGGAACCGGCATCATGGTTCTGTCGGATGAAATCTACGCCGAATTGACGTATGGCGACGAACGTCATATCTCGTTTGCCGAAATCGACGGCATGAAGGAACGCACCATCCTGGTGCAGGGCTTCTCCAAAAGCTACGCCATGACAGGCTGGCGCCTTGGATATGCGGCGGGTCCGGCTCCGGTGATTAAGCAGATGACAAAAATACACCAGTTTTCGATCATGTGCGCCCCCACGACAAGCCAGTACGCCGCAGTCGAGGCGCTCAGAAACGGCGACGCCGACATTGAGGAGATGCGCGGCCAGTATGATATGCGCCGCCGTCTGCTTGTGGATGGACTGAATCGCATGGGGCTTGACTGCTTCTCGCCCGAGGGCGCGTTCTATGTCTTTCCGAGCATCCGCTCGACGGGCCTTTCCAGCAGCGACTTCTGTATGCGTCTGCTGGAGGCGGAGCGCGTCGCCGTCGTTCCGGGCGACGCGTTCGGCGAAAGCGGCGAAGGGTTTGTGCGCATTTCCTATTCCTATTCCGTCAACCATTTGCTCGAAGCCCTTAAGCGGATCGACCGCTTTCTCAAGACGCTTTAAACGGTCCGCGGCTGTCAACGCCCCCTGTTTTTATCCTTCATCGAAAACCTTGTACATTTAGGAGAACGTATATGCCTCTGGACGGAGTATTTTTGACCCGGCTGCGGCGCGAACTGGCCGGCGCGGTCGTCGGCGGGCGCGTCGACAAGATTCATCAGCCGGCCCGTGAAACGATCGTTATCGCCATGCGCGCGCGCGCCGGCAACCGCAAGCTGCTTTTGTCGGCGTCGGCGTCGAATCCGCGCGTGCATTTCACCGAGCTGGCGCAGGACAATCCCAAATCGCCGCCAATGTTCTGTATGCTGATGCGCAAGCATCTGACAGGCGCAAAGCTCGTCGATATCACACAGGCGGGGCTTGACCGCATCCTGCATTTCCACTTTGAAACGACAAACGAGCTTGGCGACCGCGTCGTATTGACGCTGTCCGCCGAGATCATGGGGCGGCACAGCAACATCATCCTGGTCGGCCAGGACGGCCGCATCATCGACGCGGTCAAACGCGTGAGCGATGAAATGTCGCGGGTACGCCCTGTATTGCCCGGCATGATGTACACCCATGTGCCGGCCGGCAGCCGCCTGGATATCTATAAGGCCGCGCCGTCGGAAATTGTAAAGCGGCTGCATGATACGCCGGAACAGCCGCTTTACAAGGCGCTGATTTCGACGCTGGAGGGTATGAGTCCGCTTGTCTGCCGCGAAATCGCCTGGAATGCCGCGCGCGACTGGGAAACGCCTGTCTCCCAGCTTGACGGCGAGCGGGAAACACGGCTCAAATTTTATCTTTCACAGCTCTCCGACAGGCTCAACCGCGATGAAGTTCATCCTGTGATGCTCGTTGACGCCGCCGGCAAGCCGTCGGATTTTACCTATATCGATATCAACCAGTATGGGCATACGCTTGTCAGCCGTGATTTTGACACCTACAGCGCGCTGCTCGACAGCTTTTACAGCGAGCGCGACCGCATCGACCGGATGCGCCAGCGCGGCGCGGACCTTCTGCGCCTGCTTGCGAATCTGAGCGAACGCACCGCGCGCAAGCTGGCGGCGCAGCGCAAGGAACTGCTTGAATCGACGGAGCGCGAAACGCTTAAAATTTACGGCGATTTGATCAACGCGAACCTTTACAGCCTTGAGAAGGGCCAGCCAATCGCGGAGGTTGAAAATTACTATGAGGACGGCAGCCCCAAAATAAAAATCCCGCTCGATCCGATGCTCACGCCGAGCCAGAACGCGCAGCGGTATTACGCGCGTTACCGCAAGGCCGACACAGCCGAAAAGAAGCTGCGCGCGCTCATCGAACAGGGCGAGTCCGAGCTGGTTTACCTCGACACCGTATTTGACGAGCTGGCGCGCGCCTCGCTCGAATCGGAGCTGAACGCCATCCGCGAGGAGCTTGCAGCACAGGGTTATGTGCGGCGCGCGGCGCGGCGCGGCATGAAAGAGGAGCGTCTCGCGCCGCTGCGCTTCGTCTCGGATGACGGCTTTACAATTTTATGCGGACGCAACAACCTGCAAAACGACCGCCTGACGCTCAAGGACAGCCGCAAAACCGATATCTGGCTGCATACGCAGAAGATCCCCGGCTCGCATGTCGTGATTGTGACACAAGGACAGGAGGTACCGGACCGCACGCTTGAACAGGCCGCCGTTATCGCCGCGTATCATTCCAAGGCGCGGGAATCAGGAAAGGTCGCAGTCGACTATACACAGGTGCGCAACGTATGGAAACATCCGTCCGGCAGGCCGGGGCTTGTGCTCTACGAGCCGTATCAGACTGCCATTGTTGAACCGGACGCCGCGCTTGCGGACAGGCTGCTTGAAAAACAGCACGGACAATCGTAGCCTCCGCTAAAAACGCGGCCCAAACCGGGCCGCGTTTTTTAACAAAAATTAGCAGTATCCGCGCCGTTTTCAGCCGCAACGGCTGCGAAAAATTGGCGCGCATTGTACAAGCGGACGAGGGCAACATAATCGCGGGGGAAAAAACGCACCGCGTCGTTTCCCCCGCGTGCACGGCCCAGTAAAGCCGTGCGCACGCCGCCCGGTCTGTAAGGATCGACCCGCCGGCACATACCCTGCGCACGACGGGGGACGGCGGCCGAATAACGCCGGCGCGCAGCGGCAAAAGGACGATGAGAACATGTCTCGAGAGAGCGCCTATTTCATTGTCAGAAACCTTGACGGCAAACACGACCTGAAGGAGCTTAAACAGGAGCTTGATACGCTTCGCGGCGTATCGTCCGTCAGCGTCAACACGCAAAACCACCTTGTCAGCGTTGATTATGACAGCTCGGGTGTCACTTACGACCGGATCGAACACCGGCTCAACAGGCTCGGTTATGAAATCGCGGCCGACGCCAGCAACATCCAAACGCAGTAGGAGGCGAGCGCAATGCCCAAGGACAGCCAGCCGGATAAGAAAGAAGTCCGCATCAGAAAATGTGATGGCCAGACGCCGCTGACCCGCGAGAACCAAAACCAGCACAACAACGCGAAAAAGCAGTCGATCAGGCACAATGACGTTTAAATACGGTGCGGATATGCCCCGGCCAAATGGCCGGGGCATTTTCGTTTTTCATTCGGCGGCGCCAGCCGTTTTCTTCGGCTTTTTACACAGCTTGAGCACAATTTTGCGCTGCTTTGCCACTTGCTCAAACAGGCGCGCTGCATATACGGCCTTTTCCCTGACCTCCATTTCATCATTTTCTTGCTGCGCAAGTCCGTCCATCACATCGCGAATGGCATCCAGATCCAGCAATGCGACGGCTGTACAATAAAAGGTTTTTCGCCGTCCGTCGTTATAGCCGTCAAGCAGCGTATGCAGAATCTTAATTTTTTCCTCCAATTCGGCGCGGTATGCGTCAAGTCCGATCTGCTGGAGCCGCGCAAGGTCGTGCGCCATATGGCGGTGCGAAATAAAGGAGTCGTATTCCGTCATTGCCTGATATCGAGCGCAGGGATATTCTATGCAGTCGCAGCAAAACTCGATTCCGCCGCGGTCCAGACTGCACCGTGCAATTGCGCAGGGCTGATTGCCCTTTCCCCCGCCGCAGCCCGGGCAGTAGCCGTTTAAATTCATTGGACATAATCCGCAGTTCAACCCGCAGAGTGAAAACAATGGGTACTGTCTCTTAAATTCCTTCAAAGCACTCCCTCCTTCCTGTTTACATTTTGGACCCGCTGGCAAAGCCGCCGCATCCAAAATAGCGGCGCTTTATTCCGGCAGCTTTCGCAAAAATACTTGTGAGTTTTCAAAAGCATGCCCGCGTTTTTGTTTTTTCCGCTAGAAAAATTGTTCTCATTTTCAGCACGGCTTTGTTTGTCAACAGAATCATCATAAACAGAAATATGCCGCCTGTCAATTTCGATGCAGAAAATCTGATAAATTTCCCTTAAATGATTGCATGTGCAACCAATATGTGTTATGCTGTTTATATCTCATGTTATAGAGCAGCCGCCTTACAAAAAGCGAGGTATGATTATGGAAATGGAACAAGGCCAATTTTCCTTCAGCAAGCACATCTCTATCCTTTACCGCTGCGGACAGTCGTACTACGACGACGTTCTGCGTGAATATGGCATCGGCTGCGGACAGCAGTTTTTTTTGCTTCGCATCTCGCAGCTTCCCGGCATCAGCCTGCTGGAACTGGCGCAGATCGGAAGTTTTGACCGCGGTACCGCGACGCGTGCCGTCCAAAAATTGGAGGAGCTTGGATACATTCGGCGCGTGGGCGATCCAAATGACCGGCGCGTCGTGCGCCTTTACGTAACGGAGAAGGCCCGCCCTGTGATCGAGGCTACGCTCGCGGCGCGGCAGCGCTGGAATGATATTCTGACCCAGGGTATGACATCAAAGCAGCGTGAAGCTGCCAAAACGCTTTTGGTGGCGATGTCACAGAACGCGCATCAATATGTTTCCAATGACAGCGCGCCGCACGGACGTGCTGCACACAAGCAGGCTGATCAAACGGGAAAAGAGGAATAAAAACGCAATGGGACAAGCCATCGAAAAACAACAAAACCCACTCGGATATGAGCCGGTGCAGAAGCTGCTGGCACAGTTTGCGCTGCCGGCAGTCATTTCCATGCTGGTCAGCGCGGTTTACAACATCGTCGATCAGATTTTTATCGGCCAGGGAGTCGGTTTTCTGGGCAATGCGGCGACAACCGTATCGTTTCCGATCGTGACAATCATGTTGTCCATCAGCACCCTGCTTGGGGCAGGCGGAAGCGCCTATGCCGCGATCAAGCTCGGCGAAAAACGCGAGGAGGAGGCCGAGAGGACGCTTGGCAACGTCTTTATGCTCCTTCTTGCCGCTGGCGTCCTGTTGGCGGCGGTCGGGCTGATATTCCTGGACCCGATCCTGCATCTGTTCGGCGCGACGTCGCAAAACTTGGAGTATTCGCGCGATTACGCCTCCATTATCCTGATCGGCGCGCCGTTTAATATGCTCAGTGTCGGGCTTTCAAACATGGCCCGCACAGATGGAAATCCGCGCCTGTCCATGTACAGCATGGTGATCGGATGCGCGCTCAACACGGTTCTCGATCCCATCTACATATTCATTTTTGGCTGGGGCGTTAAGGGCGCGGCTATTGCGACCATCACCTCGCAAATTCTTTCGGCCGTCGTACTGACGGTATATTTCCTGTCCCGCGGCAAGATGCGGCTGCGCCGGGCAAACCTGCGCCCAGCCGGCCATATCTGCAAAACAGTGATCGCACTGGGCGTTTCAAGCTGCATCACGCAGCTCGCCTCCACCATTCTGCAAATTGCAATGAACAACTCGCTCGTCTATTACGGCAATCAGTCGCCGGTCGGCGGCGATATTGCATTGAGCGCAATGGGCATCGTTGTCAAGGTCAGCGCCATCCTCATTGCTGTCGACATCGGCATTGGAATCGGTTCACAGCCGATCCTGGGCTTTAACCGGGGCGCCAACCAGCCGCGGCGCATTAAGCAGACCTATCGCATCGCCGTTACAATGGCCACCATCGTCTCAACAGCGGGATGGCTTGTCTGTATCCTCGCGCCGCAGCTTCTGCTGCGCCTGTTTGGCTCTGGCGGACAGCTCTTTACTGATTTCGCGGTCAAATGTATGCGTATCTTTATGTTCGGCGTTTTCTGCTCCGGTTTCCAAATTGTTACGACCAGCTATTTTCAGGCGACCGGTCAGCCGCTCAAGGCGTCTGCACTGTCGATGCTGCGTCAATTGATCCTGCTGATCCCGTTGATTTTGGTCCTGCCGCTGTTCATGGGGCTTGACGGCATCCTGTACGCCGGCCCGATCGCCGATATCACCGCTGGAATCCTTGTCTTTTGTTTTGCTGTCCACGAAATGCGCCGCCTTGACCGCTGGATAGAAGAAACGGACGTATGACCGCAGCAGGGCTGTCGAACGCTGCAAAACTTTAGAGTCTATACTCACGGTCTGCGCAAATCCGGTACACAAGCGGCGGAAATCCGTTCAGGATTTCCGTCCCTTTTGTTATTGTATTGCCGCCGTGCGCCTGTACACCGCGGACATGTTTTCTCCATATAATAAAGCAGCCTTCACCGGCCGCTGCGGCGGCCCCGGGCCGCTCTTTTGCTGCTTTGGACCGCCCGGACATATCCAGCAAAGCAGAAGAATGGAGACAATCATGTTTTTTATTCGCACAAATGACCAGGTGAAAATCGCGGTCTATGATTTGAATCCCTGCGGCAGTGAAACAATCCTTCTCATCCACGGATGGCCGCTCTCACATCAGATATTTGAATATCAGGAATCACTTTTAACCGCCAATGGATTTCGTGTTGTAAGCATGGATCTGCGCGGCTTCGGAGCGTCGGACGCGCCGGCCTGCGGCTATGGCTATGACCGCATGGCGGATGATATCTACACTGTCGTGCGTGCTCTTAATCTGCGCTGCTTTACGCTTGCCGGCTTCTCGATGGGCGGAGGTATTGTAACACGCTATATGGGACGCTACAATGGCTATGGCGTTAAACGGCTTGTGCTACTGGGCGCGGCCTCTCCGCGTTTCACGCAATGCAGCGACTTTCCTTACGGTGTGACACGGGAAGCTGTCGACGCCTGGATTTCGCAGGCTTCTACAGACCGTGCACAGCTCTGCGAGCAATTCGGCAGCATGCTGTTCGCCTCCCCGCAAAGCAGCGCTATCGTCGATTGGCTTCGCATGCTGTCGCTCGGCGCCTCCGGCATCGCAACCATTCAAACCGCCTGTGCGCTGCGCGATGAGGACTGCCGCGCCGATCTCTCCAAAATTTGTGTACCGACCGGCATTTTTCATGGCAGGCAGGACGCTGTCGTTCCATTTGAGCTGGCGACTGTTCAACAGTCATGCATTCCAGGCGCGCAGCTTTTCGCATTTGAAAACAGCGGCCACGCTGTATTTTACGACGAGCTGTGCAGCTTCAATCAACAGCTCCTCGCCTTTCTGCGCACACCTGTATGTTGAAATCCGGCGTCCTAAACCAGGTTCAAATTTGATTCACAAATTCTTTTCACATTGTTTCGATTATTCTAAAACCCCATCCACAATTGCTCTGTATACTATGAGCATACCAAACAGCAAAGCCGGCGCGGGTGGACGGAACACCGACCCGATTCCGGCAAATCAAACAGTTCTTCCCGCAAGGGATTTATATATTCTTTTTCATATCTCTCCTCTTTTCCTTTCCTCTACTCTGTGGCATGGCCCTCCGGCCATGCCAGCACGAACAAGGAAACGGCCGCCCAACTGTATGGACGGCCGTTTTGTGCGTCTGGCTTCATAGCTTTAGATTTACGAAATATGTATTCCCCTCAAAATCATCGCTCCAGACCTCCAGATATTGGAGCTTAAATTCAGTGATATCGCTCGGTACGATAAAAATTAAATTTCCGGTACGGCTTTCGTCCTTTAAAAGCTGATACTCCTCGGGGAGCTGGCCCTCAGCGAATTGCGTATCAGGATAAATTCCCGTGTCGCCCAAGTCCGCCCAAATAAGCTGAAAATCGGTAGCGAACATCGGGATACTTGCATCATCCTCAAAGGTATTTTTAATTGTAACGTTGACAACCAAAAATTGATTCGTTTCATCCTCGGGCACATAGCCTTCTATCTCGGCCGCGGTTGAAACCTCGTTTACCTGGAAATTAAAAAACGCCGTTTCCACCAGTTCGCCCGATTCAAAGGTGTAGGTCTGCCCATACTCGCGGCCGTCGGCCTGAATGGCTGTACCCGCATCTTCTACCAAGCCTGAAACCGTATCCGAAACACTGTTTTTGCATCCCGCGCCGCCCAGCGCCACACAAGCCGCCAGCAGCAATACCGCCAGTTTTTTCATCTCAATTCTCCTCATTTTCCGGGCTGCTTCACGTAATGTAAAAACGTCTCTCCCATATTGCCTGCGTCCGCGTCAGCGCGCCCTCGTTTTTATATATACGCGTTTTTATTGTTAAAATTTCAAATTCAGTATTCATAACGCGTATACATATTATTTTTTAAATTATATCATATTTGATATAAATATCAACAAATTTTTATCCGATTGGTGAATGCGGAATCAACAGCGCCTTCTCCGCCTAAAGGCCGCGCTGTGCCAAAAAGCGCCGGCGTGAATACGCCGGCGCTTTTACAGAATTGGCGCGTCCAATTCTTTCAAGATACAACAAAAGTCCCTACCGCGCGTTCAGTCTGCGGTTGGGATCCCGTTTTTGAGGCGGCTGCTTCAGGCCGCTTTCAAAGCTCTCGCCGGCAGGCTCGTCCACCTGTTCTTCGGCAAAATCATCAGGCCGGCTCAAAAGCGGGTCCACCGCTTGACCTGCGTCCTCCTCGGACGCAGGTGTAAGCAGATCGGCGCCGCTGCCGAGCGGATGTGTGCGCAGATACTCGATCCACGGCACACACGCCGCATCTGAAAGATGCATCCCAAGCCCCGGCGCATCTGCGCAATACTCATAAATCAACGCGCCATTTTCATCGCGCATCAAAGCGCCTATATCAAGAAAATCGTACCCACGTGCATCACACAGCGCCTCTAGTTGTTCGTTATACAACAAAATATTCGGATTGTTCAGATTTTTTTGCTGCCTGTTTTGCAAAATCGGCGTGACTGACTGAACTGCGATCTGTACATCCGGCGACTTCTCCAGAATTTTTCCAATCAGCACATCCAAGTTTTCTATTGCGCCGTCAATTCCGTAGGGCACAATATCGTTCATACCAAACATGATATAAACTTTTTTTGCGCCCGAAGCTGCGACGGAATCCTCCAGCATCATCTTTTCACCGTTATAAACCGGATGCAGGGAATCCGCTGTAATTGGCAATTGAACGTTGCCGCTTCCCAGCCCCCCCACTGTCAAAAACTGCGCGCTTCCCAAAAAACCCGGATCGCCGGCGCGCTGCTTATAGACATAGTTGCGCAGCTTGAGTGAAATGGAATCGCCCACGAACACTGCGTCGTCAAAATAACTGTCAGGCATACGTTGCCCGTCCGTGGCGAACGCTGTGGACGGCATTGCCAACAGCAGCGCGCAGACAACGACCGCTGCCGCAAAATACTGCTTCAGATTTTTCACTGTCTCATCCTCTCATGTCTTGGGGCATGTCCCGTGCTCCAATGGCCGGGGCGATACGCGGGCGCGGCCCGCTTCCGCCCCGATGGCCGATTATACCATGCCGCTTCACGGACATGGTATAATAACCGTTTTGCGGTTATTATACCAATCTTATGGCCGGGGCGATACGCGGGCGCGGCCCGCTTCCGCCCCGATGGCCGATTATACCATGCCGCTTCGCGGACATGGTATAATAACCGTTTTGCGGTTATTATACCACCGTTTCATGAGAGATTCCAGTTCTTTTTGTCGTTTGGCCCGCCAGGCAGAGAGAACCGGCTGTGCAAAAAACACATGTACGACAACTATTTTCTGCAAAAAAACAAAAACTTCTTTACAAACCGACGGAAAATGATATGATATTTTAAAGGAAGCATCCACCATTTTTTTACGCAAGCATCAACGGTTTATCTGTTTTGATAAAGGACATAAAAAATATGGAAACAAAGCTTGATTACCAGGCAGCCAAACCCGCTAAAAAGCGCCCGAAATGGCTGCTTGCAGGGTCCGGCGCTTTTGTGTTGCTCGCCGCCGGAGCGGCTGCCCTGCTGACAACGCATTTTTCGCTCAATGGCAGCGCCGAAACCGTCGTTGCACTTGGCGACCGTTACCGGGAACAAGGCGCGCAGGCGTCTATATTCGGATTGGATCTATCCGATCGGATTTCTTCAGACGGCGCTGTAGATGACAGCACCCCGGGCAATTATACAATTTGGTACCGACTGGACGGCATTCCCTGGAGCACACCCCTTGCCCGCAATGTTCAGGTCCGCGATATCACCATTCCGGAATTGCGCCTGAAGGGCAGCCCCGAACTGACGGTCGCTCTGAACAGCGTCTTTGAGGACCCGGGATATGATGCCGTTGACAACTGGGACGGCGATATAACCGGGCGCGTAACAGTCCATGGAATGGTCGACACAAGCGCCATAGGGGATTACGAGCTTGTATATGAGGCCGCTGATTCAAGCGGCAATATCGCCAGAGCTACACGTCGTGTACGTGTGGACAATTCCTCTCCATTAACAATGGGGATTGCGGATTTCACACTCAACGGCTATTTTTCAGATGTTATCCTGCCAGAGACAGCTCCGGCCGATGAAAGCTATCTGGAGGATACGGTTTTTATCGGCGACAGCATCACGGAAAACGGGCTTGCGTTCGGCTGCTATCCCTATCAAAGCGTCTGGTCCAAGCCGGCGCTCCAGCCCGACACTATTTTGGATACGCCGATTACAATTTATGGCCGCTCGCCAAAGGGGCGCGATCTGGAGCTGACAGCCTGCGAAGCAGCGGCACGGTTTCAACCTGAGCGTGTTGTCGTCAATGTTGGCTCCAACTGCGCCTTTTGGATGAAGCCGGAGGAATACGCGCAGCATTATGAAGCTTTCATCGATGCGCTGCGTGCGGCCAGCCCCAATACGTTGATTGTTGTCTCATCGATCTATCCGGTCGATGGACGTTATGACGATTCTCCAAACGCCGTCTACACCACCAACAACGATAAGTGCAACCGGATCAATTTTGCACTCGCCGAGGTCTGCCGCAAAAAGAATGTGAAGTTCCTCAATGTCGCCGAAGCCCTCAAGGGCGCAGATGGACGCGCGCTCCCCGATTCCCTGTATAGCTCCGACGGTATCCATCCGCGCGAGGAAACGTATCAGATCATCCGCAACTATATTTTGACACATCCCTATTATGGCGATGAGACATAAAATTCACCGTTTGGAGGACCAACCTATGAACCGCTTTGGCCGTACTTTGGCCGTTTTATTCTGTTTGATTCTGTGCCTCTTTTCTACAGCCTGTTCCGGCAAAGCGCAGCCTGCCGCAGCGCCTGCGCAGCTGGCTTCGCTTGCACAAACGCTCGAAGCCCTGACGGATGACGCAGGCGATCCGCTGTTCGCGGACCCACAGCATCCCGACGAGGACGAGCTTCTAAACCGATATGGCATCGATTGTACGCTGCTTGACGACTGGCGGATCTGCTTTGCAAAGGATAGTTGTTTTTATTTCATTCTGCATCCTGCCGACGGCCGTGAAAACGATGTCAAAAACAACATCGCCGACGCGATCGGAAAGCTTGCCTCGCAATTGGAGCTTTATGAGCCTGAGCAGTGCGCGCGTGTCAAGGGGCACCTTTTAACTCTGCGCGGCGATCTGCTGATTTATATCGCATGTGCGGACAATGACGCTGCCTCCGCGGCGCTCGGTTGATTGTTTCATAAATGCAAGCCGCCCATGTCAAAAGGACATGGGCGGCTGTTGTTTTGTTGTGATGGATGGCAATACATGCCTGTATTTTGTCTGTGTGCAATCAAATATTTTTGGGGCAGGTATACCGCTCCATTTTCCTGGTGCGCTTGCCGTATTCGATTGCCGCGCACGGGCAGCGGCAGATACAGGCCATACAATGTGTGCACCTGTTCGCCCATACGGGTTTTCCTTCTTCCAGACGGATATTGCCGAGCGGACAGACCCGCACGCACTTCCCACAGGATATGCAGGCTTCGGTCGCATAAAACCTCCTGGCATGTACAAAAGCCGGATAAAAAAGGGAGTTGACCAAACCGCTGAGTATCCTGTCCTTGGCGGCAGCCGCGTGCTGCAAAAACATCTCGCCGCGTTGAATTGCAAGCGCAGCCCTGTCTATGTCTGGTTCCGCATGCTGAATCATCTGCATCGCCTGTTCCCGTGTCGGCGTTGAAAACAGTGCAATATAATTTTCGGGCATTGTTATTGAAACGCAGCCCATATAATTCATCTTTTTTTCATTGCACAGTTTTTGCAGGTATCCGCCCGCGTTCCCAATATTTTCGCCGCAGGTCATGACAAAATAAATATCCCTGCTGCCAGTAAGACGTGTGTTTTCCAGCCACTCCTGCACAATGCGGGGGATTCTCCATGCATAGGTAGGGACGACCATCACCCAAGGACGGTCTGCATTCATCTCTGAGAAGTCCCTGCCTCGGATTTTTTCAAACAGGTTTACCGCTTCATCATTGATTTCTTTTCCGATTCTTTTTGCAACGTATTCGCTGTTTCCTGTCCCGGAAAAATATAAGATCACCAAACATCCTCCTCATTCCGATTTATATCCGCACACAAGTTTATCCATTCATTATATGGAATTTTAAGAAGCTGCGCCAATTGGGGGAAGCGCGGGAATCCTGACGGATTTCAAGCTTTTCTGACGCGCTCCGAACAGGAAATTTTGCGTCAAGGCATGTGCGTTTCCCATTGGTACAGCTTTTAAACGACGCAAAATGCCCCTCTCATCCATACGGACAAGAGAGGCAGTCTGGAGCTAGTAGTCGGACTCGAACCGACGACCTGCGCATTACGAATGCGCTGCTCTACCAACTGAGCCATACTAGCGTTTGAACTTAATGACGCTTAAATAGTATATCATTAAACAACTTGTCCGTCAATAGGTTTCATATGAATTCCAAAAATTTTTTCAAAGATTTTCCGTTTTTTGTTGACGAACAGCCGGGCGGGTTTTATACTGATTGCAGCTATCAAGCTTACGGGAGGTCACATAATGCTGCTTACAATCGATATCGGCAACACCAACATTGAATTTGGTCTGTTTAAAGGTCCGGATATCATCGGATCGTTTCGGCTTGGGACTAACCACAATGTCACTTCCGATGAAATCGGTCTGTTCACGGCGCAATTTTTCCGCGAGAACGATTTTGACCGCCGCGCGGTAAAGGACATCGTAATCACCTCGGTTGTACCGCAGGTCATGCATTCCATTGTGAACGCGGTGAAAAAGTATTTTTATAACAAAATCCCGCTTGTAGTGGGCGACAACCTGCCGCTGGCAATTGAAAACCGCTATGACCAACCCAAGGAAGTCGGTGCGGACCGATTGGTTGCCGCAATCGGCGGGTATCATAAATACGGCGGGCCTCTCATTATTGTCGATTTCGGCACAGCCACTACGTTTGACGCCGTCGATCCAAGCGGGGCTTATCTGGGCGGCGCGATCTTCCCCGGCATCCGGATCTCGATGGGCGCGCTGTTTGATAAAACAGCCAAGCTGCCCCGCGTCGAGCTTGTGCGCAAGGACAGCGTCATCGGGCGCAATACGGTTTCCAGCTTACAGGCTGGCGCCTTTTTTGGATATGCGGGCGCAGTACTCAACATTGTAAATACCATGAAGCAGGAGCTGGGCGGAAGCGCCCAGGTGATCGCCACGGGTGGCCTTGCAAGCCTGCTGGCGGAGGAAACCGGCGTTTTTAAATGTGTGGACCGCACGCTGACGCTCGATGGGCTTTATATTATCTATCAGCAATATCTCCGGGGCGGCCGCCCGTAAACAAAAAAAGAGACTGTCAAACGACAGCCTCCTGAGAGAAAGAGAGCGCACACCCGGGTTGATCAGACCCGCTTTAAAACTGATTTTTCAGGAGGGCTTTCCCCAAAGCCGACCATGGTTATATTATAGAACACCGGCGGTACGATTTCCTCCCTTTTCGATTACAATCCGGTTACAATCCGGTTACAAACACCCCTGTAATCGTTACAAAGCGGTAACACGCAGCTAACTGATATAATCCTCGATCATGGAGGTCAATTCATCGTACGTTTTCACACGGATTCCGCGGGAAAGCTGCTGCTGGTCAAGTTCCGGTAGTGTGCGCACATACACATCAAATACCAAGTCCGGCTGCACAAGGTCGTCTGTAAAAACCGCCAGCTTGCCCTCATAGGTGCGCAGCAGGTACGGATAGTTCGACGTATCCTCTGAGACAATCTGTTCGGACGCGCCCGACGGCGTCAATACGGACGGTGTCTGCGGCGGCAGGGCGTAAACCACGCCGATGGTAATCAGTGATACGGCGATCACCCCAATCAGGGTGAGCAAAATTGCATTGCGCATAAGAGTCCCTCCGGTCAGAATCGGCGCGGCCGCTGCGGCCGGCTTCGCGCCGCCGCGGCAAAAAAATTTTTTCGCCGTGGATTCGTTTACAATATTTTTGGCACTATTAAGGTAAAATATACATATACGTGTCAATCACATGCGAATTTGTGTACTGATTTTCGTTTAAAAATCAGTAACACTTTGCATGGCAAATGTGGTATACTATAAGTTATGTAATTCTAAAAAAAGGCCAGCATGGTGTTTAGATAGACAAAGGGGGCTTCTAATTTGAGTTCACGCAAAGAGCATTCCGTCGGCCGGATCATTGGCGGTACCTTTGCCAATATCGGCCGTGTGATTGCCGCTCTGATCATGGTGGGCATCATCACAGGCTGTATCATCGCTTGCGTGCTGACGGTGTATATCCTGCGTTATGTCAACTCGGACGATCAGGTCAGCCTTGACAACATCGACATGCGTTACACTACCATCCTTTATACCGAGGAAACCGATCCAGAAACAGGCGATTATGTGGAGCTTCAGCGGCTCCAGACCATCGAGAACCGTATATGGGTCGATTACGATCAAATTCCCCGCCATATGATTGACGCGGCGGTTGCGATCGAGGACAAGCGTTTCTGGGAGCATAACGGCGTTGATTGGAAGCGCACGTTCGGCGCGTTCGTCAATATGTTTATTCCCATATACCCAACCCAGGCGGGCGGCTCGACGATCACGCAGCAGTTGATCAAAAATATCACCGACGACGACGCTGTCAACGTGCAGCGCAAGGTGCGTGAGATTTTCCGTGCGCTCAACCTCTCCAAACGCTATTCCCGCGAACAGATTTTGGAGGCTTACCTCAACACAATTTACTTCAACAACGGCTGTTATGGCGTTCAGGCTGCCGCCAATGTCTATTTCGGCAAGGACGTTTCCGAATTGTCCGTAGCGGAATCGGCTTCGATCATCGGCATCACGAACGCCCCCGGCGCATATAACCCGTTTACCAACCCTGAAAACAACAAAAAGCGTCAGGAGGACATCCTGTATGCGATGTTCGAGCAAGGGTATCTGACACAGCAGGAATATGACGACGCCGTTGCCGAGGAGCTTGTGTTCACGCCGCAGGCGGCAATCGACCGTGTCAATCCCGTTTACAGCTACTTTACCGATTACGTGATCGAACAGGTCATTGCGGATTTGATGGACCAGTACGGTTATGATTACCAGGTCGCGCAGCAGATGGTTACGAGCGGCGGACTAAGGATCTATACAACAGTCGATACGGATATGCAAAATTATGTCGAGGATTTTTACAGCGACGTCAAGAATTTCCCGACCGTCACAAACCAGGGCGAATATCCGCAGTCAGCCGCTGTAATCCTTGATCCAAACGGTAAAATTCTGGCGCTGGCCGGCGGGATCGGCGAAAAGAAAGGGATGCGTGAATACAGCCGCGCGACCGACGCATACCGCCAGTGCGGTTCGGCGATCAAGCCGATTTCCGCTTACCTCCAGGCGATTGAAACAGATATGTACACTTGGTCGTCCAAAATCGACGACAGCCCGATCGATCTGGGCGGCGGGCATATTCTCGTCAACCACTATATGTCCTATCTCGGCCCGATCACAATTGACGAGGCAATCCAGCGGTCGACCAACACAGTTCCGGTCAAGATCATCCAGCAGATTACACCAAAAGTCGCCTTTGATTTCATGCACGACAAACTCGGCATGACTTCGCTTGTAGACCGTCTTGTGACGTCGTGGGGCGTCGCCTCGGATATTGACGTATTCCCGATGGCGCTCGGCGGCCTGACAACCGGCGTCACCCCGCTTGAGATGGCGGGCGCTTATCAGATCTATGCAAACGGCGGCTATTATACCGAGCCGTACGCTTATACGCAGGTGCTCGACGCCGACGGCGATGTGCTGCTCACACGCGATACCACGCCGCGCCGTGTGATTTCGCCCGAAACGGCCACCATCGTCAACCGCCTGATGCAGCGTGTTACGACCGGTCCTTACGGAACCGGCGGCGCAGCCCCGTTTAACCAGGCAAGCTATCCGGTCGCCGGCAAAACGGGTACGACCGACGACGACAAGGACCAGTGGTTTATGGGGATCACACCATACTATGTCACAGCTATCTGGATGGGTTACGACGAGCCGGAGCGCATCCGGTATACCGGCGTTCCCTACCCGCCGCCGGTGCTATACAAATCTTTGATGGGACCGCTTCACGAAGGTCTTGAACCAAAGCAATGGCCGGTTTGGGGCGATGTGCAGCAAGCGACGTATTGTACCACTTCCGGCGATTTAGCCGGTGAAAGCTGTCCAACCACCGCCGTCGGCTGGTATAAGACATCGAACATGCCGCCTGTATGCACCACCTGCGACGCGGCAATTGCCGAGGACCTCGGGGGCAGGCCGGGCCGCGACGACGAGGATTTTGACGGCAGTGATCCGGATTACGACGCAAACAGTGGCAGCGGCCGCATTCACCGTTCCCCAAGTGGGCTGATTATCCGAGATGAATAAGAAAAAAGGGATCCGCAGTGACGGATCCCTTTTTTTGATTTCGGTGCAATCTATAAAAAATTGGCCGGCCGCTCCGCCTTTTGCGCGGGCGTTTGAAAGTCCGCTTTAACCATCACCTCAGGAAAGCGTGGCATATGATTCGATCAAATCATACAACCGCCGGTCAAAATATGACGGCAGCACCACCGCGCGCTCTGCTGTTCCATCGTAAAGCGCAGCGGCAATCTGTGCGCGTTCCGGTTCAACAAGCAGCATTCCTTCCCGCTCCGACGCATCGATCGCCGCTTGCTCTGTTGTGATGAACCGTTCTTCCAGCTCCGCGAGCAGCCCGGCGCACGCCTCGGATAAAACGGCCTGTTCATAGCTCCCAAGGCTCTCCACAGCGGCCGTGTTCGCCGCCAGCCAAACCGGCGTACAGGTATGGTACGATTTAATTAAATAAAGCGTATTGGGATCGGCGTCGATCTGTTTAAGCTGTGAAGCATCGACCTCCGCTGTGCCGATCGCAACCGTCTGCGGCGTCTGTCCGTCAGACGGCAGATACTGGGCCTGCGTGTCAAAAGCCGCCGGGATCGCATCTTTGGAATACGGTACAACCCGTGCGCCGAGTGCGCCAAGCAGCGTAAGCTTGTCAGAACTGTCTGTACGCATAGCGATCGGAAGATTACGGAAATCATCGGGAGTGCGCAGCTCGCTTGCATCGCTGACAAAAAAGAGGCCGCCTGTATAAATCGCTGTCAGAACGCTGACACCCTGCCCGGCGAGCGTCTCGTTTACTTGTGCGCGCACATTCTGCGCATTCAGCGCAAGGCTCATATGCCGGTTGTCATCATACAAAAACGGAAGTGTGAACATGGAAAACATTGAATTTGCGCGCGCCAACTGCGTATTGCGCAGCAGCATCAGCTCTGCGTCGCCGCGCGACAGCGCGCCGAATTCGGCGCGGCCCGTGCGCACATCGATCGTCAGGCCGCCGCCGCTTACACGCGCCACACGGTCGGCGAAGGCGTCGGCCGCGGCGAGCATATCCGTGCCCAGGTCTTCGCTGACTATGAAGCGCAGCGTCTGTGTTGTCTGTCCAGGACCCGACGGCTGTACGGGCGCGGAAGCGCAGCCGCAAAGCTGCGCTGCGCATAGCATACCGGTCAGCATGCGTTGCAGACGTCTCATCGTATTCCCCTTATTTTTCGTTTCGGGCGCGCAGGCGGCGCGACCGCTCGATATCATCCATTTGCTCATACAGCTCGTCCTCCTGCGAATCCGCCTCCGGTTCGGATGCAGACGGCTCCTGCGGCGGCACATATGTCTGCGGAGGTATGTACGGCGCCTCCGGCACAGCCGGGGGCGTCTGCGGGGCAGAGGATTGCTCCGGTTCCTCCGGCACAGAGGAGTACTCCGGCGTCTGAGGCTCCTGCACTTCCGGCATGGACCCGGACGGCGTCTCCGGCAGGACTTCCTCAGACGGCGTCTGTGCAGGCGGCGCGTCATAAATAGCTTGATGGCGCATGTTATCGATACACTGAATATGATACGGCGTGCAGGCCGCGAACGAATTGTTTGCAAAGATCAGCTCATTGATGCCGTTTTGCTTGATAAAATCAATTGCGCCAAGCTCAAAATAACGCTGATCGACAATATACACTTCGTCATAATGATTGATCAGAAACGGTGCGAACGCATTGCCAAATGATTCCTTGACGACCATAATCCTGCGGCCGTTGCCGATGCCTGTTTTCACCTTGACAAGCGGAAAATCGCCGTGCAGGAACACGGAATAGCTGTTCGGGCTTTTTGCATATTCGCCCCAAAGCGTCCAGTCAACCGGCGTATACGGTGCGCCGCGGTCATACCGCTCGGCTGTATAGGGCTGGTCGAAAATATAGTAATCGACGTAGTCCGGATGCTTGAGCAAGGTCGTATCCTGTGTCTGCGCGTACATGGTTCCTATGAAATCATCGAGACGCCGCGTCTCAAAGTCGCTGATTTGCAGCGGCATGATGCCGGCCTGCTCACAGAAAGCGACATATGCATAATACGCGCCAAGCCCTGTCCAATGATGGTCCGTACGGAAATAAATATACTCATCAGAATGCTTTTGAAGCTGTGAATATGCATCCACCCGCTTGATCTTTGGATCGAGCCGGCTATAGATATAATCGATCATCTCCTTTTGCGACTGCGTCAAATCGCGGTATTTGTCCGGCACATAAAATTCGATTGCCGTCGGGATCACCATATCGTAAATGCGCACGCCAGGCAGCTCATCTTGATAGCGGTTGATTGTCTCGGCGTACCATGCGCCGTTTTCACGCAGGCCCCCGAACAGCGACATAGCCATCCCTTTATACACAAACGTGCCGTTGTTGATCGCACCCGGTCCCATGCCGTCGTCGATCACCGCATGATCGTGATCCGGGTCGACCTGCGGCACAAACGGCTCCGCCTGCTCATCCTGACCGGACGAAGCGTCCTCGCTGGAAACGGCCGCGTTCTGTTGTCCGGCGCGCGGCTGCGCCGGCTGAACCGGGGTGTTGGTCGAAGCGTCGGGCGGGATATCCTGCGTCTCACCGCCGGACGGGGCAACGATGCGCACGTCGTCAAAGCGCACGCCGTGCGCTTCGTCCACAACAGCCGACAAACCGACAAACGCATCGCGCAGAGGGAACGTGTCGGCATACCAGGTTTCCACATCGCGCGTCAAGGAACCCGAAAAAAGCGCCTTGGACGAAACAGCCGGGAAACGCGCGAGGTCACGCTTTTCAATCACAGAACGAACGGGCTTTTCCACAAACAGCGAGGCGAGAAAAAATAAGGCCAGCGCGCAGCCGATCACAGCGATATTGGTCCAGCCGAGACGCCGAAGCTGCTCCGGTGTGAATTTTCGCCGCAGGCGTTCATAATAATCCGCCCGCTCCTCTCCGGGATCGGGAGTACGCAGCGTCTCCGGCTTGTTTACAGGGCTGTATCGGTATTGATACCGGCCATGCTTTGATAATTTATACGGATTGTATTTCATTTCAGGCTCCTCCAGGGCGATCGATCAGAAACGGTAGTACAAGAAAGGATTGTAGCTTTGGCCGACCAACTGCGCTGTACTGACCAGCAGCAGGGCCAGATTCAAAAGCGGTTGAAGTCCAAACAGCACGGCGGCCTTCGCCGGAGACAGGCGGTCGCAGACAAACCGGCGCAGCCACCTGACAATGGGAATACAGAACACCGCGGCCAGCAGGAACCAAAAGATGTTATTAAGCAGTGTTATCTGCACGCCGCTGTCCCACAAGCGGTTCCCGGCCAGCCCAAACATGGCCCGCAGATATCCGCCGAGCTGACCGAGATCGGTAAAATAAAAGATGACCCAGCCGATAAGTGTCAGAAGCAGCAGGTACGCATGGCCAAACGCTGCCGGAATACGCCTCAGCCATTCCCCAAGAAAAGCGCGCTCCAGCATGATGAACACCCCATAAAACAGCCCCCAAAGAATAAAATTCCAGGAAGCGCCGTGCCACAGCCCGGTTAGAAACCATACAACAAACAGATTGCGGTAGGGATGGTTTCGGTTTCCGCCGAGCGGGATGTAGACATAGTCGCGAAAGAAGCTTGACAGAGAGATGTGCCAGCGCCGCCAGAATTCGGTCGCGGAACGCGCGATATATGGATAGTTGAAGTTTTCCTTATAGTGAAAGCCGAACATGCGGCCAAGGCCGATGGCCATATCGGAATAGCCTGAAAAATCATAATAAATCTGCAATGTAAAGAGCGCCGCTCCAAACCACGCGGCCCCGACAGAAAGGTTCGCCGGCGCAGTCGCCATATAGGTGTCGGCGAGGCTGCCGGCCGCGTTGGCAACGAGCACTTTTTTTGCAAGCCCGAACACAAAACGCGTCAATCCCTCCGAAAAGCTGGCTGCATCCACGGTGCGGCTGCGGATTTCGCGCGCAACATCGGCGTAACGCACAACCGGACCTGCTACAAGCTGGTGATACATCGATAAATATAACAGATAGTAAACCGGATTTGACTGCGCTTCGGTATCGCCGCGGTAAACGTCAACCACATAGGAAATCGTCTGAAAAGTATAAAAGGAGATGCCGATTGGCAGCGCGAAGGCTGGCACGCCAAAGGACGTGCCCAACAGGTCATTGACAGTCTGCACAATGAATCCGCTGTATTTAAAGCTGCCGAGCAGCGACAGATTCAGCGCCAGCGACGACGCTACAGCCGCCTTGGCCATCCATGTCCCGCGGAAACGGCCGATCAGCCGTCCGTGCATATAGTCAAACGCCGCCGATGTCAGCAGCAGCATAAACCAAACCGGCTCTCCCCAGGCGTAAAAGACAAAGGAAAAGGCCACCAATACAAGATTGCGGTAGACAATCCGCTTTGAGAGAAAGTAAAGGATCAGGTTGAGTGGCAAAAACAGGTAAATAAACAGCAAATTGGCGAATACCATCAGGCGCTCCTCAAAATACAATTTTAGCGGCTGCTTGAAAATAGAAAACGCCGTTTCTTTCTATGATTGGCCATTTCCAATTTTCAAATAAGAACCTGTATTCACATCCAAAGTATCCTGGACAGGCGAGGGATTTTATACCCGATCAAGGCAAATTTTTGCAGGCGGGCTGTCAATACAGGTTCTAAGCTTGGCCGTCCGCACCCGGCCATGAAGCTCGTTTCAAATGGAAAGGCATGCCTGCCCTTCCCTTCAGCCAAGCCCTTGATCACATATATTTTATTATACACTTTTTTTCCGCATAATAAAGCCTATTTTTCCCCGCCGGACTTGTAATTTTTGCTTTTTTGCGTTACTATATGAAATACTATCCCGGCATAGTGCCGCCATGCCAAAAGATTGCCAAAGACGGAGTGAGTATCCTTGCAGCAAGCCGCCCAAAAACGAGCTATCCTTTTGATGGTCATCTGCTCCACGCTATGGAGCATCGCCGGTATTTTTATCAAGCTGATCCCCTGGAACGCGCTGGTCATCGCCGGATGGCGCAGCCTGATTTCAGCGGGGTGTGTCGTTGTGTATATGTGCGCGGCCCGGCTGCGCGTGCGTGTGAACCGTACGTCGCTTGTGTGCGGCGTTTTTCTCGCGCTGACCTTCTTGGCGTTCGTCTCCGCCAACAAGCTGACCACCGCCGCCAATGCGATTGTGCTTCAATTCACCGCGCCGGTGTTTATCCTCATTTTGTCGGCGCTCGTGTTTCGCCAGCGGTTCGCCCGCGCCGATGTTGCCGCTGTGCTGCTTACCATGTGTGGTATTGCGCTGTTTTTCCTTGACCAGCTCTCGCCCGGCAACCTGCTTGGCAACTTCGTCGCCATCGGCGCGGGTCTTTCCATGGCGGTCATGTATATCGCCACGGGCCGCGCCGACGAGGAAAGCCGTATGAGCGGGATCCTGATCGGCCATTTGTTCACGGCGGCTGCCGGCGTGCCCTGTATGCTTCTCTTTGATACGCCTATATCTGCGTCAGCAGTTCTGAGCATTTTTGCGCTCGGCGTCGTTCAGCTTGGTATCCCCTATGTGCTCTACGGCATCGCTGTCAAGAACTGCCCGCCGCTCGTCTGCTCGCTGATCGGCGCGCTCGAGCCGCTTTTAAACCCTGTATGGGTCTTTCTCTTTACAGGGGAGCGTCCCGGCCTGTTCGCGCTCATCGGCGGCGCGGTCGTCATCGTGACCATCACAGCCTGGTGCATCCGGCGCGACCGTGCAGGCGCGTCCGAAGCAGCCGCCTGAACAGGCCGCGCGGCGCGTATTTCCCTTTGACGGCAGAGGTAAAAAGTTGTATAATTTTGGAGTGAGATTGCACAATAGAAAAGACCGCTCAAAAAACGGCCTGAATCCATTTTGATCAACATGTCTCATCGACGAAGTTTATAAAGGTAGGGATTGTAAAACATGCCGAACGAAACAAACGACGTACAAGCCGTAAACGAAACACCGGCGGCGCCCACAGCCGATACAGCCGCCGCAAAGCCGGACGCACAGGAAAACGCCGCACTGGATGCTGCGCAGCAGTCTGAAAGCTCCGAAGGGTATGTCGTCAATCCGGAAAAGAATGAAACCATCGAGGTTGACGGCGTCCAGTACCGCCGCCTGTGCATCAAAACGCACGTCATCACCGACAAGGATAATATTGTTGATGTTGTGGAAAAATACGCTGCTCCGCTTGTGCAGGATGGTGACATTGTATTCATCACAGAGAAGGCGGTCGCCTGTACGCAGCGCCGCGCCATTCCCCTGGAGGATATCCATCCGCGCCCGCTCGCGCGGTTTTTAAGCAAATTTGTTCTGCGCACGCCATACGGCATCGGGCTGGCCATGCCGGAAACAATGGAGTGCGCTCTGCGTGAATGCGGCACCATCCGTATTCTGTTTGCCGCCGCCGTCTCGGCTGTCGGAAAGCTGTTCGGCATCCGGGGCTGGTTTTACAACATCGCCGGATATCGCGCGCGCAGCATTGACGGTCCGTGTGAATTCACACTGCCGCCCTATAACCACTATGTTGTGCTCGGCCCCGACCGTCCCGACGGTGTTGCGTCCGATATTTCTCAGCGGTTGGGCGGTACGCAGGTCGCCGTCACCGATATCAACGATCTGGAGGGGCAGATCCTGGGCACCTCCGACAAACGGATGGACCGCGAACTGCTCTGCAAAATCCTCAAGGACAACCCGCTCGGCCAGTGCAGCGAACAGACACCAATGGGCATCATCCGGCGCGTTTAGTACGCTGGATACATACAGTTGGTAATTTTTTCTTTATAGAAAACATTTTGTAAAATATCTGAAAGAAAAGGAGCCATATGGGATGGATAATGTATTCGTAGTCAATGCAGGCAGCTCGACCCTCAAATACCAGCTCATCAATATGGAAAATGAAAGCGTGGTCGCATCGGGCAACTGCGAGCGCATCGGTATTGCCGGCGGTATCATCACCTACAAATATGGGGACGGCCAAAAAAAGGTGATCAATATCGATCTGCCCACACATAAGGATGCGCTCGATCACGTGGTTGAGCTGCTTATGAACGGTGAAACTAAGGTTATCGAAAGCATGGACGACATCGTTGCCGTTGGACATCGTCTGGCTCTGAGTCTGTCCATGTCCAACGAGATCACACCTGAGGTTATGAAGGACATTGAATCGACGCGCGACATGTTTCCGCTGCATCTGCCGGCGATGGTGACAGGCGTGCATGCGTGCGAGCAGACCTTCGCCGGCAAGGTGCAGGTCGCTGTTTACGACAACTCCTTCCATTTGACCATGCCGAAAAAAGCTTATATGTACGCCATCCCCTATGAATACTACGAAAAGTATGGGATGCGCCGCTTTGGTTATCACGGCACCAGCCATCGCTATGTTTCGCTGCGCCTGGCCAAGCTGCTTGGCAAAAAGCCGGAGGAGCTGAAAATTGTCACCTGCCATCTCGGCAACGGCTCGTCGATCTGTGCGATCGACGGCGGCAAATCGGTTGATACGTCGATGGGGTACACGGCGCTGGCCGGCCTGATGATGGGTACGCGCACCGGTGACATCGATCCGTCGCTTCTCCAGCCAATCGCTCGCAAGGAGAATTTGACGCTTGACGAAGTACATAACATCATCAACAAAAAATCCGGTATGCTTGGCGTCTCCGGCGTATCGAGTGACGACCGCGACATCCAGGAGGCCGCGAACAGCGGCAATGAACGCGCCGCGCTTGCTCTGGAGATGCGCAACTATCAGATTCAGAAATTCATCGGCTCCTATACGGCTGCAATGAACGGTATCGACGCGCTGATATTTACCGGCGGCATCGGCGAGCATTCCGCCGACGTGCGCGCGGGCGTCTGCAAGAACATGGATTTCTTTGGCATCAAGCTTGACGAGGCGAAAAACGCTGTCTGCACCGGCGCTGAAACCGACCTGTCCGCTCCGGACAGCCGTGTGAAAATCTGGGTCATTCCGACCAACGAGGAGCTTATGATCGCGCGCGACGCTTACGATATTTACCGCTCCAAACACGCCTGAGAGATTCCTGCCTTCCAGCCTTTTTAAAAAAAAGGCTTCGGCGAAAAACTTTCCAGCCTTTTTGAAAAAAGGCTTCGGCGAAAAACTTTAATTGGCTGCGCCGCAAACAGAAGGTCTGGCGCAGTGTAAAAAAAAAGTTTTGCCTGCCGTGCAATGAAACCATGGCGAAGCCTGAAAAAAGGGCCGTCACACAAAAGCGCGCTTTTGTGTGACGGCCCTTTTCTGATCAATTTGGGCGTCCGCCGACTGAATCCATCATGCGCTCGACAGCCGCGCGCAGCGCGGCATGTTCCGGCGCGCAAAGCGTCGGATCAGCGGCGAGTATATACTCAGCGGACTCCCGCGCCTGCGTAACGGTGTCCGCGTCTGTGACAAGGTCCGCGATGCGCAGGCGCGGCAGGCCATGCTGCTCCTGCCCCAGAAAATTGCCCGGCCCGCGTGTTTTCAAATCGTATTCAGCGATCGCAAAGCCGTCCGAGGTTTTGCACATTATTTTCAGCCGCTCGACCGTCTCCTCGCTGCGGCTGTCAGACAGCAGGATACAATAAGACTGCTCCTTTCCACGCCCTACACGGCCGCGCAGTTGGTGGAGCTGGCTTAATCCGAAACGCTCCGCGTTTTCGATCATCATAATGACCGCGTTCGGCACATCAACGCCCACCTCCACGACTGTTGTTGAGACAAGAAGCTGGATTTCACCGCGCTGGAACGACTCCATAACACGTTCCTTTTCAGACGCCTTCATCCGTCCATGCAGCAGGCCGACTGTATATCCGGTAAACGCACCGCTCGACAAATCCATCATATATTCCGTGGCCGCGTGCAGGCCCATATCCTCCTCCCCGGCTTCAACGCGCGGGCATACAATATAAGCCTGTAAGCCACGGTCAAGATGCTTTCGAATAAATCCAAACGCCCGTTCCCGTTTGCCAGAGCTGATCTTATATGTCAGAACCGGGCTGCGTCCCGGCGGAAGTTCGTCGATTACTGAAATATCCAGCTCCCCGTAAATCATCAGGGCCAGCGTGCGCGGGATCGGCGTCGCAGACATCACAAGCGTATGCGCGCAGCGTCCCTTGCGGCGCAGCTTGGCACGCTGCGCCACTCCAAAGCGGTGCTGCTCGTCTGTGATTACAAGGCCAAGGTTCATAAAATGGACTCCCTGAGAAATCAGTGCGTGCGTGCCAAAGCACAAGTCGATTTCTCCAGTTTCCAGCGCATTGTATACAGCGCGCTTCTGCGCTGGCGTCAATGAGCCGATCAAAAGGGCTGTTTTCATTCCCAGCTTTTCACAAAGCGGTTTCAGGCCCTCATAATGCTGACGTGCCAACAGTTCAGTGGGCGCCATCATAGCTGACTGTGCGCCCGACAGAAATGCAAAGTACGCGCCTGCCGCCGCGACCATTGTCTTGCCCGAGCCGACGTCGCCCTGCACCAATCGGTTGGCTGGAGTCGGTTTTTGCAGATCGTCCGTCAGATCAGCGATTGCACGGCGCTGCGCCCCTGTCAGTTCAAAAGGCAGCGCCGTATAAAACGCCTTCAGCGAATGCGGCTGCATCGGCGCGGCCTGTTCCGTGCGCGCACGTGTGCGCAGCAATCCCACGCCAGCCGCGAGCATAAATAATTCTTCAAAAATCAATCGCCGCTTGGCTCTCTCCAGGGCTGCCGCGTCGCTTGGACGATGAATATCGCGCACTGCTTGTCCAATCCCTTCCAGACCGTTGCCTGCGCGTACTGTCTCTGGAATCCGTTCCGGCAGTCTGGGAGCGCGCGCAAGCGCCTGCTCGACAAGGTTGGCAAATGCTTTTTGCGTCAATCCTTCAGTCAATGGATAGACTGCGATAAACGGCTGATCAGCCCGCTCCGGATAAACGGCAGGCGCGCGCATCTCACGGCGCAGAAGCGTTCCCTCCATCCTCCCATAAAACAAATATGGCTCATCTATTTTTAAGGCGTCAACCGTAAACTTCGTATTGAAAAAGGTCAGTTCCAGTACGCCGGAGTCATCCGCGGCTATCACTTTATATAGACGCAATCCACCGCGCAGACGTGTTTCACGTCCCTTTTTTATAACTGTGGCACGCACCGCACAGACCTGATCCAATGGCGCGCTCATTACCTCACACGGGGCTGTCAGGTCGATATAGCCGCGCGGATAATGCAGCAGCAAATCCTCTACTGTCACAATTCCAAGCCTCGCGAGCGCTTGGGCGCGCTGCTCTCCAACGCCGCGCAGCGTTGCTACGGATATCGCTCCGGCTTCTTCCATCTGGCTGTTCCCCCTCTCCGAATAAATCCATTTTACCGCATCTGCTATATTTTGTCACCCCACGCTTTGGAAATTTAATCAGCTATTTAGGGCTTGTTCAAAAATAGAGAATTTACAGAATTTTTCGTAAACAGCGGGAATCTTTTCGGATTCCGAAGCATTTTATCGCAATATTCACCGCCGTTTATGAAAAAAACGGAAATTTTAATTTTTTAAACAGCCTCTAATTCGTACCACCCTTCTGCTCACGCCTGTCTCCATGGACGGATGTCGCCAATTTCCAAGCGTTCAAACATCGATTTTATCGGGGTTTCTGTGTATGCTGCAAAAATTCCTAAAAAATTCCCCGGAAATAGTTGACAAGCTTATATTCCCCTGCTATAATAATTAAGCGTCGTACAGACAACGTGCTGGTCGACTGCCGGGGGCGACCCATTAGCTCAGTTGGCAGAGCACTTGACTTTTAATCAAGGTGTCCGGAGTTCGAATCTCCGATGGGTCACCATATGGGGGCGTAGCTCACCTGGGAGAGCGCTTGAATGGCATTCAAGAGGTAGAGGGTTCGATCCCCTTCGTCTCCACCAAATTAGACAAAACCCATGTATAACATCGTTATATATGGGTTTTGTTATTTTTATGGTGAAAGGCACAAATAAATACACTTCAATTGTGCAAAACAACAGGACAACTTAAATACAAATAACAATAAGGTTTCATATTCCTATGTTTTACCTCCGTTAGCAGAGGTAAAACATAGGATTTTTTATTTTAAGGAGGTTTTAAACATGAGAATACCATACGGTTTCAATCTGACAACATCCGGCGCACTTGAGATTAATGAAGCTACAGCCAAAGTCATCAAAAGGATCTTTGATTCTTACATGACCGGAGCAAGCTTAGGTAAGATCGTGGAAATGCTCTCTGCAAAACAGATCCTTTCCCCCACAGGAAAATCAAAATGGACGCGCGCAACCATTGATCATATCCTCTCGAACTCCAAATATATTGTCATCGTTGGCATGGAAATGTATATGGATGTACAATTTGAAAAGGCTGTCCGCTGCAATATTGATTACGATGAGGTCAATACACCTCGTAAATCCAGCCGATATGTTTCGCCCTCTGTAATTCAGAAATCATTTTGATTCCCAATCTTCAAAATATCTGTTACAATAGTTTTAGGGGTGATCCATGTGACAGATGAGAAGAAAAAAGGAATTCAATTAGTGGATTTGGCAGGGATCGGCAACTTGTTGGAGCATCTTGTATCGGCTGGCTGTATCTCCTGTGAAGAACGAGATAGAATTATATGCCGGATCGCACAAGACGGCAATTTCAGTGAGGTGTCCCTTTCTGTGCTTGCCGGTTATAGGCGAAGCGAAAAGGATGTGTCCGAGAGAACTACGCACAGAAAACTTTCGGAAGTATTACCAACATGCAGTGCGTTGAATGAAGAATATGTATCCCTAACAGAGCTGGTACGGGCGCATAGTGAAGGCACACCAGGATATGTGATTCAAAGCTGGCTGCGAAACGAGAATACATTGGCATTTTTGAATCTGTGGGAGAAGGAGAACAACCCAACCTATTGTGAACATGCTTATTTAGAGTTGTTGGAGAAAAAGAAAGCGGCTTCCTTTACACTAACACCAAAGCAGTGGATCGGCCAGACAAAAGCGATCGGCATCGTATCAAAGCAGGGAAAGCAAGGAGGCACTTTTGCCCACCCAATGATTGCCTGTGAATTTGCTTCATGGCTCACTCCGGAGTTCAAAATGCTGCTGCTGAAATTATCGTTGATCAAGGCTCGGTTGGGGTGAAGAAAATTTCTTATAGATGGATTTCGTAGCGGTTAGAGAGGTTTTCAAAAGACAGGAGCGTTGGAAATGAACACAAAACTGAAGGATGCCTGAACGGAAAATGCTGAAAGTCGGCAGTATGTGGAGGTTGGAGTTCCTCAATAAAACAAGGAAAGAGATATGTAAATGGTATCGAATATGCTATTTTAACTGACGAGATCTCTCGCGTATGGTGACCACTCGCCATCAATACACAAATCTCAAGAGCTTCAAAAGGAAATGGATAAAAATTTAACAGCAGGAGGAGATGCATAGTGAACATACAGGAATTTATTTCAAATTACCATAATCATCCGGTACTATTTGTTGGTACTGGATTAAGCTTGCGTTATTTAGAAAATTCATACAGTTGGGATTCATTGCTGAAAAAAATTGCATCCGACTTTAATTCGAACGCAGAGTATTATCTTGATATTAAAGCTGAGCATATGCAAACAACTAGCTATGCTTTCGATCAAATTGCCACCCAGTTGGAAAAAGACTTTAACCAGCATCTCAAAGATAACCGTCATGGAAAGTTTGAATACATCAACGACCTTTTTTATGCAAATATGCAAAGAGGAGCTAATATTAGCAGATTTAAGTTGTATTTGGCTGATTTGCTAAGAAAAGTGATCATAAAAGATGCTGCTTTACCTGAAATATCCGAGCTGAAAAAAGCTCGCAAAAATATAAGCTCTGTCATTACAACAAATTATGATACTATGATTGAGCAGTTATTTTCATTTAATCCCCTGATAGGAAATAATATTTTACTCAGCAATCCGTATGGCTCTGTGTATAAAATACACGGTTGTGTTTCACAGCCAGAAAAAATTATTATTACAGAAAGTGATTATGAAGAATTCAATCGCAAGTATGAACTAATTCGTGCACAGTTGCTTTCGCTGTTTATCCATAATCCGATTATTTTTATCGGGTATAACATTGGTGATAAAAATATAAAAGATATTCTCAGAACTATTTTTTCTTATGTGGATTACAATTCCGATGAAGCAAAAAAGATACGGGATAACTTCCTCTTAATTGAGTACGAAAGGGGTTCCGAAAACACGGAAGTTATAGAGCATGACATAGATATAGAAGGGTTTGAAACCATCCGGATAAACAAATTAAAAACAGACAATTTTGTCGCTGTATACCAAGCACTGGCAAATCTCTTTTTACCAGTTTCGGCTATGGATATCCGAAAAGTACAAACCGTTGTTCGAGAAATATGTGAGGGCGGTGCTATAGAGGTTTCTGTTACTGAAGATTTGGATGAACTCAAAAATTCGGATAAAGTTCTTGTTGTAGGATCGAAGAAAACTATCACATATGAATTTTTAACAACATCAGAAATGATGGTGAATTATTTTCAAATCATTGAAGAATCCAACTCACAGTTATTGCGTCTCTTAAATAAGCAAAAAATCCAGTCCTCTCAATATTTCCCGATATATGCTTTTTCTTCGATATGTCCGGAAATTAATAGAAGCGAAGAACTAAAGCGACAGCAGCGAAATAAAATTGATGCACTTATTGCAGACCATCCGCCTGCATGTTGTGGAAACCACTTAAACCCGCAAGCTGTTATCGATGACCTGCAAATACCACGAACTTACAAAACATTAGAGATGATTTGTTCAATTATGTCAGGACAAATGGATTTGAAACAGGTTGAGCCTTACCTTAGGAATTTCCCAGATAAGCGTTCAACAGACTATCGCAAACTTCTGTGTGCATATGATTTGAAAAATAATGTCTAAAGAAAACAAAAAGATCGTTTCCCCTATACTAAGCAAATGAACGGTTGATGGATGCCCAGCATAAATAACCTCTTTTATATAGCAACTGGTAATAGTTCCATACACTCTCATAGTTGATCCATTTTCCAGTATTTTTGTGAAGGAGATCAGTAGAAAATTTCCAGATTGTTAGAATTTTCCGTCTAAAGTAGTGGCAGTGTCCAGGGCGGTTCCAAACTGAGCGGGCTTGCCAAAAAAATGCCCACTTTGGATACCATCGGCAGAAATGCCGATGGTATCGGGCTTTTCGGGGGGGGGGGTCCACCTCAAATTTCACAGTTAAAACAAAAGATCCAAACAGGGGGTTCACAGAAGCTGGCTGGATCCGAACCCCAAAATTCTATAGAAATCCACAGCGTCCTTTTTGAAATGAGATTTTTCAAAAAGGGCGCTGTTTTCATTTTCCGAAAAAGGGCGCTAAATTGGCACTGTAAAGTAAACATGAAAAAATAGAACCCGAAAGCAGAAAAAAGCTCTGCGTAATGAACACCAGTTCCCATTTACGCTTTTTAGATAGATTGAGGCCAGCGCACTGCGCCGGAGTAAGGTTGTTCAGGGTGGAATGGAGACGCACAAAGTTGTAGAAGAAGATGAGCATTGAAATAAGGAGCAGATGGAAAAAACAGCATAAAAACAACTTAAACGGAGCGTCACTATTTGGAGGTGACGCTCCGTTTTTCATTATGGATGCTTCTGAGCCGTTTCCGTATCTTTTGCATATATCTTCTTGTTGCTGTATCGATGGGCTCCCTGTCAAATTTCTTTTGTGACCTGAATACATAATCCAGAAGATTTCCGCGCATTTCATCTTTTATAAGCGGGATTCCTGTCCTTTTAGCCTGTCTCTTAAGATCGTATCGACTGCCCTTAGTTGACAACACTCTTCTTCCTCTAAACCTTATGTTTAGAACATTTATAGTATATTGCACATCTCACGTCTTTTCAATTTTTCCTTTGATAGAATAGGTACATAGATAAAATGCTTTAACCTTGTTGTGCTTATGTGGTTCGTTTCTTTTTCCGTGGCTCCTTTGTCTTGGAGGCCGGCTTTCGCCGCGCCCCATTGCGAAAATAGGTGGTTTCATAACGATCAAAGAAAACAAATAATCCGAACCCATCTCCTATCGGAAACAAGTTCGGATCATATTGGTTTGCAGCAAAGTGATTTCTGACATTCCAGGTCAGGTTCCGGGGCAGGACTGAATTTGGATTTCATAAATACAGTCTTGGAAATTTGTAAAATTATCCTCATATTCATTGGCCAGAACAAACTGCGAAGACGGACGATTTTTAAAGTACCGACAAAGTATGGTGTTATCGAATGGCTCTGATAGAATTCTCGCCTGGATGCAAAGGTAGGCGCCAGCAGGAATTGTCATCAGATGGGGATGATCGTGGGGCATCTGGTGGCGGAGATATACGAAATAATGCGTTGGAACGATCTTACCGCTCATCAGAGCGTCAAAATCCAGCAGATAGCCGTGCCCCCGGAGAAAATGCGCATCAGCGAATAGAGGGCTGCGCTGTGTCTGTGTCAGGCGCTTACCGGCGGTGCCGTAAATGTCCTCTCCCGGATAAAGAGGTTCTGCCAATAGATAGCGTTCCGGTTCAGTCTGACGGTAAGGAAGACCATTATAATCGTGTTCTTCTAAATAGCTATAATACCCAATGTACCAGTCCAAATCACCTAAAAGGCCCTTGATCCGTTCAGATTCAGCCTGAAGTATCTGTCTCCGGCTTTGTAAAAAGGCCTTGAACTTGTGCGTATTGTTGGATGCCAAGGCTTCCCGGATCTCATCCAGGCTGAAGCCAAACTGCTGGAGATATTTCACCCGGCTGATATAACCGATCTGGTCATAGTTGTAATAGCGGTATCCGGTTTTCTGATCTGTGCAGCCCGGAGCGACTACCCCGCTCTTGTCATAAAACCGCAGAGTCTGCGGTGAAATGTTTAGGAGAGCGGCTACCTCACCGATGGTATAACGTTTTTTTCTGCCCTTCATACAGCACACCTCCTGCTGAAATATCGGCCTCAAAGCCGCTATCTAAAAACTATTATAGAAGTATTGAACAAGAATGTCTATAACAAAACATTCTATCAGACTATAGAGTTGTAGCGAGATAAAAGCACAAATACACCAAAGTCTAAAGATAAAAATTAGAGAATTTGTGCAGAGGATAACCTTGACTTTCGAGCGTTCTGTAATGTTAAAGTAAAATTGTCAAGAGTTAGGCCAAACTCACGATCACATATGAGAAAAGGAGAGAACACTATGAAGGAGAAAAAGCAGATCCGAGCTCCCCATGTATTCGTCCTGATTATGATTATGATTATTTGCGCTACGGCTCTGACCTATATCCTGCCGGCAGGCACCTATAACAGGTACGTAGATGAAACGACCGGCACCACACTGGTGGAGGATGGATCCTATCAGCAAATCGAACAGACTCCAGTGGATCCTTTTAAGATGTTGCAGGCGATCCCAAATGGATTGGTGGATGCCACAAGCATCGTCTCCCTGGTGCTGATGTATGGCGGGGCCTTTGGAATCATTAACAGTACCCGAGTGATCGAGTGCGGTATCGCCAGCTCTATTGAAAAGATGCGGCGGTTTTCAGTGCTGATCCTCCCAGTCATCATGATCCTGTTTTCCCTGATGGGAGCCATGCTTGGCATTTCTGAAAGCTGTTACGCCTTTATCCCACTCTGTATCATGCTGGCAAAAGCCATGGACTATGACGCGATCGTCGGCTTTGCCATTGTAATGCTGGCCAACATGATCGGCTTCACCGCTGGCCCCATGAACATGTACACCACGGGAATCGCCCAGCAGATCGCCGAGCTGCCTCTGTTCTCCGGCATTGGTGTGCGGATCGCAGTCTACATCCTCCTGATGGCCATTACCATTATGTATGTGCTCTGGTATGGAGCCAGGATCAAAAAAGATCCCACCCGCAGCCTGATGTATAACGCCAACGCCGCGGAAAAGGAGGAAACCATCGAGAGCAAATACAGCGCAGCAGACTTTACGCCCCGGAAAAAACTGACAATGGCGGCCCTGCTTCTGGGCTTCTGCGGACTGATCTTTGGAATCGTGGGCCTGGGCTGGTGGGAAGGCAGCACCATCGGCGGCTACCTGCTGGGCATGTCCATTGTGGTAGCGGCTGTGGATGGAAAGAAGCCCAATGAAATAGCGCAGGGATTTGTAGACGGCGCAAAGGGTGTATTGATGGGAGCACTGATGGTTGGTTTTGCCCGCGCCATCATCCTGATCCTTACAGAGGGAAATGTGATCGACACCGTGCTGTTCTATGCTTCTCAGATCATCAGCAGGACCAGCTCCAGTGTGGCGGCCGCTGTGATCTATGTGTTCACCTTTTTCTTTAATTTCCTGGTCCCGTCGGGCAGCGGAAAGGCCGCCATTGTCATGCCTTTGATCGTCCCAATGGCAGACATGGCAGAGATTACCCGGCAGACTTCTGTTTTGGCCTATCAGCTGGGCGATGGCCCCACCAATCTGTTTTGGCCTACAGCTGCGATGGCTCCGTTGGCGATGGGCAATATTCCCTACAGCAAATGGTTCAAGTGGTATTTGCCCCTGACCATCGTTATTTTTGTGGTATCGATTATCATTACCGTGGTATGCGCCCAGATGGGATATGGCCCATTCTAAAGGGGGAAAGGAGCAACAGCATGAATGATCATGAAATCAAACGTCTGGCAGAAGAAGCATATAACTATGCGATTGAAACGAGAAGATGGTTTCATACACACCCGGAACTGAGTAATCAGGAACATGAGACGACAAGTTATATCATTGACCATCTGGAGCAAATGGGGATTCCCTATGTGACACCGGCACCCACAGGCGTCATCGGTGTGATTCGTGGAAGCCAGCCCGGAAAGATTCTGGGGATTCGGGCGGATATTGATGCTCTCCCGATCCAGGAACTAAACGACGTGCCTTACTGTTCGCAAAACGACGGTGTGATGCACGCTTGTGGTCATGATGCCCACGCCGCGGGGCTGCTGGCCACAGCAAAAGTGTTGCAGTCTATCAGGGATAAGCTCTGCGGTACCGTGAAGCTGATTTTCCAGCCGGCGGAAGAATATTTTCCAAGCGGCGCCTTGGCTATGATGTCTGCAGGTGACCTGGATGACTGTAACGCCATTATCGGTGTTCATGTGTTCAGCACGATGCCCGTTGGAGAGATTTGCGTAGATGCCGGCGGAAAGATGGCAGCCTCTGCCAGCGTAAATATCCGGGTCAAGGGCAAGGGTGGCCATGGAGGGATGCCACACCAGGCGGTGGATGCGGTTGTAGCGGCAGCGGCTATCATTATGAACCTGCAAACAATGGTCAGCCGGGAATTGAATCTCAATAACCCCGCGGTGGTGACGGTTGGCACGCTTTCGGCGGGCACAGCGAAGAATATCATTGCACAAGAGGCTTATATGACTGGTACTTTGCGGTATTTTGACAATGACCTGATCGGCCGGCTGGAAACATCGATCCGCCGCATCGCCGAACATACAGCCGAGGCCTACCGGGCAAAAGCAGAGGTTGAAATTATACCGGGACTGCCCGCTGTTGTAAATGATAAAAACCTTTCACAGCTGTCAGAAACCGTGGCAAAGGAACTGTTCGGCACGGCAGCCATCGTTTCTACCGAGCGCAATGCCGGATGCGACGACTTTGCTTATTATAGCAGCAAAGCCCCCATCCTGTATGCCCAGATCGGCGCCGGGACACCGGAGAGTTATCCCCACCACAATCCCCGCTTTGATATTGACGAGCGATGCATGAAGCAGGCTGTCGAATACTTTGCCGGGTTCGCCCTGGCGTACTTGAACGGCTGAGAAAGGAGCATTCTGGTTATGTCCGAATTTTCCTACACAACAAAGGCGCTGTACAGCGGCGAAAAAGTCTGCGGCATGGACTTGTCTCCGGAAACCATTCCCTGCTTTCTGACGACCGCTTTTACCATGCGGGGATTCAAAGAGGTGCAGGATACCTATGCCAACAAAGGTTACACCTATGTACGGACCCGCAACCCAAACCGCACCGCTCTGGGAGAGGTGATCTCCTGCCTGGAGGGCGGCGAGGAATCCCTGATTTTCTCCTCTGGTATGGGCGCCATTACCAGCACTCTGATGACGCTGCTGGACCGGGGAGATCATGTGATCTGCAATTCCAACATCTACGGTGAGACCTACAGTGTCATGACGCAGGTTCTGGGTAAATGCGGTGTGGAGATCACCTTTGCAGACTATCAGAACACAGAAAATATTGCCGCCGCCATCCGGCCGGAGACGAAACTCATTTATTCCGAGGTGCTCTCCAATCCCACACTGACCCTGGTGGATCTGAAGGCGGTGGCGGAGTTGGCCCATCAGCATGGGGCGCTCTTCATGGTGGACAACACGTTCACCACCCCCATCGCCATTCGCCCCATTGAATTCGGAGCGGATATCGTTATCAACAGCCTAACGAAGTTCATGAACGGACACAGCGATGCCATCGGCGGCTCCATCACCACAACAGCAGCTCTTTGCGGCAAAATCCAGCCCATGGCAATGCTATTGGGCACCCCCGGTGATCCCTTCAGCTCCTGGCTGATTCAGCGAGGTGTCAACACAGCGTCCCTTCGGCTGCCCCAGGCCATGCACACGGCTGAAAAGCTGGCCAAGGCGCTGGCGGCCCACAAGCATGTGTCCAAGGTAAATCACCCCAGTTTGCCGGACTATCCCCAGAAGATGCTGGCGGACCGGATGTTCGGCAAAAACGGCTGCTGCGCCATGCTGAGCTTCATCGTGCCAGAGGATCTGGAGAAGATTGACCAATTTATGCTGTCTTTGCGGTTCCCTCGATACGCTCCAACTTTGGGCGGCCTGCATACAACGCTGAGTCATCCTGTTACTTCATCCCATATGGGCGTCCCGGATGAGACCCGCCGGAAAATGGGCATCACGCCGGGGATGATTCGAGTTTCCGTTGGCATTGAAGACCCGGACGATTTGGCAGCGGACTTCGAAAACGCACTGAAGGTTTTCGATTAAATGCAAACTTCAAGTATAAATCACGGAAAATCTATAAAAGGCTGGCCTGCATTTAAAGATGCGGACCAGCCTCTGATTAGGAGGAGCAGCATGAAAGACATCGTAGAAATCCGCTGGCATGGCCGGGGCGGTCAGGGCGCGAAGACAGCGTCGCTGCTGCTGGCAGA
>ERZ808041.242-NODE-242-length-52878-cov-5.576012_pt1 | contig 52878 bp, 45 predicted proteins | sample MGYA00380192_ERZ808041 | MGnify/ENA primary metagenome ERZ808041 (study PRJEB31490, sample SAMN06133412) | mouse gut metagenome | isolation source: Z1_1 | host: mice | place: China: Chengdu | collected 2015-05 ...
AATTTTCCCAAGCCAGGCGCATGGCAGCCTGGTTACAGCGGACGGAACGCCAGTCGGCGCCGCCCATGTGGGGCAGGAATTTACAAAGCCCTACTTTATGAAAACGCGTCCTTCAGCATATCATTACAACACCTACTACGAGGATGCCCAGGGCAATCAGTTTTACAACGACGGTACGGAATTTGCCGGCCTTGGATCCGGCTCCAACAATTATGCGCCCTCCAACCCTGCCCTTGTGGAACGTGTACAAGCGGATATTGAAGCGTTTTTGGACGCCAATCCCGGCGTCAGCCGCGAGGACATCCCCGCCGATATGGTGACAGCCTCCGGCTCCGGGTTGGATCCGCATATCTCTCCACAAGCGGCACAAATCCAGATTCCGGCTTTGGCTGAAGCCTCCGGCCTGAGCCAGCAGGAGCTGGAACAGATTGTGGCTGATAACACGCAGGGCAAGCTGCTTGGCATTTTCGGTGAGGAAACCGTCAACGTTCTGGGCGTCAATTTGGACATTGCAGAGAGCATGGGACTGATCCGCGAGGCCGGCAAGCAATAAAAGGGGATGAACCAATCGCCAGAACGGAGGCGCATATATGCGGTTTCGCTACAATCAAACCATAGAACGCACCATTTGTCCAAAGACCGTGGCTGTGGAAAATTCTCCCGCTTGGCTGATCATCTGCCTGATAAAATCTCTGAACGACTGGCTCGGTCTGCCTCACAGAGTTTTTTACCGTCACGGCGACAGACAGCTAAAGATTGGATATGAGGTGTTGTCCTTTCCAACCGATGAACTGGCTGAAAATTTTGGTTCCTTGGTATCCAAAATAGACCAAACCTGGCCGCTTGAGGTCTTTGGCATCGCAGACAGCGGCGAGTTGATCGGAATCAGCTTTGCCGGCGACGGCGACAGTCTTGTGATGCGCCAGCAAAGCGTTTCCGGCGTTTGGTTTGACGAGCTGCGCGATTTGTACCTGACTCTCCTTCTGCCTGACACCAAAGCAGCGCGCTGCCTTTTTGACTTGCTCCGGGCGGTTGAGGACGGACGCCCCGCAGCGGCAATGGAATGGGAGTACGCCGATTTTCTCGAACAGCAGCATCTGGCCTGTATTGACCGCACGCTGTCCTTCTGCTACGTTTATTTTGAACAAGACTGCCCGGATGATGCTCCCCTAGCCTGTCTGCTCAGCCTGACCCTGGAGCAAAAGCAGAAGTTGTGGCTCCTGTTTTTGGAAAAACGGATTTTCCCGCCGGAATTTGAATGGCTGTGGGATACGCTTGTCAATCAGTGCGCACCCAACTGGATCGAATGGACGCTTTCACTTTTCAGCGTCCTGGAGCAGTTAAATATACAATTCATCTGCCGCGGCAGCCAATTCGAGCTGCTGGATGGTTTGGGCAAGCGGCTTTATTTTGGCGTGGATCACACAGGGGCCGCCGAGCAGGTGCTTATGAAAATTTTGTTCCCGTTAAACCAGTGACTTTTGGGGTCTGCGGTCCATTTTACAACACAAAAAACAATAAAGAGCAAGGCGTTCATCCCGTGGTATCCACAGGCCGGACGCCTTGTTCTTTTGAATATTTATTAATTCTTAACCTCAGTCCATCAATCTTATCCCCAGTTTAAGCTTGCATTGATTATAATGGGTTCATAAGGAGGAACCCATTATGGATACGCTGAAAAGGAAGTTTTCCCGTTTTGAAAACCGTTTTGATACAACCGCTGAACGTTTTATTCTTCATCACCCGCTGCTTGGACTTCTTGTAATGTTTATAGGGTTGCCTCTGCTCACCCTGCTCGCGGTTGTTATCTGCACACTGGCCGCCATGCTTCCAATCTCCTTGTTGTGCGGATGGCTATAAGAATACATAACTTGCAAATACATGGAATTCCGGCAGGATGAATACACGGCACCGCGCGTCTTAATGCCATTTTAATGCGGATTATAAAACATTAATACCCCTTTTAGACCCGATGTGGATAATGGGTGTATAAAGATTTTATAAAGAGGTATTAAGAGATGGTGTTTATGCGGCCGCTCCAGCAGAAAAAACGCACATCGCCTTTTCAGATTATTATTCTGGGATTCCTGCTCGTAATTCTGGCTGGAAGCTTTCTGCTGATGCTTCCCATTTCCACAAAACAGCGCATCTGGACTCCCTTTGTGGACGCGCTGTTCACATCCACCTCAGCCGTTTGTGTAACAGGCTTGGTCCTTCACGATACAGCGACCTATTGGTCCGGCTTTGGGCAGCTTATCATTATTCTGCTCATCCAAATAGGAGGGCTTGGCGTGGTGACGGTCGCGGGTGCTTTCGCCATTCTTTCCGGCCGCAGAATTGGTCTGATGCAGCGCAGCACCATGCAGGAGGCTATTGCGGCGCCAAATGTCGGCGGGATTGTCCGTCTGACCGGATTTATTTTAAAGACCGCTCTGGTTATTGAGCTGCTGGGTGCAGCGATTCTGCTGCCGATTTTTTTGAAGGATTTCGGGACGCTCAGGGGCGTATGGTACGCACTGTTTCATTCCATATCCGCATTCTGTAATGCAGGCTTTGACCTCATGGGGGTCATAGCTCCCTTTTCGTCATTGACCAGTTATTCCGATCATCCGATTGTCTCCATTGTCATCATGCTGCTGATCATCACCGGCGGCATTGGATTTCTCACATGGGATGATATACGAACGAATCGTTTCCATTTTCGAAAATACCGGATGCAGAGCAAGGTTATTCTCACCGTTACCCTCGCCTTGATCGCAATCCCTTCCGTCTATTTTTTCCTTTTTGAGTTTGTGCAGGCGCCTTTGGACGAGCGGCTGCTGCTTTCTCTTTTCCAGTCGGTTACACCCAGAACCGCGGGCTTTAACACCGCAGACCTGACTGCAATGAGCGAACCCGGCCAATTTATCATGACTGTTTTGATGCTGGTCGGAGGTTCACCCGGTTCTACTGCGGGCGGTATGAAAACAACGACGCTGGCTGTTTTGCTGGCAAGCTCATTGGCTGTTTTCCGCAGGAAAGAGTCCGCTAATTTTTTTAACCGGCGAATCTCCAACGATGCGGTGCGCCAGGCTGCAACCATCTTGATCATGTATTTGTTTTTATTTTTGACAGCCGGGCTGATCATCAGCCGTATGGAAAACCTTCCCCTGCTCGACTGCCTGTTTGAAACAGCATCCGCCATCGGAACGGTCGGGCTGTCTCTGAATATCACCCCACGGCTAGGGGTTGTATCCCATTTGATTTTGATTTCTCTCATGTTTTTTGGACGCGTGGGAGGCTTGACCTTGATCTTTGCCACCATGTCACATACGCAGCCAACAAATGCGAAGCTGCCTCAGGAGCGGATCACCGTTGGCTAGAAGGCAGTTATAAAATCGGAAACGCCGTCTTTTTAAGGAGGACTTATGAAAGCGATTCTACTGATTGGGCTTGGCCGTTTTGGGCGTCATATTGCACAAAAATTGAACGAATTAAATCATCAGGTCATGGTGGTTGACCGGGTCGAAAGCAGAGTAAACGCAGTGCTTCCCTTTGTTACCAACGCGCAAATAGGCGACAGCACCGACGAAGAATTTCTTTCTTCGCTGGGGGTGCGCAATTTTGATGTATGCATCGTTGCCATCGGGGATAATTTTCAAAGCTCTCTGGAAACGGCGTCCCTTTTGAAGGAACTGGGGGCAAAAAAGGTGGTCGCACGGGCCGCACGGGATGTACAGGCAAAATTTTTGCTGCGCAATGGCGCGGATGAAGTCGTATACCCTGAAAAGCAGATGGCGGTCTGGACAGCTATCCGATACAGCTCCGATCATATCTCGGATTATATTTCACTTGGGGACGATCAGGCTATTTTCGAAGTATCTGTACCGGATAGCTGGGCCGGAAAAACCATCGGACAGTTAGATGTGCGCAAACGGTACCATGTCAACATTCTGGCTATCAAGGAAAACGGGAAGTTCTCCATGACCGTCATCAAACCGGAAACCTGCCTGCCGGAGCACAGTACATTTCTTGTTTTAGGAACTCTGCGTGATGTTCAAAAGTGCTTCCATATATAAATCATTCTTTATCTGCAAGCCAAAGGAGGCGTGCTGATGGAAATTGTTTTATTGGCTGGATTTTTAAGCGTCGCCGTATTCCTCTATTATCTGATGTCCAGGCTGGACAATGATCTGGGCCGGATACGCAGCAGCACAGAAAAAACGGAACGCTGTCATTTGATGATCGCGGTTTCAAGCCTCTATGCGATCCAGTTTGTATTGGATACATACAACGATATAAAAAGGGATTATCCAAACTTGGAAGTGACAATTGTTTTTGGCCAACAACAGGAGATCCTTGAGTATCTTGCATGTGGAAAGGCCGATTTGGCTGTCGTTTCTGCTGAAACACGGACCGGCCTGTGTCTGGAAACCGCATTCGTCAAGTTTGAGCCGCGGACTCTGCGTCTTGACGAATCCGGCGTCCTGCTCCAGCCTATAGATCATATGATGCACAAGCAGGCTCTGGTTTGGAGCAAAGAAACGCCCTCTCCGCTTGTCCCGGAATTTATTCGGCGTGTGGGTGTAAGGAATTTTTGAAGTCTGTGGTATAATAACCGCAAAGCGGTTATGATACCTTTCATGGCCTGGGCGATGATTCCTTTGGATAGATGATGCGCTTACGTCACGTCTAAAGCTCTGGCCCCAGTCCTTTCTACTTTTGTTTAAAGGGGGGAACTTCAATGGCTCCAATGACCCGGTCTGAATCAAAAGGTTCCCTGACCATTTTTGCCGGTTATGCGCCAGGATCAGGAAAAACCTACGCCATGCTTGAGGCCGCCGAGCGCGCCAGGCAGGCGGGGGCAGTGGTTGTCAGCGGACTTGTCGCCGCGAACGGCTGGCCGCAAACACAGCTAATGGCAGATCGTTTTGAGACTTTGCCGTGCAAGCAAATTCAGCAGGGAACGCCTGCATCTATGGAAATTGATTTGGACGCCGCGCTGCACAGAATGCCGCAATTGATTCTGATCGACGATTTATCTCATCAGAACCCGGACGGCTGCCGGCATAAAAAACGATATCAGGATATCGAGGAGCTTTTAAAGGCAGGGATCGATGTCTATACCACATTGGATATTCAACATATCGAAAGCCTTCAGGACACCGTCTCAGCCATCATTGGGCATGGTCTGCCTGAACGGGTGCCCGATAGTGTGTTTGACGCTGCCGACCGGGTTGAATTTGCGGATCTGGAGCCGCAGGATCTGCTCGACCGTCTGAAATCGAAGCAGCCCGGCGCTTTATCTTCCCCCTTATCCGTTACACAGTTGAACGCCCTTCGAGAATTAGGTCTGCGCCGCTGTGCGGACCGGATTGCGCTGCAAACTCGCAAAGCACAGAAGCAAGCAGGATACCGGACCCATGAACACATTCTCGTCTGTCTGTCCTCTGCACCCTCTAACGCCAAGATCATACGTACCGCCGCACGGATGGCCGGCGCCTTTCGATGCAGCTTTACAGCGTTGTTTGTGGAAACGAAACAGTTCCAGTGGGGCTTTCAGGCCGACAAAGACAGACTGCGGTCCAATATTCGTCTGGCCGAACAATTAGGCGCGTCCATCGAAACTGTATATGGCGACGATATTCCCTATCAGATCGCGGAATTTGCACGTTTATCCGGTGTGACAAAGATCATGATCGGGCGCAGCGGGATATCCCGCCGAACCATTTTCCGCGCGCCTTCGTTGACAGAACGGCTGATCGAGCTTGCTCCAGAGCTGGATATTCATATCATTCCCGACAATGGACTCAACAAGCGCACTGCGCCTGCTTACAGGGAACCAACGCGGCTTTTATCCGTTTCCCTGTGTGATCTTGTAAAAAGCGTGCTGCTGTTGCTTCTGGCAACCCTTGTCGGCTTTCTGTTTTTCAAGCTTGGCTTTACTGAAGCCAATATCATTACCATTTATATCCTCAGCGTCATGCTGATCTCCGTCGCCACAAAAAGCCCCGTATGCAGCTTTATTTCATCAGCCGCCAGCGTTCTTATTTTCAACTTTTTCTTTACAGAACCACGATATTCTCTGCATGCATATGACAGCGGCTATCTGGTCACATTTCTGGTCATGTTTATCGCGGCGCTCATCACCGGCTCCTTAGCGACAAAGCTGAAGTCCCACGCACAGAGAGCCGCACAGGTTGCCTGGCGCACGAAACTCTTGTTTGAAACGAATCAGAGTTTGCAAAAGGCTATGGATCAATCGGAAATCATGGCCATAACCGCACGGCAGCTGGTCAGACTTTTTCAAAGGGATATCGTTGTATACCGCGCTGAAAACGGCGTTTTGTCACAACCGATCCTTTTTTGTGCCGCCGAGGAGGGCTGTTCTGATACGCCGTATACCAGCGCAAAGGAACAAGCGGTCGCACAGTGGGTTATGAAAAATAACCGGCGCGCCGGTACTGGGACTGAAACCTTTTCTGATTCCCTCTGCGTCTATTGGTCTGTACGAATCGGCGATCGGGTATATGGCGTGATTGGAATAGCGGCAAAAGCAAAGCCGTTGGATTCTTTTGAAAACGGCATTTTGCTCTCCGTTTTGGGGGAGTGTGCTTTGGCGCTGGAAAACCAGAAGAACGCGCAGGAAAAGGAAGCCGCTGCTGTTTTGGCCAAGAACGAACAGTTGCGGGCCAATCTGCTGCGCTCCATCTCCCACGATCTGCGTACACCCCTCACCGCCATATCGGGGAATGCAAGCAATCTTCTTTCCAATGGCAAGCTGTTTGACGCACAGACCAAAGAACAAATGTATACGGACATATACGATGACGCGATGTGGCTGATCAATCTGGTGGAAAATCTTTTGTCCGTCAGCAGGCTGGAAGAAGGGCGTATGAACTTGCATATGTCCACAGAACTCATGGATGAAGTAATTGCAGAGGCGCTGCGCCATATCAACCGCAAAAGCGCGGACTACCATCTGATCGTCCGCGAACCTGATGAATACATTTTGGTTCAAATCGATGTGAGGCTTATCGTCCAGGTACTCATCAATATCATCGATAACGCGATAAAATATACGCCGGTAGGTTCCGATATCCGTATCGAGTGGAAAAAGCAGGGGGATTTTGTCCTTGTTTCCATCGCGGACAATGGTCCCGGCATTTCCGATGAAGCAAAGCCGCATATATTCGAAATGTTTTACAGCGCCTCCGCCAAAATCGCGGACAGCCGCCGCAGCATGGGGCTGGGGCTGGCGCTGTGTAAATCGATTGTAAATGCGCATGGAGGAGAAATCAGCGTTGCGGACCAAATTCCGCATGGGACAATCTTTACATTTTCAATACCATCCGGGGAGGTTGAACTGCATGAATAAACCTTTAATTTTAGTTGTTGAGGACGACGTACCCGTCCGTAATTTAATCACAACCACGCTCAAAGCGCACGATTACCGCTTTTTGACGGCCGCCAACGGCGAATCCGCCATTTTGGAGGCGTCCTCACACAATCCCGAAATCATCCTGCTGGACTTGGGGCTGCCTGATATGGACGGCATCGAGGTTATACGCAAGGTCCGAACCTGGTCCAATCTTCCAATTATCGTGATCAGCGCCCGCAGCGAGGACACCGATAAAATAGAAGCTTTGGACGCGGGCGCTGACGACTATTTGACCAAACCGTTCTCCGTTGAGGAGCTGCTTGCCAGGCTGCGCGTCACGCAGCGGCGCCTGGCTGCGATACAGGCAGGCGGTATGGCAAACGCGGATTCTGTATTCACAAATGGAAAGCTGAAGGTGGATTATGCCGCGGGCTGCGCCTATATGGACGGTCAGGAGCTGCATCTGACCCCCAGCGAATACAAGCTTTTATGTCTGTTATCTAAAAATGTTGGCAAGGTCTTAACGCACACGTTTATTGCCCAGCAAATCTGGAATCGAAGCTGGGATAACGATATTGCTTCTCTGCGCGTGTTTATGGCTACACTGCGCAAAAAATTGGAAAAGGAGCCTGACTCCCCGCAGTATATTCAAACGCATATCGGCGTCGGATACCGGATGCTGCGTGTGGAATAAGCGCCTCATATCGGCGGGCCGCCCCATCAATTGGGGCGGCCGGTTTTGATTTAGAAGCTGTACCAATGGGGAAAGTGCATGGAGCGGTGAGGAAATTTTTTGCCCGGCAAGGAAGAAACGCGTAGGAATCCTGGCGGATTTCAAGTTTTTCTGACGCAGCCCGGACGGAAAATTTTCCGCCGGGACATGTGCGTTCCTCCATTGGTACAGCTTCTAATACAGCCAAAGATCATAATGCTTTTTTAACAGGAGGGAACGCACCTTAACAGCACCTTAAAATAGAATCTGCTATATTAGTCCGTAATAGAAAGCGAAATAGCAGCGTTGGGATTGCAAGCGGTTTTTACGTCGCCGTCTTTCAAAGGGCTTGCTCAGAACCGATTTGTACGGGCGCTTGTTTTCAATTTCTGCACAGGCTGGTTTTTAATCATGTCCCCAAAAACATATAAGAAATCGAGGCGGACTAAAATGGATTTTGGCCTTTGGACCCTGCTGCCAATTATCGTAGTGATTGTTTTGGCATTGCTGACCAAACGGACTTTGGAGCCCCTGATCGTCGGCACGGTTGTCGCCTACATCATCATCTGCGGATGGAATTTCCCCACCGGGTGGATGGAGGCGTTTTTCAAGGTGGCGACAGACCGCGATCATGAATGGGTGTTCATGGTCTGCGCGCTGTTCGGCAGTCTGATTGCGCTTTTGGGCGCGTCCCACGGGACGCTTGGCTTTTCCAAGTGGCTTGGACGGCTGTGCCGCGGACCCAAGTCCACGCTTCTGGTCACCTGGATCATGGGGATTCTGATTTTTGTGGATGATTACTTGAATATCATGACCTTGAGCACCTGTATGAAAAAGCTGACCGATACGCACAAGGTGCCCCGTGAGACGCTCTCCTATGTGATCGATTCCACCGGCGCGCCGGTCTGCGCGCTGCTCCCCTTTTCCACCTGGGCGATCTTTTTCTCCGGACTCTTTTTTGCGGAGAACGGCGTCGCGGAGCTTGGCTATGGAAACGCGATTGAAACCTTTTACCATGTCATTCCCTACACATTCTATGCCATCGCCGCCGTTGTAATCGTGCCGTTGTTTTGCTTTGGCTTTCTGCCCAAGCTGGGCCGTATGAAAAAGGCATATGACCGTGTTAAAACGACGGGAAAGGTCTATTCCCCGGAAAGCAGGGAATTGAACCTGGAGGAGGAAGATGAGGATGCGCGCGCAGTTGAGGTCAAGGGAAATATCATAGATTTCATTCTTCCGGTCGGCGTATTGATTGTGCTGGCCATCTGGTCGGGCGAGCTGTTTCTTGCCGTAGCCGCCGCAATCCTGACCTGCCTTGCGCTCTATGTTCCCCGCAAAAAATTGACGCTCACCCGATTTTGCGACCTGGCCATGCATGGATTCTGCAATATGATCCCCACCATTGCAATCATCTATTTCGCCTTCGTAATGCAGGAAGCGATGAGCGATATCGGAATCGCAGGCTACATAATCAATGCTGTCCGTCCCTTTGTGAATGCCGCTGTATTTCCCATGATTACCTTTCTGCTTGTCGCAATTTTGAATTTCAGCACCGGAAGCGTTTGGGGCATCCCCGCAATTGTCACGCCCATCATCCTGCCGCTCGCCTTTTCAATCGGGGCAAATCCGCTGCTGACCATGGGAGCGATCGTTTCCGGCGCAGTGCTCGGCAGTCATGCCTGCTTCTATTCGGATGCGACGGTATTGACCTCAAGCTGCTGCAAAATGCAGAATATGGACCACGCGCTGTCGCAGATGCCCTATGCGCTGCTTGCTGCGGCTGTCAGCGCGGCGGGTTATCTCATTGGCGGAGTTGTTATGTGATAGGAGTGATCGTATGCGTTTGGTACTTGAAGATATCACAAAGATGGACACAGACGCCATCGTCAACGCGGCAAGCTCCGATCTGAGGCCGTGTCCCGGTATTTGCAGCGCCATTTTTGCCGCGGCGGATACTGGAAAGCTTTTGGCCGCTTGTAAAAAAACAGGGCGATGCCGCATCGGAAAAGCCGTCATAACGCCGTCGTTTGGACTCGCCTGCAAATATATTATTCACGTTGCAGGCATTGGGTGGTACAGCGGCCGCTATAATGACAGAATGCTGTTTGCCGACTGTTACCGCTCTGCGCTGCAAAAAGCAGCCGCTTACCATTGCAAAAGCGTCGCGGTGCCGTTGATGTTTTCCGGCGATTTTCATATTCCGCGCGCCCAGGCGCTTCAAATTGCAGCGGATGTAATCGCTGGTTTTGAAAAGTCGCATCCCAGCCTGGAAATAAGTCTCGTCATTTACAAGCAAAGCATTTATGATCTGGCAAAAAAAATTATATCAAATGCCCAGGAATAAGCGCCGTATCCGTCAAATTGGATGCACGGCCGCACATGGACGAACGGGAGCATCAAAAAAAGATGCTCCCGTTCATCCATGATGGGTATAAATTCAGCTCTATCACAAATTCATCCTGCAAATTAGCGGTATCCGGCTGCTTGCCGCATACGCCACCAACCTGAACGCAGCCCTTGCCGCCGACGGTCTGATCAGGCGGATTCCTCTGCCAATTGTTCCGAGGCGCCGCAACGGTGTGCTTCCGGCAAACCCGCGCGCCGGAGCAGCGGCTCGTAAAACAACAGTTGAAACAATGCGGCCAGCCTGCCCACGCAGATCATTGCGATCAGTGTGCCAAGTCCAATCGCTGTTATCCTGCCGCTGAAAAGATAACTGACGGCACAGGTAACAACCACGCAGGACAGATCCACAATATTTTTTCCAAAGCCGACGCCTCTGCCTGTACATGTTCCAATCGTGTCGGCCAGGCCGTCCGCCGGACTTAACACCAGGCGCATGTCGACCATCATGGACATCCCCACCGCTGTAAACGCCATCGCAGCAAAAAGCAGCAGCAGATTTTGCCACAGTGTGTAAAAACGGATTTGTACCAGACTGAACCAGTCAAGCAGCAAGCCGAATACCAGACTGAATGGGATTTGCAGCAGATCACCCGGGCGGCGCGCCTTTCCCTTCAGAAGCAATTGAACCGCCAAAAACAGCATGTAGACGCCAAAGGTTGACAGCGCGTAATTGATTCCCCAAATTTCCGTAATGGAAAATGAAACCGAAACAACCGGGGAAACGCCAAGCCCTGTCTTGGTATACAAGGTCAGCCCGATTGCCAGGGATATCATGCCCGCCGCGTAGATGGCTCCTCTCCAAATGCGGTCCATACCGCGCGGCCGTTTGTCTCTGGTTCTTTTCATGCCGGCGCCCTCCCCTTCGGCCAGGTCAAAAAGCTTTTTCTTCAGTATAGGGTACGCTATCCGCGCTGTCAACTTTTGTATATCCGTATTGCGGATACCTGGCATCATTGCTGTCCGCCTGCCGGCGGATATCCAGGCTTGATTCTCAAAGGTATGCCTGCTATAATTTTATAGAAAACGCGCCGGCCCTCCGCCGGACCGGCGCAGGCCGCAAGCCGCCCAGACAGATTGCCTGCGCGTATGCGGGACGTTTCTCCCGCTCGCAGGGATATAATTCAGATTAAAGAAGGGCATCACCATGCTAACGTTTTCCTTTCCCTATGCGCACGGCGTGCAGAGCGCCTCGTTCGATGAGAAAAATCTGGCGGAGGTTTTGGAACCGAACCAGGTGCCGTTGGAAAGAAGGTCTGTCGAGCAATGTATCCGCGAGGCGCTCGACACGCCGATCGGTTCCCCCCGGCTCAATGAAATCATCCGTCCCGGCGAAACGGTCTGCATTGTTATTTCTGATGTGACCCGAAGCTGGCAGGCACCCAAAAGCTATCTTCCCATCCTGGTGGAGGAGCTTGGCAAAATCGGCGTGCGCGACGATCAGATTTTAATTATAAGCGCCACAGGAACGCACCGCGCTCAAACAGAAGCCGAATGGAAAAGTCTGATCGGCGAATCGCTTTATGCACGTATCCGCACAATCGATCATGATTGCCGCCAGAAGGAACAGATGCGCTATGTCGGAACCACATCGCGCGGTACGCCGGTCTGGCTCAACCGCGCCGCGCTTGACTGCGACCGTTTGATTTTGACCGGAGGCGTTGTATATCATTTCCTTGCCGGTTACGGCGGAGGACGAAAATCGATTGTTCCGGGAATTGCCTATATCGACACTATCCTGCATAATCACAATTTCGCTCTGAATCCTGGAATCGGCAGCGGCGCCAATCCCGATGTGCACAGCGGCAATCTGGAGGCCAGCAATCCCTTCCACAGCGATATGGAGGAGGCCGCCGCTTTTGCAAAGCCCGATTTCCTGCTCAATGTCGTAGCCGATTCCAATCAAAATATTACAGCGGCCTTTGCCGGCCATTGGATCGCGGCGCACCGGGCAGCCTGCGCGCTGGTTCATAAAATGGACGGCGTGCATGTGAAGCGCCGGGCTGATCTTGTAATCGCTTCTGCGGGCGGATATCCGAAGGATATCAATCTCTATCAGTCCTCCAAAACAATTACCAATCAGGTGCGCATCGCCAACGACGGCGCGGTATTGATCATGATTTCCGCCTGCCCGGAGGGCTTCGGCGACAAGGATTGCGCCCATTATATTCAGGATTTTACAGATATGACGCAGCGGGAAGCGGATGTGCGCAAAAATTTCTCCATCGGCGGATATGTCGGTTATCTGTTCGCGGAGTTTTCGGAAAAATACCATCTGATCTGTGTGACCGAGATGGAACCCGAATTGTTTAAGAATGTCCAGATCGATGTGGTTAAAACTTTGGACGAGGCGCTGGAGCTGGCCAAAACGTATCTGGGCGGGACGCTGGATGTTCCCACGGCAATTTTGGAGCACGGCGCGCAAACGCTGCCGATTCTGGAGCAATAAAAGCAAATTTGAAACGGGCGGGGCGGGCTGTAAATACAGCCCGCCCCGCCCGCTTTTTTGTAAAGCGCCTGTCAGAGCGATTGCAGCGCCTTTCCCTTTTCATAATACGCGCGCATAACGTCGTCAGGCACCATGCTGCCGCCTGTTGCCCATACAATGTGCGTGAATTGGTCAGCGGACGCGGAAAGCCCCTCCCGCTTTAAATAATCCATTCCCGCATTCGTTCCAAACAAATTGACGGCGCCTGGCACGCCGGCCAGCGCGCTTGGCTCCAGGCGGATTTGCTCTGTGTCGGCCATCATCGCCAGCAGCCGGTACATGCGCTCGTCGCTGACGCTCATCGCACCGCTCATGAACGGATGCATCATCGGGCCGACCAGATGCGAGCACCGGCCGACCGCCAGGCCGTCGGCCGCGGTGCGGTTGTCGATGCCGAAATCCTGAACGCTGACGCGGTCATAATATCCCGTATACATTCCAAGCAGCATACAGGGAGAATGCGTCGGTTCGGCAAAAAAGCAATGCGCCGCATCCCCATAGATGCTCTTGATGCCGAATGCAACACCGCCAGGCCCGCCGCCCACGCCGCACGGGAGATAAACAAACAGCGGATGCGCTTGGTCAACTGTAATCTGCATCTGTTCCAACTGCTTTTTCAGCCGCAGGGCGGCCACCGTATAGCCCAAAAACAGGTCTTTGGAATTCTCATCATCGATAAAATAACAGTACGGATCGGCCTCGGCCTGGCTACGGCCCTCGGCAACCGCCTTGCTGTAGTCGTTTTCATACTCGATGACATGGACGCCAAGGCCGCGCAGCATATCCTTTTTCCACTGGCGCGCGTCGGCCGACATATGGACTGTCACGTGAAACCCAAGCTTGGCGCTCATAATCCCGATGGAAAGGCCCAGGTTGCCCGTTGAACCGACCGCGATTTTATACTGCGAAAAAAAGTCCCGAAAACGCGGCTGCGCCAAACAGGCATAATCATCCGTATAGGACAGCAGCTTGTGTTCGACTGCAAGTTCCTCTGCGTGCTTTAAAACCTCATAGATACCGCCGCGCGCTTTAATGGAGCCTGAGATCGGCAGCTCGCTGTCGCATTTCAGCAGCATCCGGCCGCCGACAGCGACGCCGCTGTGCTCCTCCAGCGCGCGCTTCATATGCGGTATTTCGCGCAGCGGCGACTCTAAAATCCCGCCGCTTACTGCCGTCTGTGCAAACGCCTTTGCGATATACGGCGCAAACCGCGTCAGCCGGTCGCTGGCATCCTCAATATCATGCATACCAAGCGCGCATTTTTTGACCGCGCTGTCAAACGGTTCCTTTTTGTCGTTGATCCAGAAGCATTCCTGCAAATTCTGGAGAGAACGGATGAGCGGGTATTTTTTTACCCACTCATCCTCCGTCATTGTCAGTATCATGTTTTCCATGGATTGGCACCTAATTTCTAAAATAATCCGGGCAGAACGCCGCTGAAGCAGTTGAGCAGCAGAATGATTGCAAACGCTGCCAAGCTGGCCAGAGTCGTGCTGATGGTGACTGTCATCGTCTCATTGATGGAAATCCCATTGAGCTGGGACGGATGCCAGAACGCGCCGTCCGTCGGAAGCGTCAGGCCGACCGTACCCGCGCAGACCGCAAGACCCACAAGCACCGGGGAAAGCCCCTGAATTGCGATGGCCGGGCCGACAATCGATACGGCCGTCATCATGGCGACGGTCGCGGAACCAACTGCCGCGCGGATAATCATGGCAAGAATAAAACCAAGCAAAATCACCGGCATATTAAAGTGTGAGAACATCTCCGCCAGCGCGTCGCCGATACCCGTTTCCGTGATAACCTTGGCAAAACAGCCGCCGCATCCGATGACCATGAGGATACTGCCGACCTTGTTGGCGCTGGAATCGATGTAGCGCATGATCCCCTTGCTCGCCGGTCCCGCAACAAGATATTTTCTGAGCACGATTGCCGAAAGCAGCATCGCCATGAACAGCGCGATGTTCTTATCGCCGACGAACTGGAAAATCGTATAGATGACGGAACCTTCTGCAACAAACATCGGAATGACAGAGCCGAGCACGATCAGAACGATCGGAAACAGGATGAGAAGGAACCCTGTCGCCGCAGACGGCTTCGTCGGGTCAGCCTGAATCAGCTCGTTGTCCGAGGATATCATCTCCCGCACAGCTTTCCGGTCATGCGCGTTGAGTGCGTTGGAGAACTGCCAGCCGCAGATCAGGCTGGCAATAATGGAGACAATCATACCGTAGAAGATAAACCAGCCCAGATTTGCGCCAACCTCCGCCGCGACAGCGACCGGACCCGGCGTGGGCGCTACAACACAATGCGTCAGCAGCAAGCCGACAAACAGCGCGTTGACATACCCAATCATTTTTTTGTTGGTAAGCTTCTGAAGGGAATTCAGAAGCGGCGAAAGCATGACGTAGGCCGACCCGAAATAAACGGGGATGGACACCACGTAGCCCAGCAGATTGATCGCGAGGTAATCATGCTTGGAGCCAACCTTGCGCAGCAGGAATTTCGCGATTTCCTCCAGCGCGCCGGAGGAACCGAGCATCTCGCCGAAGATGCAGCCGAAGATGATGACAAGGCCCGTGCTTGTCATGGTATTGCCAAACCCGCCGCTGATAAAGCCGGTCAGCTCGCCCACCTGCATGCCTGAAAGCAGGCCCATCAGAATGGTCGCCAACACAAGCCCCACCGACGCGCTCCATTTGAATTTGATCAGAACTGTCAACAGAAAGATCATGGAAATCAGAAACACAACCAGGGTATTCATTGCTATCTCTCCCTCCTAAGCAGGAATTTTTATGATCGTTTCGCCGTCTCAGTCCGCACCCTCTGCAAACCGGTCTGCATTTGCAACGGCGGCGACATACATTTTGCTCCTGTCGAAAATCGAATCGACAACCGCATATTCCTTCATGGTATGGTTCCACTGACCGCGCACGCCGCAGGAGCAGATGGTCGGGACACCGGCCATGGTTGTGGAGGCCGCGTCGGAACCGCCGCCAAGCGGACGCCCGCTGACCTCAGGCAGGCCGTATTCCTTTGCGATGTCCTTTACAAAATTGAAAAAGCGCATCCCTTCGTCGGTTGTCTCAAACACATCGAGCTTGTTTAAAAACGCATATTTTGTGGTGGTTCCGTCGATGTGCGTGCGCTTGCAGATTTCATCAAGCTGCGCGAGCAATTTCTCCTTGCCGCTCAGAGTGGTATAGCGCATATCGAGAACCACTTCACAGTGAGCGGGCACCGCGTTGGGTACCGTTCCGCCGGTTATAGTGCCGATGTTGCAGGTATTTCCGATTGAAAGATCGGTCATATTGTGAAAATCAATGATTTTATAGGCCATCTCGGCAATGGCGCTTCTGCCGCCCTGGAAGTCGTTGCCGGAGTGCGTCTCCACACCGTCGACCTCCACCGTGTAACGCAGGCAGCCCTTGCGCCCGGTGCATAGGTAGTTGTCGATCATGCCGGTTTCCATATTGAAGGCGCACAGGCAGCCTTTGGCCTCGGCTTCGATCACCTCAGCGCCCTGCGAGCCGGTGTGATTGATCTCCTCATCGCCTGAAAAGCAGAACTTGATCGGCCTGTCCGCATATCCGATTTTGTTCAGCGCCTTGACTGTCGTCAGCGCAATCAGAATGCCGCCCTTCATATCGAGCACACCCGGTCCATACGCTTTTCCGTCCTCAATCTTAAACGGGTTTTCCGGATGCATCCCTGTCGGGAACACCGTGTCCATATGTCCGCAGAACAGAATCGGTTTACCAGGACGGTCCTTGCCGAGAATGCCGACAAGCGTATCGGCGTTGACGCCGACAGGCACATAGCGGCATTCAAAGCCGGCCTTCTCCATCTCCCCCTTGAGAAAATCGGAAAAAATACGGACCTTGTCCGGCGTTTTGCTCCAGCTCTCACGGTTTACAAATTCTTTGTAAAGCGCAATGGTTTCATCCCGGATTTCATCAATGTACGCATACGCCGCCGATAAATCTTTTCCCATAAAAACGACCTCCCAATACCGTTATTTTCCTTAGAAAAAAAGAAAGATGTTAAACTGTACACGACAATAAAGCCGTATCGTTAAGTACAGTTTAACATCATTTTATTGGAAGTCAACAGATTCCATTAAAAAATTGGCTATACAGAGAGAAATCTGTATGAATGCTGAACAGAAAGCCTCGAAATTTGTTAAATTTAACTGAACACAGTTAAAAACTCGGTGGTGTGACGGCAAACAGCACCTGCGCCTCCTCATCCGCGCTGTTCTGCCAGCGGTGGACGCTGCCCGGCGGAATCAGCACGCTGTCGCCCGTCTCCAGTTCATATGCGGCGCCGTTGATATAGACTGTAATCTTCCCCTGCGCCACATATGCGACTTCCTCGCCCTTGTGGATGGACTCCACATTGTGGGAACCGTTCTTGGCCGGTATGTGCATCATGCAGAATTCGATACTGCCGCTGACATTCGCGGTCAGCAACTCATATACGATATCCTCCGCCTCAGGACGTCCGAGCGTAATGCGCGCGTCACGCCGTACGACCAGATTTTTGTCAGCGCCGCCGCCCATAAAAAATTTATACATGGGAATCTCGAGAGCCGCTGCGATCACCTTGAGCGTATTGATGGAAGGGTTGACAAGATTCCGTTCAATCTGGCTTAACATCGAAGCTGTCAGACCAGTCCTTTCCGCCAACTGGCGCAGGCTGATCTTTTTTTCACCGCGGCTGGCCTGCAGCACGCTGCCGATATCCAAATCATCCACTTTGCTTCACCTAAAATCATGTTGTTCCCTGGGGCCTGTTTGAAAATTAAAATATCAATTATACCGTGCCAAACACAATTTCACGATCCTTTTGATAAATCAGGCAGTGAGTATGCTCCTGCTTGGAGGTTGCGGCCGCGCCGCCGATTCCAGCCACCGTGTTTGGATACAGTGCGCCGAAGCGCATGACGGCTGAATCCAGCTCCTCACATTGCGCGCGCATCTGCTCGAGCTGTTGGCGAAGCTTTCGTTCCTTCATTTTCAACGTGCTGCTGCGCAGGCGCGCTTCATTCGTCATAGCCGTGCCGTTTTCTGACGAGGTCAGCTCATCCAGCTCCTCAAACGTTTTCCGAAGGTCGTCCTCGACCTGCTTTTGCTTTATTTTGAACGATTCGGTCGCTTTGATGGAAACGGTTGTCAGGTAATTGTTTTTATTGCCGGCCGACGTGGCCTCGATCGTTTTCATCGCGACAGTTTCCCCGCCGATCAGTGCGCCGCGGCCTGATTTGACCAAAACGGAGCTTTGACTTGACAACCGCGCATTGATCGCGCTCTCCAAATAAATATTTCCCTCTGCATCAGCAGAACCGTTTTCAATAAATTTACAGCGGATCTCCCCCCTGGCTGTCATTGAACCCTTTCCATTTCCATTCATGCCGGTTTTTGCAAAGATGTTCCCGCCCGAAACCAGCGTCGCGCCTTCGATCATCCCATATACAGTGATATCGCCGCTGGCCTTGACTGTAAAGCCTTCGCAGATATCGCCCATCACGATCACCGCGCCCTTTACATCGAGGTTGCCTGTGGAAAAATCGACATTTCCATTGATTGTAAGCGCCTGCTCCACATGGTATTGGCCCGACCGGTAAACAACCTCGCCCTCAATCCTGGCGACGAGCGTAAGGCCGTCCTCGCTGACAACCGTGTTTTTCCCCGCAGGCGGCACAGCCCTGCGCCCTTCCCTGGCGGTAAGCTGGGCGCCATGGATGTTGGTCCCGTTCTTTGCCGGCACAGGCGGGATCAGCCGGCAAAGAACGTCTCCCGCATTGACATTGTGGAACCAGTTCATATCTTTAAAGTCGATGATGCCGTTTTGCTTTTCCACAAACCGGACGCTGGAACTGGTCGGGATGACCTCCTCGACGCTTCCATCCTCACCGTCAACCGGCGGCGTCCCCCGCGCAGCCTCGACAATACGGAAATAAAGAGGCTGCGCCAATGTCTCAAGCGCCTGTATGTCGACGCCATATGTAATACCGCGCTCGACCAGCGCGGTATACAAATGCTCCAGCGTCACATCGCCGCCCCCATACAGCGGCGGCAGCAACAGCAGCCAGGCGCTCAGGCCATCCTCGGATTCCATCACCCCGACATGCCCATTGACCGCCTGGAGCTGTTCACCATCGCCATGAAACGACGCGAGCATCTCTGCAGCCGACCGGGCAGCCTGCTCGATCAGCCGGCGGTGAACCGGCAGCAGCTCCCCGCCATCAAGCAGATCCTGCGGCCCGAAGGGCGCCTGGTCCGAATCTGTATTGTCCCCACGGGATGCCGCCTGCTCCTGGCTCCAGGCGCGCCGCAGCCTTGCAAGCGGATGATCATCCTCAAACAGCTCCGCCTCCGGCTCCTGGGCAGCCGGTTTTTCTTCCTGCGGCTGTGCAGGCTTCGCAAACTTTCCGGAGACGCTTTTCCAGAGCGTGTACAGCAAGCTTTGATTAGCCGATGTCTCCGCCTCGGCGGTGGACGCCGGCTTTGCCTGCGAGAGAGAGAAAAGCAGGCTTTTAGACTTTTTCGACGTTTCCGATCCGTCAAACTGCTTCTTATCCGCCATGCCAAAACCTCCCATAGGTGTGATTGCTTCTATTATACTCCAAACCCTATGCGCTGTCCAATAGGAACACAGATTCTTCACACAAATTTTTCGTCTGTATCCGGGGCTTTTTTAAAAATCAAAAGCTGTATCAGCCGCGGCGCATGCTCATAATTAAACAAGGTACAGCTTGATCCCCTTGCTGCGAATCTGGTCGATCCATTCGGGCGAAAGGTCCTTATTTGTGATGATCGTATCAATATCATTCATATCGCAGCAGTAAGCCGCGCAGACCCGGCCAAATTTGCTTGAATCCGCTACAAGAATTTTTTCCAGCGAGGAGCGCAAAATCGCCCGTTTTGTCTCGATCTCGTAATTGTTGATGCAGGTTACGCCCAACTGGCAGTGAACGCCTGCCGCTGAAACAAACGCCTTTTGCACACGGATACCGCTGATGAATTCAACGCCCTCCTTACTTTCAAACATCTGTGCATTTGCGTGATAATAACCGCCCGCAAAAAGCGGTTGTATATTCGGTTTTCGTCTCAATTCCATCAAAATGTTGATATTATAACACAATACCGACAGATGCAAATTGGTTGGCAGATTGCGCGCGATGTGGACCGTTGTCGTCCCCGTGTCAATGATAATCATATCGTCCTGCGCCACCAGCGAAGCCGCAAATGCACCGATCGCAGCTTTTTCCGCATTCCTGCGTTCCTCCTCCAACGCAAGGCTGTACTCCTTGTCCGTTTCGACAAGCGTATGCGCGGGATTGTAGACCATTACGCCATCGACATTTTCGACCACCTTATTCTGCTGAAGCAGCTTCATATCCCTGCGTATCGTCATTTCTGAGACTTCCAGCGTCTGCGCAAGCTCCCTGATCGAAACCGCGCCGCGAATTTTTAAAATCCCAATGAGCCGGTTGAGTCTATCGTTTTTCTTGCCCACGCTATTAGCCTCCATTCAAACACCCTGTATCCTGCTGTTATCAAAATTCCAATCACATATTAACACTTTTTATCAAAAAGCAAAAGATATTTTTGATAAAAAGTATTTTTTAATTTTGTTTGTGCAACAGTATATGCGCATAATTAATAAATCCAAAATATTAATTATGTCTAAACTAGAGAAATTACCTCGTAATAGATTGACACAACATTTGTGAAATGTTAGTATTTTATCATGCTCACAAAGCGGCATGATAAAATCGGCCATCAGGGCGGCAGCGGGCCGCGCCCGCGTATCGCCCTGGCCATAAAAGATAGAATAAATGCATTGCATTTATTTTATCACAAAATCGATTCACTGTCAGATTAACGGAGGGTTTTATGGACAAAGAAAAAGTTTTGGGAATGATCGACCACACCCTGCTCAAGGCTGTTTCCACCTGGCCTGAAATCGAGTTGCTCTGCGATGAGGCGGTCAAATACCACACCGCTTCTGTCTGCGTGCCCCCGTGCTTTATCAAGCGCATTCATGATCAATACGGCGATGCGCTTGCCATTTGTACGGTCATCGGATTCCCGCTCGGGTACAACACAACCGAAATCAAGGTTGCGGAGACGCGCCAGGCCATTGCTGACGGCGCTGTTGAAGTGGACATGGTCGTCAATCTCGGCGACGTTAAAAGCGGCGCGTTCGACAAGGTCACAGAAGAAATCCGCGCGGTCAAACAGGCTGCGGGCAGCCGCATCCTGAAGGTCATCATTGAAACCTGTTATCTCACCGAGGCGGAGAAAATCGCCCTGTGCCGCTGTGTTACGGACGCGGGCGCCGATTACATCAAAACCTCGACCGGCTTCGGCACCGCGGGAGCGCAGCTTGAGGACATCGCTTTATTCCGCAAGCACATAGGCCCGAAGGTCAAAATCAAGGCTGCCGGCGGCATTCGCACGCCCGAGGATCTTGAAGCATTTGTAAACGCGGGCTGCGACCGCATTGGTACAAGCTCCGCAGTCAAGCTGCTCCGCTGATTTTTGATATCCAAGCGCCCTTCTTGTCCCTATAGAAGGATTAAAAGGCCGCCATGGCGGCCTTTTCCCGCTATTCCCACGTGGGAATGCGATTCCAAAATTCTGGAAACTGTGTGCGGTCCTCCCGCACCCATAAACTTAAGAATCATCTTTGGAGGTTTCGAAATGAAAAAAAGCTTGAAAAGTATCCTCTGCGCATTCCTTGCAGCCAGCGCCATGCTCTCACTGGCGGCCTGCGGCACTTCATCCGGCGGCAGCACGGCATCGGGCGCGGCTTCCACGCCCGCCGGTTCCAGCGGCGGCGCCGTCTACGAGCTGGCCGTTGTCACCGACGCCAACTCCATCGACGACCGCGGCTTTAACCAGGGCGCATGGGAAGGGCTGGCAAAATACGCCGAGGAAAACAACATCACGCATCAGTATTACCGTCCCATCGACCAATCCACGGACGGCTATCTGGTCGCTATCGAATCGGCGGTCAATAACGGCGCCAAGCTCGTCGTATGCCCAGGCTATCTGTTTGAAGCCGCTGTGTACAAGGCGCAGGACATGTATCCCGACGTTTCATTCATCATCCTTGACGGCACGCCGCAGGACGGCACCTATACCGACTACAAGACGGCAGACAACACATACTCGATCGTTTTCGCTGAAGAACAGGCCGGATTTCTTGCCGGCTACGCCGCTGTGAAGGACGGCTACCGCGATCTCGGATTTTTCGGAGCGATGGCGGTCCCGTCTGTCGTGCGCTATGGCTACGGCTATCTCCAGGGCGCCGAATATGCCGCCAGGGAGCTTGGGCTTGAGCCTGGAGCCGTCTCCTGCAAGTACCATTACACCGGCACATTCGATATTCTGCCGGAAAACCAGACGAAGGCGGCCTCCTGGTATCAAAGCGGCACGCAGTGCATCTTCGGTTGCGGCACGCCCGACAATGTTTTTGCGGCGTGTGAATCAGTCGGCGGCGATTGTGTCGCGATCGGCGTCGATCTGGACCAGTCGGCAAGCTCTGAAACGGTCCTCACTTCCGCGATGAAAAACCTCTCCGTCGCGGTTTACGACGGCATCACTATGTTCTATAACGGCGAATTTCCGGGCGGCGTCAACGCGCGCCTCGATATCAAGGACAACGCGGTCGGCCTGCCGATGGAAACCTCCCGCTTTAAAAACTTCACGCAGGCCGATTACGATGCGATCGCCGCAAAGATGGCCGCCGACGAGGACGGCGTCGTCTCCGGGATGGTTAAGGATGTCGATGAAAGCGGAAACTCCATCGATCTTGAAACGCTCGTCTCCGGACTGTCGCTTGTCAACGTTGAGGTGATCAACTGACTGCCGTGTCTCATGCATCCGCCGCGCGCCGCAAAATCAGTTTCGGGCTGATTTTGCGGCCGCCCATACCACCGACAAGAATCGCAGGGTGAAACATATGAGCGAATATGCAATAGAAATGATGCATATCACCAAGCTGTTTCCGGGCGTTGTCGCAAACGACGACATTGTCCTTCAGGTCCGCCGTGGAGAAATTCACGCGCTTTTGGGGGAAAACGGCGCCGGCAAATCAACCTTGGTGAGCATCCTGTTCGGCCTGTACCAGCCGGACAAGGGGGAGCTTTTTCTCGACGGCAAGCCCGTCAAGATCCAGAACCCGCACACCGCCAACGATCTGGGGATCGGGATGGTACACCAGCACTTTATGCTGGTCAAAAACTTCACTGTGCTTGAGAACATCATCCTTGGGGCCGAAACCGTCAGGGGCGGGCGTCTCAGGATGGACGAAGCGCGCGCCAAGGTCCTTTCTCTGAGCGAGCGGTATAACATGAAGGTCGATCTGGACGCCAATGTGTCCGACATTTCTGTCGGTATGCAGCAGCGCGTTGAAATCCTCAAGATGCTTTACCGCGAAAATAATATCCTGATCTTCGATGAGCCGACAGCCGTTTTAACGCCGCAGGAGATCGACGAGCTGATGGAAATTATGAACAGCCTGAAAAACGAGGGCAAGGCGATCATTTTCATCACGCACAAGCTCAACGAGATCAAGCAAGTCGCAGACCGCTGCACGGTTTTGCGCCGCGGCAAGTATATCGGCACCGTTGAAACAGCCGACGTATCGCCGGAACAGATGTCGGAGATGATGGTTGGGCGTAAGGTCGAGCTGCGCCTTGCAAAGCAGGAATTTCACCCTGGCGAGACGACGCTGTGCGTGCGTGATCTGTGCGTCGCCAACCGTGAAAACAGAAACAGGAATGTCCTCAACCATATTTCGTTCGACCTGCGCCGCGGCGAAATCCTCTGCATCGCGGGCATCGAGGGAAACGGCCAAAGCGAGCTGGCAGCCTGCCTCTCCGGGCTGATCCCGGCCGACGGCGGGCAGATCGTTCTGGACGGGCGCGACATGACGCACGCCTCCATCCGCGCGCGCAACACCGGCGGCTTCTCCTTCATCCCGGAGGATCGCCACAAGCACGGCCTGATCCTTGACGACACGCTGGAGGAAAACCTGGCCTTAAAAAAATACTTTACCCCCGAATTTCAGCACTGCGGCTTTATCCGTTTCGACCGCCGCAGCCAGTACGCGCGCGAGCTGATCAAGCGGTTTGACATCCGCTGCGGCGAAGGGCCTCTGACGCATATGCGCAGCATGTCGGGCGGCAATCAGCAAAAAGCGATCATTGCGCGGGAAATTGATATGAATCAGGATTTGATTATCGCTGTCCAGCCGACGCGCGGCCTGGACGTGGGCGCGATCGAATATATCCATAAGCAGCTGCTGGCGCAGCGCGACGCGGGCAAATCCATCCTTCTTATCTCGTTTGAGCTTGACGAGGTCATGAATCTCAGCGACCGCATTCTTGTGCTGTATGAAGGGGAGATCGTAGCGGACGTGCTGCCCGGCGAAACGACGGTCAACGACATCGGGCTGTATATGTCCGGTTCAAAAAGGAGTGTGCCGCAGCAATGAAAAGATTACACGGCCCTGTGCCCAGGCGCAATTATACCGGGCTGCTGGCCTCCCTGGTCGCAATCGTCATCGGCCTGCTGCTCGGTTTCCTCGTGCTGGCGCTGTGCAATCCGCCGCAGGCGGCCAACGGCATTAAAACACTGATGCTCGGCGGCTTCACCGGCGGTATGAAGGGGTTGGGCAACGTCCTGTACTACGCGACGCCCATCATTATGACGGGTCTTGGCGTCGGCCTTGCGTTCCAGACAAGCCTTTTTAACATCGGCGGACCCGGACAGTTTATTATCGGCGCGGTCTGTTCACTCTTTGTTGCGATCCGTTTCGACCTTCCCGGACCTCTTGGCTGGATCATTCCTCTTTTCGCGGGTATGCTTGGCGGCGCGCTCTGGGCGCTGCTGCCCGGCCTGCTGCGGGCGCATCTGGGCGTCAACATCGTCATCGCCACCATTATGATGAACTACATCGGCATGTACCTGGCAAACCATATTGTCAAGCAGGCCATCTACGACCCGCTCAAGGGTCAGTCGCAGGTCGTTCCAGCCGGGCACACGCTGCCATATGCCGGCATGGACAAACTGTTCCCTGGCAGCATGGCCAATATCGGCTTTTTGATCGCGGCCGTCATGGCGGTGATTGTGTATATCGTGCTCAATAAGACAACCTTTGGCTTCGAGCTGAAGGCATGCGGCAAAAACCGCGACGCCAGCCGCTATGCCGGTATCAATGAAAAGCGCAACATCGTCCTTTCAATGATGATTTCCGGTGCGCTCATCGGGCTTGGCGGCGCGTTGATGTATCTGTCGTCCGCCGGTAAATACATCAAGCCCGTCGACGTGCTTGCCGCCGAAGGCTTCAACGGCATCCCCGTTGCGCTGCTCGCCTCCAACCATCCGGTCGGCATCATCTTTACCGCTGTGTTCATCGCCTATATGCAGGTGTCCGGCTTCTATATGCAGACCTACCGGTTCTCTCCGGAGATTGTCAATATCATCATCTCGGTCATCATCTACTTCAGCGCCTTTGCGCTTGTCATCCGCAATGCGGTGCGCTCCTTCCAGCTTCGCAGCGCGCCGCAGGGTAAGCCTGCCGCGAAGGGAGGGGAAAAGGTATGAACTCGTTTTATTTTCTCTGCCAGCAGACGATGATTTTCTTTGTCCCGCTCATGGTCGTTGCGCTCGGCGAACTGTTTTCCGAGCGAAGCGGCGTGCTGAACATCGCGCTGGAGGGCATCATGGTGTTCGGTGGATTTTGGGGGATCTTGTTTGTAAGCAAGTTCCAGGCGTCCATGCCGGTCTGGCTCTGCCTTGCGGCCGCTATCCTCATCTCCATGGCGATGGGGATGCTGCTTTCATTGCTGCACGCATTTGCATCGATCAATTTGAAGGCGGACCAGACCATCAGCAGCACGGCTCTCAACACCTTTTCAACCGCATTCTGCATCTTCTTCGCGCGCGTTGTCCAGGAGGTTGAGCAGGTGTCCTTTAAAAACACCTTCCGTATCGACAAAATCCCGCTTTTGGGCGACATCCCGGTCATCGGCCCCATGCTGTTCCAAAACGCGTATATCACCACATATCTCGGCGTCGCGATCCTGCTTATTTCCTCATATGTGCTGTATAAGACGCGCTTTGGGCTGCGCCTGCGTTCCTGCGGTGAAAATCCGCAGGCAGCCGACTCTGTCGGCATCGACGTTTACCGGATGCGTTACACCGGCGTTTTGCTCTCCGGCGCACTAGGCGGGCTTGGCGGGCTTATCTACATCATCCCGTCCACCACCATGTTCAATTCCACGGTCGCTGGTTACGGCTTTCTCGCACTGACGGTGCTTGTTTTCGGCCAGTGGAAGCCCTCACGCATCTTTTTCGCGGCGCTCTTTTTCGGGCTTACCAAAACCATTGCCGCGGCCTATTCCGGCATCCCGTTCCTGCTTGGATTGGGGATCCCGGATACGATCTATAAAATGCTGCCCTATATCGCGACTTTGCTGGTCCTGACCATCACATCCTCGCGCTCCCCCGGTCCGGCCGCGGCGGGCGTGCCTTATGACAAGGGCGCGCGCTGACCACGCCGCAATTTTAAACGCCACAGGGCGCCCGCAAAAGCAGGCGTCCCGGCAGGAAAGGAAGATTATAAATGTTAACTCCAGACGGAAAGCTCTACCACATCCACTGCAAGCCGGGCGACGTAGGCCGTTATGTGCTGCTGCCGGGCGACCCCTTCCGCACCGATCTGATCGCCAGCTACTTTGACGACGCCAAGCTTGTCGCCCACAACCGCGAGCATAAAACATGGACCGGCACGTTAAACGGCGTCAAGGTTTCCGTTACCTCCACCGGCATGGGCTGCCCGTCCGCAGCCATCGCGGTTGAGGAGCTGATTAAATGCGGCGCCGACACGTTCATCCGTGTGGGCACGGCCGGGCGCGTCTGCGACAAGGCGTATGACGAAACGCTCGACGGCGTCATCAACACCGCCGCCGTGCGCGACGAGGGGACGACCATCCATTACATCCCAATCGAATACCCGGCCGTCGCGGACCGGCATGTGGTCGACGCGCTTGCACGGGCCGCCAAAAAGCTCGGCTACAACTTCGCCGAGGGCATCACCCAATCCAAGGATTCCTTCTATGGCCAGCACGAGCCTGAAGCCATGCCCGCCGAGGGCCGTCTGAAGGAGCGTTGGGAGGCCTGGCGGCGCGGCAACGTCATGTCCTCGGAGATGGAGTCCGCAGCAATTTTCGTCATCTCCTCCATCCGCGGCTGCCGCGCGTCGTCCATCATGGCGTATACTGACATGCGCAAAACTGTCGAGGTCGCCTGCGAGGCGCTGCGCATGCTGATCGAGCAGGATCGAAGCGCCTGAAGGCGTTCATAAAAGCGGAGCCGCCGGAAGTTTTCCGGCGGCTCCGCTTTTTATTTCCCGGGCGAATCGGCCGCCCGTTTTGGCGCTTTGGCGCTCCCGCCCGCCCGTTCCAGAGCCGCCCTGACGTTCAGGGACTTTTTCAGGCGGTTGTTTTTCTCCAGAAAAGCGGTAATTTCTCCGCTGGTGCGCTCAAGCTCCATTCGGAACAGGTCGGCCGGCACGCGCAGCGCGCCGTGGCCAAGGATGATCAACTGCTCCGCGCTGTCCGACGTCGCCACCCGCACGCGGCGGCGCCCGCCGATCTCATACGTCACCTTCTCGATAAAGGCGTCGGCTGTCTCCGCCTCCTTTGTGTAGACGACGTGGATGTTGTGATAACGGCTCACCGCCCCTGTGCCGCGCGGCACCTTGTAAGCGTCGAACACCAGAATCACCGCGCATTTGCGAAAGCCCTGATAATTGCAGAGCAGGTCCATCAATGCCTGGCGGGCCGCGTCCAGATGATCGCGCGCCAGCCGCTTGAAATCCTCCCATGCAAAGATCATGTTATATCCGTCCACCAACAGGTATTCCGGCCCCGCACCGGCCCCGCCGTCCCACGGCGACACACCCTCCGGCTGCCGCGCAACGCGCGCTGGCCCGGCCGGACCGCGCCGGATCGGGCCGTAGGTGCGCTCAAAGATCGCCTCAAGCTCCCGGTCCTGCTCCAGCGTGCCGGAATAGGTTTCCCGCGATGTGCCGCGCGCTGCGGGAACGTCCGTTTCATGGACTTGTACGCCCGGCAGACGGCCGGGATCAACATGCATATGCGCGGCCGCCTCGCTCCATTTGACCGTATATCCCGCGCCGTGCGCGCAGAATACGGAATCAGCCGGAAAATCTAGGTCGTGCTCACAATCGTACCCGGCCGCTGCCGCAACCTCGCCCTGGTTGTGGCACGGCTCATAGCCGCTCAGCGTGCAGAACAGCCGCCCGCGCCCCTTTGTATAGGCGCTGACCTCGGCGGCATAATCGCGCATACACGCGGCGGGCGCCGCCCCGGTCAGCACCGCCCCGCCGGCCGCCGTTTCCGGAGCCGATACGCGTGCGTACATGCGCTGCAAATCGGACATCGCCCGGCCGACGCATGTGCCGGGGACCTCCAGGCGAAAGCTGTACCACGGCTCGAGCAGCACGTTTTCCGCCTGCATCAAACCCTGACGCACCGCGCGCAGGGCGGCCTGGCGGAAATCGCCCCCTTCGGTGTGCTTTTCATGGGCACGGCCGGCCAGCAGTGTGATACGCATGTCCGTAATGGGCGCGCCCGTCAGCACGCCGGGTATCGTCTGCTGTGCAAGCTGCGAAAGGATCAGCCGCTGCCAATTGCGGTCGAGCATATCCTCGCTGCACGCGCTGGCATATGTGATCCCCGCGCCGCGTCCGGCCGGCTCCAGCAGCAGATGGACCTCCGCGTAATGGCGCAGCGGCTCAAAGTGCCCTGCGCCGTGTACCGGCTGTTTGATTGTCTCGCGGTAAACGATACCGCCTTTTCCAAAGGACACGTCAAGCCCAAAGCGTTCCAGAATCCGGCGCTTTAAGATCTCCATCTGCACCTCGCCCATCAACTGGATGCAAATTTCCCGAAGGCGCTCGTTCCAGGCAATGCGAAGCTGCGGGTCCTCCTCCTCGAGCATGCGCAGCTTGAGCAGCGCGGCGTGCGCGTCGCAGCCGTCGGGCAGAAGCACGCGGTATGCAAACACCGGTTCGATCAGCGGCGGCTGCGCCGCCGCCTCCCATCCAAGCCCTTCGCCCGGTCGGCTTTTCCCAAGACCTGTCACGGCGCAGACGGTCCCGGGCAAAACCTCATCGGCCGTCTTGTATTTTGCGCCGGAATAAATGCGGATTTGATCGGCCTTGTCCTCCCAAATCTGTTCATCCGGCATCCCGCTGCGGCGGTTCGTCATAAGCGCCTTGACGCGCAGGACGCCGCCCGTCACCTTCAGGTGCGTCAGACGCGCGCCGCTTTGATCGCGCGACACCTTGAAAATTCGCGCGCCGAACGCCGGCGGATAATCTGGCGCGCGCGTATAGCGGCCGAGCGCCGAAAGCAGTTCATCCACACCGCCGAGCCTGAGCGCCGACCCGAAAAAGCACGGGAACAGCCGCCGCTTGCCGATCAGCCCGGTAAGCGTCCCGTCCGAAATTGCCCCGCTTTCAAGATACTGCTCCAGCACGGATTCGTCGCACATGGCCGCCTCCTCGCAAAGCGTTTCGTGCGGCGCGCCAAAATCGACGCATCCGCCGTCCAGACGGCGGCGCAGCTCGTCGAGCAGCGCCGCGCGGTCCGCCCCGGGAAGATCCATTTTATTGATAAACAGGAACACGGGCACACGGCTGCGCTCCAAAAGGCGCCAGAGGGTCAGCGTATGGCCCTGCACACCGTCCGTCCCGCTGATCACAAGCACCGCGTAATCGAGCACGGAAAGCGTGCGCTCCATTTCGCTGGAAAAATCGACATGGCCCGGTGTGTCGAGCAGCGTCAGCTCTGTCCCGTCAAGCGTCAGGACCGCCTGCTTTGAAAAGATTGTGATGCCGCGCTCCCGCTCGATCGCATCGGTGTCGAGGTATGCATCCCCATGGTCCACCCGGCCAAGCGTCCGCAGCGCACCGCTTCGGTAAAGCAGCGCCTCCGACAGCGTTGTTTTGCCCGCATCGACATGCGCGAGAATCCCGACGGCCAGCCGCTTTTTGTCCGCCGCGCTCATCCCGCCAGAAAAGCCGCCAGCTCGCCGCGCGTCACGCCGATATTTTCGCGCGCGTCGAGTCTGCGCCCGTCCATCCGATAGGCCGGCACCGCCCAGACGCCCGAACGGTCAAAGGCATAGGCGTTCGCTTTCTGCAATTCACGCTCGTACCGTCCGCCGCGCAGTGCCTGTTCCAGCGCGCCGGCATCAAGCAGCGGGGCCGCCGCACGGGCGACAACAGCGGGGTCCTCGATATCCGCGCGTTCAATCAGAGCTGCGCGGTACATCAGCCGGTGATATTCCAAAAGATCGGCGCCATGCGCGCGCGCGAAATACATCCCGCGGATGCAAAGGTCGCTGTGCGGGCCGTAGGAATCGGGGCGCGGATGCGATTCACACGGCCGCCAGTCAATTTCAATATCTGAATGCAGCGGCAGCAGCTCCAAAAGCAGTTCATGCGCCCGCAGGCAATACGGGCAGGCATAGTCGAAAAACAGCTCCAAATGTCGCATATGGATCCCTCCAAAGTGAAAGCTCGCCGTCGCCCGCTCCGGCCGGCCGACGGCATCTGTTTATAGTATAGCACAAAATCGTGCCGGAGGGACAGCCCTGCAAAAGCTTTCAAAATCCATACCCAACATTGTGCAGGTTTCCTTTCCAGATGTATCCCATTTCGAAACTTTTTGAAACAATTATTTCCAAATATATAGACATTATAACTAAATTTAATGTATTTAATTTGGACAATGCTATAAAATTGTCATCGACTGTATCCTTTTTGTAAAAAATCTCTTGAAAATCGAAGCTTTCAAATATACAATGAAACCGAAATCGAAAGGCGTTGCTGAAAATGATGACTGTGGAACGCAAAAACATGATACTCAAAATGCTCGACGAGCAATCCTCCGTCTCTGTAACGGAGCTGAGCGGCAAGCTCGCGGTTTCGGAAGTCACCGTGCGCAAGATGCTCAACGACCTGGATAAGCAGGGCTGCCTGCGGCGGACACGCGGCGGCGCTGTGAGCCTTTCCGTCGCCCTGCGCGAAAGCGGCGAGCGCGAAAAGGAACGGCAGAATATCCGTGAAAAAAAGGCGATTGCGCGGCTGGCTTACAATCTGATCGACGACGCCGACACCATCTATCTTGACGCCGGCTCCACGACGCTTGAAATCGTCAAGCTGATCAGAAACGGAAACAAGCGAAATATTGTTGTCGTTACGAATGCGCTCAATATTGTTACGGAATTGATCGATTCCTACGATATCAATCTCGTGTTTATCGGCGGAAACGTCCGGCACAAGATTATGTCATGCGTCGGTCCGCTGGCCGAGCGGGCTGTCGAAGGCATGTGTTTCGACAAGGTGTTCATGGGTACGAACAGCCTGTGTCTGGAAATGGGCGTCACAACGCCCAATCTTACCGAGGCGCAGATCAAACGCAAGGTCATTGAGGTTTCGCGTCAGGCGATCCTCGTCTGCGACGCCACCAAATTCGGCAAGGTTACAATGGCGCGCATCTGCCCGCTCGACCGGTTTTCGTCGATTATCACGGACTGGCGTATCCCGCGGGCGCTTGCAAAGGAAATTCTGGACGCCAACGTTCATCTTGTGATCGCGCAGGACGAATCCAAGGCGCGGGAAAAGGAGAAGGCGGTTTGAACAAGATTATCAATCATCCTGACAATATGATCAAGGAGATGCTGGAGGGTTACCTCTCCATCTATCCGGGGCTGTTCGACAAGGTCGACGCCCCCAACACAAACGGGCTTATGGTACATGACCACGGCGACAAGGTTTCCATCGTCGTTGGCGGAGGCGCCGGCAACGAGCCGTGGATCATGGGCTATGTAGGCCGCGGGCTTGCTACGGGCGCTTCGCTGGGCAACGTTTACACCGCGCCGCCCTCGCGCACGATCCTCAACGTTACAAAGGCCGTCCCGCACGACCGGGGCGTCGTCTATATCTGCACAAACCACGCGGGCGACGTGCTTAACTTTGAGCTTGTCAGCGAGCTGGCCGAGCTTGAGGGCATCACCGCTAAATGCGTCTTTGTCACCGACGATATCACCTCGGAGCCAATCGAGCGCAAGGATGAACGCCGCGGCGTGGCGGGCATCGCGCTTGTGATCAAGGTGGCCGGCGCGGCGTGCGACGCCGGGCTTTCGCTCGACGAGGTCGTGCGCATCGCGACAAAGGCCAAGCAGGAAACGTACACCTTCAGCGTCACCACGTCGCCGGGTTATATGCCGGGCAGCGGGCGCGCCATGTTTGAAATGCCGGAGGGTGAAATCGAGTACGGCATGGGTTTCAACGGCGAACCGGGCGTGCTGCACACAAAGCTGACCAGTGCCGACGAAATTGCTGAGACGATGATGAAATATCTCTGCGACGACATGAAGCTGACCGAACGGGACGAAATCGCCGTCATGATCAACGGGTTTGGCTTCACAAGCCCTCTGGAGCTGTGTATTCTGGGGCGGCGCGTTCGTTCGCTGCTCGCGGAGAAAAATGCGCGCGTGCACGACATCTTCATCGACGAGCTGTTCCGTCCACAGGGTACCGGCGGCCTTTCCATCTCGATCATGCGGCTGGATGACGAGCTGAAAAAGTATTATGATATGCCCGCTTACTCGCCGTTTTTCAAGAAAGAAGCGATCGGAGGCTGACTGCAATGCTTACAATGAATGCTCAGCAATTGCGCGACATGTTCCTGTTCGTCGCGCGCAGGCTGGTTGACAGCGAGGATTTCCTCACTGAAATCGACATCAAGATCGGCGACGGCGACCACGGCATCGGGATGGCAACCGGCTTTAAAAATGTGCTTAAGGACCTGCCCGGCGCAAAGCTTGAAAACGCCGAGGACGCCTTTTGCGAGGTCGGCAATATCCTGCTTGATACGATGGGCGGCGCGTCCGGCGTGCTGTTCGGCACCATGTTTATCAGCGGCATTGTCAAGCGCGCGCCGTCGCCCACAATCGACCTTCGCGGCTTCGCCGAGATTTTCCGCGCCTCGCTCGACGCGCTCAAGCGGCGCGGCAAGGCGAAGATCGGCGACAAAACGATGGTCGACGCATTTGAACCGGCTGTTGTGGCGCTGGAAAAGGCCGCGGACGCCGGCAAGAGTCTGGAGGACGGCCTGGCCGACGCGGCCGCCGCCGCCAAGAGCGGTATGGAATATACCAAGCAGTGCGTTGCACGGTTTGGACGCGCAAAATCCTACGGCGAGGCCGCGATTGGCTTGCAGGACGCCGGTGCGACCTCCGTCTGGCTGATTTACCAGTCGATGGCGGATTGGGCGCAGGATCATCTCAAGGGTTAATCGGAGGGTAAGCATGGTAACGACCTTAACACTGAATCCGTGCGTTGACCGGACAATCACGATCAATGGCTTTCGATACGGCGGCACAAACAAGATCACAAACGTGCGCAGCGATATCTCCGGCAAGGGTATCAATGTCAGCATCGCGCTGCACCAGCTCGGGCGTGAAACGCTCTGTGTCGGCTTCAATTACAGCGGCGACGACACGCTGACGCGCGATCTTTCCAGAATGGGCATCGCATACGATCTGGTCGACGTGCCCGGCAAGCTGCGCATCAACATCAAGGCGTTCGACGCCGATAAGCATGTCATGACCGAGTTTAACGAAGGCGGCGGGCCTGTTTCGGCCGAGGACGTTGAATCTTTGATGAACAGAATGGACGCGTACATAGAGCGTTCCGATATTATGGTCATCAACGGCAGCGCGCCTCCGGGTGTACCGTCGGATCTTTATAAGCGTATGATTGAAAAAACAAACGCGTACGGCAAAAAAGCCATTCTTGACGCTTACGGCCCGCTTCTGACCGAGGGCATTAAGTCTGCGCCGTTTCTGATCAAGCCCAACCGCGACGAGCTTGAAGCTTCCTTCGGTTGCAAAATCCATTCGCTCGATGATTCCATCGCCATCGCGCGCAAAATCATCGTGGAAAACGGTGTCAAATACGTCTGCATTTCTATGGGCAAGGAGGGCGCGCTGCTTGTCAGCGGTGACCGGGCGTGGTTTTCCGAAGGCGCCGACGTGCCGGTGCGCGGTGTACAGGGCGCGGGCGACTCGCTCGTCTCCGGCATCTGTATGGCGATTCTGGACGGCGTGAGCGAGCCTGAGATTCTGCATTATGGCGTAGCGGTCGCGCACGGATCGCTGATCCACGACGGTACGCAGATGTGTATGCCTGAGGATTTTAAACAGATGATGGAACTGATCTCCGTCAGAGAGATCTGAAAACCATATCGACTATACACAACTGTTTTTAAAGAAGGGAATCATTATGCCGCTTGTTACAACAACTGAATTCTTAAAGAAAGCCCAGGACGGGCATTATGCTGTCGGCGCTTTCAACGTGGAGAATCTGGAGATGGCGCAGGCCGTTATCCAGGCCGCGACGGAGTTAAACGCCCCGGTCATCATTCAGACCACCTCGTCCACGGTTAAGTATGCAAGCCTGTCCGTCTACCGGGCGATTGTCGCGGCGCTGGCCGAATCCGCCCCGGTTCCGGTCGCGATGCATCTTGACCATGGCAGCAGCTATGAGCTGTGCGAGCAGGCCGCCTGCGCGGGCTATACGTCCGTTATGATCGACGGCTCGAAGCTCTCCTTTGAGGAAAACATCGCTGTTTCCGCCAAGACGGCCGCGATGGCCAAGCAGCGCGGCATCCCGACTGAAGCCGAGCTTGGCACGGTCGGCGGCAAGGAGGACGACCATGTCGTGCTCGACGCCGACGCGATGTACACAAACCCGGAAAAGGCGCGCGAATTCGTCGAGCGCACGGGCGTCGGTTCGCTGGCAGTCGCCATCGGTACGGCGCACGGCTTTTACAAGGGCGAGCCGCGGCTCGATTTTGACCGCCTCGCTGAAATACGCAAAGTTGTTTCCGTCCCGCTGGTGCTGCACGGCGCGTCGGGCGTTCCGGACGAGGCGGTGCAGAAAACAATCGGCTTGGGCATTTGTAAGGTCAATTTTGCAACCGAGCTGCGTGACGCCTATACGAAGGCTGTCCGGCCGGTGCTTGCAAACGACGCCTCGGTCTTTGACCCAAAGGTCTACGGAAAAGCTGGCCGCGCCGCCGTGGTGGAGCTTGTCAAACACAAGATAACCGTCTGCGGCAGCCAGGGTAAAGCGTAATCGACGGCAAAAGCCGTTTGATTAAAATAAGCATGTGTGGAAGGCTGGAAACGCATCCGCCCCGCAAGCGGCCATAACCGCTTGCGGGCGGCCCGGTGATTCCCGGTTTTTCAGGCAGGCTTGAGAAAACTCTGAAACAGAGTCATTAGGAGGAAAGAACTATGTTCAAACGCATTCTCGGCGCAGCCCTCGCGGCTGCCATGTGCATTTCGCTCGCAGCCTGCGGCGGAAGCAGCACAACCACATCATCCGCTCCGGCGGCCAGTGAGCCGGCCGCTCCCGCTTCTTCCGACGCGGCTGCCCCGGCTTCTTCCGCAGCCTCAACCGGCGCTTCCACACCCGCCGCTTCCGGCGAAACGATCCGTGTCGGCGTCAGCCTGCTCAACAAGCAGCATGTTTTCTACAACAACATTGAGGCTGCCATGGTCGCCAAGGCTCCGGAGCTGAATGTCGAGCTGATCGTTCAGGATGCTTCCGGCGACGCGAACAAGCAGCTCAGCCAGGTTCAGGACTTCATCACCCAGGCCGTTGACGCCATCGTTATCTGCCCGACCAACTCCGCAGGCAGCAAGTCGATGGTGGAGCTTGCCACCGCCGCGAATATCCCGGTTTTCACGATGGATATCGCTTCCGACGGTGAAACCGTCGCGCACATCGCGACCGACAACTACAAGGGCGGCGAGCTGGCTGCCGAGTACATGGTCAACAACATGCTGACCGACAAGAAGGGCAATGTCGGCGTCATCACCTATTCCGAGATCGAAAGCTGCGTGCAGCGTGAAAAGGGCTTCACCGACTGGATTGCGGCCAATGCTCCCGACGTTGTTGTCGCCGACATTCAGAACTACTCCGGCGACCAGTCCAAGGCCGCCGATGTGATGGCCAACATGCTGCTTAAGACCCCTGACCTGGCCGCTGTCTTCTGTGTCGGCGACCCGGCCGCTACCGGTGCGATGGCCTCCATCACTTCCGCCAACAGCCAGTGCAAGGTTATCGGCTTTGACGGCAATCCCGAGGGTATCGACGCGATCAAATCCGGTGGTCTGTGGGTTGCTGACGTCGCGCAGGATCCGACTGCGATCGGTGAAACCACCCTTCAGACAGTTGTCGATTACCTCGGCGGCGCCCAGGTTGAATCCAACATCCCGATTGCCCCGTACATCATCGACGCTTCCAACGCTGAATAATTATTCCTTTCATTTTCCACATGCCGGCGGCGGGGAAGGGTCCCCTTCCCCGCCGGCCTTCCGGCGGTTTCAGGCGACACGGGGCTGCCGGCAAACGACGCCCCAAAACTTTGGCAGAGGAGTGAAACAGTGAACACGAACCCTTTTGTGGAGCTTGTGGATATCAGCAAGTCCTTCCCCGGCGTCAAGGCGCTGTCTGACGTTTCCATTGCGTTTTATCCCGGAAAAGTGCATGTCCTCCTCGGTGAAAACGGGGCGGGAAAATCCACAATCATCAAAATTATTTCCGGTGTTTACCAGGCTGATGCCGGCAAACTGCTTGTCGGCGGTCAGGAATATACGTTTACAAATACCCGGCAGGCGCTGGCTCACGGCGTCAGCGTCATCCACCAGGAACTGAGCGTTATCCCCGATTTAACTGTAGCAGAAAATATCTTTCTTGGCAGGGAACCGAAAATTGCCAGGACAGGTTTGATCGATAGAGCGACCATGTTCGCTGAAACAAAAAAGCTGCTTGATTCCATCGGCGTCAAGATCAATCCGCGCGCGGTGATCCGGACGCTGACAAATGGAGACAAGCAAATGGTTGAAATCGCGCGCGCTGTCAGCCAGAACAGCTCCATGGTCATCATGGACGAGCCGACCTCCTCGCTTTCAGATCATGAGGTTGAGGCGCTGTTCCGCGTCATCAATAAGCTCAAAAGCGAAAATGTCGCTGTCATTTATATCTCCCACCGCATGAAGGAAATCTTTGAAATCGGCGACAATATCACCATTCTGCGCGACGGCCAGGTGGTCAAAACAATGCCGCTGTCTGAAACGGACGAACAAACGATGATCGCCCTGATGGTCGGCCGCCAGGTCACGCAGTATTATTACAAGGCCGAAGCGCCCAAGGACAGCCCGGTAGTGCTTTCAGTCAAAAACCTTACGCGCAAGGGCGTTTTCCAAAATGTTTCATTCGATCTGCATCAGGGCGAGGTGCTCGGCGTTTCCGGCCTGATCGGCGCCGGGCGCACCGAGGTGATGCGCGCCATCTTCGGCGCGGACCGTTTTACAAGCGGCGAGATCGAGGTGTTTGGCCAAAAGGCTGCGTTTAAAACGCCGGGCCAGGCCATCAAGGCCGGCATCGGGCTGATTCCGGAGGACCGCCGCGGCCAGGGGCTTCTGCTGGAAAAGAACCTGCGGCAGAACACGTCGCTTGCCAGCCTGATGGCAAATTCACACCATGGCTTTATCAATTTCAAATGGGAAAACACCATTGCGGCGGAATACATTGAAAAGCTGCACACCAAGACGCCGTCCGACCGGGCGCTGGCGCGCAACCTCTCCGGCGGCAACCAGCAGAAGGTGGTTATCGCCAAGTGGTTGGCCGCCAAGGTGCGTATCCTGATTATGGACGAACCGACGCGCGGCATCGACGTCAACGCCAAGGCGGAGATTTACGCCTTGATGAAGGAGTTTGTTGAAAACGGCGGCAGCATTATCATGGTTTCCTCAGAGCTGCCGGAGGTGCTCGGAGTCTCCAACCGCATCATGGTGATGCGCGGCGGCGTTGTCACAAAAATCATGAACGCCGAGGGCGCGACCGAAAAAGAAGTCATGCAGTACGCCAGCTTCAACAGTGAAACGGAAACAGGGGTGTAATCAATGAGTCAGTCACTTTCCAATACAAAAGAAAATGTCACAGCAAGCGGCCTGCGCAAGTTCGCGAAGGAATATACCATGCTCCTGTTCGTCATTGTGCTGGTCATCGCATGTATGCTGTTTGTCGACCGGTTCGCCACACCCGGCAACCTGATGAACGTTTTGATCCAGATCGCCATCAACGCCCTGATCGCCACCGGTATGACATTCGTTATCCTGTCCGACGGCATCGACCTATCGGTCGGCTCCGTTGCCGCTTTGGCCGGTGTTGTCGCAACAGCTACCATCAAGATGTTCCCGGACGCGGGACGCGGGCTGAGCGTGCTTGTGATTCTGCTTGCCGCAATCGTCGTGGGCGGTATCTGTGGTTCGATCAACGCGTTTTCCGTCGCAAAGCTCAATGTCCCGCCATTTATCGCAACGCTCGCAATGATGAACATCGCACGCGGACTTGCCTTTGTCTATACAGATTCCAAGCCGGTCTTTGACCTTCCCGATTCATATGGCTGGGTCGGCCTGCGCAGCATCGGCCCGATTCCCGTTACTGTCATTGTCATGATCATCGTGCTGGCCGCGGCTTACATCATCCTGTCTCGCACCTGTTTTGGCCGCTATATCTACGCGGTCGGCAGCAACGCGGAAGTTGCGAAGCTCAGTGGTATCAATGTCAAGAAGATCAAATACCTTGTCTATATCATCTGCGGCATCCTTGCGGCGCTTGGCGGCGTCGTGCTTTCCTCCAAGCTGCAAAGCGGCCAGCCAAACGCCGCGCAGAGCTATGAGCTCAACGCCATCGCGGCGGTCGCCATGGGCGGCACAAGCATGTCGGGCGGACGCGGCGGCATCATTCAGACCATATTCGGCCTTGTCGCCATCGGCGTCATCAACAACGCTCTGAGCCTGCTCGGCGTTTCCTCCTACTGGCAGACCATCACGCTCGGCGTAATCATCCTGATCGCAGTTGTGATCGACCAGTTTAAAAAGGACTGATCAAAACGTATGATGAAAACCGTTTTTGTCAAAGCGCCTTTTCAGTTTAAAATCAAGGAAATCCCCATCCCGCAGCCTGCTGCTGGGGAGGTCCTGCTCAGGGTCAAAGCGTGCGGCATCTGCGGTTCCGATCTGCACATCGCGCGTTCACAGGCGGCGGATTGGGTGACGTTTGGTCATGAAATGACCGGCGTCATCGAACAGACCGGCCCGGGCGTGCGCCATGTGTGGCCCGGGCAGCGGGTCGCCGTTGAGAGCGGATCATTTTGCGGCGTCTGTGAACAATGCCGAAATGGGCGCGTTGACCTGTGCACAAAGGGTTATAACAACGCGCAGCTAAAAATCAACGGTTTTTCGGAGTATATGGTGCTGCCCGAACAGTGCATCGTTCCGCTTGACCCGGCGATCAGCTTTGTCGACGGCACCCTGCTCGAACCACTCGGCGTGGCTGTCGACCTCGTCAAGACCGCCGATATCCGCCTGAATGACCATGTCCTTGTTATCGGCCTCGGTCCCATCGGCTTGATGGCCGCGCGGCTTGCAAAAGCGGCCGGTGCGCGCGTCTACGCGGCGCAGCATTCGGACCGCAGCGCGCGGCGCATTTCTCTGGCGCGTGCGCTTGGCGTTGAGGATGTCGTCATTACCGGGCGCACCCCGCTGTCGAATTATCCCTTCCCGCGCGGCGGTGTCGACCATATCCTTGTCACCGCGCCGCCAAAGGTCATTCCCGACTTGATCGAGTCTGCCAGCTTTGGCGGCGTCATCAGCTTTCTTGGCATCGATTACGGTCCGGATCGTATGATCACCTTCGACGCCAATGCGTTTCACTTTAAAAAGTTGCAGCTGCGCGCTTCCTTCGCAGCTCCGGCGCTTTATTTCCCGATGTGCACCGATCTGATCAAAACAGGTGTGATCGATCCAAAGCAATTTATAACACACATATTTGCAATGAATGAGATCGCCCCCGTTATGCAGTCGCTGCGCGACGGCGGTTCTGAGATCAAGGCTGTGATGGATATGGAGCTTGTTTAAGAACCTGTATTCAAACCTGTTAATAAGCTTTTGTTTGCTTTTCATTTCTCTCTTATTTTTAGATTGCGCAGGATATGCGCGGCCGGCACATATCCTGCGTATGCATCACACCAAAACGCTGTGGGCGCATTCCAAATGGAATGCGCCCACAGCGTTTTATTTCGTTCTGATCAGCTCTGCGCATACGTTTCAGACAATGCGGCAGAACCCGGATATGGCTCCTCCAACGGGATTTCAATCCCCACGTCTGGCAGCGATATAGCTCCGTCCTCCGTCGAAAAATAGATATCAAGGTTGTCCGGATCGCCAAGCGCCGGATCGATCGTGTTCATCTGCAAGGTTTTCTGGATGCTGTCAAGGATATGGAATACCAGATCCTGCGTATCGAACACATGGAATTCATCCTTCTGCGGATCGGGCGGACCTGTGAAAACAGAGCTTTCCCGGCCAAAAACAACCGTCATGCCGCCGCGGCCGCTGCTGACCGGTTCGGCCAGCGTCAGGTTCCATCCGGTCATCTCGGCGATGGCGGCAATCAGATCGTCGGGCGACGGATCGCTTTCAAAAGTCCACGGATATTCCTTCATTGAAGCGCCGGCGCCGATATACAGAGTACGCTCCAGCCCCGCCCTGTCCGTCTGCGGCGCTGATGACAGCAGCGACTCGGAAGGCGTGCCGGATGCCTGCGGCGCCGGTTCGGAGGACGTCGCGGCGGAAGCCGCCCCTTCGGAGAGCGCCGAGGACGTTGCCAACGAATTTCTTCCCGTGCAGGCGGCCATAGAAGCAGCCAGAACGGCTGCAAGAAGCAGTGCGGCGATTTGTTTCATAAAGCGGAAGCCTCCCAAATGATTTGATACAAGGTCCGAGCAAGCCAGTTTGCCTGACCGGACCTTACATCATACGAAAACGCGGAGAAAATCTCCCATACCGGTCATATTTTTCCCCGTCTCTTTTGAAATATCCCGCGCGCGGGCAGGGCGCCTGCGCGCAATTTCAAGCTTCCTGCGCCGCGCCAAGGCTGTCCAATAAGGAAAGCTGATCGGCTGTAACATAGTGGTCGACGGACCAGGCGAACAGCACCTGACTGTAATCGCGCAGATTGATCCTGTCGAGCTGCTCGGGTGCAGCCTGAGTTGTATCGACAACCGTGACGCGCTCATAATGGGCAAGCAAAAACGGCAGATAACCCTGGACCGACCGGTCGCCAAACAGCAGCAGCCGTTTGCTGTTTGTCGTGCTGCCGATGATACTGATATCGATCACCGGCGACATGCCGCCAAGCACGACCCCCATCGAATCGTCAAGCTCCGCCCGAAAGCGCGGATACAGCGTATAATACCGGCGGATACCGGAAGCGTCGTAATGCGTGACGATATAATCGCGCTGATAACGCGACACATAGGAGTATACCGACACACGGTCGGCTGAAACCTCCCGGTAAGGAGACAGCGCATACAGATCGCCGTAATAATTGTAATCCAGATGCTCCACTTCGTATTGGTCAAGCCCGCGCGGGTTGGAGCGCAGCAAATTTTTGGCTGCCGCAGTATAAATATAATATCCGCCCAAGCCGGTGATCGTGTTGTCAGTATTATAATAAATATATTCATCCTGATGATTAAAGAGCGTTGGATAAACGTCGATGGCGGTAACATGGCCTGATACGCGGCGGTATACGTCGTCGATCAATTGGCGCTGGTTGTAAAGCGGCGCGACTTTGTCATAGGGAACCTTGCCCTGCTGGACGGCACATGCCGTCGGGATCAGCATGACATAACTTGGTATTTGATGTTCATCGGCAAAATCGATCATTGCAAGCGTATTGCCGTTGATGACCGACAGGCTTTTTGGCTGCACATCAAGCGTCAGAGAATCGCCGGAGATGAAAACGCCGTTTTGCTCCTTCTGCCCGCCCATGTAGCTTAAGGACACCTCCAGCTTGCGCAGCCGGTCGGCCGCCGGGAACTGTTCGGCCATCGCCGTTTCCAGCTTGCCCAGCGGCGCGTAAATCGAACCGGCGGCACGCAAAAGCGCGCGCCCCCCGCCGCCCGCCGCGATCAGACAGGGAACCGCGAACAGCATGAGCAAAAACACCGTTCCCGTCAATTTTTTACCAAGCAAGCTTCCGCCTCCTTTCAAAGCCGGTCAAACCTTTTTAGGGCTTGTTTGATAATAGACGAACATTTGATTTTTCAATCAGCCTCTATACAAGAAACGCCGTTGTCACAATGAGCAGCGCCGCCGTCAGCACCGCCGTCCCAAACCAGTAAAGCCGCGGCGCATGCTTATAAATCACCTTGGCCGCCCGTTCAATCAGGCCGGTCGATGAAAAGACCGCTATCAGCAGCACAAGGTAGTTCGAAGCCAACAGATACAGGATGCTGCTTCCACTTTCCGGCGAAATGGTCCCCCGCAGACCGAACAGACGCAGCAGGTAAGAAATCGATTGCCCCGGCGTATCGCCCGCTAGAAAACAAAATGAAACCATGATTACCACTGTGCTGTAAATCCAGCGCAACAGCGGCGGAATCAGATCAATGCGGCGGCCCAGACAGTACCGTTCAAAGATCACAAACAGCGCGAAATAAACGCCCCACAAAAGCAGGTTGAGGCTGATGCTAAACCATAGCCCCATCAGAATCGTAACCAGCAGGATGTTGAAAACGCCTGAAATCACGCTGCCCTGCGCGCCGCCAAGATTGATATAAACATAGCGGCGCACATAACGGTTGACTGTGATATTGAAACGTGAAAAAAAGTCGTTGATGCCGGTAGATCCAAACGGCGCATGAAAATTATCCTGAAGCTCGAAACCAAAGATCAATGCAAGCCCCCGCGCCATATCGCAAAAACCCGCGAGGATAAAATAGACCGAAAACGCCAGCGTCACGACCATCGTCCACGCAGCAGCCATTGTCACACTGGCCATTGGCAGCGCACGCAGCGTCTCATAGAGCCTGTAAACTGTGTCGCCAATCAGCACCTTTTTCGCCAGACCCTGCAAAAAATACCGCGCGCCCTCGCCGGTTTTTTCAAGGGTCATACGCATCGAGCGCGTCTGCGGGACTATTTTACTGTGATAGACGAGCGGTCCGGCATACAGCTTTGGAAAAAACAGCGTCATCAGCCCAAGTTGCACCAGGCTGTGTTCACAATACGTATAACCAAAATAACAGTCCATCACATATCCGCAAGAGGTCAGGCAGATGACGCCTAGCCCAAATGGGCTGTGCGCGCCTGTCATCTCTTGCGCCAGACTGTAAAGAACAAGGATCGCAAGGCTTTTGACCACTGAACAGATCATAATTGCACGGCGCAGGCGCGCAAAGGACGCGCTACGCTCCATCAAAAGCCCCATACCGTAATCGAAGGCAATCACCGCTACCGCCAGCAGCAGATTGTCGCCCTCCAGCATCGCATAAAACGCACCCGACACTGCAAGCAACGCTGCCGCGCGGGCACGGTGCGGCGCAAACAGGCACAATAAAATGGCCGCCGGCAAAAATAAATAGAGAAACGACAGGCTGTAAATCTGCACGCGCTTGGCGACCTCCTTTGGTTTATGGTTGTCCTGGATGATCCGAAAAATCGCAATGCGTTCCCTTTTCCTCCGGCATACCGGCAAGCAGGCGTTCGAATTCCTCAGGCGTATACAGCGCATTGACGGCGGCAAGCATCGCGTTTGCGCTCATACGCTCCGGCAGGCCGAGCCGCGAAAGCAGCGCGCGGCGCCGGGCGGCGCTGTCCGCCCCTCCGGACAGCCCCCAGGCCACAAAATTGGCCTTGGTCAGCCGGCGCGCGCTGGCGTCCGCAGAGGACGCCTTCCCCGCGCCGGCCGGCGCGGACGTTTCCTCCACAGCGACGCCCGCGCGCCGCAGCGCGGCCAGCAGCGTCTGGGCCGGGATTCCCTCCACGCCGAGCTTTCCCTCCGCCGAAGGCTGCGTCTTGCGGCGCTCCTTTCCAAACAAGTCCGGGATGTAGACATGCGTCACCTGCGACGGGTCGACCGCGCCCGCCAGAAAGCCGCGGATGCGAAAGCCGGCTGCGTCGGAGTCGGTAAGGATGATGATTCCGGTCTGCGCGGCCAGACGCCGGATATAGGCGAGCTTTTCACGGTTGCGGAACACGCCGAAGCCGTCGGTCGTCACGATGGTTGCATCGACGAGCGAATGCAGCTTCGCCTTATCATAGCGCCCTTCCACGATAATAGCCTGGCGTACCCTCAGCATTTCTGACGACCGCCGATCAAAAAGAGCTTTGCAACCGTTTCCTCCAGCACGACGCGGTCGTCGCCGCCGCTGCTCTTGACGCGCAGGTCCGCCTCGGCCAGCGCCTCGAGCATCGCGCCGAGCTGTCCGGCGGTATACGCGCCGCTGTCGCTCATCCCGTTTTTGATCGCAAACTCCCGGTTTTTGGCATACCCAAGCTCAGGGGCCGCGCGCCCGGCGGGCACGTTCGCCTGCCTGGCGGCAAACCCGCGGTACAAATCGACAAACGCGCCCGACAGGATCGACAGCGTGCGCGCAGCCGGCTCGCGCAAATCGTCAAGCTGGCTGATCAGCTCCATCGCCTTGGGGAAATTGCCGCGCAGAATCGCCTTGGACAGATCGAATACGCGCGCCTGTAAAACGACTGTAACAACGGCGTCGATATCCGCGCGCGTAATTTTGCGGCCGGACGCATAAGCGCACAGCTTATCAAGCTCCGTGGCCAAAAGCTGTAAATCGTCCGTGCAGCGTTCGACCATATAGGAAGCTTCGCCGCTTTCGAGCGTGCAGCCGTTTTTCTGCGCACGGTCGCGCAGAAAGCGCAGCGTGTCCGCGCCGCGCCGGCTGCCAAGCTCGACCACACAGCCAGCTTTGTCGCACGCCTTGATGAGCAGATTCATCTTTTCCCGGCGTGCGGGCGGCTCCTTGACTGTGACGACGATGACCGTCGTCTGCGGCGGGTCGCCGATCACGGCGCACAGCTCCTTCATTCGGCTCATATCGAGCTTTTCCGGATCGAGCGAAAGCGTCACACAGCAGCCCGCCGCCATCAGCGGGACCGATTCGACCGCATCGTAAAACGTTTGTAAATCGAGCGTATCGCCGTCGAACCGGCGCAAATTGAACGCTTCATCCGCTCCGCCAAGCGCCTTTTTCACTATCATTTTTTCATAAAGAGCGATCAGGTATGCCTGCCCGCCGTAAAGCAGGTAGACATTGTGCTGCTCGCTGCTTTTGACATGCTTTGCAAAATCGCTTTCCATCGTATATTTCAAGGCGTTCCCTCCGTCAGACGCGCCGCGGCGTGCGGTATCACGTCCAGCGCAGCCGCGCCTGTGCGGCGCAGCGTCAAGATTTCACAGTTGTAATAGCGCGCGGTTGTTTTCAGCATGACGCCGGGCGCGGCGACAATCTGTCCGCGCGCGTTGATCAGCACGTCGGCGGCCGCAGGTATCTGGTCAAACGTCTTGACAATCCGAAGCCCGCCCATCTCAATCGAAATGCTCTCCGCATCCTTCCCCTCGGCCGAAATGCGCGCGCCGGGCAGCTCTGCCGCAAAGCCGTGCGTCCGGTCAAGGCCGAACGCTGTGTCGACCGGAAGAATTTTTGACAGTGCGTGCGTCCTGTTGGAGAAAAGCGCGCCCTCCTCCTGCACAGCATAAAGGGAAATTCGCTTCACGCCGCTGTCCTTTAAAAATGCAGCCAAATTCTGGGCATCCGAGACAGACTCCGGCTCCCCGATCACAGCGCCCTGTCCGCCGCAGGCAAGCGCGACGCTTGTACCGCTCTGCGAAACAGCCAGTTCCATGGTCGGTCCCCATGCTATGGCATGCGCCAGCATCCCGGACAGCAGCGCCACAACCGCAAGAGACGCCGCATAAATACGCACCGCATACGGCGCACGATTTGCCGCGAGCAGGGCGCCGCCCAGAATACAGGCGCCCATCCAAAGCGTCACAAGCCCGGCGCGCACCGGAACAGACGCAAACGGCAGGGCGCCCCACCAGGAAGCAATCGTGTTGATTACACGAATTGATGCGCCGCCGGCCAGCGCGCAGGCGCGCGCCACAACGTCAAGCGGTGGGATAAAGCCGAGCAGGCCGCAGAGCAGACCGCCCGCCAGCGCAGGCGTTACGAAGGGAGCGGCCAGCACATTCGCAACCGGCGCAACAAGCGAGAGCTGTCCGAATGCAAAGCAAAGCACTGGAGCTGTAAACACGCCGGCGCAGACTGAGGTTGAAAAGGCCAGAAGCGCCGCATAACCCAATGGGTGCAGCCGGCGCAGGCTGCGCGCGTCCATCCGCCAAATCCAGCGTGCGCACCACGCGCAGGCGGGATCGGCGCAGGCGGCGATCCCCATGGTAGCAAGATAGGAAAGCTGCAAGCCCGTGCTGAATATGGCGTATGGATTTTGCAGCAGGATGATGATCAGAGCGAATCCTAGCGAATTAAGCGTGTCCGAATCACGCCCGAGCAGCAGCGCCGTGCGGCAGATCACAGCCATGACGGCCGCGCGCACGACCGAAAGCGTGCAGCCGGTCATCAGCATAAAGAGAAGCACGGCCGTGAGCCCGGCGGCTGCGCGCATGCGGCGTCCGCAGCGGACGATTGACAAAAGCGCGTCGAACAGCCCGGCGAACACGGTCAGGTGCAGTCCCGATACGGCCAACAGGTGCGAAAGGCCCGACCGGGCGTAATCTGCGCGGAGATCCGCAGCGATCAGCTCGCTGCGGCCTGTGGCCATCGCGGCGAGCACGCCGCCCTCCGGCCCAGTCAGATATCGTGTGATATGCGAAGCGGCCGCGTCGCGGTACCGGGCGAACAGGACGCGCCAGTCGTTCGGACGTTTTCCAACCAGCCGCGGCGCGCCGGCCATGGATGCCTCAAGCCCGATTGCGTCTGCATAGAGCTTTGCCCGCGACGCCGCATCGGGCCTGTCCGTTATCAGTTCCCATTCTACCACATCGCCGGGGGAAACATCAAGCGCGCCGGGCGCCCCGACCGACACGCGAATTCCTGACGGCAGCGGCCCGTCCTCCGCGATCAGCGTCAGACGCGCATAATCGCCATATTCCACACGTTCAATAACCAACCCGCGCAAATCCACTGAAACGCCTTCAAAACGCGCGGCGGCCGAAAACGTCAGGCTGCTGTGCAGCGCCAGCCATACCAGAGAAAGACCAAAAGCTACCGTCGCGGCGCAAAGCCACAACGGCAGCCTTTTTCTCACGGCGATAGCCGCCAGCAGCATGAACGCTCCAACAGCCGCTGCCGCGCGCGGATCGGCTCCAAACGATACCGACAGAAATGCCGCGCATGCCCAGGCGATTGCGCCGGTATGAAACGCACGGTTCATAACAGATGCGATTTGGGATATGGCCTGTAAACGTCGGTACGCCCAATTAAATAATCGACGCTCGTCTCATAAAAATCGGCCAGCTTCATCAAAATCTCAATTGGAATGTCGCGTATCCCGCGCTCATAGCACGAATATCCCGGCTGATCGATCGCCAGATAGTTGGCTATGGCTGTCTGGTTTAAATCGCGATCTTCCCGCAAATCGCGGATTCGTTCAAAACGCATGCTGTTCTCCTTTCAGCCTCCAGGACTTGTTTTTATAAAGCCCTTGTGCAGCTTTGCTCTTTTAAACGGCCCTCCATACAAGTTTGGGCCTTTCAGCACGCCTCCATGCGCCCCAACGCCGCGCATTTTCCGACAGGGAGCGCGCGGACCGCCGTCACTTCCTGCTCCACTGTACGCCCTGCGGCGTATCCTTCAGAAGAATCCCCATTCCGGCAAGCTGATCTCGGATCGCGTCCGCGCGGGCAAAATCCTTCGCTTTGCGCGCTGCCTGCCGCTCGGCGATCAGCGCCTCGACCTCGCTGTCGAGATCCTTTGACGCGCGGTTATAAAGCAGGCCAAGCACGCCGCACAGCTCGTCAAACCGTTTGACCGCATAAGCGACAGCCTCCTCCGGCTGCGGCTGTGCGATATATGTGTTGATATCGCGCGCCATTTCAAACAAGGCCGCGATGCCGTCGGCCGTATTCAAGTCGTCGTCCATCGCCTCGGCAAACTGCGCGGCGCGCGCGTCCATCTTCTCCCTGAACGCGTGCCAGTCCCCTTGCCCGAGCGCGCTTTCGAGCGCGAAATCGAGGCTGTCGCGGCAGTTGTGCAGGCGCTCCAGCGCCGCGCGGCACTGTTCGATCACCTCGAGGCTGTAATTGATCGGGCTGCGGTAATGCGCCTGGAGCATCATGAACTTGATCGGCTCATAGCCAAATTTCTCCGCCACCTCGCGCACAGTGAAAAAATTGCCGAGCGATTTGCTCATTTTGCGGTTATCCACGTTGATATAACCGTTATGCATCCAATAATGCACATACTCGGCGCCTGTGCAGCATTCGCTCTGTGCGATCTCATTTTCATGGTGCGGGAAAATCAAGTCCTGGCCGCCGCAGTGGATATCGATTGTATCGCCAAGGTGACGGCGGATCATCGCGCTGCATTCAATATGCCAGCCCGGCCGGCCCTCGCCCCACGGAGACGGCCAGCTCGGCTCGCCAGGCTTGGCGGCTTTCCAGAGGACGAAATCGAGCGGGTCCTCCTTTTTGTCGCTGACGTCGATGCGCGCGCCCGCCTCAAGCTCCTCAAGCGGCTGATGCGAAAGCTTCCCGTACTCCTCAAAGCGGCGCGAACGGAAATAAACGCTGCCGTCGCGCTCATATGCAAAGCCCTTCTCCTCAAGCGTTTTGACCATATTGATGATCGTGTCGATATTTTCCGTCGCGCGTGGGTGGATATCGGCCGGCCGGATGCCAAGCCCCTTTGTATCCGTCATATATTCGCCGATATACCGCTCGGCGACCTCGCGGACTGTGATGCCCTCCTCGTTGGCCTTGTTAATCAGCTTGTCGTCTATGTCTGTAAAGTTCTGCACAAACGTCACATCATATCCGCGATACTCCAGATAACGGCGCAGCGTATCGAACACGCAGATCGGCCTCGCATTGCCGATGTGGATATAATTATAAACGGTCGGCCCGCAGGCATACATCCTGACTTTTCCAGGCTCAATCGGGACAAATTCTTCCTTTTGACGCGTCAGCGTGTTAAAAATCTTCATATATTTTCCTCCTAAATGAACTAACCGGCAAGACCTGGGATTTCCGCGGCATCCCGGCCGCACGCTGTCAGGCCCATGCCGCGCGCAGTATGTACACGGGGCGCAGGCCCCGTGCGCGTTTTACCGCTCATCCGCTGCGGCTGCCCGCGGCGGATGGATAGGCTCCTGCGTTTGTTTTTGCTCCTTCTTTTCCAATTCCCGGATGCGCTGCTCCATCTTACCGATTTCAAAGCGCAGGCGGCAGATCTCCTGCGCCACAGGGTCGGGAATGTGAACGTGGTCAAGCGTCGTTGGCTTTCGTCCGCCGACGCGCGCCACGCGCGCGGGCACGCCGACCGCCGTCGACTGCGCCGGAATCGATTCGAGCAGCACCGCGTTTGCGGCAACCTTCGCGCCGTCGCCGACCTTGAACGGCCCGAGAATTTTCGCCCCGCAGCCGACCGTGACGTTTTTGCCGAGCGTCGGATGGCGCTTGCCTTTATCCTTGCCCGTTCCGCCGAGCGTCACGCCCTGGTAAATGGTGCAGCCGTCTCCAACCTCGGCCGTTTCGCCAATTACAATCCCCATGCCGTGGTCGATCATCACGCCGGAGCCGATTTTCGCCCCCGGGTGTATTTCAACGCCGGTCAAAAAGCGCGCCGCCTGGCTGATCAAACGCGCGGGCAAAAACGCCTTGTGGCGGTAAAGCCAATGCGCCGGCCGGTGCAGCATCAGCGCGTGCAGGCCGCTCGAGATCAGCAGCACCTCAAGGCTGCTGCGCGCGGCCGGGTCGCGCTCCTTGACCGCCTGTATATCCTTTTTCAGTTCGTCAAACATCCTTATGATACCTCCTTTGGAGAAGAACATGAATGCGCAGGAATATTTTTTAAGCCCGTCTTTAGGGCTTGTTTGAAAATAGAGGAATTGCCGGATTTTCCGCAGACAGCAGGAGAATACAAGGCAAAAAACACAGGAACTCTTTCGGATTCCGAGGCTTTTTAACGCTGGATTCACCGCTGTTTGTAGAAAAAGACGGTATTTCCGATTTTTCAAACAGCCCCTAGGAAAAAAAATACGCCCCGTCCGGCCCAAGGCCAAACGAAGGCGGCATTCCCGCGGTTCCACTTCGGTTTATCACTCAGGGGCGTCCACCCCATACCCCTTAACGCGGGGAAACGCGCCGCCCCACCCGGATATAAACCGTTCGGACGGCGTGCTCACGGGCGCATTTCGCCGCGGCCCGCGCGGGACGCGCTTGCAGCCCGGCGCCGTCCCGCCTGGGCGGGCGCGGCGTTTCGGCGCGTCTTCTCTGTCGCGTGGCTTCGCGGATACTTCTCCCGATCAACGCATTTATGCTATACAGTCTATGCGGCCGGCAGGCGGTCTGTGCATAAACAATTCCAACCTGAGGATACCACAACACAAGCGCGGATGCAAGCGTTATTTGATATCGCCAAGAAGCGAACGGTTTTTCCAGATATAATTAAAGCCTGAAAAAACCGTCAGGATCACAACGATTGTCTGTATGACAAATGACAGGCCGATCAGAAAGATCACCGGCGCGGGCGGCGCGGAAGCGCCGGGGGAGACTGTCATGAAAAGCGGCCAGCTCTCCTCCAGCCAGAGCGCAATCAGAGCGACCAGCACCCAGATGATCTGCGACACGGTTTTCATCTTTCCCCAGATATCGGCGGCGATCACGGTCCCCTGCTCGGCAGCGATCAGGCGCACCGAAGTCACAAGGAACTCACGCGCCAGAATGATGAACACGATGAGCGCGGAACTCATCTCAAGCTCGATGAAGCAGACGAGCGCCGAAAACACCAGCAGCTTATCGGCCAGCGGGTCCATCAGCTTGCCGAAATTTGTGACAAGTCCGTCGCGGCGAGCGATGTGTCCGTCAAGATAATCGGTAAACGACGCGGCGGCAAAGATGACGGCCGCGATCAGATAGCGGTGCGGGATCGACTCCACCAGCATAAAAACGAGAAACACCGGAATCAGCGCCATGCGCATGACTGTCAGCTTATTCGGCAAATTCATTTGTTCAGCGCCTTTCCTTTCAAATCGTATCCTTCCACGCCGTCGATCTCAACTTCAATATAATCGCCCGGGCTGTACGGCCCATGTCCGGAAAAATAGACGCGCGAATCAATATCAGGCGCATCCATATAGCTGCGCCCATACCAAAGCCTGCCCTCGCGTCCCTCTACGGCGACGGTCAGCCGCCGTCCGATCTGCGAACGGTTGAAGCCTTCCATGACGCCGTACTGCTGTTCCATAATAATCTGCGCGCGGCGGCGCTTTTCCTCCTCGTCGAGCTGGCCGTCCATCAACGCGGCCGGCGTATCTTCCTCGGCCGAATAGGCGAAGCAGCCGAGCCGCTCAAAGCGTACACGCTGCACGAATTCGCACAGCTCCTCGAACTCTCCCTGCGTTTCCGTCGGAAAACCCGTAATCAGCGTTGTGCGCAGCACGACGCCCGGAACGCGCGCGCGTATTTTTTCCATCAGCGCGGTCAGGCTTCCGGCGTCGCCGCGCCGGTTCATCAGCGACAGAATACGTCCGTTTACATGCTGAATTGGTATATCCATATATTTTACAATTTTTTCCTCGCGCGCCATCACGTCGAGCAGTCGGTCCGTGATGCGGTCCGGGTAGCAGTACAGCATCCGCACCCACCGCACGCCGTCCAGCCGGCACAGCTTTTCCAGAAGTTCCGGCAGCGCCAGACGTCCATACAGATCCTCGCCGTAACGCGTCGTATCCTGCGCCACGACATTCAGCTCCGTGACGCCGCACGCCGCAAGGCGCTGGGCCTCCGCGACGATATTCTCCATCGGCCGGCTGCGAAAAGGCCCGCGGATCAGCGGAATCGCACAGTAGGAACAGCGGTTGTCGCAGCCCTCCGCCACCTTGAGATATGCAAAATACGGCTCGTTGGCAAGCACGCGCTCCCCTTCCAGGGACAACGCCTCCTTCTCGCCGAACGCCACCGTTTTTTCACCGTGCAGCGCCCTTTCAATCGCGCCGAGAATGTCCGCGTTGCAGCCGATGCCGAGTACGACGTCCGCCTCCGGGATTTCCGCGGCCACCTGCTCGCGATACCGCTCCGCCAGGCAGCCCGTTACGACGAGTGCCCGGAGCGCGCCGCCCGTTTTGAGCTGCGCAAACTCCAGGATCGTTTCGATGCTTTCACGCTTGGCATCCTCAATGAAGCCGCATGTATTGATGATAACCACATCGCATTGCGACGCGTCGGTGCAGATTTCATAGCCTCCTTTTTCAATCTGCGCGAGCAGCCGCTCCGCGTCCACCTGATTTTTTGAACAGCCCAGGGATACCATCCCGACCTTTACCGACATGCAGCCAGCTCCTTTGCAGCAACCGAAGCAACGCAAACAGGCGCGCCGCCCCGTGTCAAATTATGTCGTCAATCGTCATCAAATCCGCTGCGCCCACCGCAGAACGCGTCGAGCGCGCGCCGCACATCGGAAGGGCTGTGCCCAAGGCGCAGCAACGCGCCCCAGGCGCGCCGCCGGACGGTTTCGTCCCCGGCCGCCTGCGGATATTTTTTTTCCAGCACCGCCAGAATATGCGCCTGCGGATCATTTTCCTCCAGAGAGGCGGCCGCCGCGGCTGTCTGCGAATCGATGCCGCGCCGGCGCAGCTCCTGCCGGATGCGCGCCGCGCCATAATGGCGACGCTC
>ERZ808041.246-NODE-246-length-52088-cov-22.934860_pt1 | contig 52088 bp, 39 predicted proteins | sample MGYA00380192_ERZ808041 | MGnify/ENA primary metagenome ERZ808041 (study PRJEB31490, sample SAMN06133412) | mouse gut metagenome | isolation source: Z1_1 | host: mice | place: China: Chengdu | collected 2015-05 ...
CTGCAATATGTCAATTACGTTAATCATCGGAAAATTGGTCAAGTCAAATATGCACTAATTTAATTCATCCAAGAGGTTATTAGGTATTAAATATAAGTGGCGGGGCTACTTTGTTTGCTGTTTATAACTGTTGTATGCCTTCCACATATCGGGCACGCCATAACCGTAGATATTGTCCGGACAACCGGCGCGGTCGGCAGAAGCACGCACCAACTCAAGCAACTCCTTCGCCGTCAGCCGTGGACACGCCTGCCACAGGCAAGCCACCATTCCGCACATAATCGGCGAAGAGAAAGAAGTCCCGTTTGCCTTGCCCTGATTGCCGTCCGTGCGCATCACATCCGCTCCTTCGCCCACGGCCACCACATCCGGTTTCACCCGGCCGTCGGCCGTATTGCCCACAGAAGAGAAGGGTGCCAGTAGCGCCCGCTTGTTTACGGCACCTACCGTCAATACATTATCCGCATCGCCCGGCGGCGTTATCTTTTTCCAGGAGCCCATTCCCGAATTGCCGGCACTGCACACCAGCACCATGCCTTTGTCGGCCACGCGCGAAGCCTGACGCGACATCAGAGCATGGCGCCCGTCCAAGTCACGGTATGCGTAGTTCTTCGTCTCGTCATCGAACTCATAATATCCCAAAGAGGTGTTGATTATATCAACACCCACGCTGTCCGCAAACTCCACGGCTGCCGCCCAATAATCCTGCTCCACCAGGTGTTCGGAGTACTCATCCTCGCTACGAAACAACCAGAAAGAAGCCTCGGGAGCAGTGCCCGTCATAATGCCGGGCCGGTTCATACCGATACAGGAAAGCACGCTAAGTCCGTGGCTGCTCTCTGCGAACAAATCTGCACAGGGATTCACAAAATCCTTCACGCCCAGAATGCGAATGTTATCCATCGCCGTTATCTTATCCAGATTATGGAACCCGGCATCGATGACTGCAATCGTCATTCCTTGTCCCCTGAATCCGGCTTCGTGCAGCTTATCCCCACAGCTCAGCTGAATCTGGGCGACGGCAGGACCGTATATACTATCGGCGTATATCTTCGGGGTGTTCACAACAGAGTCGCGCGTGGCAGACAGCATTTCCCCATACGCCTCCGGAGCGGTCCATACCTTCTCCGTGGCGCGTACGAACGGCAATGCGGCGATGCGGTCTATCAAAGCGGAGTCATTGCAGGAAACCGTAACAAAATTCTCCCATTTGCCGGTGACCACGACATTCACTCCCTGCCTGCGTATCTCGTCGATATATGCACGGCAGACCGGCAGGTCGGTGGAATCGATTGCCAGGTTCTGTTTCCGGCGCCTTGCGATGGCCTTCTCCGAAAGAAACCGCTCCGGATGTTCCAACGAATACACGGTAGCCGCCTTGTCTCTTAAACTGATACGATATTTCCAGGTGTCTTGCCGTGCCGACACACTTGCCGCAAGCAGCACTAAGACTGAAAAAATAATCCATTTCTTCTTCATGATTTCCCTATCCACTAACACTAATCACTATAGAACTAATCACTATAGAACTAATCACTTATCACCATTCCTATCCCGCGCTGCGAAGCGATGAACGAACCGCCGACTACCCGCTTCCCGATATAGAACACCGCCGACTGCCCGGGTGCGATGGCAGATGCTTCCGCCTGGAAGTGCACCAGCAGCCGCCCGTCTTCCAGCCGCTTCACCGAGCAGGGAATCGGCTTGCTGCGGTAGCGGATGCGGACCGTCAGTTCCCGGCTTCCGAAAACCTCCGCCTCGTCGACCAGGCTGTCCTGCTCCGCAAGCATATATTCCGCTTTGAGTTGTCCGGCGTCGCCCAGCATCACCGTATTCTTCTGCGGATTGATTTTCAGCACATAAGCAGGCTTACCCAATGCTATCTCGAGTCCTTTCCGCTGGCCGATGGTGTAGTAAGGAAAACCTTTATGCTCTCCCAGCTTCACCCCTTCGGAATTGACGAACCAACCCGGACCGACCTCGCTGTCTATCTCTGGAGAGTGCTCGCGCAGGAAGTCCCTGTAGTCTCCCTTGATGAAACAGACTTCCATGCTTTCCCCCTCGTCGGCTTTCAGCGTATACCCCTTGTCCCGCAGGTAGGCACGCACTTGCAGTTTCGTATAGGCCCCCAACGGAAAAAGGCAGCGGCGCAACACATCCTGCCCCAGTCTCCAAAGGAAATAGGACTGGTCTTTCTTGTCGTCATCACCGGCAACGATATATATCTTCCCGTTCAGTTCCTCCAGCCGGGTGTAGTGTCCGGTAGCGACATAGCGGCATCCCAACCGGTCTGCCCACTCCGTCAGCACGCGGAACTTGAATAGCGGGTTGCACATCACACACGGGTTGGGCGTCCTGCCCTGCCGGTACTCATCGATGAAGTTCCGGACAACCACGTCGCGAAAAGACGCACGTTCGTCGGCCACATGATGCTCGATGCCCATGCTTTGCGCAAGCCGACGGGCTTCCAACGGCTCGTCGCCCCACACCCACATCGTAAGGCCGATTATCTCATAACCCTGTTCTTTCAGCATCAGGCACGTGGCGGTACTGTCGATACCGCCGCTCATGCCCACTAATACACGTTTTTCCATCTTGTTCATTTCACGGACGTTCATCGTTTCAAGTTGCAAAAATAGAGCTTTTCAAATAGAAGAAAGAGAAAAGATTTGCCTTTTTAGCAAGACTTCACATCCCTACATATAGTTTTCTATAGTCGGAACGGATTGATTTACGATTTTTCAGGAGATAGAAACCGATATATTGGTTACTTATACTATCGAACTCCAAGAATAGCCTTCGCTCTATAGTAATTATATATGCTTTGAAACATATAGAACCGCATTTATTCCCAAATAACGATGCGTATTCAGTACCTTTCATTACCTTTGCAGCAATTTCAGCGAGCTTAATGCGTTGAGTGGCTGGAAGGACGTTTTTAAGAAAGGTGTTATTGAAATTATCTTCTATGTTCAAATCTCGCAAATTTGACAAAGGTACGAAGATGATGGCAATAGCACCATACCATTTGATGTATATCCACCTTATATTCCTTGTATAAGGTTATTAGATATTGTCAAGATTGGTGTGGGCTATTGTTTTATCCGTACCGTAGGCAATGCGAGAGCCTGAACATAGGATAAAACAGATATAGTTCCCACACCTTATTTTTTATCCGCTTTCTTCGGGGAATTGAGAGAGCACAACATTTTTGCAAGTATGTGTAAAATAGAAAAAGGAGAAATCCAGAGAAGAATCAATGAAGAAATCAGGAGAAACTTTCAAAACATTAAATGGGTTGGAATAAAGATTGAGAATGTCGCTAAACTAAACACTACCCAGGCTATTTTAAGTAACGACTTTCAATATAAAGGTGAAGGAAATTATCCTTTCGAAGGGACAATTAAATTTCAAGAAATTATATTTCCAGAGAAGGATACTTTATCAAGACTCTACCAATTTTCACTCTCCAACAGAGTCTATTTAAAAGAAGGGAAAGAAGATGTAGAAATTAAAATCAATGAACCAATATTTATAACTCCTAAGCTATGAACAAAACATTTAGATTAATCGGAACGGCTTTAATAGCCATAATGATAAGTATGAACTTTGCTGCTTGCAGCAGCGAGGACGACAATATGGAAGAGCCCATCATCCCTTCGCAGCCATCTATCGAGGATTTCAATCAGACGGACATGAATTTCACTGAAAAAGCCGACCAACAGACTTTTTCATTTATCGTCAACGACGCTTGGACAGTAAGCATAGCATCCACAAGTGGAGAAAACACATGGTGTACGGCATCGCCCACCAGTGGAGAGAGCGGAAGACAGTACGTGCAAATCACCACTACGGAAAACGATACTTACGACGACCGCAGTGTGACTGTTACGCTGAAAGCAGGAAATGAAAGCAAAAGCTTTGTGGTGACTCAAAAGCAGAAGAATGCCATTCTGCTTACTTCCAATAAGTTTGAAATCGAACAAAAGGGAGGAACATTCACAGTAGAAGTAAAAGCCAACGTAAATTATACTGCAACCATAGGGGAAACCTGCAAAGGATGGATTACGGAGAGAAGCAACACACGCGCCCTGTCCACTACTACCAAAACATATTCAGTTGCCGCAAACGAGGATAGCGAGAAACGTGAGGGAACAATCACTTTTACGGACAAAGATAGTGGACTGAAAGAAGTGTTGACCGTAACCCAAGAAGAGAATAGGAAAATTGTTACTATTGATGTACCCGTTGCCGGTGAATTGTCAAATATTACAGAACGTACAGACTTTAAAGCATTGAAATTAACCGGTCGTTTAAATGGGGAAGACGTCCGAACGATTAGGCGTATGAAACATCTTGAATATCTGGATATATCCGAAGTCGATATCATAGGTGGAGAATACTATTATGTGGAAAGTAAATTTTCAGGGGGGCATATTCTTTTAGAAGATAACACTATAGGTGAGCTGATGTTTAATAATGATGCAACCGCATCTTTATCGCCATTTGAAAATTTAAAAGAGGTGTTATTACCTAACAGTGTTACAAGAATAGACAACCACGCTTTTGATAGAGTTTACTCTTTATGCAAAGTATCACTCCCTGACAAACTGGAAACAATTGGCAACTCTGCTTTTCGCGAATGTAGCAGCATAACTAACATTACGATTCCAAATGGCGTTACAACAATAGAAAGCCATGCATTTTATGATTGTAAAGGGTTATATTCTATAACAATTTCCAACAGTGTAACAACAATTGGAGATGCAGCTTTTTATAGTTGTGAAAAACTTATAGACATATCCCTTCCCAGTAACCTTACAAAAATTGAGAGGAACACTTTCTCAGGCTGCTACAGCCTGAGAAATATTAAAATACCCGAAGGAGTAACAATAGTTGACTCATACGCTTTTGAGCGTTGCCAAAATTTGGAAAACGTTTCAATGCCAACAAGTGTAATAGAAATTGAAAGTCATGCATTCTACGCTTGCAAGAGCCTAACAGGCATAACCATCCCCAATGGAGTAAAAACAATAGGAGAAAGTGCCTTTTCATTTTGCCCCATATCGAATGTCACGATACCACAAAGTGTTACAGTAATCGGAAGCCGTGCTTTTGAAAAACTAAACGAAGTGAGAATATTTTGTACCACACCTCCTTCCGGATACATTGAATGCGACAAACTCTATATTCCCAAGGGAACGTATCAAAAATATTTCTTAACTAATTGGGGAGCGTATGCAACTAATATCATAGAAATGGAGGAATAACATGGATTATACAATACCCAAATACGAGAAAAGCATCTTGTCAGCAGATGAAGTACATTTCTTCTATTATGACATTATGCGCAATAAAGAAGACAGCATTCAATATGTCTATGATTGGAACAATGACATCCAAAACTATTTAGACAGTAAAGGAATAATTGCGGAGGTACGGGAGATAAACGACTTTCCTGAAACTCTTGAGAAAAACAAGCTTTATTTTGCAGTAAATGAAGAGGACAAGAACAATAAAGCTGCTGCTTTCTTTAATCATCTACGGAATGCTTTCGCTCATTTTCGAATCGTGCCTGAAGGTGAATACATAAATATAACAGATGGCTTCTGGAAAGGGAAAGATGAAAATAAGCGCTTTGAGAGAACAATGACAGGACTGATAAAATACGAAGATTTGAAAGAACTATGTTTTTTGTTCTTTGAACAAGGAGATAAATTCATAGAAGAAAACAACCAGTAAGGTCATTGCTCTAATTCATAAGGCAGTGTATCAAAACTCACCACAGATTACTCGGATTTTCACAGATTATCCAGATTGATTATTAAGAATTTAAAGAATAATCTGTGAAAATCCGAGTAATCTGTGGTGAGAATCAATTATGCACACACCCTCAGAGCCCCCCTTTTTTCAGCCCCGGAAAGTTGATAATCTGCCATAAAAACCGTATATTTGAAGAAAACGGGGAAATATGGCAAATCCGTTGATTCCGGGCATATCCGGCGCAGAACAAGTATCGCTGTACGACAAGCTGAACACGTACAACGAGGGAAGGGCCTCCTATAAGGAGGCGGGCGCATACCTTGTGGTGTTGCCGCGGCCGGAACAGCCCTCGTATACCTTGTGGATTTACTCTCCCCTGCCCGAACGGCAATCCATCTTCTTCATCTGCGACCTCTCCGCAGACGTTCACGAAGCGTTGCGGACGGCAAGCACGCTGTGCTTCTACTCCCCCCGCCGCCTGTTCCTGGTGGAATACAACGCCAAAAGGATGCAAAACAGAGGAGACGACATCGTCTTCTTCGGAAAGTACCGCGGCCACTTCCTGCACGAGATACTGCGCATAGACCCCGGCTACCTCTCATGGATAGCCTTCAAGTTCGAACCGAAAATACCCAAGCAGGAACGCTTCGTGCAAATCGCAGGCGTCTATCATTCCGTCCACCTGGACATCCAGCGGAGGAAAGTGCAACAAGCGAACGGCGGCAACCGATTCCTTGGGAAAGAGGGCGAAAAGGTGGAGAGCCTGACCCTGACCGTGCTCAGCGTCAAAGTGGAGGACAATCCCTACAAGACTCAGGTGAAAGGCGCCACGCCCTACTTCTACGTGCGCCAAGTGCTGCGGCTGAAAGATGCCGCCGGAAACATGGTATCGTGCCGCATCAACGCCCGCACGGCAAGCCGGGCTTCCTGCCAGCTGCCCGCCACCGAACACGCCTACCGCGTAGGGGAAACCGTAAGAATCGCATCGGCACGCATCGCACGCACCTATATGATAGGCAACATCCGGTATACCCGGCTTGTGCGCATCAAGAAGGAATAGGCCGTGCGACGGGGAGAATCAGCCTTTCGTTATCAGCACTGTCGCATAGGCGGAAATCCCCTCTTCCCTGCCCGTGAAGCCCAGCTTCTCGGTGGTGGTCGCCTTGATGGAAACATCGTCCTCGTCGACGCCCATCACGGCGGCAAGCGTCTGCTGCATGGCAGGGATATGGGCTTTCAGCTTCGGGCGCTCGGCACAGACGGTGGCGTCGATGTTGCCCACGGAATAGCCTTTCGCCGCTATCAGTTCCACCGTCTTCTTCAGCAGCACCTTGCTGTCTATGTCCTTGAACTCGCCCGCCGTGTCGGGGAAGTGATAACCAATGTCGCGCATATTCGCGGCGCCCAGCAGCGCATCGCAAACGGCGTGTATCAGCACGTCGGCATCCGAATGACCCAACAGCCCCTTCGCGTGCTCCAGGCGCACGCCGCCTAACCAAAGCTCACGGCCTTCCACCAACCGGTGGACATCGAAACCAAAACCTACACGTATCTTCATATTCTTTTTAAGGACGGATGATTATGTCTCAATTACTTCTGATTCCCCCCGCCCTCAGCGGATGTGGAAATCGAGCAACTTCTCTTCTCCCAGGTAGCCCTGCAGATGCTGGCCGACGCTGACCGGACCGACACCTGCCGGCGTGCCCGTGAAGAGCAGGTCGCCAATCTTCAGCGTCATGAAGCGGCTGACGTAGGCGATGATATCGTCTACCTTGAACAGCATATCCGCCGTGTTGCCACGCTGCACTTCACGCCCGTCGATGTCGAGGTGGAAATCCAGCCGTTGCAGGTCGCCGCCCGCCTGCTCCAGCGGGACGAACGTGCCGACAGCCGCCGAGTTGTCGAACCCCTTGCAGAGTTCCCACGGATTGCCCGTCTCGCGGAACCGCCGCTGCAGGTCGCGCGCGGTGAAGTCGATGCCCACCGTCACCGCGTCGTAGTAGCGGTGCGCGAAGCGCGGGGCGATGTGCTTGCCCAGCCTGCAGATGCGCACCACGAGTTCCGTCTCATAATGTACCTCGTCGGAAAAATCGGGAAGGAAGAACGGCTTACCGTCCTTCAGGATGGCCGAGTCGGGCTTCATGAAGATGACCGGTTCTCCGCCGGTCGGCGTATGCCCCAGCTCCCGGTTGTGCTGTGCATAGTTCATCCCTACTGCTATAATTTTCATTACTTTATCTCGTTAAAGTTCAGGCGGTTGAACATGACTGCCAGATGTGCGTAGAGCGAAGTGTTCTGAACCACGATGTCCTCCGGCACCCGGATGCGGAACGGCGTGAAGTTCCACACCGCCTTGATGCCGCCCGCCACCATCGCATCCGTAATCTGCTGCGCTATCTCGATAGGGACGGTCAGCACGCCGATGTTGACGCCGTACTCGTGCATCTTCTGCTCAAAATCATCGGAGTGGTAGATAGGGATGCCGTTGAGCGACGTACCCACCAAATCGGGGTTCACATCGAACGCCGCCACAATCTCCAGGCCGAAATGCTTCAGACCGGAGTCGCGCAGCAACGCACCGCCCAGGCTTCCCACACCGAAGAGGAAAGCCTTGTGTATATTGGTGAAACCCAGGAAATCTTCCAGCACGTCAATCAGCGTGTCCACCTCATACCCCACGCGCGTACGCCCCGAAATGTTGACATACGACAGGTCTTTCGCTATCTGTGAAGCGTCGATATTGATTTCTTTGGAGATTTGAGTGGATGAAACGAAACGTTCTCCTTGCTTCTTAAGCAACTTTACATTGGAAAGGTACCACGGAAGTCGGCGCAAGGTAGGTTCCGGCACCTTCATGGAGTCTTTCTTTTGTAACTGATTGTTCATGGCATTCCCTTTAAGTCCTCGATATTACGGCGGACAAAAATAGTGTTTTTTTTCTAATCCATATCATATCCATGACAAAAGGTTAACATTATTTCTACCTACGATTGCAAAATTCCCCGCAAAGCCGTACTTTTGGGCTCCTTTTCACAAAAAACAAAAGCAACAGCTATGGCTAAGAACCTCAAAAGCAACGACTGGAAAGAGAGACTGAACGTAGTGTACTCCACCAACCCCGACTTCTGCTACGAGACGGAGGAGAACGAAGAGCAGCCCACGCTCCCGCCCGCCCAGCAGCGTCTGCGCGTACAGCTCGACCGCAAGAACCGGGGCGGGAAGGTCGTAACCCTTGTCACCGGCTTCACCGGCACGGAAGACGACCTGAAAGAGTTGGGCAAGTTCCTCAAAAGCAAATGCGGCGTAGGCGGAAGCGCCAAAGAGGGCGAAATCATCGTGCAAGGAGACTTCAAGCAGAAGGTACTGGAACTGCTGAAGAAGGAAGGGTATACGCAGACCAAGCCCGTAGGATAGGCTCCGTCCCCGTGCAAGAAGTCAGCCGTTCGGCTCTGCGGCGAGCAGAATGTCGCAAAATCGCGGATTCCGCAAACATCCCATTGTTGCAAAACAGCGGAAATAGAAACCGTCTCCATCGCCCACATGAATATCCATGCACAAAAGCCTGCACAAAATGCAGGATACTGTAATATTCATGCAAGGAAGTGCATATCCCCCGCGAGAGAAACGGACTGCCGGGAGGAGCGGGATAAAGATGCGACGCGAGCGGGATATAGATGGAGCGCAAAGGATATATAGATGGAGCACGCGGGATATATAGATGCCGCGCGCCGGATATATAGATGCAGGACGAGACAAGTGTTTTCCCGCCGTTTTTCCGCCGTATTCCGATGCGTCACGGCCTTCTTCCCATTTTTTAGAGTTGTATGGATTTTTATACCGCGCTGTACTGCAAGCGCTTGCCGTTTTCCGTTCGTTTTTTTTCGTCCGCACCTGCCTGCGGACGGAAACAGCGCATTCTCGGCGCGCAGGAAATGCAAAGTGTCAAAATGGCAAATCCGTCCCGCCCCCGTCTCCGATGCATCGAATCCGATACTATACGGGAACAAAGCATACAAGCTTACATTATCATTCAGACACAGATGACACTGACGATGCAGATAGATAAAGAAGAAATCTGCACCGCCAGTGTCATCTGTGTCTGAAACGTGGTCGTTCCCGTCAATCTTCAATAATCACACGGAAACCCACATTGAATATGCGCTGATAGGGCAAGAACCCTTTACGCGAATAGGAAGTCGAGAACTTGGGCCGCTCTATAAACGAACCGCCCCGCACTACCTTGCACTCCGCATCCGCTGCCTCGCTCTTCACACTGTAGGGGTAAGGCACGTAGTTGGAACGGGTCCACTCTCCCACATTGCCGTGCATATTGTACAATCCGAACGGGTTGGCTTCGTACTGCTTGCCGCCGACCTGCACCAGGTTCCCATCGTCCACACGCTCCTCTTTCGGAAGGAAGGTGTAGTGCTTGTACATCGCATGGTCGGGCTTCATCGGTTTGGGGTCTACGCCCGCCACGGCAAAAAGCAGCGTGGTCTTATCCGCCAGGTTCTCTTTCTTTCCGAAGTCCGCACGCATATCTCCGTACCAGAAGTCCGTATCGCTGCCGGCACGGCAGGCCCATTCCCATTGGGCTTCGGTGGGAAGTGTCACGCGCAGTCCGGTCTTCTCGCTCAATTTCTGGCAGAAGCCCATAGCGTCCTGATAGCTGACACGGATGACCGGCTGTTCAGGGCGGTTGGCAGGATAGCCCTGCACGACGTGGTCTTTCCACTGCTGGTCGATGAAACGGCTGTCGTGCTCGGGATAGAACACGTTGTACTGCTCGTTGGTGGTCTCCAGTTCTGCCATCCAGAAGGATTTGTCGATATTCACCTTCGCTGTCGGGTATGTATCCGAAGGGCCGTCATAACTGCCCATCACGAATTGTCCGGCAGGAATGCGCACGAACGTCATGCTGACTCCGGGGGCGATTTCCACGACCTTGCGGGTCGCCCCTTCGGCAGCCTGCTTGCCTTGCGCGGCAGCGGCATCGAAAGGCCATCCCTTCACCTTCAGCGCTTTCACTTTCTTTTCCTGTTTTTCTGTCGGCATCACCGGTTTCACCTCTCCCTTGCCTTTCAGGTAAGACGCATAGTCCGCCAGCTCCTTCTTCCAGTCCACGCTGCTGCCGTTCGCATATTTGTCGGCAAGCTCGATGCGGCGTTTGTACTCATCGAAACCTTTGTAGGGAGTTTTCTTCAGGGACGACACATTAAAGTAGCCTTTGTCGGGAGCATTATAGTCAATCCAGTTATACAGGGTACGCCACTCCTTGTCCGTCAGTTCCACATTGTGATGCCCGCGCTTCAGCATACGTACCAGCTCACTGGTATTGGGGTGATATTCGTAAGGCTGCAACACGACCATGTCTCCTTCTCCACCTTGGCGGTGAATGTAAGGATGGAAATTCAGGTAAGACGTGCCGTATCCGAACTTGTCTTTCTTTCCTCCCCGCAGGTCGAAAGCCTTCCCGCCGTCATGGCAAGCGATGCAGGCGCGGTCGAGAATCGGCTGGATTTCCAGGTCGAACGTGAACGAACGGACGCCGCCCTCGGGAGCAGTGATGACATCGGGGTCTTTCTGCGAAGCAATCACGCGCTTGGGGATGGCAATCTGGTTCTGGTCTTCGTGGCAACCGATACAGGAGACCACTTCCCCCGGCTGTGCCGTCACCCAACTGCGCATCCACTGGATGGCCACACCGTCCTTATCTACCGGCTGTATGGACAACGGCGTGTTGGCGGGCACTTTGAAGATGGCCGAACCGTCCTTCTCTACAGGGACGGTACCCAACAGGCGTTTGATGTCCCATCCGGACTGGATGCCGTGCCAGTTGTGGTCCGACTTCTCCGACACATAGGCATATTCGTAGGCGTGCAGACGGAGCTCCTTCACCGTACCCCGGGGAATGCCACGCAATCCCTCGCCTTCGTAGATGTCTTGGATAAAGATGGTCGCCTCTTTGTCCGTCGGCTTGATGCGGTCGGGGATGACGGGCGGCACCGTCGCCTTATGCACCAATGCCGGACTGATGAAGCCTTCGCCTTCCGACTCGAACAGGCAAGTCACATTGTCGAACACGTCTACCAGATAGATGCCCCACAACGACTCGGGCGACAATTTGGCCGCTACCAGGAAATATTTGTCGTTCAGCACGGTGGGCTTGATGAACTGCGGCCATACGCCGTCTACCAGGCGGTCTTTAATCAGTTCTTTGACGGGACGGTTGCGATAAGGTATCTCCTGCACCATTCCCGCCACATTCTTACGTCCCTTGGTAGGGTCGAAAACAATCATCCGGCCGGAACGCGCCACCCCGTGGTGTCCCGATATGATACCGACAAAAGCCGAAGCACTGCCCGGTATGGGCTGCACGTCGAACGTACTGTTAGGAAACATGGAGCCACTGCCGTAAAGAGCCTTGTTTTCTGTTCCATCCGGATTCATGTGCATCACAATCCGGGAATAGTAGTGGGTCAGGTCGGTATATTCCCAACGGGTGTACATCACCCGCCCGTTGTTCATGATTACCGGATTCCAGTTTCCGTCCTGGTCGAAGGTCAGACGGCGCAGGTTCTGGTCTTCAGGATTGTAAAGCACCATATTTCCCACCGGATTGCTTCCGCTCAGGCAAGGCACGCGGTGATAGCCGATATTGGAATTGGCGATAATCCGCCCGTCGGGCAAGTACGTACCGTCGAAGAACTCCAGGTCAGGTTCATTGTTTTCAATCAACGGACGGAAACCTCCGCCATCCAGCCGGACTTCAAAAACATTCCAACGGCGGTCGTTGCAGAGTTGCGTAAACATCATCCGGTCGCCATCCCAATGCAGGCGCAGGTCGGAAATAGGTGAGTCAAGTTTCGGTTTATAAACCTCGCGCACATTCACTTCTCCCCGCAGGTTCGAAAGTTCCACAATCGAAGCATTGAAACCTTTACGTCCCGCCGAACCTTGATTGGACCAGTTGTTGTTCTGAGTGCCCAACTTGGGAGCCATCGCACCGCGCGCATCCTCGCCCAAGACGTAGCGCGCCGCCACAATCCTGTCCGCGTCCAACAACGGGTTGCCCAACAGGATGCAGCGCTTCAGCTCCAACGCCTTAGCCGCATCCGACAAGGCCTGAGCCTCGCCCCGATAAATTCCCTTGAAGCCTTTGCCTGCCAAACGTTGCAATTCCTGCCACATCGGCCCATACTTTTCCACGGAATAATTGCGGTTCGCTTTCATATCATCAAAAGCAAGTTTTACGGCATCTGTGTTCAACCATGCCAATCGGTCCTGCATCTCTAATACATGGTCCACCTCGTCACGCAGCGCCTTCACCGCTTTCAACTGCCGTACACTGTCCGCATCCGCCTCTATCAAGGAGAAGCGGTTCCGATAATAAGCCTGATCACTCAACCGGGCAATCCGGTTCTTCAACATCCGTTTTTCATAAGAAACACCGGAAGAAACAGTACTGCGCCCAGCCTTCACTTGCCCCATTGCCAAAGCGGACAAGGACAAAAGCGCCGTACTCAACAATAAAAATACTTTATTCATAGAATTATATCACTTTTCAGGTCATAAAGGTACAAACGGAAACGGATGGGAAGCTTGCAGAATTGTATATATTATTGTCGTCAGCGTCTCATTTTTACATCTTGACCGAAAAACACAATAATATATCTGATTTTACAAACTTCCCATCCGTTTTCGAAAAAGAAAGGGGGGAAAGAAAAAGAGAAAAAGCGAGAGAGAAAGAGGAAGAGGTAAGGAGAAAGGAAAAATCAAGCGCATAAAAAAAACAGTCACGACAGACTTTTCCGCGTGACTGTTTCCACAGTATCTCTATGTTCAACACAAAATCTTATTCAGCGCGCAAAGTGAAACGCTTGAAGTCAATAATCTTCAGTTCGGGATCGGCTTCCTTCAGCACTTCTCTTACGGTCTTCTTGCCGTCCATGATGTCTTCCTGATTCAACAGGCAGACTTCTTTCAGGAATTTACCCAGACGACCTTTGGCGATGTTCTGAATCATCTGTTCGGGCAGATGGGCAGCCTTCTCAGCAGAAACGGTAGCGATGATTTCTTTTGCCTTTGCCACGTCTTCAGCAGTAATCCAACCCTTAGCCATGTTGCTTTCCATGTGGTCTTCGCTGTCTACGTGAGCAGGGTTGATACCGGCTTTCTTCAAAGCAGCCTCAACAGCTTTCTGTACCTGTTCTGCCTTAGTCTTTTCGATGGCAACTTCGATTTCTTTCTGCTTAACCTCTTCGGCAACACCGTCTTCGTCGATAGCCAGCGGGTTCATGGCAGCAATCTGCATGGCAACCTGCTTAGCCAACTGCTCGCCCACTTCCTTGTTGAAAGCAGCAATGGTGCAAAGACCGTTTCTGTTCATGTGATTGTAAACAACAGTCGTCGCACCCTCTACGGTCATATAACCGTCGAGTTCCATCTTCTCGCCTGTGATACCGCTACGGTCAGTCACTGCATCCTGTACAGTACCGTTGCCCATCGGCAGAGCCTTCACTTCGTCCAGCGTCTTGCACTTGTTGGCAACTGCCAGGTCAAGGATGTCCTGAGTCAGTTTCACAAAGTCAGCGTTCTGGGCAACGAAGTCGGTTTCGCACTTCAGCGCGAGGATAACGGCAAAGTCGCCGGTAGTCTTAGCCAGTACGCAGCCTTCAGAAGCTTCACGGTCGGAACGCTTGGCAGCCACTGCCTGTCCTTTTTTGCGGATAATTTCCATTGCCTTGTCGAAATCGCCTTCTGCATCATTCAATGCATTCTTGCAATCCATCATACCAGCACCGGTCATTTTGCGGAGCTTGGTTATATCAGCCATACTTACAGCCATAATATCTTTCCTTTATATTTTGGGGTTAATAAATATCGTTCTAAAAAGCGAAAAAGAGTTGAGAACAGAGAATTGAGAATTGCTGTAAAGTAACTCTCAACTTTCAATTCTCAACTCTCCACTATGAATTAAGCCTCTTCGTCTTCCTTGATGAAAGCGGCAGCCTTGGCTGCGTTGATTGCTTCTTCGTCAGACTTGTCGAGTCTTGCTTTTGTAGCTTTCTTCTTGCCTTTGTTGGCAGGAGCCTCGCCGGCAGCTTCCATGTCTACCTTTTCAGCCTTGCGTTCTTCCAGACCTTCCTGCATAGCAGCGCAGCAAGCATCCAGGATAACTTCTACAGACTTGGTAGCGTCGTCGTTTGCCGGAATTACGAAATCGATGTTTGTAGGATCGGAGTTGGTGTCAACGATACCGAACACGGGAATGCCCAAACGGTTGGCCTCGCGTACTGCAATGTTCTCTTTCATTACGTCGATAACAAACAGAGCGGACGGCAGACGGGTCAGGTCGGCGATAGAGCCCAGAGTCTTGTCCAACTTAGCACGTTGACGGGAGATTTGCAGGATTTCTCTCTTGGAGAGATTAGCGTATGTACCATCGTTAGTCAGCTTGTCGATGGTAGCCATCTTCTTCACAGCCTTACGGATTGTCGGGAAGTTAGTCAACATACCACCCGGCCAGCGCTCGATTACATAAGGCATATTCACAGATGCAGCCTTGTCGGCAACCACCTGCTTAGCTTGTTTTTTAGTAGCAACGAACAGGACTTTCTTTCCTGATTTGGCGATTTGCTTCAAAGCTTCAGCAGCTTCGTCTATTTTAGCAACCGTCTTGTTGAGGTCAATGATATGAATACCATTGCGCTCCATGAAGATATAAGGAGCCATTGCAGGGTTCCACTTTCTTTTCAAGTGACCGAAGTGGCAACCGGCTTCCAATAATGTATCAAAATTAGTTCTTGACATTTTGTTTTAATCTTTAAATCGTTTACTTTCTTTTTTGTTTTTTCTAAACCAACCGCCGGGTAGCCTATCCAAACGAAGAGTCCCGGTAGTTTAGATACTAAACGCTGTTCAGTCGACGAGGTTATCAGTTGACAGTCGGCAAGAATAAGACTTGCCCACTTGTTAACTTGTCCACTTGTTAACTTTCCAAACTGATTAACGTTTACTGAACTGGAATCTACGACGTGCTTTCGGACGTCCCGGTTTCTTACGTTCAACAGCACGCGGGTCGCGGGTCATGAAGCCTTCGGCGCGGAGAGCAGCCTTGTCTTCTGCATTGATTTTCACCAGCGCGCGGGCGATTGCAAGGCGCAAAGCCTGAGACTGTCCGGTGAAACCGCCACCGCAGAGGTTCACTTTGATGTCGTATTTCTCGGCAACACCCAGCTTGTTCAACGGCTGTTTAACTACATATTGAAGAATGCTTGATGGAAAGTACTCTGCGAGGTCTCTCTTGTTAATAGTAATCTTTCCAGTACCTTCGCTTACGAAAATACGTGCAATTGCACTTTTACGTCTGCCTAATGCATTTACTACTTCCATTATCTCTTATTTAAGTGCGTTAATATCAATCATTTTCGGGTTCTGAGCTTCATGCTTGTGCTCGCTGCCGGCGTATACATACATATTGCCCAGCAATTTGGCGCCCAGCTTGTTCTTGGGCAGCATACCCTTAACTACTTTTCTCAGCAACTTGTCATCACCGTTCGGTTTTGCCTGCAGACGAGCAGGAGTGATTTCTCTCTGACCGCCGGGATAGCCAGTATATGACAGGTACACCTTGTCATTCCACTTGTTACCGGTTAATTTCACTTTGTCGGCATTGATAATGATTACATTATCGCCGCAATCTACGTGAGGGGTAAAGTTTGGTTTATACTTTCCTCTCAACAGTTTCGCAACTTTTGCGCCCAGACGACCCAATACTTGGTCCGTAGCGTCAACAATGACCCATTCTTTAGTCACTGTAGCTTTGTTTGCAGAAATGGTCTTGTAACTTAAAGTATCCACTCTTAATTGTTTTTTAAAATGTTACTACTAAATGTTTCACTTCACCACGAATCAATCTCCTCGGACAAAGGTAGATTAACTCGCTATGAATTAAATGCTTATCCTTATGAGATAATAATCGGCTTGCAAAGGTACGGATTTTCTTATAACTGGCAAACGTTTTCTTCTTTTTTTTAGATTGCACTTGGCTGATATACAACAAAAAGAAATTATCTTCCGGGGGAATCGGCATATCCCCGGAAGATAACCCGGAAAGTTCCCACCTGCGTATGCAGACGCCCGCAGGCTGGGAAAAACGAATATCCGCAAAGGGAACGGAGCCGCCTTCGTCCGCCCGTCTACCGGACAATATCTTTCGGGAATACGGCGGGCATCTCCACGCGCCTCCATGTTTCATGAAACCATGTGTTCAGCTCATTCCCGTTCAGGTCTTTGGCGATAAAATATTTCAGGTACATCACGCCGCCTTCGCCCATCTCAAATTCAAGAATGTTGTCTTTATTGTCCAGCATGGGCAGGTGGATGTTCCTTTCGATGCTCTCCTTATAGGCGGTTGCCGACACCTGCCGGTAGGTGCCATACCCCGTAATGATGGCATCCGCACCGGGCCGTATCGTGAAGTTGACGATACGGCCGTCGTCGCTCAGTACCTTGAATGTGTTGCTTGGCTTCAACGTTCCGGGAATATCCGGATTTTCGGACACATAATGACACAACTGCCAGATACCTTCCAGATGCGCCGGCTCGAAAGCGGCCTTGTTCTGCGCCCGGACTCCTGCTACCGCAAGCAGCACCGCTGCCAGCATGGTAAAGAACTGTTTCTTTTTCATATTCGTATGGTATTGGTTAACGTTACGTCATTCCTACTGTCACAAATATAACGATTTATTTCGGGAAAATAACATCTTTCCGCATAAAAAAACCTGCATAAAGCAAAGTTTATGCAGGCTTACTCCTCTAAGAAGGTCTTATCTCGTTTCCGCCATCAGAACTCGGCATTGCGCGGAGTGCGCGGGAACGGTATCACATCACGGATATTGGTCATACCGGTCACGAACAGCAGCAGGCGCTCAAAGCCCAGCCCGAAACCGGAATGCGGGCACGAACCGAACTTACGGGTATCGAGATACCACCACATATCTTTCATCGGGATGTGGAGTTCTTCGATACGGTTCAGCAGTTTGGCATAGTCCGCCTCGCGCTCCGAACCGCCGATTATCTCGCCAATCTTCGGGAAGAGGACGTCCATGGCGCGCACCGTCTTACCGTCTTCGTTCTGCTTCATATAGAATGCCTTGATTTCCTTCGGATAGTCGGTCAGGATAACCGGACGCTTGAAATGCTCCTCCACCAGATAGCGTTCGTGCTCGGAAGCCAAGTCGACGCCCCAATACACGGGGAACTCAAACTTATGGCCTTTCGCCACGGCTTCCTCCAGAATTTTGATACCTTCCGTATAAGGCAAGCGGACAAAGTTCTCCTTCAAGACACCTTGCAGGCGTTCTATCAGGCCTTTGTCGAACATATCGTTCAGGAACTTCACATCGTCGGCACAATTATCCAAGGCCCACCGCACACAGAACTTGATAAACTCTTCCGCCAAGTCCATGTTGTCGGTAATGTCGTTGAACGCAACCTCCGGTTCAATCATCCAGAACTCCGCCAAGTGACGGGGAGTATTGGAGTTTTCCGCACGGAACGTAGGGCCGAACGTGTAGATAGCGCCCAATGCCGTAGCGGCAAGTTCGCCTTCCAACTGGCCGGAAACCGTCAGGCTCGCCTGCTTGCCGAAGAAGTCGTCGTCGTAAATGATAGAACCATTTTCATCTTTCTTCAAATCGTACAGGTTCTTCGTCGTCACCTGGAACATCTGTCCGGCACCTTCGCAGTCGGAAGCCGTAATGATAGGCGTGTGGAAGTAAAAGAACCCCCTCTGATGAAAGAACTCGTGAATGGCAATCGCCATGTTGTGGCGGATGCGGAACACCGCACCGAAGGTATTCGTGCGCGGACGCAGGTGGGCGATTTCACGAAGGAACTCCATGGAATGACCCTTCTTCTGCAAAGGATATGTATTGTCGCAAGTTCCCAGCACCTCTATCTCGCGAGCCTGAATCTCGGCCTTCTGACCGGAACCTACCGATTCCGTCAGCACTCCGTTCACACTCAAGCAAGCGCCCGTGGTAATGTTCTTCAGCATATCCTCATCGAAATTTGCCAAATCCACCACAACCTGTACATTATTTATTGTAGAACCGTCGTTCAGCGCGATAAAATTGACTTGCTTACTGCCTCTGCGGGTACGGACCCAGCCTTTTACATTGACCATCGCGCCAAAATCCTCGCGCTTCAACAGGTCAACAATCTTTGTTCTACTAATCTTTTCCATAAAACAGTTATTATACCTTATTATATATATTATTCGAAAGAACCCATGCGCAGGAAGTTCACCTCTTGTTCCGTGAGGTAACGCCATTCACCGCGGCGCAGGCCTTTCTTGGTCAAACCGGCAAAGAAGACACGGTCCAGTTTCACGACCTTATATCCCAGCGATTCGAAAATACGGCGCACGATACGGTTCTTACCGGAATGGATTTCTATACCCACATCATCTTTCTTGAAATCATCCGTGTAGCTGATGGCATCCGCATGGATTTCTCCGTCGTCCAGCTGGATACCGGCTGCAATCTGCTCCATATCCGCCTTAGTCAGGTTCTTGTCCAGATGCACATGATATATCTTCTTCTTCAGGTACTTGGGATGAGTCAGCTTGGAAGCTAGGTCGCCGTCGTTTGTCAGCAGCAGTACACCCGTGGTGTTACGGTCCAAACGGCCTACCGGATAGATACGTTCGTCACAAGCCCCCTTCACCAAGTCCATCACAGTACGACGCGCCTGGGGGTCATCGGAAGTCGTCACCGTATCTTTCGGCTTGTTCAGCAAAACATATATCTTACGCTCGATGCTGACCGTCTGGTCGTGGAACTTCACTTCGTCGCCACGCTTGATTTTGGTTCCCAATTCAGTAACCACTTCACCATTCACCGACACCACTCCGGCCGTGATAAATTCATCGGCCTCACGGCGTGAGCACACACCGGCATTGGCAAGGAACTTATTCAGGCGAATCGGCTCATTCGGGTCGACAAACTGCTCCTTATACTCTATCTGCTTCTTCCTGCTATACTTGGCATTGGGATCATAATCTGCCGTACGGCGAATTGGGCGGTTGTAATTGTCTCTATTGCCGTAAGGGCGCTGAGGACGGTCGCCATTCGGGTTGTAACGCGGGCGGAAAGGACGGTCGCCACCGGCATTGTTTCCGTAAGGACGCTGAGGACGCTCGCCACCTTCTCCATTATAACGCGGACGATAAGGGCGGGCACCACCGACATTATTACCATAAGGACGCTGCGGACGGTCGCCGTCTTCATTGTTGTAGCGCGGACGGTAAGGACGGGCACCACCGGCGTTATTGCCGTAAGGGCGTTGCGGACGATCGCCGTTCTCACTGTTAAACCTCGGGCGATAAGGGCGGTCGCTGTTGTAAGGGCGTTGTGGACGGTCACCGTTTTCCGCATTCGGATTGAAACGCGGACGATAAGGACGGGCATTACCGTAAGGACGCTGCGGACGGTCGCCGTTTTCACTGTTAAACCTCGGACGATAAGGGCGGTCGCCATTTTCACGGTTATAAGACGGGCGGCCATAGCTACCCTCTCTGTTAAATTGGTTACCATCACGGCCGGCACCATAGTTCTCCTCCGAAGAAGCATCGCGCCAAGTTTCATTTTCTATACTCATTGTTTTATTCGAATAAGATTAAACCTACTGGCCTCACGGCCATTCTTTCTATATCTCTAATTATTTTTCTATTTTTAGCTTATAAACAAACTGCGGATTTGAAAAGTTGAATCCGCAGGATTCTCTTGCCACTTTTTCTCAGATTCCCGTATAGGTATGGGGAGTAATTGCACGCAACTCTTTCTTTATCTTTTCGCTTACGTTCAGCTCTTCGATAAATTCCTTGATTGAGTTTTCCGTTATTGCCTGATTGGTACGCGTCAACGCTTTCAGCGCCTCGTACGGATGCGGATATGCCTCACGGCGTAGAATCGTCTGAATAGCTTCGGCCACCACACTCCAGCAATTATCCAAATCGCGATAGATAGCCGGTTTGTTCAGCAACAGCTTGCGCAACCCCTTCAGCGAACTTTGGATAGCAATTATAATATGTCCGAACGGAACGCCCACATTACGCAATACGGTAGAGTCCGTCAAGTCGCGTTGCAGGCGCGACACCGGCAGTTTCACGGCCAAATGTTCCAAAATGGCGTTTGCCATACCCAGATTACCTTCGGCGTTCTCAAAGTCTATCGGATTTACCTTATGCGGCATTGCGCTCGAGCCGACCTCACCCGCCTTGATCTTCTGTTTGAAATATTCCATGGAGATATATTGCCAGAAGTCGCGGTTCATGTCAATCATTACCGTATTGATACGCTTCATCGCATCGAAAATGGCAGACAGGTTATCGTAATTGGATATCTGGGTGGTATACTCTTCTCGCTCCAGTCCCAGCTTCTCCGCAACAAACTTATTGCCGAAAGCCTTCCAGTCATAGCCCGGATAAGCCACATGATGCGCGTTATAGTTACCTGTAGCCCCGCCGAACTTTGCCGTCACCGGGCAAGCCTTCAACGCGGCCAGCTGACGCTCCAAACGATATACGAACACCATCACCTCTTTCCCCAACCGAGTGGGAGAAGCGGGTTGTCCGTGTGTTTTGGCAAGCATGGGGATATTCGCCCACTCTTCTGCATACGTACGGAGCTGCGCTATCAATTCTTCTATCTGCGGATAATAGACCCGTTCCAAAGCCTCTTTCACCGACAGGGGAATGGAGGTATTGTTTATATCTTGCGAGGTCAGTCCGAAATGGATAAACTCCTTGTAGTCGTCCATTCCGCCCAACTTGTCAAATTCTTCTTTCAGGAAATACTCTACAGCTTTCACGTCGTGGTTCGTCACGCTTTCAATCTCCTTGATGCGTCCGGCATCGGCTTCCGAGAAATTACGATAGATGTTTCTCAACGCTTCGAACACATTCTTGTCTACTCCCTTCAACTGAGGTAAAGGCAGTTCACACAGCGTTATAAAGTATTCCACTTCAACCTGTACACGGTATTTTATCAGTGCAAATTCCGAGAAGTAGGCAGCCAAAGCACCCGCTTTGCCCCTGTAGCGACCGTCAATCGGAGAGATTGCGGTAAGTAAATCAAGTTCCATACGTCGTATTTATGATAATTATCAGGGCGCAAAAGTACTGCTTTTTTCCGAGTAATAAGATAGATTGGAGAAATAAATTAAAAAAACGAGGTTTATAAAGCAAAAAAGCCTTGCATCACTGCAAAGCCATAACAAAAACACCATTAAAATCCTGTATCATGGTGGGCGTTGAGGGATTCGAACCCCCGACCCTCTGCTTGTAAGGCAGATGCTCTGAACCAGCTGAGCTAAACGCCCTTTTGACTGACGGAAGTGCTTGGATTTTCGTGTGGGCGTTGAGGGATTCGAACCCCCGACCCTCTGCTTGTAAGGCAGATGCTCTGAACCAACTGAGCTAAACGCCCGTACACTTCCGTTTCAAAAGCGATGCAAAGATACAGCTTATTTTGAAACTACCAAAACTTTCACCAATTATTTTGCAAGTTTTTTTTCACCGGACAGTACCTACATCTGAATTTCAACCAATTAGTGCAATCATTTTTTTCGTTTCATTTTCGCCAATTGCCCGCAAATCCGTTTACAGAAAGCGGGTGCATCGAAAACCTGCCGCAACATACGAAGGTTTTTCGACACACCCGCCCTATTTTTAAATACAACCGACCGGTTTATTTATACTCTTGCCAGCTCTTGATTTGGATATCTTCCATTTTCATCTCGCAGAAAGCCTCGATGAAAGCACCTGCCAGACGGGCATTCGTAATCAGCGGGATGTTATGATCGATAGCACCGCGACGAATCTTATAACCGTTGGTCAGCTCGCGCTTAGAGTGGTTCTTCGGGATGTTTACAATCAAGTCGAATTTATGTTCGGCAATCATCGTCATCACATTGTTCGCCGCATCGGCACGTTCATCCGGCCAGAACACCGCTTCCGTGCTTACGCCATGCGCATTGAGGAAGGCGGCAGTACCTGCCGTAGCGTAAATCTTATACCCCTTGGCGTACAGCATACGGCTGGCATCCAGCAAGTCCACTTTCGATTTCATGGCGCCGGAAGAGAACATCACGCCCTTTTCAGGAGACGGAATCTTGAAGCCGGTGGCAATCATGGAGTTCAGCAACGCTTCGGAGAAATCGTCGCCGATGCAACCCACCTCGCCGGTAGAAGACATATCCACGCCCAACACCGGGTCTGCCTTGTGCAGGCGGGAGAAAGAGAACTGGGAAGCCTTGACGCCAATCCAGTCGATGTCGAACGCCGACTTGTCCGGACGGGAGTAAGGAGCATCCAGCATAATCTTCGTGGCAGTCTCGATGAAGTTGCGCTTCAACACCTTGGAGACAAACGGGAAGCTGCGCGAAGCACGCAGGTTACATTCGATAACCTTCACCTCGTTGTTGCGCGCCAGGAACTGGATGTTGAAAGGACCGGAGATATTGAGTTCCTTAGCAATCTGGCGGCTGATTTTCTTGATGCGGCGAGCCGTTGCAAAATAGATTTTCTGTGCAGGGAACACCAGTGTAGCGTCACCGGAGTGCACACCGGCAAACTCGACGTGCTCGGAAATGGCATATTCCACCACTTCGCCGTTCTGCGCCACGGCATCGAACTCAATCTCTTTCGTATTCTGCAAGAACTGGGAAACCACCACCGGATACTCTTTCGAAACCTCGGCAGCCATCTTCAGGAAGTTCTCCAACTCTTCTTCATCGTAGCAAACGTTCATCGCAGCACCGGAGAGCACATACGACGGACGTACCAATACCGGATAGCCCACCTTCTCGACGAAGCCTTTCACGTCTTCCAGGCTGGTCAATTCCTGCCAAGCCGGCTGGTCGATGCCCAGCTGGTCGAGCATGGCCGAGAACTTGTTACGGTTTTCCGCACGGTCGATGGAGATAGGAGAAGTGCCCAACACGGGAACAGACTGGCGATGCAGCTTCATGGCAAGATTGTTGGGAATCTGTCCGCCTACGGACACGATGACGCCGCGCGGCTGTTCGAGGTCTATCACATCGAGCACGCGCTCGAAAGAGAGTTCGTCGAAGTACAAGCGGTCGCACATATCATAGTCGGTAGACACCGTCTCGGGGTTATAGTTAATCATGATGGATTTATAGCCCAGCTTGCGTGCTGTCTGGATGGCGTTCACCGAGCACCAGTCGAACTCTACGGAAGAGCCGATGCGGTAAGCGCCCGAACCCAGCACGACCACCGACTTCTCGTTCTTGTAGTAGTTCACGTCATAGCCCTGCACGGCATACGTCATGTAGAGATAGTTCGTCAGTTCCGGATGTTCGGAAGCGACGGTATTGATACGCTTCACGGCAGGAAGAATACCCAGCTCCTTACGACGGGCACGCACCATCAGGTTCTCCTTCTCCATATTTCCCTTGGGATGAAGCACGAAGCGTGCAATCTGGAAGTCGGAGAAGCCGAGCACTTTCGCTTCGCGCAGCACGTCGGCGGGAATATCTTCTACCTTATTATATTGGGAAAGCTTATGCTTGTAGTCTACGATATTCTTCAATTTGCTGAGGAACCAAGGGTCAATCTTCGTCAGTTCGAAGATGCGGTCTATCGTGTAGCCCTGCTCCAATGCCTGGGCGATGGCGAATATGCGCAAGTCGGTAGGATGAGAGAGTTCGTGGTCCAAATCGTCGAACTCCACACCGTCGTTGCCCACAAAGCCGTGCATACCCTGCCCAATCATGCGCAAGCCCTTCTGGATAATCTCCTCGAAAGAGCGGCCGATAGACATGATTTCGCCCACCGACTTCATGCTTGAACCGATTTCGCGGCTGACACCGGCAAACTTCGTCAAGTCCCAACGCGGGATTTTACAAATCAGGTAATCCAGTTGCGGAGCTTCGTAAGCCGAGTTGGGAGTACCCATTTCGCCAATCCGGTCGAGCGTATAGCCCAGCGCAATCTTGGCGGCAACGAAAGCGAGCGGATAACCGGTAGCCTTGGATGCCAGCGCGGAGGAGCGCGACAGGCGGGCATTTACCTCAATGACGCGATAGTCGTTGGTTTCGGCGTTGAAGGCGTACTGGATGTTACATTCGCCCACGATACCGAGGTGGCGGATACATTTGGTGGAAAGCTCCTGCAACATCTTCACCTGTTCGTCAGTCAGCGAGCAGGTAGGAGCCACCACGATAGACTCGCCGGTATGGATGCCCAGCGGGTCGAAGTTCTCCATGCTTGCCACGGTAAAACAGTGGTCGTTGGCATCGCGTATCACCTCGAACTCGATTTCCTTCCAGCCCTTCAGCGACTCTTCCACCAAAATCTGTTTGGAGAAAGTGAAAGAGCTCTCCGCCAGCTTCACGAACGCTTCTTCGTCCGGACAGATGCCGCTGCCCAGCCCGCCCAAGGCGTATGCCGAGCGCACCATGACCGGATAGCCGATTTCGCGTGCCGCCTTCAAGGCATCTTCCATGCTTTCCACGGCGTGGCTCTTCGGGGTCTTCATCGGGATTTCATCCAGCTTCTTCACGAAAAGGTCGCGGTCTTCCGTGTACATGATGGCCTCCACCGAAGTACCCAGCACGCGCACGCCGTATTTCTGCAACGTACCGTTCTGATAAAGTTCCGTACCGCAGTTCAGCGCCGTCTGTCCGCCGAAAGCCAGCAGAATGCCGTCCGGCTGCTCCTTCTTGATGATTTCCTCCACGAAATAGGGAGTCACCGGCAGGAAGTAGACTTTATCGGCAATACCTTCCGACGTCTGGATTGTAGCAATGTTCGGATTTACCAATACCGAACTGATACCCTCTTCGCGCAAAGCCTTCAAAGCCTGCGAACCGGAATAGTCAAACTCTCCGGCCTGACCGATTTTGAGCGCACCTGAGCCCAAAACAAGCACTTTCTTCAAATTCTTTTCCATATTCTTTTGTTGTCAGTATAAGTTTCGAGTTACGAGCTATAAGCTACGAGCTACAAGTTACGAGCTACGAGCTACAAGTTACAAGCTACGAGTTACGAGCTACAAGTTACGAGCTGCCAACCGCGGACTATTTCACAAAAAAAATGCGTTACCCCGATGAAGGATTAACGCATTACCAAAGAACTAAAATATCATTCTTGAGAAAAGAGAAGCCGACGATTTGCGAATGAAACTCATCCGGACGTAGGTTGTATGTACTTCTCATTTCCTGCGGTTGCATAGTCGTCTCTAAAATTTATGCAAAGTAACGACTTATTTACGAGTTGAGCAAATTAATCAAAGAAATATTTTGCTGGCAGACACGGCTTTTTCACGCGGCTTCTGTTTTACGATTAGGAAATAATCATCATCAACGTCAGAATCTCGGAGAGAGGTACGGCAAGCCATAATCCTGTTGTCCCCATGACACGCGGCAACAGGATGAACGACGGGACAACCAACAACAAACCACGCAGAAGCATGAACCACGTTGCCTCCCTGAAGCGTCCGAGACTTTGATAATAGCCGATAAGCACAAGATTGAGGGCGAAAAACAGGAAGGCAACCAAGAAATAGGGCAATCCTACTTTGGCTATATGGGAAGCCGGTGCTGATGCAGGCAAGAACAAAGATACGACCAACGAGCTTCCCACTATCCCGCCCAACATAACTGACAGACCGCATATAAAGGCAACCCATACAGAAAGCCGGAATGTCTGTGATACCCTTTTGCACAATCCCGCTCCATGATTATAACTTATGATGGGTTGTGCCGATTGGGCTATGGAATTGCCTATCATAAAAACCAACGGGAAGCAGTAGCACGCCACACTGAACGCCGCCACGCCATCCTCTCCGAGATAGCGGATGAATACGAAGTTACCGGTCAGCATCATACTGGCAATGGCAAATTCACCAATCATCGACGGGACTCCCAACCTTACTTGATAACCAATGTTGCGCAGTGTCAGACGGAAACTCTTCACCGTGAGTCTGATTTTATACAGGCGGACAGTCTTGGTATATCTAAACAGATAGACCGCTATCAGCACGCTGCCGAACACCTGGGCAATGCCTATGGCAAGTGCAGCTCCTTCAATGCCCATCTGCAAGGGAAACACAAAAAGATAATCGAGCACTACGTTCACGATAGCGGGCATGGCGTTGCATACCATAGCATAGGTAGGCGCACCGTCAAGCCGGATGACGAAAAGCCCGATGCTCTTCAACATCCCGAACGGTAATGAGGGTATTACCCAACGCATATAGTCCTTTACGTAGGGCATAAGCCGTTCACTGTATCCCATCAGCCGTGAAGCCTCCTCCGGAAAAAGCATCACTGTTCCCGCAAGCAATATCATAATGAATATAGCCATGCCGAATACCTGTGTTATATTGATGTTGGCAGCCTTCAGTCTCTTATGCGACATATGGACGGATGCAACGACAGACACACCTGAACCGAGCATCAGGCCAATGCCCGTAGTAATCAAAAAAACGGGGCTACGATGTCCACCGCAGCCAAGGCATCACTTCCCGCACCCTTCCCCACGAATGCACCGTTAGCTATGTTTATAGTGGATGCAAGCAACATTCCCAACAATGTCGGTATGAACATCTTGCGAAACAAAAGGGGAATGTCCATCTTCTTCCAGTCTATGTTGTCGCTTTCCATATTTTTTCTATGCTATTCGTTTTTGAGGGCACATAAGGTACCGTGTTTTTTCCGAACCCATGTTTTCATTATCGCGACAAAAAGGAGACTTTTGTGAACTCCTATGTCTAAATAACGTGAGTTCGATATAATTCAGTCCAATCCGGCTACCATATACGAACCTACAAAACCATAAGGATTCATGGCTCTACAGAAAACCGGCAGAACAAATTTCCATCGAAACATCTACTTCAATATCCACATGATACATTTTCGCACCTTTTGCTTTCTCTCCATTTTTTCAAATTGCGGGAAATAGAAAGACACAAAAAAGACTCCAAAAGTACAATCGAAGTATTTCCGGGGAAATACTTCGATGAAACTTTGGAAATACTTCGATAATCCGGCGAAAATACTTCGATAAAACTTCAAAAAGGATGAATCATACCGAAAAATCCACTTCGAAAAGAGTAAAAAAGTATTTTTTTGCCTTTCAAAACCCTTAAAATCGCTCTATTTCGATTGTATGCATCTTTATATCACGCTATCAACCAATGATATATAGAAAATCGTTTTAATTTTTTCAGCCAACCCTTATCTTGTATCGAAATAAGCGATTCTCAGCGATTATGGAATACAAATTGTCAGAAGTGACAAAATGATAGTCTGCAAAGTATTTTTTGGAGAGAACCAGGTTTTGCCATACCGGAATAAAGAAAAACAACTTTTCATAAGCGCTTTTCTTTTTTTGTGTACTTTTGCAATTGGATTGAGTATCTCTTTCCAAGACATATTAGAAAATAAAGAAGCGTTATGCTTATCTTGTGATTGGGAACCTAGGAAATTCGCAATTGTAGCACAAGGAAGGCATGGTGGTTCTCACGCTATGGCGTGGGCTGCTATTTCCATATACTCGTGCTACAGGTTTTCCTAGAACCTCCAATCAGAGTTTGGCATTGCAGTTCCACGCTTCGGTGTTCAATACTTAAAGGTCTTTGTAGGGACTGGAAAAGACATCCGTTTATCATCATGCATGGTATATTTAAACCAGTCATTCTATTTCTATCCATTTTGGCTTTCTCCCTTTCTTTTCATGCCTGCCAAGAGAGTGATGAGGAGACTTCTACAAACAAGGAAGAAGAATCTGAAAATCCTAAAACAGACGGACTTGGTTCCCCTAAAACAGAGGAATTTGATGGAGGGGTTATAACCTTCCAATACAATGATGGCGTTATGATTCTTGACGAGTCAACACAATCATATTTGGTGAAAGTGGAGGTAGATACTGTTTTATATTTTTCTAAATCCATACCGGACGAATTGAGACCTCATACAGGAAAAATTATGTCCAGTAGTATTATAGAAGGAAAGCTTCCTTATGGATTGGGCAACAAAATCATATCGGTTACCGAGGAAGATGGATTGTACAAATGCGTTACAACAAGCGCACCATTGAATGAGATTTTCAAGGTACTCTCTTTATCAGCGGATATTGAATTAATAACCGATACGATTTCCCACCCGATTGAAGATGTTGATGGAAACATTTGTGAAGTTTCTGTTTCTAAGCAAAATAACACAAAAGCGACAATCGGATCTCCTAACTTATTAACCATAAATATCGAGAGTGGTGATGCCATATATGCAGCAGGCTCAATTTCATTAGGTGCTGTTGCGACAATAAACTTAGACTTGAAACAAAAGAAAACCGAACTTTCTTTAGCCATATACACCGGAATTAATGGAGAAATCGGCGGGAAGAAAGATTGGGAAGGTTATAAAAAACTTCTTCCGAAGGTAGGAAAATGGAAAATTGTAACAGGAGTGGTTTCATTAGGTCCTGTTGTCTTACGCCCATACATCGATGCAGAATTAGGAGTTCGAGGAAGTATTAAGGGAACTATTAGTACAACTTTCTCAAAACAATTCGGAATTCAGTTCGGGATTAAGGACGGCAACGGGTTTTCTCAAAATCTGTCTGACTCAAATACAGATATTATTGAGGGCTTTTCCGCAAATGTAATCGGTGAAGTAGGCCTTGTGACAGGTTTTGATTTCGGGATAGGCCTTTATACCAAAAATTTAGCAGCAGGCATAACGAATTCCGTACAAGCAGGAGTAAGTACAGATTTTCAATTAAACAACAAGGACTTATTCAGGAATCAGCCCAAATTGGATTTCAACATTACCGCGGATGCCAATGCGTTTGTTGTCGCACAGTTCCTTGGCAAAGAATTTGTACATGAACAAGCATCTTTGGCTTCCATCAACCTTTTCTCCCACAGTTGGCCTTTATTACCTTCACTTGAAGAAAATTCACTTAAGATTACCAGGCGAAATGAAACTCCTTCTTTGATGTATGATGCTGAATATGAGTTGACAGGTGGACTACTGAATATTAACGGTATAGCATCCGATGTACTCTCCATAATTCCCGCATTCAGAGTTTACAACGAAGACACAGAGGTGTATCATGTGATTGATGATAAACAAAAAATATCCGGAAGTGGAAAGCAAAAGTTCTCTTTTGGATTAACAGGTCTTAAAGAGGGTGTCACGTACACCGGTGTCCCCTGCTTGATTATTGCCAACCATATATACGACGAAAAAGGAATTACATTTCCCTCAATGTGTATCGACGAGGGACACCCCCACACTATTGATATGGGATTGCCCAGCGAAACATTGTGGTGCTGCATAAATGCAGGGGCTTCGTGCCCTACAGATTTCGGAGAGTATTATCTGATGTCTCATGCAGAAAATGTTGCAGCAATAATGGGAGAAGGTTATTCGACACCAACAAAAGAACAATTTGAGGAGTTAATGGCTTACACCAAGCAAAGCCATGTTGTGATAAATAAGGTAAAAGGCATACTTTTCGAAGCCTCAAACGGGAATACCATTTTCTTACCCGCCGCTGCTCATCTTTACTGGGATGGCTTTGAAAATATATGGGACATAAACAATGAAGATTCGGGAGCGTATTGGACAGTAACGCAATCAGCCGACGAAGACTATTATTATTTCCTTGAATTTAGCCAAGCGGAAGACACCCCGTGGTTCGGGAATAGAGACATTGATAGGAACAAACTACCAATCAGGCCTGTTTACAATAAAAAATGAACTGTCGGGCGATTGAGATAGGACAACTGGGAACAATCCAGAAACAATGTTATAAAAAGAGGGTGTGTCAAAATAGGCACATCCTCTTTTTTTTATGTTCAAGGCTCAGACTTTCCCAAGCCCGAGCCTTGTTGTTTCCTAAAGTTTTCGTACCTTTAGGCATAGTCTAAAAATTATGGCAAAGATACATTTTCGTCCTTACACTCCCAACCAAACGATTCTTTTTCCTCAAAGAATCGATGAGGATATTGCAGGCAGTACTTTCCCGCTCTCCAGAGGAACGGCCGACAGGCAACCGGAAAAACGCTTCCCCTCCTGTCCGAAAGCGAAAAACAAGGCAGAAAAAACGTGGTTAACGCGCAATCACATTAGAAAAATGTGTATATTTGCACAAATCATATTGGAGAAATGTGATAAACGGACAAAAATACGAATGTAGCATGGAGATAAAAAGAGAAATAATGTCCGCCTTGCTTCAATGGAAACAACGGCCGGACCGCAAGCCGCTCATCATCCAAGGTGCGCGTCAGATAGGTAAAACCTGGATTATGCGGAAGTTTGGAGAGGAACATTTCGACTACGTCGCCTACTTCAACTTCGATGCATCGGAAGAATTGTGCCGAGAATTCGAAAAGACGAAAAACCCCGGACGGTTGATTGATATCCTCCGGCTCTATACGGAACAGCCCATCGAAGCAGGGCGGACTTTGATTATTTTCGATGAGATTCAGCAGAGCAACAAAGCCCTCAACAGCCTGAAATATTTCTGCGAAGACGCCCCCGCCTATCATATTCTCGCGGCAGGTTCGCTTTTAGGCGTATCACTTTCACAAGGAGATTCGTTTCCTGTCGGCAAAGTAGATTTTTTAAGAATGTATCCGGTCACTTTCCGAGAGTTTCTGCATATCGATGCGCTACCAATGTATGAGTATCTCGAGAACCTGACGGAAATCGCACCGTTACCGGAAATCGTCATGGGACGTACAGGAGAGGCATACCGCCGTTATCAAGTTTGCGGAGGAATGCCGGCTGCGGCTACAGCCATGCTTGAGAAGCGCGGCGTACAAGAAATAGAAGAGATTCAAAAATCTATCCTGACGGCCTATTCACTGGATTTTGCCAAACACGCCCCGGGCAAAGACATTCCACGCATCGCTGCCATTTGGAACTCGATACCCTCCCAGCTGGCAAAAGAAAATCGGAAGTTTGTCTATAAACTCGTCAAAACAGGCGCCCGTGCACGGGAATATGAGGACGGACTGCTGTGGCTGGAACACGCGGGAATGATTTACCGCATCTTCTGTTCTTCCAAACCAGGCTTACCATTGAGCGCATACGATGACCTCGCGGCCTTCAAAATCTATTTATGCGACAACGGCCTGCTTCGTGCCATGGCGCAACTTCCAGCCGATGTACTTTGGTCGGAAAGCACGCTTTATACCGAGTTCAAGGGAGCAATGGCGGAAAATACAGTATTGCAGTCCCTCACCGCCCACTTCGATGTACTGCCCCGCTATTGGACATCCGAAGCGACCGCAGAGGTAGACTTCCTATTACAGGACCATGCCGCTTTGCTCCCCGTAGAGGTCAAGTCCGGTACCCGCCTGACCGGCAAGAGCCTTGGGGTATACATCAACCGCTTCCATCCCGAATTGGCCCTGCGCTATTCCATGAACAATCTGAAACGTGACGGCACAATTCTCAACATTCCGATATTTCTTGCGGATTGGACGGAACAGCTACTACGACTTTCAAAGTAAACCGGACTGCCCGTTTTCCTTATTATAAGGTTCCTTTTTCATCCGGTCACTATTATTCATTGCCAATGATATTTTCAGTTTGATTTTCAGTACGAAAGCATTTCCTATTCTTCATGACAAGGATTCATAGATACAAGGATATTGCATTAATTTTTCATCACATAGCGAATCACGACAGCCTTGACATTGGCTTCCGGGTATTTGCTCCGGTAGTATGCCGTAAGGTCCCGATACAGCCACAAGGTATAGGCTGCCGGAGCGGCGGACCTGCTTGTGAACTGACGGCAAATGAGTCCGTCATATTGCATGACGGGCGTTTCGGGCGCGGCATTTGCCACAAAGTCATATTGTCCATACCCCACCACTTGCTGTTCCGGCATAAGCAGCCTGTATGTATCAGGAAACTCCGTCGGTTCCACGCTTTTTCTTATCACAGTGCCCAGCCCTTTTGTCTGCATATCGGCATCCAGCAGGAACCATTTATCGGCAGGGAAAGCAACATAATAGCGTAAACCGCCGAATCGGTAGGAATCGTCCGACTTAAGGTCGTTCTCGACGTCCTCCTTTTTGTCCGCATCAACGGCGTAGGCAAATTCGGGGTCTATGTACATACAACGGTCTTCAAAATACCAGTCAGGGACGAAATGAAGGGGCAGGTTCTCGGACACCTTGCGTTCTTTCGACAGCACTTCCAGCAGTTCGTATTCCGTCCAGGCAGAGTCGCCCATGCGGTAATCCAGGTAGCTCGTTTCGCCGACGCGTATCCGGTATTCATAGCCTTCTTCGTATTCAAACCCGCCGATGCCGTCCTGTGCTTCCCACTCGGCCGACGGCTCTTTTTTTACCGCAAGCACGTCCGCAAGCACATTGGTGCCATACCCGGGAAGGACACCGGGAAGTTTTGCAGAAGCGACCGTGAACGTGTATTCCTTGTAACCCGTTACTTTTCTTTCCTCTTCATCATTGTCACTGCACGCTGTCAACCCTGCCACAGCGAAGAATGCCACGAACAGCATCCCGAAAAAAACTTCTGTTCTCATGATGGTGTCTATGTTTTAATTGTTTCCTATCAATAAAAATGCCCAAGTCCGCCCAAATACTGCATCGCGGACACGACTTTTTTTCGGCCCGAAGTCCCTGTATCTTAAACAAGAAAAATCGTACGAACCGTCATATTGTCTCTCCGCAAGAAACTATCCGCCGGGCTGCATAAATCTAATCGTCCGACATATGTTTCCAAATCGTCCGACAACTGTTGAATTATCGTCCGACAGCTGTCGGACGATTAGTCTTTAGTAAGGGAAAAAATAGATTGCCGCAAGGCAGACACTAAAAGAAGGCGTACAGAACGAGAAGAAACAAAAAAGAAGCCGAATTTCGTGGCAAGACACTGCATCAGACGAAAATAATGGTATCTTTGCATCCGCTACAACGGAGAAAGTTTTATACAGAATCATAATAAATACAGATATGGCAAAAGAAAAAATCATCCTTACGGGCGACCGCCCCACGGGACGCCTGCACATCGGACATTTTGTAGGCTCATTGAGACGCAGGGTGGAGTTGCAGAACTCCGGACTGTATGACAAGACATTCGTGTTCATCGCCGACGCACAAGCGCTGACAGACAACATGGAGAATCCGGAGAAAGTGCGCCAGAACGTCATCGAAGTAGCGATCGACTACCTTGCGTGCGGACTGGACCCGACGAAGAGCACTATCTTCATCCAATCGCAGATACCGGAACTGTGCGAACTGACGTTCTACTACATGGACTTGGTGACCGTGAGCCGCCTGCAACGCAACCCGACCGTCAAGACGGAGATACAGATGCGCAACTTCGAGACAAGCATCCCCGTAGGTTTCTTCACCTACCCCATCAGCCAGGCTGCGGACATCACGGCTTTCCGCGCTACAACGGTGCCCGTGGGCGAAGACCAGGAGCCGATGATTGAGCAGGCACGCGAAATCGTACGCCGCTTCAACTACATCTACGGCGACACGCTGGTGGAACCGGAAATCCTCCTGCCCGACAACGCCGCCTGCCTGCGCCTGCCGGGAACGGACGGCAAAGCCAAGATGAGCAAATCGCTGGGCAACTGCATCTACCTCTCCGACACCGCCGACGAGGTTCAGAAGAAGGTGCGGAGTATGTACACCGACCCCGACCACCTGCGCGTGCAAGACCCGGGCAAACTCGAAGGCAATACCGTATTCACCTACCTCGATGCTTTCTGCCGCCCCGAACACTTCGGACGCTACCTGCCCGACTATCCTTCGCTGGACGAACTGAAAGCGCACTACCAGCGCGGCGGACTGGGCGACATGAAGGTGAAGAAGTTCCTCAACGAAATCATGCAGGAGACGCTGGAGCCTATCCGCAACCGCCGCAAGGAGTTCGAGAAAGACATCCCCGCCATCTACGAGATGCTGAAGAAAGGTTGCGACGTAGCGCGCGAAACCGCCGCAGCAACGCTGGACGACGTGCGCCGCGCCATGAAAATCAACTACTTCGACGATGCTGAACTGATTGCAGAACAGGCAAAGCGGTTCGGTGCCGAATAAAAACATTCGCCACACCGCACGTTCCACGCAGAGCGGTATATAAAAAGGTAAAGGGGATGTGCCATTCCAAATGTCGGCACATCCCCTTTACTTTATATGTTTATGGCTGTCAGTCGGCAGATTCCACCAATACCACACGGTTCAGAATCGGCTGTCCGAACTTGTCGACACCACCGTCGGCGGAAATCTTCAGGCGGTCGGACGAGATGCCGTAATCCTTCACCAATACATTCACCACTGCCTGTGCGCGTTTCAGGCTCAGCGCCTTGTTGAACTCAGGAGTACCTGTGGCAGAGTCGGCATAACCGTTCACGGTGTACGTCGTATCCGGGAACTTCTGCATCTGCTTGGCAAGGTAAGAGATGTTCATGACCTCACGCGGCGACAGTTCGGAAGAACCGATATTAAAGAATACGGTACGCGGTGCGATATTCGGGTCGGTAACGACCACTTCGGTCTCAGTAACCTCCACCGGCCTGTTCTGCGCAGCTGTCAGTGCCGATTCCAATTGCCGGTTGGCGGCGGCCATATCGGCAATCTGCCGTTGCATGGCAGCAAGTTCGATTGCGGAAATCAACTCCGGCGCCGGACGGTTGAACCCGCGTTTCGGGAAGCGGTAGGTCAACCCGAGCGTGGCGCTGAACACACCGTCGTATCCCTTGCCGGCAACTGTTCCGTCAAACTTGTCCTCTGCACCCATGGCGCTAAGTTCCAGGTTGATGTCTACGGCATTCGAAATGCGGAAACGGTTGATGATACCGGCGTTCACCGACAACGCCTGACGATGGGGTTTCGTATAGTTGTGCGTGATACCTGCTCCCAGATAAGGGATGATTTCATATACGCGGTACTGGTTGTATCCGCCAAACAGTGCATTCAGATTGAACATCACGTCGCCGTGGAGATTCATGTAGTCGAAACGTTGTTTGTACGAGCCGTTGGCACGCTGGGTTCCCCTCACATAGTCGGCAGAGGGGTCCATCGTAAAGCCCTTTGCCTGAAGGCCGCTGTACTGCAATCGCAATCCGAGACCGGGCGTGAACCACTTGCCGACGGAGACGTTCAGCGTAGGAGCGATGCGCTTGCCGAAATCGCCCAACTGCTGGTCGTTGTCACCATACATCACCGATGCGCCGCCACCGATGGAGAAGAACCAGTTGTTCCAAAATGAATTTGTGACTACCTGGTACTTGTCCTGTACCTGAATAACGTCCACCTGTTCCACAATCACCGGTTTCTGTTGTGCCATAGCGGCTGAAGATACGCCGGCCAAAGCCAGCAACATTAAAATCTTTTTCATATACCTCAAAATAGTTAAGTTGGTTAATTAAATTCTTTATCATTCAAACTGATTAATTAACACCGGGAAACCCAAAAGGTTCTGAAAAAAAGACTTTTTATCAAAAGAAAGCAATTTATTCTTTCCAGTTGCCGCTATGGCACACCCGCTCCCGTCACTTCAGGAACAGTTTCTCGATATCCTCTTCCTTGATGGTGGAGAGGACCGTACGTCCGTCGGGCGTATAGTTGGGAGTGGCGCAAGCAAACAGGCTGTCCACCAGGTTGGACATTTCATCGTTGGTCAGCACCTGCCCGTACACAATGGCCGCCGCACGCGCCAGCGTCAATGCAAGGATGGACTGCACCTCTTCCTTGACGTCGTTGCCTTTCTCCATGGCAGTATGCACCATATTGCGCACCAGTTCCACGGGATTCAGCCCCTCGATGCCCGAAGGGATGCCGTTGATGGCATAACTGCCGCCCCCCAACGGACTCAGGTCGAAGCCTACCGCCGCCAAATCGTCCGACAGACTCTCCAGCACCGCCGCCTCGGAAACCGGCAGCTGGATTATCTCCGGGAACAGCACGCCTTGCGATACGCCCTGTTTCTGACGGATTTGATTCATATAGCGGTCGAACAGCACCCGTATATGCGCACGGTGCTGATCAATCAGCATCAGACCGGACTTGACCGAAGTAAGGATAAAACGCCCTTTGAACTGCAAGTGCTGCGCTCCCTTCTCCACCGGAGCAGGCTCGTCGGCATACAAGGAAGAGGGCTGCCGGACAGGCGTCGCAGCCGTTGCCGCCACGGCAGACACTGTCTCCTCGAAGTCAAACGGATCCGGTTCTTCCTCGGCAACCGGCTCGTTCATCTTGCTTGCCTTCGCCAGACCGGCGTACAACCCTTCCCACTCCACGTTCTGACGGGAATAGTCCGCACCACCGCCACCGTATGAAGAAGCGGAAGAGTTCTTGAAAGGATTGAAGTCCGCATTGTAGTGCACCTTGGGCGGTTCGATGGGATGGCTCTGCTCGAACGCCGGTATGTCGGGCATCCCCTCCGTATCAAAATCGATGGAAGGTACGGCGTTGAACCTTCCGAGCGACTCCTTGACCGCCGCCGAAAGTATCTGCCAGATGGCCTGTTCGTTCTCAAACTTGATTTCCGTCTTTGTGGGATGGATGTTCACATCGATATTGGCAGGGTCGACCTCGAAATAGATGAAGTAGGAGATTTGCTCGCCCGCCGGAATCAGCTGCTCGAACGCATCCATGACCGCCTTGTGGAAATAGGGATGGCGCATATACCGCCCGTTCACGAAGAAGTACTGATGCGCGCCTTTCTTGCGCGCCGCCTCGGGCTTCGCCACGAAACCGGAGATTTTGACCATCGTTGTATCCACCTCCACCGAAAGCAGTTGCTGGTTCAGCTTCTTGCCGAATATGGCGAGTATGCGCTGGCGCAACGGAGTGACGGGCAGATTGAACAGCTCCGCATCATTGCTGTATAAGAAGAACGCTACATCCGGATGCACCAGGGCTATGCGTTCGAACTCGGTCAGGATATTACTCAGTTCGGTGGAGTTCGCCTTCAGGAACTTACGCCGAGCCGGGATATTAAAGAACAGGTTCTTCACGGAGAAGTTACTCCCCTTGGGGCAGGACACGGCTTCCTGGCTCTCGACCTTGGAACCGGCAATCACCAGCCGCGTGCCCAACTCCTCGTCTGCCGGGCGGGTCTTCAGTTCCACTTCCGCCACTGCAGCGATGGAAGCCAACGCCTCTCCACGGAACCCCATCGTGCGCAAGGCGAACAGGTCGGAAGCCTCGCGTATCTTGGATGTGGCATGGCGTTCAAAAGAGAGACGGGCGTCCGTCTCGGACATCCCCTTTCCGTCGTCAATAACCTGGATGCAGGTCTTTCCGGCATCCGTCACCAGCACATGGACTTCTCCGGCATCCGCATCAATCGCATTTTCCACCAATTCCTTGATGACCGATGCCGGACGCTGGATAACCTCTCCGGCAGCAATCTGGTTCGCAACCGAATCGGGCAGCAAATGAATGATATCGCTCATGATTGTTAAATTAAGAATTGAAAATTGAGAATTGAAAAATAATAGTCCGGTACATCATCATCTATCATCTATCATCTATCACCTATTATATGATTCCGTTCGTAATGGCGTACCACAAGTATGCCAGCAAGACGATGGCAACCAGAAGTACTCCGAGGTGCACCGGCTTGCGTCCACTCTCCTTGCGGCGCTTCAGGTGGGTGGTGCCTTCAACGAATCTTCCGCGGATATCCTCGGGGGAAAACTTTTTTTCCGGCAACAATCCCAATTCGCGCTTGGCAGACTCTTCCATTTTCGCCAGTCTCTCCTTCCGTTCGTCCACGTAGATGTACGGATGACTGAAGCCGCGCGGCTTACGCATTGTAAACATTCCCATAGCGTTTATTTTTTAGTTCGTTTGATATGCATATCCCTGGGCGAGGCAGAGGGTTTCCGGTCGCTCTTCTTCAACGTCTCGCCCGCCTTCTTGCCCCGCCACTCGAAGATGTCGTGCTTGTTCAGCGGGCGGATATAGTCGAACCAGACAAAGGACGGCAGCCGCATCTTGTCGGCAGGCAGCTGGTCCATAGGATAGAGCGTACCGTTGGATTTTCCTATCAAGGCGGCGGACTCCATTTTGCGGTCTTTGAGGAAAATGCGCAGGAAACTGCCTTCGGCGTAGTTCATACCAATCATCGTGCTGTCTTTCTCTTCCGGATAGAAGACTATCAGGACATTTCCGTTCACATCGACGCGGCGCATATCCCCGCTCTCGAAGAAGGCTTTCATCTCCTTGCCCGTCACCTGGTTGTAGTGTACGGAGTCTTTCTGCTCCACGGCGAGCGCCTGGTTGATGATGTGCGCCCAGTCGATGGTGCTGTCGTTCATGTAGACCTTTATCTCCTCGCCGAGCAACTGCTGCGCGCCGTGCCACAGGATGGGGTCGGTATACATCGTCATGCAGGAGTCTTTGGAGTTGTAGACCAACGAGTCGCATACCGCCTGCACGTCCGTGCGATAGGCACGCACCTTGTGGTAGACACGCATTTCGCAATAGACGGAGTCGGTGTTCAGGTTATAGGTCACCAGCCGCAGGGTATCGCCGTGCATGAAGAGACTGTCGCCCTGCGAGTAGTCGATGGCAACCGCGCGCTGGGTGGCGATGGCGTTACCGGTCAGTTCGTTGTAGAAGCAGTAATTGCCGGTAAGCATATTCTTGTTGACCGTATCGTTCATCTGCACGTTGTCGAAGGCTTCACCGTATCCCAGCTTGCGGTCGTAGAAAAGGCTGTCACCGGTGAGCCGCTTGCCTTCGTTGGTCAGGATGGAGCGGTCCAGCAGTTCCGCCTGTTCGGAAGCGGTATTGTAGACCCCGCGCTCCGAGTAGATGTGGTTCTTGTCGCTGACGATGTCGGAGGGTCCCAGGATGGTGGCTATCTTGGAGTCCGTGCTGTACTTCAGCGTGTCGGAGGTGAGCACGAACTTCGGGTTCACCAGCTTCACCGTGTGGTTGAAAATCGCCAATTTGGTTGCCGGGCTGTATTCTCCCCATTCGGAGGTCAGGACGTTCTCTTCATCAGTCAGCGTGCCTCCGTCGAAGTAGTAGCCCAGGTTGTAGAGCCGGTCGTAGTTCAGGCTGTCCGTAGTCAGTTCCGTGTTGCGGTTAATCAGACGGACATTCTCGCGCAGCATGGCAAGTTGCGACATACCGTCATAGTAAAGGTAGTCGCCATAGATGAACAAGGTATCTCCCTGCTCCATGCGGACATTGCCGAAAGCTTCCACGGAATTGATTTTCTCGTAAATCAGGGCGCTGTCGCAGAACATATACATACTGTCGTGCTTCATCCGGACAGAGCCTATCAGCACCTGTACGTCGGGACGCAGCTGCTGGTCGGCCTGCGCCTCGTCGGCATAGAGCAGGTCCACGCGCTTCTTTTTCCTGTCAGGCACGCCATTCCTGTCCTGCGCGCTCAGCAGGCAGATGCCAAACAAGGCAATCAAAACGATTATCAGTCTTTTATCCATCCCGGATACTTGAATGTACAGTTTCTCCAATTTTCGTTGATACGGACATACGTGTGTTTCTGTTTCTCACGAATCCACTTGTCCAGCATCTCGTCGCGGCGCTTCTCCAGCACAATCTCCTTCAGGTTCTGATAGTCGTCGGCAACGGTCGCCTTATGGCCGTTGGTACGGCTTTTCAGCTTCACAATAACGCACTCTTCCTTTCCGGTCTTCTGCGGAATCATCGTGAACGCTTCGGAAATCTCCCCTACCTTCATCTTGTCCACCACTTTGGCAATCTCGGGCGGCAGTTCCTGCATCTCGAACTTGGAGGTATTCGTATTGGGGTTGGGCAGCAAGCCGTGGTTGTTGCGCGTGTCCTTGTCCTGCGAAAGCACCGATGCCGCTTCCTCGAACGAGAACTTGCCGTTGCGGATGTCGTCGGCGATGGAATCCAAGCGTGCCATGCCCGCCGTGAGCGACTCTTCGGGCACGTGCGGTTTCAGCAGAATGTGGCGTGTCTTGATGCGATCGCCACGCTTCTCAATCAGCTGTATGATGTGGAAACCGTATTCCGACTCCACGATTTTGGATACTTTATTGGGGTCTTGCAGGTTGAAAGCCACGTTGGCGTAAGCGGGGTCGAGCATTCCACGTCCGGAGAACTCGATTTCACCTCCGCGAATGGCGGACATACGGTCTTCGGAATACATACGCGCCAACGTCGAAAAGCTGGTCTCGCCCTTCGTAATGCGGTCGGTGAAGTCGCGCAGACGCTTCTTCACGTTCTCTATCTCTTCCAAAGGAACTTTAGGCTGCTGGGTGATAATCTGCACCTCTACCTGGGTAGGGATATAAGGGATGCTGTCTTGCGGCAGATCCTTGAAGTAACGGCGCACTTCGGCAGGCGTTATCTTGATTTCGCCGACCAGCTTCTGCTGCATCTTCTGCACCTTCAGACCTTCGCGGGCATTCTCGCGCAGGGTCTCGCGAATCTGGGTGGAGGTCTTGTTGAAGTACTCTTCCATCTTCTCGCGCGAACCGATGTTGGTGATGTACATATTCGTCATATAGTCCACACGCTGGATAACTTCAGCCTCGGAAACCTCGATACTGTCGAGCGCAGCCTGATGCAGGAACAGTTTCTGTACGGCTATCTCCTCCGGTATCACACAGTAAGGGTCGCGGTCGAACTTACGTCCTTCGTACAAGGCGCTCATGCGCGCCTCTTCCACTTCGGACTTTAAGATAGCCTCGTCGCCTACTACCCACACAACCTCGTCAATCACATTGTCTTGTCCATGAACGGTAGAACCGGCTAACAGTGTCAAGGCAAATAAAACTACAAACTTAAAGTTCATACACTTCTTCATTCTTGGTGTCTTATACTAATAATACTTAATTTTCTCTCTCTTCTCCGCACGCCGGTACAGGTCTTCCTTCACTTGCTTCATGAACTCCACCTGCTTCATGTTCAGCATCATGTCCTTCACCTGGGAGCGGGCAAACTCATAGGGTGCTTGTTCGCCTGCCGCCCGATAATCACTTACATTCAGGAAATAATGGAAAGCCGTGTCTTGCAATTCCACGTGACGGTTCTTGTTCAGGTATTCGCCCGCATCGGACACTTGTAGCGGCATCAGGTCCATCACCTCGGCTATTGGCACCCACTTGTCGTAGAAGTATTCGTACTTCACCGCATTCTGTAGGCTGTATTTCTCCAGATGTTCTACAGCTTCGCGGGTCTCGGTCTTGTACCAACGACGGACATTGCCCAGCTGGGGAGCCTTCAGGGGAACCTTGATAAACAATCCCTTCATCAAAGGACGCTCCACTTTGAAGAGTTCCCGATGCTTTCCATAGTAATCGGCCAATTCCGTCTCGGAAATTTCCTCGGAGAGCGTCTGGTGTATCAACGCCTGCTGGTAGGTGTGCATAATCAGCGCTTTCCGGTAGTTCTCCACCAGCTTGTCTATATCGCCGTTACCCGGGATATTGCTCTGTGCCTTCTCGTACAGCAACACCTCTTCCGCCCAATTACGGATATAGTGTTCGGCAAACAACAGGCTGTCGTCTTTCGACAACCCCGCAGGGAGCACCGACTGCAAGTCCTCACGGTAAAGGAAGTTGCCATCCAGTTCCACCAGCGGCGTCCGTCCGCCGTGATCGTGCTGTTCCTTGCACGACACACAGCAAAGAAGAATTAGAAGCATCAAGCAGGTTGTTCGCATTATCGGCTGATATTTACTCTGTTTTAAGGGACGAAGATACGGCTTTAATCGGTTGCATCAGTGATTATTAACGGTTTTTAAAACCTCTTGGTTTATTTCAACCTTAGCCGAAGCGCGCAAACCGGCTATCCACCGGGCTTCCAAGTGACGCTGATAGTCTGTAACCAGGCGGTCTTTCACCTCCCGATAATCGTCCGGTCCTTTTACTTTCTTACCCAGCACGGCAGTAAAAGGGAATGACACCATGGGGGCTGCATTCGCCCCCTTGAACACCAGATTATCGACATACGCATTATCGCCCGGAGCAAAGACTCCCTGTTCCGCCTGTATCTGCGCCTGTGCATCGGCATTAAAGGCCAGGCGCACCGCATCTTTCCATTCCTCTTCCGGCAGGCTCTTCAGGAACTTGCGGGCTTGCTTGAGGCTACGTTTGCTAACTCCATGCAACACAATGCCTTTGTATCGTTGCTCTTCCCAATGATAATCGGAACGGTGCTTCTCGAAATAAGCCCGCAGTCCGGCTTCGTCGGTCGCAGCCCGTCCGTAGACTTCCCGCTCCATCATCGCATCTTGCAGCAACCGGTCTCCGTGGTTCCGCACCCGGCAGCGCAACTCCGGATGCTTCTGCTCCAAGCACGCATTCTCATAATCGAACACAGTTTTCATGACAAAAGCATCCAGCTGCCTGCGCACGCCGGCCGGATATGCCGCCGCAAAACGGGCGAAATCCGCTCCCGTATACTCCTTTCCCGCCAACGTAAACAGGACTCGCTTTGTCTGCCCGGTAACCACCAATTCGTCCATACCAGCCTTGTCGGGGGTGTAACGATACGTTTTCTTCAACTTCTCCACCTGCGCCTTTGCCGCCGCATCGGACGCGTGATGGCGCGCTACCGCCACCTTATCTTTCACATCAGCCCAGGAAGGCATTTCCTCCCGCCGGAGCACCTTCACGATATGGATGCCTTGCGGAGTAAAAAAAGGTTTCGACACCTCGCCCACCGGCAGACCGAAAACCACCTCCTCAAACTCTGCAGGCATCTGTAGACGCGTCACCCAGAACGACCGTTTTTCATCGGAAAAGCGCTGCACGCAGGTATCAAAAACTTCACCGGACCCGTCCTTTCCGAGGGAGTCATAAATGGAGTCCATACGGGCAACCGCACTACGCAACGCATGGCCGGACACGTTCTGAGGAAGATACTTGAACACATGGCTCACATACACCCGGCCTACGCGATGTCCGGATTTCATTTCGTCATACCGCCGACGAGCCTCTTTTTCCGTCGCAGCCGTATCGGTCAGGTACGACTTTATCAACCGGCTGCGATAATCTTCCACGCGCTCGCGAAACGAAAGGGTCGTGTCCAATCCCACCGCTTCAGCGGCAGCCGCCTTCAGTTTGAGATTCACGAACCGCTCCACATACATCTCCGGGGTAGCATTCCGAGGAGTGAGCGACGCCTTGTCCCTGTTATAGCTATACTCAAACTCGGAACGCAACACGTCCTTTCCATTGACACACATCAGCAACGGGTCTTGCTGTGAAAAAACGTTCCAGCCCAACCCGAGAAAAAATATCATCAAACAAGCTCTTATCATAACCATCTGTCTAAAATAAGCAAAGCCGCCGACAAGCAACTTCGCAAAGATACAATATCATAAACAAATAATGCCCGAAAAGTACAAATTACTCTCCGGGCATCTATCTTTATGAACAAATAGCGGCGTTATTCGGGGCGGCTGTAGTTCGGAGCCTCGCTCGTAATCGCCACGTCGTGCGGATGGCTCTCCAACACACCGGCATTGGTGATACGAGTAAACTTGGCATCATGCAACTTCTCAATATTGGGTGCACCGCAATATCCCATACCTGCGCGCAAACCGCCGGTCAACTGGTAAATCACCTCATACAAAGTGCCTTTATAAGGGACACGGGCGGCAATGCCTTCCGGCACGAGTTTCTTCACATCGCTCGTTCCACTCTGGAAGTAACGGTCTTTGGAACCATGCTCCATAGCCTCCAAAGAGCCCATACCTCGATACGACTTGAACTTACGTCCGTTGAAGATAATGGTCTCACCCGGCGACTCCTCTGTTCCGGCCACCAGCGAGCCAATCATTACGGAATAGCCGCCTGCCGCCAAAGCCTTCACCACGTCGCCCGAATAGCGCAGTCCACCGTCGGCAATCAAAGGAATGCCTGTGCCTTTCAGCGCCTTGGCCACATCGTACACAGCGGACAACTGGGGAACGCCCACACCGGCAACCACACGCGTAGTGCAGATAGAGCCCGGACCGATACCCACCTTCACGCCGTCGGCACCCGCCTCGACCAAGGCTTTCGCAGCCTCTCCGGTAGCAATGTTGCCCACTACGATGTCAATATCGGGAAAACGTTTCTTGGCTTCTTTCAGTTTCTCGATAACATACATGGAGTGCCCGTGCGCCGTATCGATGACAATGGCATCCGCCCCGGCATCGACCAACGCCTGCATACGCTCCAGCGTATCGGCCGTCACGCCCACACCGGCAGCCACGCGAAGGCGCCCCTTGCTATCCTTGCAGGCCATCGGTTTGTCTTTAGCCTTGGTGATATCCTTATAAGTAATCAGGCCCACCAGCTTATTGTCCTTATCGACTACCGGCAGCTTCTCGATTTTATGTTCCTGTAGAATCTGGGCGGCAGCTTCCAAATCGGTCGTCTGATTTGTCGTGACGATGTTCTCTTTTGTCATCACCTCATCGATGCGTTTACTATGGTCTTTCTCGAAACGGAGGTCGCGGTTGGTTACAATTCCTACCAGACACCCTTCGTCATCTACCACCGGAATACCACCAATCTTATACTCCGCCATCAGGTCCAGCGCATCGGCCACCGAGGAACCCCTTTTGATTGTTACCGGATCGTAAATCATACCGTTCTCGGCACGCTTCACGATGGCGACCTGACGCGCCTGTTCCTCTATGGACATATTCTTATGAATGACACCGATACCGCCTTCGCGGGCAATGGCGATGGCCATCTTCGCTTCGGTAACAGTATCCATAGCGGCTGTTACAAAGGGGATTTTCAACTCAATGTTACGTGAGAACTTAGTCGAGAGTTCGACTGTCTTAGGAAGTACCTCAGAATAGGCGGGGATTAACAAAACGTCATCGTAGGTCAATCCGTCCATTACAATCTTATCAGCAATAAATGACATAGGGCTATGCGTTTAAAATTTATTGCGTGCAAATATACGGTTTTTATTCCATTCCGTACATTCACACGCAATATTTTTTCTTTTTTTTAAACTCAAAGTTTCCGAAAGCGGGCATCCGAAAAGAGGCTTCTGCCTGCTCCGGAGTTAGTTCGCCATTTCGGAGATGAACTTGATACGTACCAAGCGCACCTCTTCCTCAGTGAAATCATCACCCAGCTCGTCCAAGGCATCGTCGATATCGTCTGTAGTAGACTCCTTGAAATAATCATATATATCCAGCAGATGATCCTCGTCCATGATATCCTCCAGGAAGTAGTCGATATTCAGCTTCGTACCGGAGTAGACAATCGCCTCTATCTCGTCCAGCAGTTCCTCAAACTCGATGCCTTTCGACATGGCGATGTCGTCCAAAGCCACCTTGCGGTCGACAGCCTGAATGATGGCCACTTTCATCTTCGACTTGTTGGCTACGGTGCGCACGCGCAAGTCTTCCGGACGTTCTATCTCGTTCTCCTCGCAATGACGCTTAATCAGTTTACAGAACTCCTCACCGTAGCGTTTCGCCTTACCGGCTCCCACCCCCGGAATATTCTGTAACTCTTCCAAAGTCACCGGGTAAATAGTCGCCATCGCTTCCAAAGAAGGATCCTGAAAGATGACGTAGGGCGGCACTTCCAGCTTCTTGGAGAGTTTCTTGCGCAGGTCTTTCAGCATGGAATAGAGCGCAGGGTCTACCGCGCAGGCACCGCCGCCACGCGCAGGCGCCTCCTCTTCCACTTCGTCGAAATCATTATCTTCCGTAATCTTAAAAGACTTCGGATGCTTCAGGAACTTCTTCCCTTCGTCCGTCACCTTCAACAAGCCGTAGTTTTCCACCTCTTTCGTCAGATAACCGGCTATCAGGGCTTGGCGGATAACGGCATTCCAGGTTCTGTCTTCCTCTCCCATGCCAGAACCGAAGACTTCCAGGTCTTCGTGCAGGTGCGCCTGCACTTCCGAGGTCTCTTTTCCTTGTATAATATCTATAATATAGTCTGCCTTGAAATTTTCTTTTACCGCAAGAATCGTTTCTATCACGGTGCACAATAAATCTTGAGCTTCCACTTGTTTTTTCGGATTTAAACAGTTGTCACAATTTCCACAATTATCCTCCGTATACTCCTCACCGAAATAGTGCAACAACGTCTTTCGGCGGCAAACGGACGATTCGGCATACGCAGCGGTTTCCAGCAGAAGCTGCTTGCCAATCTCCTGCTCTGCGACAGGCTTGCCTTGCATGAACTTCTCCAGTTTCTGCAGGTCTTTATTGGTATAGAAAGTAATACACTGCCCTTCGCCTCCGTCTCTTCCGGCGCGGCCGGTCTCCTGATAGTATCCCTCCAGGCTTTTCGGAATGTCGTAGTGAATCACATAACGCACATCGGGCTTGTCGATGCCCATGCCGAAAGCGATTGTGGCGACAATCACGTCGATTTTCTCCATTAGGAAGTCATCCTGGTTCTGCGTACGGGTGGCGGAATCCATCCCAGCATGGTAGGCACGGGCATTGATTCCGTTTGCCTGGAGTATCTCGGCAAGTTCCTCAACCTTCTTCCTGCTCAGGCAATAGATGATGCCCGACTTTTCCGGATTGTTCTTGATGAACTTGATGATATCCTTGTCCACGTTCACAGTTTTAGGACGTACCTCATAATAGAGGTTCGGACGGTTGAACGACGACTTGAACACCTGTGCATCCACCATACCCAGGTTCTTCTGGATGTCGTGCTGCACTTTCGGGGTGGCCGTCGCGGTCAGTGCGATGAGCGGAGCTTTCCCGATTTCATTGATAATAGGACGGATACGGCGATATTCCGGCCGGAAGTCATGCCCCCATTCGGAGATACAGTGGGCCTCATCCACGGCATAAAAAGAAATCTTTACCGTTTTCAGGAACTCCACGTTCTCTTCTTTGGTCAACGACTCCGGAGCCACGTAGAGCAACTTGGTCCGTCCGGCCAGGATGTCGGACTTCACCTGGTCTATCGCGCCCTTATTGAGGGAAGAGTTGATGAAATGAGCTATCCCATCTTCCTCGCTGAAGTTGCGCATCGCATCGACCTGATTCTTCATCAGGGCAATCAAAGGAGATATCACAATAGCCGTACCATCCATCAACAAAGACGGCAACTGATAGCACAAAGACTTTCCGCCGCCGGTAGGCATCAACACAAACGTGTCGTTACCTGCCAGCAGGTTCTGTATGATTGCCTCCTGATTTCCCTTAAAAGTGTCGAACCCGAAGTAGTTCTTCAGCTGATCTGTCAAATTAATCTTCTTCCCTGCCATGATTCATTAGGTTGTTTATTAGAGTTAAGCTATTAATACCGCCCTTACAGGCATTCTTTATTATTAAGAACTCTAACAAAGTTATAAACAACTTCTCAAATTTCAAGCATAATCCGCCGAATATTTTTCAATAAAACACAAAAAAGTCTTCTTTAGTCCTATTACCTCCAGCTTCAGACACTTTGAAGCCTTGCCATATTCGCCTTTTCCAATTGACGGCGGGCGTAATCCAACGTCACAACCAGGCTGTCTTTGTGTTCGGAAGGAATTTCGAACATCACGTCCATCATAATCGTTTCCACGATGGAACGCAAGCCGCGGGCTCCTAACTTGTATTCGACAGCCTTGTCCACGATGTACTCAAACACCGCTTCTTCAAAGGTCAGCTTCACGCCGTCCATCTCGAACAGTTTGACATACTGCCTGATGATGGAGTTCTTCGGTTCCGTCAGGATGGCGCGCAACGCCGTACGGTCCAGCGGATTCAAATAGGTCAGCACCGGCAAACGCCCGATGATTTCGGGAATCAGGCCGAACGACTTCAAATCCTGCGGAGCGATATACTGCATCATGTTGTTCTTGTCAATGGCAGCCGTGTTACGCACCGCACCATAGCCGACAACGTTGGTATTGAGCCGTTGCGCTATCTTCTTCTCGATGCCGTCGAACGCGCCGCCACAGATGAAAAGTATGTTCTTGGTGTTCACGGGAATCATCTTCTGGTCGGGATGCTTGCGTCCACCTTGAGGAGGGACGTTCACCACAGAGCCTTCCAGCAGCTTGAGCAATCCCTGCTGTACGCCCTCGCCGCTCACATCGCGCGTGATGGAGGGGTTGTCGCCTTTGCGGGCAATCTTGTCTATCTCATCGATGAAGACGATACCCTGTTCGGCCTTCGCCACGTTATAGTCCGCCACCTGTAGCAGCCGGGTGAGAATACTCTCGATATCCTCGCCCACATAGCCGGCTTCGGTCAGTACGGTCGCATCCACAATCGTGAAAGGCACGTGGAGCAGTTTAGCGATGGTGCGCGCCAGCAGGGTCTTGCCGGTTCCGGTACTGCCCACCATGATGATGTTCGACTTTTCAATCTCCACATCGTCATCGCCCGTCTTCTGCAGCAACCGCTTGTAGTGGTTGTAAACGGACACCGCCAGAAAGCGTTTCGCGTCGTCCTGCCCGATGACATACTGGTCGAGGAAATTCTTTATTTCTACCGGTTTAGGAAGTTCCTTCAGGTTCAGCTGCGCGCCTGCATTGCCTTTCGCCGCGTTCAGGGCGTCTTGGGTAATCTCGTATGCCTGGGCGGCGCAACTGTCGCAGATGTAGCCGTTCATCCCCGTAATGAGGAGTCCGACTTCATCTTCCGAACGCCCGCAGAAACTGCACCGGTTCCTGTTTCGTTTAGAATCTGCCATAGTTATTTCTTCGTATAGACTTGGTCTATCATGCCGTACTCTTTGGCTTCCTGCGCCGTCATCCAATAGTCGCGGTCGGAGTCGGCCCACACCTTATCGAAAGGCGTATGCGAGTGCTCGGCAATGATGGTATAAAGTTCTTTCTTTAGTTTCTGTATCTCGCGTGCCGTGATTTCGATATCCGAGGCCTGTCCCTGCGCGCCGCCCATCGGCTGGTGAATCATCACCCGCGAGTGCGTCAGCGCCGAACGCTTGCCTTCGGCTCCGGCAACCAGCAACACTGCCGCCATACTTGCCGCCATTCCGGTACAGATGGTGGCGACATCGCTGCTGATAAACTGCATAGTGTCGTAAATGCCCAGTCCGGCATACACCGAACCGCCCGGCGAGTTGATATAGATGGAAATATCCTTACCCGGGTCCACTGAATCAAGATACAGCAGCTGTGCCTGTAAGGTATTGGCGGTATAGTCGTCAATCTGCGTGCCAAGGAAGATGATACGATCCATCATCAGGCGCGAGAAGACATCCAGTTGAGTCACGTTCAGCTGGCGTTCTTCCAGGATATAGGGATTCAGATAACCGGCTTGTGATTTTATCACATCGTCCAGCACCAAGCTGTTCATTCCCAAGTGCTTGGTAGCGTATTTTCTAAAATCATCCATTTTCTTTCTGTTTTTTATTTTTTTAATGTGGGTACAAAGAAACGAAAAAGAACACATATACACAAAAAGAGGGTGTGCCAAAATCCGTTTTCACCACAGATTGCACAGATTCTCACAGACTATCTTCCAGTTCCGGTTCCCAATCTGCACAATCTGCGGTGAGTTCTGACACACCCCCTTCTTTATATATCGGCGGTTTCCCGCGACAGCATCTTATTCAAACATCTTGTTGAAGTCGGCAGCCGAGATATTCTTGCGCTCCAGCGTCACCTGACTCTTCAAAGCCTCAGCCAGTCTCTTCTCCACAACGCGGTTCACCAGTCCTTCGACGCTCTCTTTCTTCTTCAACATCTCCTTGGCATAGTTGTCAAGGATGTCATCGGGCACGCTCATCATTCCATACTGTGCAAACTGCGCGCGAGTAGCCTCTTTGGCCATATTAAGCACATCGTCCTGCTCCACCTTGATGCCGTTGGCATTCACCAGCTGCTCCTTAATCAGGTGCCAAGTCAGCTCTTCGATGCTCTTGTCGTAGTTGTCTTCCACGAATTTCTCGTCCTTGTCCTGATTGTTCAGACGCATGATGCGTTTCAGCAGGGCATCCGGGAACTCCAGTTTGCCTACCTTCTCCATCAACATCTTACGGGCATCCAGCAGGAACTTATAGTCACTGTCTGCCATGAACTGGGCGGCAATCACCTCTTTCACCTTGGCGCGGAACTCCTCTTCGCTCTTCACGGCATCCTTACCGAACACCTGGTCGAAGATTTCCTGATTCAGCTCGCCCGGTACGAAACGGGTAATTTCCTCTACCTGGAAACTGAAGTCGGCCTTCACCTCGGCAGCGGCTTCCTTGTCAACCTTCAGCAGGGAAGCGAGTTCGGCTGCGTTACCGTCCCATGCGGCATGGGGATTGAACACGAGCACGTCGTTCACTTTCGCATTGGCAAAGCGGGCTTTCTGTTCGTCACTCTTCATGTAAGCCGGCATCATGACGGCACCTTCTACCTGAATACCGCCCTCCTTGGTATTGCCTTCGGCATCCAGCTCGGCGAGCAAGCCTTTCAGCATATCGTTGTCGGCATAGGCGTCTACCTTTTCGTAACTGCCGTTACGCTGTGTGTAGGCCTTCACCTGGTTGTCCACCATCTCGTCCGTCACGTCAATCGTATAGTAGTCCACCTTGTCGTCGGCTGTAACTTCGGCCTTGAACTCCGGAGCCAGGGCGATGTCGAACAGGAACTCGAACTCTTCCATGGTGTCGAAGTCGATGGGCTGCTGCTTCTCTTCGTTGGGCAGAGGTTCGCCCAGGATGTTCACCTTATTATCTTGAATATACTTGTATACAGATTCGGAAAGGAGTTTGTTGACTTCCTCGGCCACTACCGACTTGCCATACATCTTCTTCACCAAGCTCATCGGCACCATTCCTTTGCGGAAACCGGGGATTTGGGCTTTCTGACGGAAGTTCTTCAATGATTTGTCTACCTTTTCCTGATAGTCTGCTTTCTCAAGCTTCACAGTAAGCAACGCGCTTACTTTGTCAATGTTTTGCAATGAAACGTTCATTCTGACAATTATTTATTTGATTTATACTTTATTTCAGTCTCCAATTTGAGCCTGCAAAATTAGTGTTAATCTTTCAATTATCAAAAAACACGGGCAAATATTTCCGTTACGCCTCTCGGCTTTCCCATCCTAAGTTTTTCCTTATCCGGCATCTGCCTTGCCTGTTCCAATCCGATTCGATTGTCACTCTCCACATTCCGGCGTTTGATATTTTAACGTCAGTTCGATATAATTCAGAACAATGACGGGACATTATCCATCTTTTCGCAAAGACAGTCATCCTGTTTGTCACTATTTTTTCTCATAAAAAAGAATCCCGACACGATTTCTCCTACCCCCTTCAGAACCCCTTCCTGAGCGGGGTTTTGTCCGGCACCGAGGAACGGGTCGTTCCCCACCGGGGAACACCGCCTTCGGCACCGGGGAACCCTGCC
>ERZ808041.250-NODE-250-length-51730-cov-6.827270_pt1 | contig 51730 bp, 55 predicted proteins | sample MGYA00380192_ERZ808041 | MGnify/ENA primary metagenome ERZ808041 (study PRJEB31490, sample SAMN06133412) | mouse gut metagenome | isolation source: Z1_1 | host: mice | place: China: Chengdu | collected 2015-05 ...
TTGATCTTGTAGCCGGAAGACAGCTTCTCCAGGTTCTTCTTCATGGCCGCAACATTGTTGGTGTAGTTGCGGTAGGCACTCATGGCCATAATATTGTGCTGGATCCTCATTTTGTCTGATTCCTTTCAAATTAAATTTCGTCGCGCCGCCGCGTCCTATACGTTGGCGCATTGGGTGGAGCGCCGCTTCCCGGTATCTGGCCAGACTGCCGGAAAACAACGCGGGGACAATATTTCAACCGGCTCGTCAGCCGTTTGAAACCAACATGGGGCCCACCAGGCCCTCGGGGCGCTTGGCCCCGCTCCTCTCCAGCCCACGCAAAAACTATAGATTTTGCGTGTCTTATTTCTACTGGCCTCAACGCTTATATCGGACGTCAATTGGTCAAAATTAAGCCCTCTTCCAAAAAAATTTGGCCAACTTCCAGATCACGCAGAATCTATGAGTTTTGCGCAGCTTATTTTTGCGTGTCACGTATCATTATTGGCACAAAGGCGGGGGGCTTCCCTGCGGAGCATGCTTGCTCTCCCGGCTGTGAAAAAAGGCCGCCAACAACACCCTTGCTACGCGGCCTTTTTTCTGATATAATATTTTGATTTCGCCGGACTCCTGATTTTGGAAACCGGCGGCAGAGAGCGGTTGAGGGGGCGCGGGAATGGACAATATAATCCTCATTGGGATGCCCGGGTCGGGCAAGAGCACCGTGGGCGTGGTGCTGGCCAAGGCCCTGGGGATGAAGTTCCTGGACGTGGACCTGATCATACAGGAGCGGGAGGGGGAGCTGCTCCAGACCCTCATTGACGGCAGGGGGGTGGAGGCATTCCTGGACCTGGAGCGGGACGCCATCTGCTCCCTGGACTGCCGGGGGGCGGTGGTGGCCCCTGGGGGGAGCTGCGTGTGCCGGGAGGCGTCCATCGCCCACATGCGGAGACTGGGCAGGGTGGTCTACCTCCAGCTGTCCCTGCCGGAAGTGGAGGGCCGCATCCACAACCAGGCCTCCCGGGGCATCGCCCTCTCCCCCGGCCAGACTCTGGCCGACGTGTACCAGTACCGGGCGCCGCTGTACGAGAAATGCGCCCATATCACCGTAGCCGCCGGGGGCCAGAGCCTGGCCGGGACGGTGGAAGCAGTACGAAATGCTCTGGCTGCCTATGAACGGGCAAATCCAGAATAGAATAGGACGTAGAAAGGTTTATGAATTTTCGAGACCTGGGGCTCACCGCCCCCATTTTGAAGGCCCTGACCCAGGCGGGCTACACCGACCCCACCCCCATCCAGCGCAAGGCCATCCCCCCCGCCCTGGCGGGCCGGGACGTGCTGGGCTGTGCCCAGACGGGCACCGGCAAGACCTGCGCCTTCGCCGCCCCCATCCTCCAGCGGCTCAGCGGCCGGCCGCCCAAGCCCCGGGTGATCCGGGCCCTGATTCTCACCCCCACCCGGGAGCTGGCCATCCAGATCCAGGACTCCTTTGCGGCCTACGGACGGAACCTGCCCCTGCGGTCCGCCGTCATCTTCGGCGGCGTGGGCCAGCAGCCCCAGGTGGACGCCATCCAGCGGGGGCTGGACATCCTGGTGGCCACCCCGGGCCGCCTGCTGGACCTCCACGGCCAGGGCCTGCTGGACCTGTCCCACATCGAGATTTTCGTGCTGGACGAGGCGGACCGCATGCTGGACATGGGGTTCATCCACGACGTGAAGCGGATTTTGAAGCTGCTGCCCGAGAAAAAACAGACCCTGTTCTTCTCCGCCACCATGCCCCCGGAGGTGATGGGGCTGGTGAACGGCCTGCTCCACGACTACGCACGGGTGGCCGTGGACCCGGTGTCCTCCCCGGTGGAGGTCATCAAGCAGTCCCTGTATTACGTGGACAAGGCCAACAAGACCAAACTGCTGGCCCACCTGATGGAGGAGCGGCACATCACCTCCGCCCTGGTGTTCTCCCGCACCAAGCATGGGGCCAACCGCATCGCCCAGGACCTCCAGAAGCGGGGCATCTCCGCCGCCGCCATCCACGGAAACAAGAGCCAGACCGCCCGGGTCCAGGCGCTGAACGACTTCAAGGCGGGCCGGGTGCGGGTGCTGGCCGCCACCGACATCGCCGCCCGGGGCATCGACATCGACCAGCTGCCCTTTGTATTCAACTACAACCTGCCCGACGTGCCCGAGACCTACGTCCACCGCATCGGGCGGACGGGGCGGGCGGGCCGCGAGGGGGAGGCCGTCTCCTTCTGCCAGTTCGACGAGAAGGACGAGCTGAAGGCCATCGAGAAGCTGTTGGGCAGGCCCATCCCGGTGGTGGAGGGCCACCCCTACCCCATGGAGAACTTCGACCCGCCCCAGAAGGACAAGCGGGGACGCCCCGTCAACGCCGAGGAGGCCGAGGCCCGGGCCGCCGCCAAGGAAAAACGCCGTCAAAAGGCCGCAGAAAACCAGGCACGGGCAGAGGAGCGCAAAAAGGAGGCCGCTCAGGCGGTTCTGCCGCCCTCCGCCCCCGCGCCGGACGAAGCCGACGCCCCAAAAAAGAAAAATCGCCGCCGGAAAAAGTCCGGCGGCGCCCAGGAGGCCCAGGCTGTGGAGGCCGCCCCCGTCCGGGAGGAGCCCGCGGTGCTCCGAGACAGGCCGGCGGGCCGGGGAGTGCGCCAGGGGCGCATTCACGACACCCTGCCCCAGGACCCCTCCATGCCCGTCACCGATTTTTATAAGCCCAACCCCCTGGACTCCGACGTGATTATGGACGCCACCGCCCGCCTGCTGGCCCCCCGCCGTCCCACTCCCCGGCCCCAGGTCCAGGCACAGGCCCAGGGGCAGCGAAAGGGCGAGGCCTCCGGCAAGCGGGACAAGGCCCAAGCCCCGGCCCCCGTCCGGCAGAAGCCCCGCCGCCAGGGCAAGAAGCAGGGAGCCCCGGCCCAGCCCGCTAAGGAGCCCGTCCTGCCCCCCTCCCTGGCCGGGAAGAAGCGCCGCCGCCGGGACGACAAGCCCCGGCCCATCGAGGCGCCCCCGCGGTCCGACCGGCAGAAGGACTCCACCCAGCACAAAAGCCTGATGCGGCCCTACTACCTCCATGACGACGAGTGAACGGGAGGGCCGGGCGTGGAAAAAACGCCGCCCCCGGAAAAAGCTCCATCCCCTGCGGTGGCTTATCGCCCTGCTGGCGCTGGCCACGGGGGGCTGGTTCTGGTTCCAGTGGCAGTGCTGGGGGCTGAGCGCCACCCACACCCAGGCCGCGCTGCCCGGTCTGCCCCAGGCCTTTGATGGGTACAAGATTGTCCACCTCTCCGACCTCCACGGCCACGAGTACGGGGAGGAAAACCGGGACCTGCTGGAGCTGGTCCGGGAGGAGAACCCCGACCTCATCCTGGTCACCGGCGACCTCATCGACCAGAAGAGCCAGCTGGCCATAGCGTCTGCTCTGGCCCGGGGGCTGGCGGCCATCGCCCCCACTTATTACGTCACCGGCAACCACGAGTGGGCCTTGGGCACGGGGGCGGTGAAGGAGCTGAAAAGCCTGCTGACCCAGTGCGGAGTGTCGGTGCTGTCCAACCAGTACCAGGTGCTGGAGCGGGGCGGGGAGAGGCTGGCGCTGGCCGGGGTGGACGACCCCAACGGCTACGCCGACCAGACCACCCCCGAGGAGCTGCACGCCCGGATTCAGGAGGAGGCCCCCGGTCTGTTCACCGTCCTGCTGGCCCACCGCAACGACCGCTTCGGCCAGTACGCCAACGCCGGGTATGACTTCGTCCTGTCCGGCCACGGCCACGGGGGAATTGTCCGCCTGCCCTTTTTGGGAGGGCTCATCGGCACCGACCGGCGATTTTTCCCGCCCTGGACCTCGGGCCTGTACACTGTGGGGGACAGCACCTTGTTCGTCTCCCGGGGTCTGGGAAACAACACGGTGCCCTTCAAGGGGTTCCGGCTGTTCAACCGGCCGGAATTGGCGGTGGTGACTCTGCATAAGGGATAGCCCCTCGCATTCCCTTGCAGGGGAGCGCCCTGCCGGGGGCGTTCCTTTCTGCTCGTGCAGAAAGGAACCGAAAGACACGCTTAGGGGGTGGCCTCCGGCGGACGCTTCGCGTCCTTAGTCGGCCTCCCCCTAAGAACCCCCTTTTTACGGGAGAGCCCGGTTCGGGGCGGAGTGCTGCCCTTCCGGCGCCAGCGGCTTTCGACTGGTGTCCCCCTATTTGTGCTGCCGCCTGTGTCTGGACACTGAAAGCGGCCGGGGTCCACGATCCCGCGCCTCCGGGGCGCGGCCTTTCACCGGGTCAGCTCCAGCGCCAGCCGGAACCCCGCCCGAAAATACGCCCCCTCCCGCAGTTCCCCGATTGCCATCTGCTCCACCAGTAGATCATCCACACGGGACGCGGCGTTTTCGCCCAAGTCAGCAGTCAGCCGCTTCACTGCATCATCCTGACGGCTTATGCGGACGAGATATTCACCATCATCTTCTAGCATATCCGCCACAAGGGTTTTGCCGACGCTGGTATAAAAGGCATCCATTAAGTTGTTCATAAAACCGCTCCTCTCACAATCACGTATCCGTATCGTTTTGTTCGTGTATTGATTATACACGAACAAAACGATAGTGTCAAGGGGTGACTAAAAATGGTTCCATTTGCAGAGCGTTTGCAGGAAGCCAGAAAAAGAAAGCATTTGACGCAAAAAGAAGTTGCGGTATACTTGCATATGACAGAGCGGTCTTACCAACATTACGAGGGTGGTCAGCGCAAGCCGAATTATGAAGTGTTGGTTGCTATAGCGGATTACCTTGAAGTGAGCCTTGACTATCTGTTTGGCCGGACAGACGAGCCAAGATAAGACCTTCTGTTCTTGAACATTCGGTCTAAATCCATTATACTCAGACCAAACGGTCTTGTCAAGAGGAGAGCAGGCTTTTATGGAGATTTTGGCGAAACGTCTTTTGGAGTTGCGGAGCGAAAGAAATCTGAGCCGAAGGGTGGTTGCGGCCAGTACAGACATGACCGAGCGGACCTATCAACGCTATGAAAACGCGGAACGCGACCCCAGCGCCCCCGCTCTTTTGGCGTTAGCGGATTTTTACGATGTATCTGCGGACTATCTGCTGGGCCGGACAGACGAGCTGCGCTAACGCATTGGGAGCATAGCTTTGCCCCCGGAGGCGCAGGTTGTTAGGCGCAGTATTTTCAGTGTCAAGACACCGGCGGCAGCACCACTAGGAGCACCGGCGTCGAAAGCACAACGCGCCGGGAGGGTAACTCCCGCCTTTCGAACCGGGCTCTCCCGTAAAAATGGGGGATTCTTAAGGGGGGCCCGCCTGGAGCGCGAAGCGCGACGGGGGCGGGCATCCCCCTTAAGTGTGTCTTTGCCTACTTTCTGCACAAGCAGAAAGTAGGTCGCCGAAGGCCCGGACGGGCTTCAGAAAAGCCCTCGCCGGAGGCGGGGCATCGCAGAAAGTGCCGCTCCCGGCAGGGACACCCCTGCACAATGGAGAAGGGAGGCCGCGTCATGGGCTATGACGCCGGACAATATGACATCGCCGTCATTGGGGCGGGCCACGCGGGCATCGAGGCCGCTCTGGCCGCCGCCCGGATGGGGCTGAAAACGGTGTGCTTCACCATTAACCTGGACGCGGTGGGCAATATGCCCTGCAACCCCGCTGTGGGGGGCACCGGCAAAGGCCACCTGGTCCGGGAGATCGACGCCTTGGGGGGTGAGATGGCAAAAGCCGCCGACAGGGCCTGCATCCAGTACCGCATGCTGAACCGGGGGAAGGGCCCCGCGGTGTGGTCCCTCCGGGCCCAGGCGGACCGCCGCCGCTACCAGGAGGTGATGAAGCACACCCTGGAGCTCCAGGAGAACCTGTGGGTACGCCAGGCGGAGGTGACGGAGATTTTGACGCAGCACGGGGCGGTGTCCGGGGTGGTCACCGCCACCGGGGCCGTCTACGCTGTGAGAGCGGCGGTGGTAGCCACCGGCACCTACCTGGGGGGCCGCACCATCGTGGGGGAGGTCACCCGGGCCTCCGGCCCCGACGGCATGGCGGCGGCTTTGCCGCTGACGGACTGCCTGGTGAAGCTTGGGCTTTCCATCCGCCGGTTCAAGACAGGCACTCCCCCACGGGTGAACCGCCGCAGCGTGGACTTCTCCCAAATGGAGGTCCAGCCGGGGGACGAGGCGCCCGTGCCCTTTTCCTTTACCACCGAGACGCCCCCGGACAACCGGGCGGTGTGCTATCTGACCTACACCAATGAAAAGACGCACCAGGTGATTCGGGCCAACCTCCACCGCTCCCCCCTGTTCTCCGGGGTCATCGAGGGGGTGGGGCCCCGGTACTGCCCCTCCATCGAGGACAAGGTGGTGCGGTTCTCCGAGAAACCCCGGCACCAGCTGTTCATCGAGCCCATGGGGCTGAACACCGAGGAGCTGTACATCCAGGGGTTCTCCTCCTCCCTGCCCGAGGAGGTGCAGGTGGAGATGCTCCACACCATCCCCGGCCTGGAGCGCGCCGAGATGACCCGCTGCGCCTACGCCATCGAGTACGACTGCGCGGACCCCACCGAGCTGCTGCCCACCCTGGAGTGCAAAAAAATACCCGGCCTGTACGGCGCGGGGCAGTTCAACGGCTCTTCCGGCTACGAGGAGGCCGCCGCCCAGGGCCTGATCGCGGGGATCAACGCCGCACTGAAAATTAAGGGTGAGCCGCCCCTGATTTTGAGCCGGGGGGACGGCTACGCCGGGGTGCTTATCGACGACCTGGTGACCAAGGGCACCAATGAGCCCTACCGAATGATGACCTCCCGGACGGAGTACCGTCTCATCCACCGCCAGGACAACGCCGACAAGCGGCTGGCGGCCTATGGGCACCGGGCGGGTCTGGTGAGCGATGCGCGGCTGGCCCAGGTGGAGAAGAAATACGCCGCCGTGGACCGGGAGGTCAAACGGCTGGAGCACACGGGGGCGGCCCCGTCTCCAGAATTGGACCGGCTGTTGGAGGAAAAGGGCGAGTCCCCCTGCCCCCACGGGGCCCGGCTGGTGGACCTGCTGCGCCGCCCCCGGCTGTCCTACGCCGATCTGGCCTCCTTCGACCCGGACCGCCCTCCCCTTTCCCGAGAAATCGCCCAGCAGGTGGAGATCTCCGTGAAATACCAGGGCTACATCGACCGGCAGAACCGGCAGGTGGAGGAGCTGCGCCGCCTGGAGGACAGGCCCCTTCCCCCGGACGTGGACTATCTGGGCATACAGGGTCTGCGCCTGGAGGCCCGGCAGAAGCTGGACAAAATCCGTCCGCTGAACCTGGGGCAGGCCAGCCGGGTGTCCGGGGTGTCCCCAGCGGACGTGACGGCATTGATGATTTATTTGGAGAGGGGTTAACGCTGTGGAGATTGTGACCTGTGAACTGCCTGCCGTTTCCGTCATTGGAATGGAGGGCGAGGCAAAGCCCGGACACAACCCCGTTTCCGTGCTGTGGGAAAAAGCCAACGCCCGCTTTGGCGAGGTGAAAGGGATGGCCCTGCGGGACGAAAACGGTGCGCCCGTGGGGGTTTGGGGCGCAATGAGCGATTTATCCCGCTCCTTCCTGCCTTGGGAGGATGGTTTTTCCAGCGGGCTTTATCTGGCGGGGGTACAGGTCCCCCCGGAGGCCCTGCCGCCGGAGGGCTGGATGAAATGGACGCTGCCCACCTTCGCCTGTCTGCGGGTCAGGGCGGAGGGAGATTACGCCGCCGCGTTCCAGGCGGGCCTGAAGGAGCTTGAGCGGCGCGGGCTTGCGCTGGTCGGCGCGGTGCAGGAGTGCCAGCGTCCAGCGGAGGGTGAGCAGCTTTATTTGTTCTTCCCATTCAAACGACTGTGAGAGGAAGCATAAGAGATGAGATTAGTTTTGGCCGTTATCGTGTGTAAAATCCTGCGCTTCGCGGGCGGGCTGCTGGGCCGGGGCAGCTCCCTGCCGGGGCAGTTCGCCCTGAAGGTGTGCCCCGACGTGCTGGGCCGGGTGAGGCTGCCTGGAAAAGTCATCGCCGTCACCGGCTCCAACGGAAAGACCTCCACCGTGGAAATGATTGCCGCCATTTTGGCGGCGGACGGGAAGCGGGTGGTCTATAACAAAGAGGGCTCTAACCAGATTGAGGGCGTCGCCACTTTGATTTTGTCCAACTGCACCCTGGGGGGAAAAATGCGGGGGGACGTGCTGCTGCTGGAGAGCGACGAGCGCTACGCCCGCCACACCTTCCGCTGGTTCTACCCCACCCACTTTGTCATCACCAACCTGTACCGGGACCAGCTCACCCGCAACGGCCACCCGGAGTGGGTGTACGACGCTGTCAAGTCCGCTGTCTTCCCGGAGACTACGCTGGTGCTCAACGCCGACGACCCCCTGGTATCCTGCTTCGCCCGTGACCACGACCCGGACAAGGTAAAGTGGTTCGGGCTGGATGAGTGCTCTGTGAGCGCCAAGGAACACCGCGGCGTGTACCACGACGGCGCCCGGTGCCCGGTGTGCAAGGGCCGGATGGAATACAGCTGCTACCACTACGCCCACATCGGGCACTATGCCTGTCCCGTCTGCGGCCACAGCCGGCACGACACGGATTTCACCGTCACCGCCCTGGACCTGAAGGAGGGCAGGCTGACCATCAACGGGGAGACCGACCTCTCCCTGGCTTTCAGGAGCATCTACAATGTGTACAACATCCTGTCGGCCTGGTCGGTGTGCGCCCTGGCGGGGGTGGACGCCTCTGTTATGGCCGGGGTGATCAACAACTATATGCTGAAGAACGGGCGGATGGTCACCTTCACCCTGGGCAAGCACCGGGGAACCCTGCTCACCTCCAAGCACGAGAACTCGGTGGCCTACGACACCAATCTGGCCTATATCGCCGCCACAGACAGGCCCTGCACGGTGCTGATCATCGTGGACGCCATCAGCCGGAAGTATTTCACCGGGGAGACCAGCTGGCTGTGGGACGTCGACTTCGACCGGCTGAGCGTCCCCCATGTCCAAAAGGTGATGCTGTACGGCAAGTACTGCAACGACCTGGCGGTGCGCTTCAAGTACAGCCATGTCCCGGCGGACAAGATCGAGGTGGGGGAGAGCATCGCCACGGCGGCGGAATACCTGAAGGGCAACGGAGACGAGGACCTGTTCGTGGTCACCTGCTTCTCCGACCGGGACAAGCTGTTAGCCCATGTAGAGAGGGACTGACTTCCTTTTTCTTGAAAGAAAAAGGAAGCGAAAAAGAACTTTAATCCGCAGCCAGCATGGTTGAATTCAGACGTTTTTCGCATGGCAGCAAAACGTGCTGTCGATAAAGAAGCAATTTTAAGGAAACGAAAAAGAGCTTTGGCACGCTGGAAACGGGCGGTCTTCCCCCGCGGCCTGCCCGCCAATGAAAATATTCTTGGCTTGAGAACAATATGAGGATGGAAACCATATGGAATTAACGATTTTACACCTGTATCCCGACTGTATGTCCCTGTATGGGGAGTACGCCAACGTGATGGTGCTCCGCCGCCATTTGGAGGCCATGGGGGTGACCGTGACGGTGGAAACCGCCCTGTTCGAGGACGCGCCGGACTTTGACGGCGCCGGCTTCATCTACATGGGCGCGGGCACCGAGCGCACCCAGAAGGCGGCACTGTCCGCCCTGCTCCCCCACAAGGAGGCGCTGAAGGCCGCCATTGACCGGGGGGCGGTGGTGCTGTTCACGGGAAACGCCATGGAGACGCTGGGCATATCCATTATGGACGCCGCGGGTAAGGTGTGGCCCTGCCTGGGGCTGGCGGACTTTGCCACGGTGGAGACGGACCAGCGCACCCCGGAGGACGTGATTGCCCACACCCCCCTGTGGGAGAGCCCGGTGGTGGGATTCATGAACAAGTGCTCCATGACGGAGGACGCCCCGCCCCTGTTTGACCGGCTGAGCCTGGGCTTCGGCAACGAGGAGGAAAAGGGCCCGGAGGGCTATGTGTCCGGCAATGTGTTCGCCACCCACATCACCGGCCCCATCCTGGTGAAGAACCCGGACTTCGTTGATTTCCTGATCCGCCGCATATTTGCCGCCAAAGGCTGGGAGATGCCCGAGTCTTTACCCGTGCTGCCCTACGAGCGGGAGGCCTATGAGGTGACGCTGAAGGAACTCACCGCACGGGCCGGAGGCTGAGTACAGCGGCCCGGCGCCGAACGGCCCACTGCAAAGGCGCAGCACAACAGACCAAATTCGATCTAATGACTGCATACCAGCGGCAGCACAACTAGAAGCACCGGCGTCGAAAGCCCCACGCGCCGGAAGGGTCCGCGCCCACGCTGCGAATAGGGCTCTCCCGTAAAACAGGGGGTCCTTAGGGGGAAAGCCGCCTGTGAGCAAGGGAGCGCCCTTCGCTCCCGAAGCCGAACCGGCGGATTGCCCCCTGAGCATTCTCTTTGGGTACTTTCTCTCATGGGAGAGAAAGTACCCCGCCGGAGGCCCTCTAAGGGCCGAGGAAACCCAAACGTTACATTTGGAAACGGCAAAACGCTGTTCAAACCAATCGGTTTTGGTATGCTGAGGGCATCCAAATCGACGAGGTGATAAGATGAGCTTAGGAAACAAATTGGCGGCGGCCCGGCGGGCCAGGAACCTGACCCAGGAGCAGCTGGCGGAAAAACTGGATGTGACCCGGCAGGCGGTGAGCCGCTGGGAGTCCGACACGGCCTACCCTGAGACGGACAAGATCGTGCGCATGGCCCAGATTTTGGAGGTGAGCTGCGACTACCTCCTGCAAGACGGCGTGGACGAGAAAGGAACGCCCGCCGCGCCCACGGTGACCCGGCTGCTGAAGCAGGCTCAGGGGAAGCGGGTGAAGCTGACCTTCTATGAGGGCGACGGGATGCCTGTCGTCCACGACTGGTGCCTCATCCAAGACTTCGACGGGGCCTGGGCCAACGTGGAGGTGGTGGTCAACAAGAAAAAGCCGGAGAAGAACGAGGTGCGGCTCATTCCCCTGTCCTCCATCAGCACCATCACTTTCCTCAAGGACGGGGAGGCGGCCCGCCGTTCCCCTCTGGAGCTGAACTGAGGAGGGCCAGGGCATGGAATATTTTGGCGTATTCTCGTTTATCATGGTGCTTGTCCTCATGGGCAAGGTGAGCCGCCTGGAGCGCATTTTGCGGGACAACGGCATTGGCAGCCTCCGGGCGGCGGGGGTGGGGGAGCAGGTGCGCAAGCAGATAGGCCGGACGGTGGAGCTCACCCTGGAGACCAGCGGCGGGGACATCATGGGCAGGGCGTGTAAAATCCTGGACGCTGACGAGAGCTGGGCGCTGGTGCTGGCCAACGAGGGCAAAAAGAACGAGTGCGAAAAGCTGATCCGGCTGGACGATGTGAAACAGATCAAAGTGATGTAGGGGAGGGACAAGGATCCCGCCTTTGACCCGGCCGGCGCTGAACACGCACCACCGGCACACAGCGCCTCCTCCCCTACAGTTGAACACGCAGAAAGGAGCGCCCTATGGACGATAGATGGCTGGAAGTGACCCTCCCGGTCCCGGCGGACAGGCTGGACCGGGTGTGCGACATCCTCACCGCCAACGGCATGGCCGGGCTGGTGGTGGAGGAGGAGGGGGATTTTCTCCGATTTCTGGAGCAGAACCGCCAGTATTGGGACTACGTGGACGAGGGGCTGGCCGCCCGCATGAAGGGGGCCAGCCGGGTGAAGTTCTACGTGCCGGACAGCGAGGCGGGGCAAAAACAGCTCCGGCAGTATTTGGCGGGGCTGGAGGAGTACGAGCCCCAGACCGTCTCCCTCCGGGAGGAGGACTGGGCCACCTCCTGGCAGAAATACTACCAGCCCATCCCCGTGGGGAGGCGAATCTACATCGTCCCCGACTGGATGCGGGGGCAGGACGTGCCGGAGGGGCGGGTCCCTCTGTACCTGAACCCAGGGCTCACCTTCGGCACCGGGGCCCACCCCACCACCCAGCTGTGCCTGGAGCTGCTAGAGGAGGCGCTGCGTCCCGGGGACAAGGTGCTGGACCTGGGCTGCGGGTCGGGAATCCTGGCCATCGCGGCGCTGGCCCTGGGAGCCTCCCGGGCCGTGGGGGTGGATATCGACCCCAAGGCGGCGGACGTGGCCTTTGAGAACGCCGCCCTGAACGGAGTGGGGCCGGACCGCCTGTCGGTGTACGCCGGGGACGTGCTCAGCGACAAAAAGCTGGCGTCCAAGCTGGAGCCGGGGCAGAATCGGGTGGTGCTGGCCAACATTGTGGCGGACGTGATCATCCCCCTGTCCGCCAAGGCGGGAGAGTTCATGCCGGCCGATGGGGTGTTCCTCACCTCGGGTATCATCGACGGAAGGCAGGACGAGGTCCGGGCAGCGCTGGAGGCCAGCGGCTTTGCCGCCGTGAACCATTTGGAGCGGGGGGGCTGGCACGCGTTCCAGGCTGTGCGGGCCTGACGGCGCTGAGACTGTCATCAATTTTACAGGCAAAATGCGGCGGGCGGCCCCAAATGGGGCCGCCCCGCTTATAGATTCCTTTTTCGCCCTATGCCTCTTCCACGGAAGAGTGACTCATGATATAAAACTCCTCCTGGCTGGGCCGGTACTCCTTGGCCATAGGCTCCAGCGTGTCGTCGTACCGCCGGGCCGCCTCTTCGTCGATGCTCATGACAGGGCTGTCCCGGTACACCCAGTTCCGGCCGTCCAGCGCGCCCTCCCTCAGCTCCTTCACCAGCATGGCCGAGGGGAACCGCCCGCCTTCCAGGCACACGTTGAACCTGCGGCAGCTTTTAAAGCCCAGCCCCACGTAGTTGGCGGGGCTCCCGAAGATGACCACCACATCCCAGCCCAGCTCCTCCGCCCGCCGGAAGGAGTGCTCCAGCAGCTGTCTACCGCAGCCCTTCCGCTGGTGCTCCGGGTCGATGGACACCGGGCCGAAGGTGAGGATATCCTTCACTGTCCCGTCCTCGCCGGTGAGGGTGGCCTTGGTGTACATCACATTGCCGATCACCTGGCCGTCCAGCTCGGCCACCAGGTCCAGGGCCGGGATGAAGTCGGGGTGGTCCCGCATGATATGGACCAGGTAGTGCTCGGTGCAGCCGGAGGCGTAGACGTTGTAGAAGGCCCGCCGGGTGATGTCCTCTACGGCCTGGCAGTCTGCCGGGGTCTCGTTCCTGATGGTCAGCATAAAATACCCCTCCCGTTCCTTTTTTCACGATTTTACCATACAGTATGGCCAAAGTCGAGGCAGTTTACCTGGCTTATTCTGAAAAACCGGCCAGTATGGAAAGCCACTCCTCCGCCGGCGCCCCCTGGGACAGCCGCAGGGAGTAGGAAAACCGCCCGTCGGTCCACACCGCCAGCGCGTACGCGCCGCCGACTCCCTTGAGGGTGACGGTCAGGCCGTTGAGGTCAAGCTCATAAACGGCGTCATAGATGGTATAATCGCCGGAATTGTCCTGCGCCCCGGCAGACTGGCGGTAGGTGGCGGTCTGCCCCTGGCCGCTGTACTGGATCTGGGCCAGCTCGTTCCAATAGGAGCAATATGTGATCTCCTCCGGCGCAAAGGGGAGCGCGGCCTCCGCCTCCACCTCAAAGCCCACCAGCTTGGACAGCTCGGCCAGCGACGCGGCCTCCTGGATCTGGGGGACCACCTGTACGGTTTCCCCCGGCGGCAGGAGCTGGATCAGCCGGGGCAGCGCCGCCGTTCCCGCGATGACCAGGATCAGGCAGGCCGCTGCGGACAGGTATTTTTTCCACGCCGGGAGCCGGAGGACCTTGGGCCGGGCGGCGGCGATCTCCGCGGCCTGGATACTCCGCAGCACCCGGTCCCGCATCTCCGGCGTCACCTGGATTCTGTCCATGATCTCGTCATACGCCCTCCCCAAAGTCATACGCCTCCTTCAAAATCTCCTTCAGCCTTGCCCGCCCCCGGCGCAGGTCGGAGCGGACGGTGGCCTCCCGCCGCCCCAGCAGCCCTCCGATCTCCGCCGTGGTGAAGCCCTCGTGGCAAAACAGGTGGACGGCCTCCCGCTGGCTGGGGGGCAGGGCCTTCACCGCCTCCCACACAAAGGACAGGTCCTCCCGCTCCTCAGCCGCCAGCGTCTCGTTCAGCTCGTCGGCCCGGCGGACCCGGTTGTAGTCCAGCCGGTTTTTGCTCAGGTTTGCCGCCACCCGCAGCAGCCACGCCTTCTCGTGCCGGGGGCTCTCCAGCGCCGGGGCGGTCTTTAAAAATTGGATCAGCGTGTCCTGCAAAACCTCCTCCGCGTCGCTGAGGTTGCGGAGGTAGGAGTAGGCCAGCCGCAGGATGCTGTTTCCATAATCGGTAAGCATCCGCTCCGCCTGACGGTTCACCGCCTCCCGGTCCGCCGCCGCTTCCCGATGGGCCTTCCGTTCCTCCGCCGCTGCGAAAAACCGGCGCAGCCAGCCCCGGAGCAGCGCCAGCGGCGAGGGAAGGAGCGCCCCCGGTGTGAAACAATATTCCATCTGACTGTCCTCCTGCCCCTCCCGCTTTTCTCACTCGACCGACTGGATGAGCGCGGTCATGGCGGCAGTACTCATGCCAGCGGCCTTGGCGGCGTCCGTGAAGCCAGGATCGGTGTGGATGCGGACGGTGTTGCCCTCCAGGGTGACGGTGCCCTCTTTACACCCCAGCAGAGCGTCAAACAGCTCCACAGGCACATAGGTGACGTCGTTCATCAGGATTGGTGCGCAGCCCAGGGAGAACAGGCTGGCCCCCGCCAGCCCTTCCTGGGTGGGGGCGGCGAAATACTGGTCCACACCGGCGGTGAACTCGGCGTACCGCTCCGGCCCCGTCACTGTGACCACCCCGTCGTCCCAGGCCACGGTGAAACCCAGTTTCTCCGCGACGGCCCGCAGGGGGACCATGACGCGGGCCCGGGCGCCGGAGTCCCGGCCGCCGATCTCGACGGTATAGCCCGCGGGAGCGGCCTCCTCCTGGGCGGCGGGTGCGCTGTCGCCGGAGGCCAGGGCCGGGAGGGCGACGGAGGCCAGCAGGGCCAGGGAAAGCATGGTGGTCAAAAGCTTTTTCATAAAAATCTTCCTTCCATCAAATTGGTGTGGGCGGCGGTCCCGCCGCTCTGCCCTGTATACAGATGGGGGGCGGGAAATGTTGCAGGAAGGGAAAAATTTTTTGGCCGCGTGCTTTCAAAGCAGGGTCAGGCGGAATCCGTCAAAGCTCCTCCTCCGGGTAAGACACCCCCCAGTCCCGGCGCAGACGGGTCATCAACGCCATCACGTCGGCGGTGCAGGACAGCAGCATATCGCCCTCCCCCCGGACGGCCGCCTCCATGTCCTCCAGCTCATACACCAGCGCGTGGGCCCTGCGGCCCGCCCGGACGGTCTCCTGGGTCCCGGTGGCCGCGTCAACGATGAGTGCCTGGTCCGCCCGGGGATACTCCATGATCTCGATATACCCCTTCTCGCAGGAGACCACCGCCCGCTTGGGCTGCTTGGAGTGGAGGGACAGGGCGGCGGACGCCAGCTGCCCCTCCCGGTTCACCATAGAGATGACGGCGCTCTCGTCCACCCCGGTGGGGGCCTTGCGGACGAAGGAGCTCACCTGGTCCGGGCAGGAGTCCAGGAACAGCCGGGCCAGGGAGAGGGCGTACACCCCGATGTCCAGCAAAGCGCCCCCGGCCAGGCTTCGGTTGAAAAAGCGGCTGCTCATGTCGTAGTCCTTGAAGCTGCCGAAGTTGAGCTGGATCAGGTTCACCCGGCCCAGCGCCCCAGAGGCCAAGCGCTCCCGCAGCAACCGATACAGCGGCATGTGGTAAATGGTCATGGCCTCCGCCAGCACCACCTTATTTTCCTCCGCCAGCTTTATGGCTCGGGCCAGCTCCTCGCTGTTCAGCGTGATGGACTTCTCGCATAATACGTGCTTGCCGTGGGAGAGGGCCTGCTCCAGATAGGCCATGTGGGTATTGTGGGGGGTGGTGAGATAGATTGCGTCGACATCCGGGTCAGTGAACATCTCGCGGTAGTCGGCGTACACCTTCTTGACGCCGTACCGCTTGGCGAAGTCCGCCGCCTTCTCGTGGGTGCGGTTGCCCGCCGCGTCCAGGGTGCGGCCCATGGTCTGGAGGGCCTGAGCCATCTCGTTGGCGATGACCCCGGCGCCCAGCACGGCCCAGCGCAGCTGCTTGTTCTCCTTCATGGCTAAAACCTGCCTTTCCTGTTTAGGCTATTGTATCACGCCCCCTTTGCGTTCGGCAAGCCCCGCATAGCCGGGTGGCTCTGGACAGGGCCATGGCAAATCGGATCATGGACATGGGCATCACCAAGGGAACGGAGCTCTTTGTCCGCAAGGCGGCCCCCTTGGGAGCCCCCATGGGACTGAATGTCCGGGGCTATGAGCTGTCCGTCCGCAAAGGCGGCGCGGAGATTATCTAGGCCATATAGAGCGTTCCTTTCTTTATAAAAAGAAAGGAACCGAAAAAAGCTTTTGGAAAACACTTTGTTTTTCCTCTTTTTCAGAAGGCAAGTTAGCCGAAACAAATTGAGGGGAGCGTATTGCGATAAGCATCAGCATTGCCCTGACGGGCAGGCCCAGCTGCGGCAAGACCACCCTGTTCAACGCCCTCGCCGGCTCCAGCCAGTAAGTGGACAGCTGGCCCGCGTCCAGGAGCTTCATACCCAGGGGGCTTGCCACGGACCATTGGGTATGATATAGTAGAGGCAAAGAGGCGGGAGGGAGACTACATGGAGCGCGCGGAGCTGAAAGCCATCTGGAAACAGGAGGAGGACCAGGCCCACATCCACGGCTGGGACTTCTCCCACATCCGGGGCCGGTACGAGGAAGAGCACGACCTGCCCTGGGACTATCCCTCCCTTGTCCGCCGGTATCTGCGCCCGGACGCCATGCTGCTGGACTGTGACACCGGCGGCGGGGAATTTCTCCTGTCTCTGGGCCATCCCTACGAAAAGACTGCGGCCACCGAGGGCTATCCCCCCAACGTGGGGCTGTGCCAGGAGGCGCTCCCGCCCCTGGGAATCACCTTTCGGCCCTGCTCGGACCCTGCCGCCATCCCTTTCCCCGGCGGAACCTTCGACCTGATCATCAACCGCCACGGGAATTTCTGCCCGCCGGAGCTGTACCGGCTGCTGAAGCCCGGCGGCGTATTCGTCACGGAGCAGGTGGGGGGCGACAACGACCGGGACCTGGTGGAGCGGGTGCTGCCGGGGACGGAAAAGCCCTACCCCCACCTGTACCTGTCCCGCCAGCGCCGGGAGTTTGAGGTGGCCGGTTTCCATATCCTCCAGGCGGAGGAGGCCTACCGGCCCATCCTGTTCTACGACGTGGGGGCCTTCGTCTGGTTCGCCCGGATCATCGAGTGGGAATTCCCCGGATTCTCCGTGGACCGCTGCTTTGAGCGGCTGTGCGCCATGCATGAGGAGGTGGAGCGGGAGGGAAGCATTCAGGGCACTATCCACCGCTACCTGATCGTGGCGCAAAAGTGAGAAAAACGCGCAAAAAAGCGCCTGTCCACCGGGACAGGCGCTTTTTCATGTTCTCCTACCAGTGGCCGCTCTCGGTGCGCATCCAGGTGGCGCGGTTGCCCACCTGAATGTTATACAGCGTCCGGGTGAGCTCGGTGAGCTCCCGCTCGGCCAGCTGGGCGAACAAAAAGCCGTAACGGAATTTGCCGGGCTGGTACTCCACCACCCGGATGATTTCCCCCACAAAGTCCATGGCGGCGTAGTCCATCAGCTTGACCTTCAGCCGCAGCACCTCGTCCTGGGCGTGGAGGTACTCCGACTCGATACATGCCCCGCCGGTGCTGATATCCACCAGGGTGCACTCCTCGGGATTGCTCAGCCCCGTGTCGGACCGCTGGTACAGGGCCACGGGGATTCCCATCTGGAGGCGGAAGTCGTGGCGGTGCTCCGAAATCGTCTTCACCTTGGCGTCCTTCACCCGGCACACCAGCCGGGTGGACTCCTGGATGGTCCCCCGTAGGAAAAACTGGGTCATGGACTCGCTGACCCCCCGGATCACCACCGACGTGCCCACATCCCGTGTGGCCAGGGACAGGGCCCCGGGCTGGCGCTCCAGGGTCAGCGTAGTGTCCCCGGGGCTGTAGCCGGACAGCCGCCCGGTGAGGATATACTCTCCCTCCGTCGTCTCCAAATCCAGGGTCATGCCGTTGTACAGGTCCGGGAGCGGCCCGGACGCCTCCGCTGGGGGCGCCGCCTGTTGGTCTTCGTCTGAGCGTCCGAACAGAGACGAGAAAAAGCTCATGGTATCCCCTCCTCTTCTTACCATGAATTATAACCGCTCCCGCCCACAAATGTCAAGCCAATCCCGCCCATTTCGCCGGGAGGGTTTTCCCGGCGAAATGGTCAATCCTGATCGCAGCCTTTTGGCTTATACTGCTCATCACCGGATTCGATCCAAAGAAGAAAGTCCACAATCTCAGTGTCAGTCCATCCCTTTGCCCGGAGGCCAAGGATCAATCTTGCATTTTCCTGCATATTCATGGAGTTCACTCCTTTCTGATGATATTATATCATATTCAGCGAAGAAAAACAAAGAATGTTTCACCCCCCACGGGCGGAGCGGGGGGGTGAAACCGTGTTCGTCTTTATTTGACCTTTGTATATGTGGCGTTGCCGATGCGCAGGGTATCGCCCTTCCGCTCATACGGCACGCCCCAGGACGTCTCCCCGCCGTCGTTCAGGGTCAGGGTGTCGTCGCTGGCGTAGTAGTGGAACTCCAGGTCCCTTCCGCCCACGGTGGCCACGGCCCTCTCCGCGCCGTCGAACTCCCACCGCGCCGCGCCATCAAAGGGGGGCGGCCCGTCTATCTCTCCCGCGATCCCCGAGTCCAGGCTTCCGTCTCCCTGCCAGACGCCCTCGACCTTGGACTCATAGCTGCCGCAGGCGCACAGCGCCAGCAGGAGCAGCAGGCAGGCCGCTATCTTCCCATACTGTTTCATTTTGTTATCTCCCCCTCAGCCTCCAGCCGCTCCAGCACCGCCAGCGTGCTGGACGCCGTATCCTGCACCCGGATGTTGATGGACCAGTAGCCGCCGTCCTCTCCGGCAAAGCTGAAATTCAGGGCGTTACGATCATAATAGGACTTATCCCAGTCCTCCACCCGGCGCACGCCGATGCGGCCCGCCTGGAAGTCCTCCTTCACCGCCTCGTACAGCGCCAGGGCCTCCGCCCCGCCGTAGTACTCGGTCTGGTTCCTCACCTCCCGGTCCGTCGGGCCCTCCGTTGCCTCGGGGTACTTATCGTAGTAGTCCTCGTACTCGTACATGACCTCCTGGAGGCGCCAGCCCTCCTCGGCCATCCGCCGCTCGGCCTCGGCAAAGCCGTAGCCCTTCCAGTACAGCTCCCGGTCGCCGTACATCTGCTGGACAGCCCAGGCGGCGGAGCCCTCCTGGTCCACCTGACTGGGGTCGATCCAAACATCGTCGTACCACCGGGACAGCTCGCCGCCGTTTTTCAGCCGGTAGGTCAGGCGCAGGGAGGTGCGCGCCATAGTCCCGGCGGGGTGGCTGTCCCGCTGGTCCACCGCCGCCTGGTGGAGCAGGATGGCGTAGTCCGCAAGCTCCCTGCTCCGCTCCGAAAAGGTAAAGTGGTCGCCGTCGTCGTTCAGATGGCACAGCCGAATCCCGTCAAACTCCACATAGTCCACCTGATCCGCTGTGGGCACCCTGGTCTCAAACCCGGTGAGGTCGAAGCCCACCACCAGGAACAGCAGCACAAAGGCCCCGGCGGAGATGGCCGCCCCCTTCCAGTACCGCAGCACCCGGAAGGACTTTTCCAGCAGCATCCGGGCCACAAAGTACCCGATCACCGCCCACACCAGGATGGAGATCATCAGGGTTGGCTCCTCCCCGCCCAGGAAGGAGGTGGTGAAGATGCCCAGGGCCAGCCCGGCGCAGAAGGCCACGCCGTATTGGAACACCGGGCGCATGCACTTCACCGACACCACATCCCCGGCGCTCTCCAGCCGCCGGGCGCGGTAGAGGAAGAAGGAGCATACGGCCAATGCCAATGCCGCCACGGCGTACACCGCCACGCGGTCCAGGCCATGGACCTCATAACCCGTCTCCGTGGTCCAGAACTCCACCATCCAGGGGTTCAGCTTTCGGAGGGGGGTGAGCCAAGCCACCACCTCGTTCAGTGCGCTCCCGAAGCCGGTGAAGCCGTAGTAGAACAGCCGGAACACCGCTTCTACCAGGACGTGCACCCCGGCGGCCAGCACGTTAAAAATGCCGTAGAAGGCGGGCAGGGCCAGGATATGTCCGGTGAACATGCCGCAGAACACCGCCATAGAGTAGAAGAACAGGCACTCCCCGCAGGCGGCGGCCAGCCAGAACCCCAGCCCCGGCAGGAACACCGCCCCGCCGACGGCCTCTACCAGCAGGGTGAGCAGGAAAATCACCGCGTTGGGCACGATGAGGAAGGCCAGCCCCGCCAGGTAGTGGGTGAGGAACAACCCTTCCCGCTTCACCGGCAGGGAGCCGAAGAAGTTGGCCGAGCGGGCGTTGTACAGGTGGCTGCACACCGCCATGGCGGACAGGGCCCCGAAGGCCACCGCCAGCACCAGGCCAAGGCTGGTCATGTTCGGCGCCGTGGACCGGGCAAAGTTCAGCATATAACTGGTGGGATAGGGCGTTCCGTGGTTGCTGGCGTCCAGTTGGAGCATCATCAGCCCCTGGAGGGGCAGGGCCACCAGCCAGATGACGGAATAGGCCCCCCACACGGGCCAGTAGCGCAGGACGGTTTTCTTGAACACGGGCCAATTAAAGTACGATTTTTTAGACTTCATCGCCTTCACCTCCAGGTTTTACAACGGGGGGCGCTCTCCTTGAGAACTACCTGGTCAAAGGACAATATCGCGGACCGCATAGTCCTCACCTCCCATTTCATAGATGAATATCTCCTCCAGCGTCAGGGGCAGAGCCTCCATGAACAGCGGGGAGAAGGGCTTAAATTGAGCCTCCACCTCTTCCGCGCTCCCCCGGACGATGTAGGTGTACACCCGGCCCACGTGGTCGGCGTGCACCACCTGGATGTCCTGAGGCAGTTCCGGGGGCGTTTCGGTCTGGAAGGCGATTTGGAGCTTCACCGTACCCCCCTGGAGGTCGGACAGGGACCGCTCCAGGGCCACCTTGCCGTGGCTCAGCAGGCCCACGTGGTCGCACACGTCCTCCAATTCGCGCAGATTGTGGGAGGATACCAGCACCGTGGTCCCCCGCTCGGCCACGTCCCCCATGAGCAGGGACCACACCTGGCGGCGCATCACCGGGTCCAGGCCGTCCACCGGCTCGTCCAGCAGCAGGTAGTCCGGCTTGCAGCTCAGGGCCAGCCAGAAAGCGGACTGCTTCTGCATGCCCTTGGACAGGCGGCGGATGGGCCGCTTCTCGTCCACGGCGGGGAAGGCCTCCTTCAGCTTGGCGTAGCGGTCCATGTCGAAGGAGGGATAAATTCCCCGGCAGAACTTCATCATGTCCCGGGTGGAGGCGGACGTAAAATAGTACAGCTCGTCGGGTATGCCCGCCATGCGGGTTTTCACGGCGGGGTTCTCATAGATGGGCGCGCCCTCCAACAGGATATCCCCGGAGTCCTGACGGTAGGCCCCGGTCAAGTGGCGCAGGATGGTGGACTTGCCCGCCCCGTTGGGCCCCACCAGCCCATAGATGGCCCCTTTGGGCACCGTCATGGTCAGCCCGTCCAGGGCGTGGAAGCCGTCAAAGCTCTTGACCACGTTTTTGACCTCGATCATTTCTGTTCCTCCTTCCCGAACGCGGCGCACCGGGCCCCGATGTCCTCAGGGGTGAGCCCCAGGTACACCAGCTCCTGGACGATGGCGTCCAGCTTGGCCAGCAGCTCCTCCCGGCGCTTGTCGGTGACATCCTGGGGCAGGGCGGCGAAGCTCCCCTTCCCCGGCACCGAGTAGGCGTAGCCCTCCTGCTCCAATGACTCGTAGGCCCGCTGGATGGTGTTGGGGTTGATGGCCAGCTGGCCCGCCATGGACCGCACGGAGGGCAGCTTATCACCCGGAGGGATGGCCCCCGTGATGATGAGACGGCGCAGGCCGTCCCGGACCTGCTCGTAGATGGGGCGGCTGTCCCGGTAATTCAGGCTGAGCATGGCCCCGCCTCCTTTCCTAAATTGTACTAAATGTACTATCTGTCTTAGTACAGTTATCATAGCACGGAATTCCACTCCTGTCAAGGCCCGTAAAAATTTCCAAAAATTCCTTTTAATAATTTAAAAAGGGTGCTGACAACCGGCCTTATACCTGCTATAATGTTGCTGTACAGCCTTACAACAGGGGTACATGTGTCAAAAAAAGGTAAAAACCGACTCATTTCATGACATAAAATAGAAAGGGGTCTTTTCCTATGTCCAAACACGATTTGAATGCCGCCGCCTTCCTGGCCTGCGTGGGTCCCCTGCTGGACAGCAGCGAGGTCAGCGCCATGAAGCAGTGGCGGCATCACTTTTCCATCACCTGCTACCAGCACTCCCTGTTCGTGTCCTACGTGGCCTTCCGGCTGGCCCGGTACTTCGGCTGGGACTACCGGGCCGCCGCCCGGGCGGGGCTGCTCCACGACCTGTACCTCTACGACCCCGCCGACGGCTCCGCCCACCCCGGCAACCAGTGCCTGGACCACCCGGAGTTCGCCTTGCGCAACGCCTCCGCCCTGTGCCCTGACCTGAGCGATAAGGAGAAGAACGCCATCGTGTCCCACATGTTCCCCCTGGCCGTCCACCTGCCCCGGTGCCGGGAGGCCCTGGTGGTGAACATGGCGGACAAGATCTGCGCCACCCTGGAGGTGGTCCACCTGTACCAGACCCGGCGCGTCCAGCGCTGGCTCCCCCTGCCCGCGGCCTGAGGCCGCGGGCAGGCCCTCTCGACATATCAACCGTTTTTTCGCCGTTTTCTCCCCGGCATTTCGTGGGAATGCAACAATTTTTCCAAAGTGTGAAAAATCTCTTCAAAAACTCCTGGTTTCTGGTATAATGTTTCCCGTGACAGTCTGCTTCCCGCCCTGGTGAGGAAGTTGAAATATGAGCTGAGAACGAATACTATGATTTTAAGAGAGGAAGATGGGAAGACATGATCTCACACGGCAAGGATTTGAAGATCTTCGCAGGCAGCTCTAACCAGGCGCTGGCCAAGGGTATCTGCAAGGAGCTGAGCATCCCCCTGGGAAACGCCGAGACCGGCGCCTTCTCCGACGGCGAGAATTTCGTCTCCATTTTTGAGACCGTCCGCGGCTCCGACGTGTTCGTGGTCCAGTCCACCAGCACCCCGGTGAACGACAACCTGATGGAGCTGCTCATCATGATCGACGCGCTGAAGCGGGCCTCCGCCGGGCGCATCACCGCCGTCATCCCCTACTTCGGCTACGCCCGCCAGGACCGCAAGACCAAGCCCCGTGACCCCATCTCCGCCAAGCTGGTGGCCAACCTCATCACCCGCGCCGGGGCGGACCGGGTGCTCACCATGGACCTCCACGCCAACCAGATCCAGGGCTTTTTCGACATCCCGGTGGACAACCTGATGGGCTCCCCGGTGTTCGTGGACCACTTTTTCCGCCGTTTTGCCCCCGTCCACGAGGAGACCATGGTGGTCTCTCCCGATGTGGGTAGCGTGGCCCGGGCCCGGGCCTTCGCCCAGAAGCTGGATATGCCCATGGCCATCGTGGACAAGCGCCGCCAGAAGGCCAACTCCTCCGAGGTGATGAACATCATCGGCGATGTCACCGGCAAGAACGTGATCCTGCTGGACGACATGGTGGACACCGGCGGGTCCCTGTGCCACGCCGCCAAGGCGCTGGTGGAGATCGGCCGCGCCAAGTCCGTCACCGCCTGCGCCAGCCACGGAGTGCTGTCCGGCCCCGCCATCCAGCGGATCAATGAGTCCGTGCTGGACGAGGTGGTGTTTCTGGACACCATCCAGCCCAGAGAGAACATCGCCGAGATCTGCCCCAAGATCAAGTACCTGTCCGTGGCCCATCTATTCGCCGAGGCCATTGAGCGCATTTACGAGGAGCGGTCCGTGTCTAAGCTCTGGTGCTGACGTCAGGGCAGGCTGCGTATCGTTGCTTCCGCGCAAGCGCGAAAGCTCACTCACTACGCGGCCCCTCCTCTCCCACAAAGCCAACGGGCGGCTTGCGGGGGCCCAGGGGCTGCCGAGCCGTCGTAAATAGAGATAAATTCCGCTCCGGGGCCAGCGCCCCGGGGCGGTCGTTCCTTGCCCAGCCCCGGCCTCCGGGACTGGGATATTCGTGTTTCCGGGAGGTTTCCCAATGTTTTTCCAAAAAAAGCTCCCGGTGTCCTGGCTCATCGTGGGCCTGGGCAATCCGGGAGACAAGTATGAAAACACCCGCCACAACGTGGGCTTCCTGGTGGCGGACGAGCTGGGCGAGCGGGGGAATTTCCCCATCCAGCGGCTGAAATTCAAGGCCCTCACCAACACCGCCGCCGTCGGCGGCCAGGGGGCGCTGGTGATGAAGCCCGTCACCTATATGAACCTGTCCGGCGAGGCGGTGGGCGAGGCCGCCCGGTTCTACAAGCTGGACCCCGCCCATGTGCTGCTGATCTCCGACGACGTGGACCTGCCCCTGGGCAAGCTGCGCATCCGCACCGGCGGCTCCGCCGGAGGGCATAACGGACTCAAAAGCGTCATCCAGCACCTGGGCTCCGACCAGTTCCCCCGGCTCAAGGTGGGGGTGGGCGGCAAGCCCCATCCCGACTACGACATGGCAGACTGGGTGCTGGGCAAGCTCCAGGGTGAGGACAAGAAAGTCATGGACCAGGCGGTGAAGCGGGCCGCCGACGCGGTGGAGTGCCTCCTGCGGGACGGCCCGCAGAAGGCCATGAACTGCTTTAACTAGCCCTTTGCAGGGCGGCACTTTCTCGAAGCCCCATCTGGGCCTTCGGCGACCTACTTTCTGCTTGTGCAGAAAGTAGGCAAAGACACACTCAAGGGGGACGCCCGCCCCGAGAGGACATGGCCCAAAGGGCGGACCATGTCCTCAAGGCGGGCCCCCCTTGAGAATCCCCCGGTTTACGGGAGAGCCCGGTACGATGGCCGGGTGATACCCGCCCGGCGCACGGTACTTTCGACCCGTTTCCCCCTTATTGGCGCTGCCGCCGGTGTCTACACACTGACAGGCGGGCACGGTCCGCCACCCGCGCCTCAGGGGCGCGCCGTTTGCATCGGGGATGTCACCCCTCCCATCTCCGCCGCCAGTCGCAGCGACGCCCGAAACAACGCCTCGTCATGGATATCCTCCAACTTCAGCCATAAGTTAGACAGCTCCTCCACCATCTCCTGCCCGCCTTCCCCCACCCGGCGGGCTATCTCCTCCTGCAGTGCAAACTTTTGTGCCTCTATCCCCCTTGCCTCCTCATTATTTTCGTACTGTTGACCAGCCCAGGCATCTACCATATAATAGAGTTCATTTAAAATCTCAGACATTTTGACCCCTCCTAAATGTAGTGATTTTCGCTACATTTAGGATAGCATAGTTTTCCCTACAAGTCAAGCGGAGGGAGCAAACTTTATGACTAAATTTCCAGAACGGTTAAGACAGCTCCGAGAAGAGCGCGGGGTTTCCCAGGCAGCCGTCGGTAAAGAGTTAAAGGTTTCCCGCTATACCGTCTATTCTTATGAAAAAGGAAAAACTGACCCCACACTGGACGGTCTAGTCATTCTTGCCGACTATTTTGATGTGACTTTGGACTATCTGCTGGGTCGGACCGATGAGCCGAGGTAAAGGTCTGCGCCTGACAATCAGCCTCGAATCGAACGGTGTGCCCCGGAGGCGCAGTTTGTTAGACGGAGTATTTTCAGTGTCTAGACACCGGCGGCAGCGCCACTCGGAGCACCGGCGTCGAAAGCACAACGCGCCGGAAGGGTTTGCACCCGCCTTTCGAACCGGGCTCTCCCGTAAAACCGGGGGATTCTTAAGGGGGAGGCCGACTATGGAGCTGGCCCGCCCTTTGGGCCTGCTCCATTCGGAGGCCACCCCCTTAAGCGTGTCTTTGGTTACTTTCTGCACGAGCAGAAAGTAACGCCCCCGTCCCGCCCGCAGGCGGAGCTCGCCGAAGGCCGGCACCTTCCTCTTGGGCGGGTGCGTATCCAAACTTTCCAAATTTTTCAAATTTGAGGTCAAGCCATGAAAATGCTGCTGAACATTTTAGACGCGGTCCCCGAGTTCACCCGGCTGGCGGCGGACCTGGAATCGGGCCGCTCCCCGGTGGAGGTGGCGGGGCTGTCCCCGGTCCACCGGGCCCACTTTGCGGCGGGGCTGCTGGAGCGGCTGGGCGCGCCCGTGGTGCTGGTGTGCGCCGACGAGGGGGAGTGCACCCGGCTGGCGGCGGACGTGACCGCCCTGACCGGGGAGCCCGCCACCATGATCGGGGCCCGGGAGTTCCTGTTCCACGAGGGGGCGGTGGCCTCCCGGCAGTGGGAGCACCAGCGCGTCGCCGCCTTTCAGGCCATGGCCCAGGGCAAGACCAGGCTCATCGCCGCCACGGTGGAGGGGCTCTTGCAGCGCACCTTGCCCCCCGAGGAGCTGGCCGCCCACGTGATGGAGGTAGACGCCAAGGGCAGCTATGATTTAGACGAATTGGCCGGCCGGCTGGCGGCCCTGGGCTACACCCGATGCCAGCAGGTGGAGGGTGTGGGGCAGTTTGCCCTGCGCGGGGGCATTCTGGACGTGTTCTCTCCCGGCATGGACGACCCCGTCCGGGTAGAGTTCTGGGACCGGGACGTGGACTCCATGGGGCCCTTCGACCCGGCCTCCCAGCGGCGGGTAGGGCGGCTGGACCGGGCGGTGTTCCTGCCTGTCAGCGAGCTCCTGCCTATCCGGGACGAACATGGGAACTGGGAACGCCCCACCGACCTCCAGCTCCCCGGCCGGTATAAAACCCTGGCCACTGCCGCCCACCATCTGCCCCCCGACGCCGTAGTGTGCCTCAGCGAGTCCAGCCGGGTGGCGGAGCGGGGCAAAAACTGGCTGTGGCAGCTGAACGAGGACGTGAAGACCCTGCTGGAGGCGGGGAAGCTGGACGGAAAACACGCCCGTTTTTCCGCTGCCATGGACGAGCTGATGGAGGTCTTAGCCGACCACGCCCTGTGCTTTTTGGACTCCTTCACCACCTCCTCCACCCCCTTGCCGCCAAAAGATATCTTGACCGCCCAGGGCCGCCAGCTGTCCTCCTTCGGGGCCAGCCTGGACACGGCGGCGGCGGACCTGACCCAGCTGCAAAACGCCAATGCCGCCGCCATCGTGCTGGTGGGCAGCGAGCAGCGGGCCTTAAATCTCCAATCCCTGCTCCGGGAGCGAAAGATCCGCTCGGCGGTGGACTTCCAGCTCCACGACCTGCCCCAGCCAGGGGGTATCACCATCGCCGTGGGGGGGCTGTCCGCCGGGTTTGACTACATCGGCTGTCCCTATGCCGTGCTCACCGAGGGGGGAAACGAGCCCCGGCGGAAGGGCAAACGCCTGAAGCGCGCCGCCGACCGCCGCAAGGTGGACTCCTTCACCGACCTGTCCCCGGGGGACCTGATCGTCCACGAGCACCACGGCATCGGCCGGTTTGTGGGCATGGTGAAGATGACGGTGGACGGGGTGGACAAGGACTACGTCAAGCTGGCCTACGCCGGGGCGGACGTGCTCTACCTCCCCGCCACCCAGCTGGACGCCATCGCCAAGTACATCGGCGCGGGGGACGACCCGGAGACGAAAAAGCTGTCCAAGCTGGGGGGCACGGACTGGGAGAAGGCCAAGACCCGCACCCGCAAAGCCGTCAAGGACCTGGCCAAGGGGCTGATCCAGCTCTACGCCCAGCGCCAGCGCCAGCCGGGGTACGCCTTCGCCCCCGACTCCCCCTGGCAGAAGGAGTTTGAGGAGGACTTCCCCTACGACGAGACGGAGGACCAGCTGCGCTCCATCCGGGAGATCAAGCAGGACATGGAGGCCCCCCGGCCCATGGACCGGCTGCTGTGCGGCGATGTGGGCTACGGCAAGACCGAAGTCGCCCTCCGGGCCGTCATGAAGTGCGTGCTGGACGGCAAGCAGGCGGCCATATTGGTGCCCACCACCGTGCTGGCCCGGCAGCACTACCTGACCGCCCGCTCCCGCTTCGCCAAGTACCCGGTGGAGATTGAGGTGGTCAGCCGGTTCCGCACCCCCGCCCAGATGAAAAAGGCCCTGGCCGGAGTGGAAAACGGCTCGGTGGACTTGCTCATCGGCACCCACCGGCTGCTGCAAAAGGACGTGCGCTTCAAAGATCTGGGCCTGCTGGTGGTGGACGAGGAGCAGCGCTTCGGCGTCACCCACAAGGAGCGGCTGAAGGAGATGTCCAAGCAGGTGGACGTGCTCACCCTATCCGCCACCCCCATCCCCCGGACCTTGAACATGGCGCTGTCCGGCATCCGGGACATGTCCGCCATCGAAGAGCCCCCCTCCAACCGCCAGCCGGTGCAGACCTACGTGCTGGAGCACGACTGGTCGGTGCTGGCCGACGCCATGCGCCGGGAGCTGGAGCGGGGAGGCCAGGTGTACTACCTCCACAACCGGGTGGACACCATTGAGCGCACCGCCGCCCGCATCAAGGATATGCTGGGGGAGGCGGCTGTGGTGGCGGTGGGCCACGGCAAGATGAGCCAGGAGGAGCTGTCCGACGTGATGACCCGGGTGTCCGACGGGGAGGTGGACGTGCTGGTGTGCACCACCATCATTGAGACGGGCATCGACATTGCCAACGTGAACACCCTGATCATCGAGGACGCGGACAAGATGGGGCTCAGCCAGCTCCACCAGATCCGGGGCCGGGTGGGGCGCTCCCCCCGGCGGGCCTACGCCTACATGACCTACCGCCAGGGCAAAGTGCTGACAGAAATCGCCGCCAAGCGGCTGTCCGCCATCCGGGAGTACGCCGAGTTCGGCTCCGGTTTCAAAATCGCCATGCGGGACCTGGAGATCCGGGGGGCGGGCAACCTGCTAGGCCCGGAGCAGTCCGGCTTTCTCATGAGCGTGGGCTACGACCTCTATCTGAAGCTGCTGGAGGAGGCGGTGCTGGAGGAGAAGGGGGAGAAGCCCGTCCGCCTGCCCGAGTGCACGGTGGACCTGACGGTGTCCGCCTCCATCCCGGACCGCTACGTGCCCGACCCGGGCCAGCGGATGGACCTATACCGGCGCATCGCCCGGGTGCGCACCGAAGAGGACGCCGACGACATGACCGACGAGCTCATCGACCGCTTCGGCGATCCCCCCCGGCAGGTGAACAACCTGCTGTCGGTGGCCCTCCTCCGGGGCCAGGGGGCGGCCTGCCACATCAAGGACATCTCCCAGAGGGGTTCCGGCCTGGTGTTCACCCTGGAGACATTCGACCTGGAGTCCATCGCGGCCCTGGCGGGGCAGTATCCAGGCCGGATGCTGTTCTCCCCCGGCGACGTGCCTGCCTTTACCCTGAAGCTGCGCAAGACCGAGGAGCCCCTGCGGGCGGCCGCCCAGGCGGTGGAGCGGTACAAGGCCCTGCTGGAATCCCTTCCAGAAAGCTGATTTGCATTTCTCAGCCCGTTGATGTATAATACCTCCCAGCGGTCTTTATCCGTAAAAAATATCCTAGGATTGGAGAATATTGATGAAACATTGGAAACGACTTCTGGCCCTGCTGCTGTCCGGGGCCATGGCCCTGTCCCTGGCCGCCTGCAATTCCGGCGGCGGTACCGAAAGCCCCGCGCCCTCCGCCGGGGCCTCCGGCGAGCCCTCCCCCAGCGCCGCCCCGGAGATCGTGGCCGACCTGAGCCAGGGCGCTCTGGAGTTCTCCGCCGGGGTGTCCCCCGACGACGTGCTGCTCACCGTCAACGGCGATCAGGTGCCCGCCGACCAGTTCCTCTACGTACTGGGTCAGACCTGTCTGCGCACCCAGCAGTATATGTCCCTCTACGGCATGAACCTGGGGAGCATGCCGGAGATGGCCGGCGACCTGATGGAGCAGGGAGTTGAGCTGGCAGCTTACCACACCCTGATCCGCCAGAAGGCGGCGGAGCTGGGGTGCCTGCCCACCGACGCCCAGAACGAGGAGATCCGCAAGGCCATGGACGAGGCCGACCTGGCCGCCAACGCCCCCTTCTGGGGTCTCACCGACCGGGGCTCCGAGTTTGTTTTCGCCATGAACACCTACTATAACAACGTGCTGGAGGCCGTCACCCATGAGCCCAGCGAGGCGGAGCTCAACGAGTACCTCTACCGTGTCAAGCACATCCTGCTCAAGACGGTGGACGACAGCCGCCAGCCCCTGCCCGAGGACCAGGCGGCCGAGAAGAAGGCCCAGGCCGAGGACCTGCTGGCCCAGCTCAAGTCCGCGCCGGACCTGCCCGCCAAGTTCGACGAGCTGATGAACGAGTACAGCGAGGACGGGCGCACGGAGGACGGCGCCCTGGCCGCGCCCGACGGCTATCTGGCCGGTCCCGGCGACATGGTGTCCGCCTTTGAGACGGCGTCCTATGCCCTCCAGCCGGGGGAGCTTTCCGATCTCGTGGAGACGGAATTCGGTTACCACATCATTCTCCGCCTGCCCACCGATATCACCGCCGAGGAGATGGGCAACTCCGAATACGCGGACGGCTTCCGCATGAACGCCATGGAGGACCAGATGAAGCAGTGGATGGAGGAGGCGGACATCGTCCGCTCCGACGAACTGACCAATCTGAACGCCATCGACTTTTATAACCGGCTGGCGGCCTATCAGCAGGCGCTGTCGGAGAAAAACGCCCCGGAGAGCGCCCCCGTGGAGAGCGGCGGGGTGGGGTGAGCCTCCGGCGGGCGCTTGACAAGAGAGCTAAAATTGTCCAGGCCACCCCCTTGACAGACGCTTCCTGTTCTGGTATCATTTCCCCAATGTGATAGGGGAGTAATCGGCGGGACTTGTCCCGCGGCGGATGCCAACAACAAGGCGGTTTCGCCTGGTTTTCGTCGGCACAAGCGGCGCTCACCCGCTTCCCCCTCTGGGGAAAGCTCGTCCGCTCTGCTGTGCCTCCTCCCCCCGCAAAGCCAAAAGACAGCTTTGCGGGGACCCCGAGGATGAAACGGTAAGACCTATCCACAGTCTGAGACTGTGGATAGGTCTTTTTTATTTCCCGCTTGTCCCCCCTTCCCTATCATTCGACCCCAAAAACCCGGTATATTTAGAAGGAACGAAAAGGAGTGTTGAACCATGAGCCAATGGTACGCCAAGACCGCCGGCCAGACGCTGGATGAGCTGGACGCCGGCCGCTCCGGCCTCTCTCCCCGGCAGGCCCAGGAGCGGCTGGAGAAATACGGCCCCAACAAGCTGGCCGGGGCCCCGAAAAAGCCCCTTTGGGCCCGGTTCCTGGACCAGCTTCGGGACCCCATGATCATCGTGCTTCTGGCTGCCGCCGCCCTGTCCCTGCTGTCCTCCGGTGGGGAGGACTGGGTGGAGGCCGTCATCATCCTGGTCATTGTGGTAGTCAACGCCTGCATCTCCATCTCCCAGGAGGACAGCGCGGAAAAGGCCCTGGAGGCCCTGCAAAAAATGTCCGCCCCCCTGGCCAAGGTGGTCCGGGGCGGCGAACAGATCAGGCTGGAGACCGACGCCCTGGTACCCGGCGACATCATCGTGCTGGAGGCGGGGGATCTGGTGCCCGCCGACGCCCGCATCCTGGAGTGCGCCAACCTGAAGGCGGACGAGTCCGCCATGACCGGCGAGTCCGTGCCGGTGAACAAGCAGGCGGACGAGGTCCTCCCCGCCGAGACCGTGCTGGGGGACCGAAGCAATATGGTCATCTCGTCCACCGTGATTACCAATGGCCGGGCGGTGTGCGTGGTCACCGATACCGGCATGAACACCGAGGTGGGCCGCATCGCCGGCATGCTTATGGGGGAGGAGGACACCTCTACCCCCCTCCAGCGCAAGCTGGCCGAGATCTCCAAAACCCTGTCCTTTGTGTGCCTGGCGGTGTGCGCCGTCATGTTCGGCGTGGGTCTTCTGTACCACCGGCCCCTGCTGGAGATGCTCATGGCCGCCGTCTCCCTGGCGGTGGCCGCCATCCCGGAGGGCCTGCCCGCCATCGTCACCATCGTGCTGGCCCTGGGGGTCCAGCGGATGGTGAAGCACAACGCCATCGTGAAAAAGCTCCCCGCCGTGGAGACCCTGGGCTGCGCCGGAGTGATCTGCTCGGACAAAACGGGAACCCTCACCATGAACAAAATGACCGTCAAGCAGGTGTGGACCCCCGGCGACCGCCACCGCAGGGAGGCGCTAACCATCGGCGCGCTGTGCAACGACACCGTCCTGCATCCTGACGGCAAGACCACCGGCGACCCCACCGAGACCGCCTTTGTGGACGCCGCCTTGCTGGACGGCCTGGACAAGAACGCCCTGGAAAAGGAAATGCCCCGGGTGTCCGAGCTGCCCTTCGACTCGGACCGAAAGCTGATGAGCACCGTTCACCCCCTGCCCGACCACCCCGGCAAATACCGGGTGATGGTGAAGGGCGCCCCGGACGTGCTTCTCTCCCGGTGCACTCACATTCTGGCGGGCACCGTCACCCCCCTCACCGCCTCCCTGGCCCGGGACGCGGAGGCCGCCAACGCCTCCATGGCGGAGCAGGCCCTGCGGGTCCTCGCCTGCGGGTATAAAGACATTGAAAAATTACCCGCGGTCGAGCCCACCAGCGAGGAGTTGGAGACCGGGCTGACCCTTGTGGGGCTGGTGGGCATGATCGACCCGCCCCGGCTGGAGGTCAAGGACGCCGTGGCGGAGTGCTACAGCGCCGGCATCCGCCCGGTGATGATCACCGGCGACCACAAGCTGACGGCTGTGGCCATCGCCAAGGAGCTGGACATCTTCCGGCCCGGGGACCTGGCCATCACCGGGGAGGACCTGGACTTCATGCCCCAGGAGCTGCTGGAGCAGGACGTGGACAAATTTGCCGTCTACGCCCGGGTGTCCCCGGAACACAAAATGCGCATCGTCAAGGCCTGGCAGAAGAAGGGCATGGTGGTGGCCATGACCGGCGACGGGGTCAACGACGCCCCCGCCCTAAAGGTGGCCGACATCGGCTGCGCCATGGGCATCACCGGCACCGACGTGGCCAAAGGCGCGGCGGATATGATCCTCACCGACGACAACTTCGCCACCATCGTCAAGGCGGTGGAGCAGGGCCGGGGCATCTACTCCAACATCAAAAAGGCCATCCACTACCTGCTGTCCTGCAACATCGGGGAGATCGTCACCCTGTTCCTGGCCACCCTGTTTAACTTCCATCAGCCTCCCCTGGTGGCGGTGCAGCTGCTGTGGCTCAACTTGGTAACGGATTCCCTCCCCGCCCTGGCCCTGGGCATGGAGCCGGTGGAGCCCTCCGTCATGGAGGAAAAGCCCCGGTCCGCCTCGGAGCCCCTGTTTACAAAACAATTCTCTATCCGGCTGGCCTGGCAGGGGCTGATGGTGGGCCTGCTCACCCTGGGGGCCTACTGGCTGGGGGAGTACGTGCTCAGCGACCCCAACCTGGCCGACGCCACCGCCAACACCATGGCCTTCGCCACCCTCACCTTCTGCCAGCTCTTCCACGCCTTCGACGTGCGCAGTGAGCACCAGTCCATCGCCCGCATCGGGCTGACCTCCAACCCTGCCATGAACAAGGCGTTCCTGGTAGGCATGGCCCTGCAATTGTCGGTGCTCCTCATCCCCCCGCTGCAAAGCGTGTTCCAGGTCTGCATGCTCAACCCCGTGGAGTGGCTGGTGGTGCTGGGGCTGTCCCTCACCCCGCTGGTCATCTGTGAGATCGAGAAGGCCGTCCGCCGGGCCCGGTAAGGTGGTTCTCTTTCTTGAAAGAAAGAGAACCAGAAAGAACTTTTAGACCGTTACAAACGTGGCCGCTAGCATCACGTTGCCGCTCGACCTGGAAGATAGAAACCACTCTTTGTTCTTGAAAAAAACAAAAAGAGCTCTTAGACCGTTACAAACGCGGCTGTTATCGTCGCGCCGCCGCTCGACCGCGAAAGCGGCGCTTGGAGATCTCTGCTCAAGAAGCCGCGCTGAAAGGTTTTGCTTGACGCCTCCTGTTCAGAGGTATATAATACCTCTGAACGGGAGGCGTTGTTTATGAAGGTGCCGAAGGAGATGGCCAAGGGCAGCCACGAGCTGATCTTACTCAAGCTGCTCAGCCGAAAGGACATGTACGGCTACCAGCTCATTCAGGAGATGGCCCTGCTGTCCGAGGATGTGTTCCGTATGAGCCAGGGGAGCCTGTATCCGTTCCTCCACACTCTGGAGGATAAGGGGCTGATCTCCTCTTACACCCAAATGGCCAATGGCCGGGAGCGGCGAATCTACCACCTGACCATGCCGGGACACAGGGTGCTGGCAGAAAAGGAGAATCAATGGGCAGTCTACACCCGGGCAATGGGACGAATTTTGAAAGGAGATGAACTGTAAATGAACTGGAAGCAGAAATGGATCGACGGCGTCTTGGAAGAAATCCCAGGGGGAAGTTTCCGCAAACGCATGGAAAACGAGCTGAACGATCATTTGGAGACTCAGTTCCGCACCCTGATGGAGTCAGGACGGACGGAGGCCGAGGCCCGGGCGGAGGCTGTGGCGGCTATGGGTGCGCCGGACCGGCTGCGGGAAGAGTACCGGGCGGCGTGGCGGCGGTCCTGGCCGGGGCGGCTGGAAACAGTGGTAACACGGCTGGGTGCATGGTCCGCTGGCTGTGCAATCATGGGGGGATTGTATATCCTCACCTTCATGCTTTTGGGGCTGGCGGGATTCACCTACGACGCATATATTCCAGGCCGCGTCACCTTTCCCCTCCTGAGCGGGAACCTATTCTATTTGACCGTTTTCAGCGGCATTCTGTTTCTGTTCCCCTTCGGCCTGGGGGCGTGGTTTCTGCGCCGCTGTTTTTGCAAGGAACCTCACCCGGTAAGATTGGTGACAGCGGGACTGCTGGCGGCGTGGGCCGGGGAAAAGGCCGCGATTATCGGACTGTCCGCGCTGATCTACCAGATGCCTCTAGGCTTGGACCTGCTCACGCGCATCTATCACGGGGGTGACACCACCGCGCCATGGTTCACACCGGCCAATTATATACTGACCCTTTTGGGGTGTATCCTGCTGGGAGCGGTGTTCGGCCGTATGCCGGCAAAGCCGGAGCGGCCCATCGCGGCGTAGGACAGGGCAAGCCTTTTAAATTTTGGGCGAAAAGTCTCGTTTGCCTGTTGCATTTTTGGTCCCACCTGTTATAATGATAGTTAGAATTCTAACAATGTCAGAATTCTAACGAACATAGGGTCCAACAAATATTTTATTTTGGAGGTCGATTCCCATGAAAGATCTGTACGTGGTCAGCTGCTGCCGTACCGCCGTGGGCTCCTTCGGCGGAAGCCTGAAGGACACCCCCGCCACCGACCTGGGCGCCGTCGTGGTCAAGGAGGCCCTGAACCGGGCCAACGTGAAGCCTGAGCAGGTGGACGAGGTCATGTTCGGCTGCATCCTGACCGCCGCCCAGGGCCAGAACCCTGCCCGCCAGGTGGCCATCAAGGCCGGCATCCCCTACAGCATCCCCGCCTACACCGTGGGCATGGTGTGCGGCTCCGGCATGAAGTCCGTCATCGAGGCCGGCCGGGCCATCCGCTCCGGCGACGCGGAGATCGTGGTCTGCGGCGGCACCGAGAACATGAGCGCGGCCCCCTTTGCCTCCATGGACGCCCGCTGGGGCGCCCGCATGGGCGATAAGAAGCTGGTGGACACCATGATCAAGGACGGCCTGTGGGACGCCTACAACAACTACCACATGGGCACCACCGCCGAGAACATCTGCGACATCTGGGGCATCACCCGCGAGGAGCTGGACGCCTTTGCCGCCTCCTCCCAGCAGAAGACCGAGGCCGCCCAGAAGGCCGGTAAGTTTGACGACGAGATCGTCCCCGTGATGATCAAGAAGAAGAAGGAAATGGTGGAGTTCAAGGTGGACGAGTTCCCCAAGGCCGGCGTCACCGCCGAGGGCATCGCCAAGCTGCGCGGCGCCTTCCCCGTGGGGCCCGAGGGCGTTGAGGACGAGGTTGTCCACACCTTCGAGGTGACCCAGGTCCACGAGGCCGACACCAAGAAGCACGTCCAGCGCGTCACCGCCGCCAACGCCTCCGGCATCAACGACGGCGCGGCCGCCATCGTGCTGGCCTCCGGCGAGGCGGTGGAGAAGTACGGCCTGAAGCCCATGGCCAAGCTGCTCAGCTGGGGCCACGGCGGCGTGGATCCCAAGATCATGGGCGTGGGCCCCGTTCCCGCCTCCCGTGACGCCATGGCCAAGGCCGGCCTGACCATCAAGGATATGGACCTGGTGGAGGCCAACGAGGCCTTTGCCGCCCAGTCCATCGCCGTGGCCCGTGAGCTGGACTTCGACATGAGCAAGGTCAACGTCAACGGCGGCGCCATTTCCATCGGCCACCCCGTGGGCGCCTCCGGCGCGCGTATCATCGTCACCCTGCTCCACGAGATGCAGAAGCGGCCCGAGGCCAAGAAGGGCCTGGCCACCCTGTGCATCGGCGGCGGCATGGGCGTCGCCACCATCTTCGAGAAGTGCTGAACATAGGGGTCTGATATGGACTACCAGGCACTTTACAAAGAGAAGCTCACCACCGCCGGGGAAGCGGTGAAGGCGGTCAAGTCCGGCGATTGGGTGGACTACGGCTGGTGCACCAACCACCCCGTGGCCCTGGACGCCGCGCTGGCCGCCCGCAAGGACGAGCTGTACGATGTGAAGGTCCGCGGCGGCGTCACCATGTGGATGCCCGAGATCTGCAAGGCCGATGACGCGGGGGAGCATTTCACCTGGAACGCCTGGCACTGCTCCGGCGTGGACCGCAAGATCATGGCCAAGGGCATGGGCTTTTTCGCCCCCATCCGCTACTCCGAGCTGCCCCGTTATTACCGGGACAACGTGGACGTGGACGTGGCCATGCTTCAGGTCACCCCCATGGACGCCCACGGCAACTTCAGCTATGCCCTGGCCACCTCTCACCTAGCGGATATGCTGGACAAGGCCAAAACCATTATCGTGGAGGTCAACCAGAACATGCCCTGGGTGTACGGTCTCACCGGCTGTGAGATCAACATCAAGGACGTGGACTACGTGGTGGAGGGCGCGAACCCTGCCGTCGCCCAGCTGGGCGGGGGCGGCGAGCCGTCGGATGTAGACAAGGCGGTGGCCAACCTGATCGTCCCCGAGATCCCCAACGGGGCCTGCCTCCAGCTGGGAATCGGCGGCATGCCCAACGCGGTGGGCTCCATGATCGCCCAGTCCGATTTGAAGGACCTGGGCGTCCACACCGAGATGTACGTGGATGGCTTTGTGGACATCGCCCTGGCGGGCAAGATCACCGGCAGGCGGAAAAACCTGGACAAGGGCCGTCAGGTGTACGCTTTCGCGGCGGGCACCCAAAAGCTCTACGACTACGTGGACCGCAACCCGGACGTGATGGCCGCCCCGGTGGACTACACCAACGACGTGCGGGTGCTGGCCCAGCTGGACAACTTCATCTCCATCAACAACGCCATCGACCTGGATCTCTTCGGTCAGGTGAACGCGGAGTCGGCGGGGCTGAAGCACATCTCCGGCACCGGCGGACAGCTGGATTTCGTCATGGGCGCGTACCTCTCCAACGGCGGCAAGAGCTTTATCTGTCTGTCCTCCACCGTCACCGGCAAGGACGGGCGGGTGAAGAGCCGCATCGTGCCCACCCTGACCCAGGGGTCCATCGCCACCGACCCCCGGTCCTGCGTGCAGTACCTGGTGACAGAATACGGCATGGTAAACCTGAAGGGGCTGTCCACCTGGGAGCGTGCGGCGGGCATCATCAACATCGCCCACCCGGACTTCCGGGAGGACCTGATCGCCGACGCTGGGAAGATGGGCATCTGGCGCAGGAGCAACAGGCGGTAATACATACCTCACAGCAAAAAAGCCCGCACGGCGCGAGCCGTGCGGGCTTTCTTTTATTGCTTTGCCTTGACTACGGGAATCCACACCTCAAACTTGGTACAGCCGGGGCCCAGGTAGACCTCCACGTCCGGCCCCTCGGCGTACTCATAGCCCGAGGTGGGCAGCCACTCGGTGACCACCCGCCGCTCCAGGGCCTGAACGGCGGAGGCGCTGTCCCCCTGCCCGGGGAACACGGCCCAGGTAAAAGCGGGGATGGTGTACGCCTCCAGCCCCTCCCCATCGGGGGCCGAGGAGGACACGGCGATATAGTACCTGGAGCTGTCCAACCCGTCGCACACCCCCAGCAGTCCCTTGGGTTCTCCGTCCATCAACGCCGCCAGCCGGGGGATCGTGCCGTCCACAGCCGCCCGGCCCCACAGCTCGGGCACGCACTTGAAATTCTCCTCCATGTCCTTTTGCAGGGGGGCGGACACCCCCACAATGCGGAAAGCGTCCCTTTTCTCGATCCGATACTCCATTTCTTCCACTCCTTGTACTGTGATGGCGAAGCGCAGGGGCGGATAGCTTTTCAGCGCCGTACCCGGCGTTTTGGCCGCCGAGGGCGGCAGGCCGTGGACCGTCTGAAAGGCCCGATTGAAAGCGGTGGGCGAGCTGTAGCCGTATTTGAAAGCCACGTCCACGATTTTGTCTCCGTTCTGCAGGTCCGCCGCCGCCCGGGACATTTTCCGGCGGCGGATGTACTCCGACAGCGGCGTACCAGCCAGCAGGGAGAACATCCGCTGAAAGTGGTAGGGGGAACAGCAGGCGATTTTGGCCGCCTCTTCCAGCTTGGGGTTCTCCAGGTGCTCCTCCAGGTATTCCACGGCCCGGTTGAGCCGGTCGATCCATTCCATATGCCTCGCTCCTTTTCCGTTACGTAACTGACTACAGTATACCCTATGGCAGCCTCTTTGTCCTCTCTTTTTTGATACAAAAACCGCGAGGATTCCGGCGGAGTATTGGCGCTGTGGAATATGCGGGCGGGTCAGCGCTGGGCGGCAAAATAGGCGCGCACAGTCTCGATCTCAGAGAAAGGGCGGCGAATCCCGTTTTCCTCGATATAGGTCTCGTGGCCCTTGCCCAGCAGAGCCACCACGTCCCCCCGACGGGCCAGGTCCAGGGCGCGGAAGATGGCGGCGCGGCGGTCTAGGACGGTCTCGTGGGGGAAGTCCCCCAGGGCGGCGGAGATGTCCGCACAGATGTTCTCCGCCCGCTCAGAGCGGGGATTGTCCTCGGTGACCACGGCGTAGTCCGCCCAGCGGGCGGCGGACCGGGCCATGTCCACCCGGCGCATGGGGGGCCGGTCGCCCCCCGCACCGAAAACGGCGATGATCCGCTGGGGCTGGTGCTCCCGGAGGGCGGACAGCACGGCGTCAAAGCTGGCGCCGTTGTGAGCGTAGTCCACCACCACCTCAAAGGGGGCGGGGACAGGGAGGCGCTGGGCCCGGCCCGGCACCCGGACATGGGCCAGTCCCGCCCGCACCGCGCCGTCGTTGAGGCCCAGGGCCCGGGCCAGGGCCGCTGCGGCCAGGGCGTCGTACCCGTTGAACCGCCCCGGCAGGGGGATGTGATAACGGGGTGCGCCCGCCACCGTGAGCCGGACGGCCAGGGGGCGGTCCGGGTCGGGCTCGATGGCCAGGGCCCGCACCTCCGCCCGTGGGTCGAAGCCGAAGGTGGTGACGGGGGCGTTGGGGGGGAGCTGGGCCGCCATATGGGGCCAGGCCGGGTCGTCCATATTGCCCACGGCCCGGCGGCACTGGCGGAACAGGGCGGCTTTGCAGGCACGGTACTCCTCAAAACCGGCGTGCTCGCCGGGGCCGATGTGGTCCGGGGAGAGGTTGAGGAACAGCCCGGCGGCAAACTCCAGTCCGTAAAGCCGCTTCAGCTTCATGGCCTGGGAGGAGACCTCCATTACCACATAGGCGCACCCGGCGTCCGCCATCTGCCGGAGGGTGCGGTGGAGAGAGATGGGCTCCGGGGTGGTGTTGGGGCTGTCGGACAGCTTTTCCCGCCCGATGTACGCCCCCAGGGTTCCGATCATGCCGGTGACGTACCCGGCGGCGGAGAGGATATCCCGGACCATGTGGGCGGTGGTGGTCTTGCCCTTGGTGCCGGTGACGGCGATGAGGGAGAGGCTGCCGGCGGGGCGGCCGTAAAATTCAGCCGCCAGCAGGGCCAAAGCGGCCCGAGGGTCGTCCACAGGGGCAAAAATGCCGGGGACGTCCTCAGGCAGGGGCGGGGCGCACACCACGGCGGCAGCGCCCCGGTCCAGGGCGTCGGATATGTAGGCACGGCCGTCGGCGCGGTGGCCGGGGAGGGCGGCGAACAGCGTGCCTGGGACCACCTCCCGGGAGTCGCAGGCCAGGGCGGTGATCTCAGCGTCTCGGGGACAGTCCGCGCCGAGGACGGACAGAAGTCGGGACAGCTTCATGGGGAAACCTCCTATGGAGTTTTCCCCAATCTATGATTTTGGGCAGAAAAATGTCCCTCGCCTCCCACTATACGCCGGAAGATTTAAAAGACGCCCAGACCAAGATCGACTATCTAAAAGGCCATCGCGGCGTCCTGTGCCGACGGCAGGGCATTTAAGAGGGCGGTCAAGGCCCGGTATCCCGCCTACAGCGGGGAAAACTATCTGGACATGACCATCGGTTTTTTGCTGAGCAGCGAAAAGCCCCCTGCGGGTAAACTCCGCAGGGGGCCGGGAAAAGGGGAGCTTCCATGGAACGGACGGGGCAGGTTGATATCCTGATTGACTTCCTTTTACGTGATATGTCCAAATACTGCGCTCAAGCGGCGCAGCTTCCCGCAGAAGAAAGGATATTTTTTACAGAACATCCTTATATCGTGTGATGTCATCACGGAAGGGCCTGCAAAAAAGGGTTATACTGTGACCATACAAAAGAAGGGAGCTGGAAAACATGACAGCTGTCAATATGGATCACAAGCAGTTTGAGAAATCACTGAACGGGGAGCGGCCTGTGCTGATTGATTTCTGGGCGCCCTGGTGCGGCTACTGCCGCAGAATCGGCCCAGCCTATGACAAAATCGCGGAGGAATACGCAGATACCCTTATCGTGGGCAAGGTGAACATTGACGAAAACCCTCAGCTGGCCGAAGCGGAGCAGATCGAGGTGATCCCCACGCTGGTACTGTATCGAAACGGCCGCGCGATTGATTCCGCTGCGGTGCCGGAGTCCAAAGCCGCGATTGACCGCTTCATTAAAGCGGCCCTGAAAAAATAAGGGGAATCAGCATATGAATGGGACTCATGTTTACGATATGGTCGTCGTGGGCGGCGGCCCGGGCGGATATACCGCCGCGCTCTATGCCGCGCGAGCGGGTTTGGATACCCTTGTACTGGAAAAACTCTCCCCAGGCGGACAGATGGCGCAGACCCATCAGATCGACAACTACCCCGGTTTTGAAGACGGTGTCGACGGCTTTTCCCTTGCGGAGAAAATGCAAAAGCAGGCGGAGCGCTTCGGCGCAAAAAGCCGGTACGCCGAGGTCAATCGGCTGGATCTGACCGCCGATCCGAAGGTGCTGGAAACCAGCGAGGGTAACTTCTACGGAAAGACCGTGGTGCTTGCCGCCGGTGCCACGCCCAGAGAATTGGGCGTGGCAAAGGAGGCGGAACTGGCGGGCCGCGGCGTCGCTTACTGCGCCGCCTGTGACGGCATGTTTTACAAGGGCATGACCGTGGTGGTAGTGGGCGGCGGCAACTCCGCGGCGGCCGACGCGCTGCTTTTGAGCCGTCTCGCAAAAAAGGTGATCCTTGTCCACCGCAGGGATACGCTGCGCGCCACGAAGATATATCACCAGCCGCTGCTGAACAAAGAGAACGTGGAATTTTGCTGGAACAGCACGGTGATAGAGCTTCTGCACGGTGATAAGCTGACCGGCGTCAGGCTGAAAAACGTCTTGACCGGGGAGGAGAGCACCATTGAATGCGACGGCGTTTTTATCAGCGTAGGCAGAAAACCCGCCACCGATTTGGTAAAAGGCCAGCTGGAGCTGGACCCCGGCGGTTATGTCGCTGCGGATGAGACCACAAGGACCGCCATCCCCGGCGTCTACGCCGTGGGCGATGTGAGGACGAAACCGCTCCGTCAGGTGGTGACGGCAATGGCGGATGGCGCGGTGGCCGTTCACATGGCGGAGGAATACCTTGCTGGGGGCGCCTGATATGAAGAAGAACATCAGAAAATGGCTGAAGCCGGCCCTGTTTACCGCAGGCGGAGCGCTGGCCGGCCTCGCTTACTGCCGCTTCATCGGATGCGCTTCCGGCGCCTGCCCGCTGGCCTCTCACCCCTTGGCGGCGATGGCCTATACGGGCCTGGCGGGCTGGCTGCTGTCCGGCGTTTGGGGAAAGGGGTGCGGAGGAAAATGCAGTATTTAATCGCATTTCTGGAAGGAATTATCACATTTATTTCTCCCTGCTTGCTGCCCATGCTGCCCATCTATATTTCCTACTTTGCCGGCGGCAGAGAGGGAAACGTGAAGAAAACGCTGGCCGGGGCTGTCGGTTTCGTTCTTGGCTTTACCGTTGTCTTTACGGTGATGGGGGCTTTGGCCGGAACGGCGGGCAGCTTCCTGCGGGAATACCAGACAGCCGCCAATCTTGTATCCGGCCTGGTGGTAATCTTCTTCGGCCTCAACTTTCTGGGCGTATTCAAAGTGAACTTATTTCGCGGGAGCAGCCGTACGGTCAACACAGGCAGCACGGGCTTTTTCTCCTCGGCGCTGTTTGGCATGGTGTTTTCCATCGGATGGACGCCCTGCGTAGGCGCCTTCCTCGGCTCGGCGCTGATGCTGGCCTCTCAGCAGGGGCATGCGGCGGAGGGTATGCTGATGCTGCTGGTCTACTCCCTGGGATTGGGAATCCCTTTCATTTTCAGCGCGGTGCTGATCGGATACCTGAAGTCAGCCTTTGATTGGATCAAAAATCACTATCGGATCATCAACCTCGTCAGCGGAAGCCTGCTGGTGCTGATCGGTGTGCTGATGGCCACTGGAATGCTCGGGCGGCTGCTCAGTCTGTTCGGTTAGGAGGCAATATGAAGAAAAATAAGACTTTGCTGATTGTGATATTGGCCTTTGCGCTGCTGCTGGGCGGCGCTTATGTCCTCTATGATAAGCTGAGCCAGGGAATGGCTCCCGACCAGCTGGCCGCGCAGGACGGGGCGCGGTCCCAGGAGGACAGCGATGACGAAAGCGGTGGGGACGAGGCGGAAAAGGCGCCGGCTCCCGATTTCACGGTGTATGACCGGGACAACAACGAGGTCCATCTATCTGACTTTGTGGGGAAGCCGGTGGTGCTTAACTTTTGGGCCAGCTGGTGCGGCCCCTGCCAGAGTGAAATGCCTGATTTTGACGAGGCCTGCGCCGAAATGGGCGGGGAAATCCATTTCCTCATGGTAAATATGACCACCAGCGACCGGGAGTCCTTTGAAAAAGCTACGGCGCTTATTGACGAACGGGGCTATTCCTTCCCGGTGTTCTATGATCGGGACGGCGACGCCGCCGCAGCCTATGGCGTGTACTCCCTTCCCACAACCTATTTTATTGACGCCGAGGGCCGCGGCATTGCTCGGGCCACCGGCGCCATTGACAGGGCAACGCTGGAAAAGGGCATCAGTATGATTACAAAGCAGTGATATGGGCCGCAGCTCCGCTCGTTATCTCTGAACAAGAGCCTGCAGTCCTTTGGCGGCGCAGGCCTTCACCGTCCCGCAGTTTGATTTTGGCGGGCAGACACGGCGGCGCAGGCACCATAGGGGACAATATTTCTTGACATAGAGGTAAAAATGTACTATTGTTAATTACAGTGCAAAGTACCTTGCGATTTCATGCCCTGGCACAAAATCGAGAACGGGGACGGGTGAACAGAAAATGGTAAACTTTGTCATTGTTCTGGAATGTCTTGGCATATGCCTGACCTTTGTGGCCTTGATCCTCCTGCTGAACGGAGAGGGAGCCAGGGAGCAGAAGCTGCTGATCTTCATCATGTGCGGCTCGCTGGTGCAGAACGTGGGCTACCTGCTGGAGCTGACGGCCCCCACCATGGAGGCCGCCGTGGCCGCGGTGACGGTGGAAAACGTGGGCTCGGCCTTCGTCCCGCTGTGCTACTGCTGGTTTATTTACATCTACTGCTACGCCGCGCCCCCCAAGCGGCTGCTGCGGGCGCTGGCGGCCATCAACTTTTTGGTGCTGCCCACGGTGTTTTTCAACTGGAACGGCCTGTTTTACCGGGAATTCCAGTGGATGTCCACCGCCGACGGGTTCCACTACATCAGCATCAGCTACGGCCCCCTGTACGTCCTCTTCATGTTCACCCGCATCATTATCCCCTACGTTTTGTGTTTCGCCACCCTGGTGCGGGCCATCCGCCTGCGCTCAGACCATGAGGTCAGCCGCCAGTATCAGACCATCCTCATCATCTCCACCCTGCCCGTCGTCGTACTGACGGCCTATGTGTTCAAGCTGTCCAATGTATTTGACCTGACCCCGGTGACGCTGGCCATCGCCATGTCCATGGTGGTCATCGTGGTGTGGAGCCGCCGCAACTACGACTTCCGCCGCCTGGCGGCGGAGAAGGTGCTGGAGAGCCTGGGCGACGGCGTGATTGCCCTGGACGACCACGACAGGCTGGTGAGCTACAACCGGGCGGCCGCCAACATCTTCTCCAGCCTGCCCTCCCACAAGCTGGGGGAGAACATCCGTGTGGTGGAGGACTTCCGGGAGGAGATGCTCAACGAGAACATCCCCTGGAGCTTCTCCATCAACGAGCAGAACTACGAGTGCCACAGCAAGCAGATCATCGGGGAGAACGGCCAGAAGCAGGGCTGCGTCATCCTGGTACTGGATATGACCGACATCAAGGCCTATATCAACGAGATCAAGCGGGTGCGGCAGCAGGCGGAGAAGGCCAACATCGCCAAGAGCGAGTTTTTGGCCAACATGTCCCACGAAATCCGCACCCCCATGAACGCCATCATCGGCCTCAACGACATCATCATGGAGGAGTGCCGGGATTCCTCCATCTACGCCCACGCCAAGGATGTGCAGTCTGCGGCAAAAAACCTGCTGGCCATCATCAACGACATTCTGGACCTGTCCAAGGTGGAGGCGGGCAAGATGGAGCTGGTGTATACCGACTACCGCCTGAAGACCGTGGTAGGCGAAGTGGTGGGCATGATGGACATGGCCGCCTCCAAGCGCGGGCTTATCATGAAATACGACTGCGACGAGACTCTCCCCTGCGCATACAACGGCGACGAGGGGCGGATCAAGCAGATTCTGATTAACATCCTCAACAACGCCATCAAGTTCACCAAGGAGGGCTACGTCCGGGCCTCCGTCACGGGGACGCCCGGCGAGGGAGAGGACGAGGAACTGATCACCTTCCGGGTGGAAGACACCGGCTGCGGCATCCGGGAGGAGGACCTGGGCAAGATCTTCGAGGACTTCCGCCAGGTGGACTCCAAGCGCAATCGGACCGTGGAGGGCACCGGCCTGGGGCTGGCCATCGTCAAGCACCTGGTGGAGCTGATGGGCGGCACGATCCAGGTGGACAGCGTCTACGGCGAGGGCACCACGGTCACCATCACCATCCCCCAGAAAATTGTGGACCGGCGCACCATCGCGGAGGCCCCGGAGATCTCCCAGACGGAGCTGGAGGGGGAGGAGGCCTTTACCGCCCCCGGGGTGAAGGTGCTCATCGTGGACGACAACGTGGTCAACCGCAAGGTGGCCCGGGGCTTCCTGAAGCGGTACGCCTTCGACCTGGACGAGGCCGGGAGCGGGCCGGAGGCCATCGAGCTGGTGCGGCAGAACCGCTACGACATCATCTTCATGGACCACATGATGCCCATGATGGACGGCATTGAAGCGGCCACCATCATCCGCCGGAAGTGCGGGGACAACGGGAAAGCCCCCGCCATGATCGCCCTCACCGCCAACGCCATGGAGGGAATGCGGGAAAAGTTTTTGGACTGCGGCTTCCAGGATTTCATCGCCAAGCCCCTGGACCGCCACGCGCTGGGCCAGCTGCTGGCCCGCTGGGTCCCGGAGGACCGGCGGCAGTCCCCCGGCACGGAGGAGGAAGGGGCCGCCCTGGACCCGGCGGCCTTCCCCATCGCGGGGATCGACATGGACACCGCCATGCGCTATTTCACCGGCGACGAGGCGGGCTTCGCCGAGCTGCTGGAGCTCTACTACATAGACGGCCAGCGCAAAACGGAGCTGCTGCGGGATCTGGCGGACACCGACCTCTCCCGCTACCGCACGGAGGTCCACGGGCTCAAGAGCGCCGCGGCCAACATCGGGGCCATGGAGGTGTCCAATCTGGCCCGGGCCCAGGAAAACGCCGCCGCCCAGGGGGACACAGACTTCATCGCCCAGCAGCTCCCCCGCCTGCTGGAGACCCACCAGGCGCTTTTGGCCCGCATCGGGCAGTTTTTGGACCAGCGGCGGCAGGGCGAGCCCCAGGAGGAAAAGCTTCCTCCTCCCTCCCTCCAGGAGCTGCGGGAGCGGGTGGGCCAGGCTCTGGATGAGCTGGAGCACTTCAGGTCCAGGGAGTGCGCCGGAATTGTGGAGGACCTGCTTCGCTGTGCGCTGCCCCAGGATGCGGAGGACAGCCTCAAGGAGATTCAGGGGCAGCTCAAGCTGTTTGAGGACGACAACGCGGAGGCCCTGCTGGGCGCTCTGCTGACCAGGCTGGAAAAGGAGGATGGGTGAAAATGGTCCAAGGGAACGGAAGAAACGGGCGCAAGCGCATCCTGGCAGTGGACGACGCGGCGACCATCCTGCTGCGGATAACGGATACCCTGGAAAAATATTACGATGTGGTCACGGTGAACTCCGGGGCCCGGGCCCTGCGCTATTTGGAGCAGGTGAAGCCGGACCTGATCCTGCTGGACATCCGCATGACGCCGAAAAACGGCTTTGAGACCCTGCGGGAGATCCGGGACATGAAGGGCCGGGCCGACATCCCGGTGATTATGCTCACCGCCATGGAGGACAAAAACTCCGTCCTGGAGGGCATCACCTTGGGGATACGGGACTACATCCTGAAGCCCTTCGCCCCCGACGACCTGCTGAACCGAATCCGGCGGGTGCTGGAGGCCCAGGAGCAGGACGGCTCCACACAGCCGTGACAGAGATAGGGAGGTTTGCACGATGGATACAGCGATGACCCGGGAAGAGCTGGAGCGGATTTTGGACCAGGCCCTGCAGGACGTGACCGAGCGGACCGCCGGCGTGCGCCTGCGCCAGGGGGACCTGCCCCTGGGGGAGGACCTGTGCACCGTCCATATCACCTTTGACAAGGGGTTCTCCACCAGCCTGACCCTCTGCGCGGACACCAGCCTGCTCGCCCGCATGGCCCGCAACTCCTTCCACGAGGACGCGGTGACGCCGGAGGACGTGGAGGAGTTCAGCAAGGAATATTTCAACGTGCTGTGCGGCAAGGTAGCGGGGGCCATCTTCCGGGAGACCCAGGTCTCAGCCCATTTTGGAGCGCCCACCTTCTACCATGGGCGCTATGAGCCGGAGGGGCAGGAGGCGCAGTTTGTGCTCACCTACGCCGATGAGAACAGCAAGGGCGCACAGCTGATCCACCATTTGGCCCGCTCCAGCGGGGACGCAGCGGCCTCTGACGAGGCCTGACAGGAGGGAGGATATCAGATGAGCAAGCGGATCATGATCGTGGACGACTCCCGGCTGGTCAGAGTCCAGCTGGAGGACGTTCTGGAGGGCACGGACTACGAGGTGGCGGCGTACTGCCGCAGCGGGGAAGAGGCCGTTGAACAATACGCCTCGGTGAAGCCGGACCTGGTGACCATGGACATCATCATGCGGGGAATGGACGGGCTGGACGCCGCGGAGATCATCCTGAAGCAGGACCCGGACGCCAGAATCGTGATGATCTCCTCCCTGGCCTACGGCGACACCTTTGAGCGGGCCAAGGCCATCGGCACCAGAGGCTTTGTGGAAAAGCCCTTCCATCAGGAGCAGCTGGTGCGGGTGTTTGAGGAGGCGCTGTCGTAGCCCGGCGGAGGCTTGGACGGAGGACGCCGATTACTAAAGCAGGCCGGACAGGGCGGCTCCCTGTCCGGCTTTTTTTGCGCCCGCCAAAAAAGGAGGCGGCGCAAACCCTTGTATTTCAACAAAAATCGCGCTATAATGAAATTACATCAAACCGATCTGGAGGTGGAAGGATGCCCAACCGTCCAACCCTGAAGACCATCGCACAGATCGCCGGACTGTCCCATGTGGCGGTGTCCAAGGCCCTGCGTGACGCCCCGGATATCTCCGCCGCCACCAAGAAGCGGGTCAAAAAAATCGCGGAGGAGCTGGGCTACACCCCCAACCTGGCCGCCCGGAACCTCTATCTCCAGCGCACCGGCGCCATCGGCATGATGGTGCCCGCCATGGGGGACAACACCGCCTACGACCTCATTTTCAACGAGGTGAGCATGGCGGCGGCGGAGCAGGGCTACTGCGTCATGCTGGGCAGCAGCCACCGCAGCGTGGAGCTGGAGGTGAGGCACTGCCACATGATGGTGGGCAACCAGGTGGGGGCTCTTATCGTAGCCCCCTGCACCAGCGGCGTGTCCCACATCAAGGCCGCCTGCGGTCCCACGCCCGTCATTTTCATCGGCGGCAGGGTGGAGCCGGAGGAGGACTACGCCATGCTGTGCGACTACCACCACAGCGGAGAGCTGGCGGTGGAGCACCTGACCAGCCTGGGCCACCGGGATATCGCCCTGCTCACCTATGGGCCGGAAAACCGCACCGTTACGCAGAAGGAGGAGGGATTTACCCTGGCCATGGAGCGCCGGGGGCTGGCGCCCCGCATCGTCCGCACGGGCCGTGCGGGAGACGCCATCCACGCCGGAGCAGACGCCGTGGAGCTGCTGCTGAAGGGAGAGAGGCTCCCCACCGCCCTATGGTGTGCCAGCGACTACATGGCCATCGGGGCCATCAAGACGCTGAAGTCCCACGGCCTGTCCGTTCCCGACTGCGTGTCGGTGATGGGCCACGACGACCTGTACGCCGACCCCTGGCCGAACATGGGGCTGACCACTCTCCATACCCCCATGACCGAGATCGGCCAGGCGGCGGTGGAGCTGGCCATTGCTCTCATCGAGCGCCACAGGCAGCCGCAGCCCCGGCAGGTGTTCCGCTCCACTCTGGTGGTCCGAAGCAGCACTGGGCCGGTCCCCGGCGGGGTGTGAGCGGAGGGCGGTGCGGCGCCGCAAAAAGAGGTTGCCATCACCACCGGGATAGTGTATAATAATTCCACCGCGAATCCCTATCCGCATATTGAGAGGAGTGGCCGGGCTTGGACGACACCAAAACAAGGATCCTCTCCGCGACGATGCGGGCGGTCAGGCAGTACGGCCTGGAAGGGGCCCGGGTCCAGAACATCAGCGAGCTGGCCGGAATCTCCCCCGGAGCCATGTACCGCTATTTCAAAAGCAAGGACGAACTGCTGGTGGCCTGCTTCACCCATGTGGACCAGCAGGCGGCCGCCATTTTCGAGCATTTGAAATTCAATCCCCTGACCATATTCACTGACCCCATGGGCGCGGTAAAGAGCCTCTGGCTCCCCTATTTCCGCTTTTGGGTCTCCCACCCGGACGAGACCGTGTTCTACCACCGCTTCCGGGACAGCGCCGCTTTCCCGGACTACGACAAGACCCGGGACTCCAGCTATTTCGGCACCTTCGGCAGCATGGTCCGGGCGTTTATGCATACCTTTCCCAGCCTGCGCCGGGTCAATCAGGACGTGCTGTGGCTCCACGTGCTCACCAGCACTGTGATGTACGCCAAATATGTGGTGGAGGGGCTTCTCCCTGACAACCAGGAGACAGAGGACACGGTGTTCCAGTTCCTGACCACCGGCTTGAGCGGCTACCTTCGGGCGGAAAAGCCCAAGCGGAGCCAGTGAGGACCGTTCTTTCATCATGACCCAGCCGCCTGTCTGGACGCGGGCCAGGGACCAACAGAGCAAAAACGGGCGGCGCCTTACCGGCGCCGCCTGTTTCTCTGTGCAGTCAAATTACCAGGTGCGGGAGCCCATGGCCCGGAACTGGGCCACCGTGGGGGCGTGGGAGTTCAGGCCGCCGTCCACCGTGATGATCTGGCCGGTGACGTAAGCGCTCTCGTCCGAGCCAAAATAGACGCAGGCATGTCCGATGTCGTCGGGGCAGCCGTAGCGGTTGACCATGATGTTGCTGAGGAAGATGTCCTTCAGGGCCTGAGGCACTTTGGCGTCGTTGTCCGGCGTGACGATCAGGCCGGGGCGGACGCAGTTGCAGCGCACGTTGTCTTTGCCGTATTGCAGAGCCACCGACTGGGTAAACATATCCACCCCGGCCTTGGCGCAGGCGTAGGCGGTGGACCCCAGGTCGCCGCTGCAGGAGGCCATGGAGCCGATGTTGATGATGGAGCCGCCCCGGGCGTCCCTGCGCATATGGGGCAGCACGCACTTGGTGATATAGAAGGTGCCGCGCAGGTCGCTCTGGAAGATGGCGTCCCACATTTCAATGGTGAGCTCGTCCACCCGCCCGTCCCGCAGGCCCACATTGGCCGCGTTGTTGACCAGAATGTCGATTTTGCCGTAGGTCTCCGCCGTATCGGTCACCAGCGCCTCGATGCTGGCGGGGTCGGTGATGTCCATGGCGTGGAACACGGCCTTTCCGCCCGCAGCGCGGATGGCGTCCACCACGCCCTGGCCCTTTTCCACCCGGCGCCCGCACACGATGACCTGCGCCCCCTCGGCGGCGTAGAGCTTGGCGATACCGATGCCGATGCCGCTGGTGGAGCCGGTGACGATTGCTACCTTGTCCTTTAAGCGATTCATAACATGATCCTCCTTTTATGATGTACTGCTGTTTTCCAGTATATTTCCAAAACGGGAGAGTGTCAAGAAAAATCTTCAAAAACCGGCGGAGAACCCTCAAATATCTCCATTTCACCGCTTCCGGCACACCAAATTTCCAAGAGACGCCGCCCTGGCGCAGCAGAAAAGACCTGGCTTCCGGCCATGCGGCAGCGTGCGCCTTAGCCGAAGAGAAAAGAGGCTTCCCATATGAATCGGACAATCGCCGCCGACGGCTGGCCCAGGGTTCTTTTCTACCTTTTGCAATTCACCTGGGGACTGCCGGTCAACCTGGCCGGACTGATCGTGTTCCTGTGCTGCCGCAGACGGTTCCCCCATGAGATGTTCTGCAACGGCGTGGTCACCGTCCTGCCCGGAAACCGCGGGGGGCTGTCCCTGGGAATCTTTATCTTCCTCAGCGTCCGCGATATCAACGGCAGCCGGGACCTGTGCGCCCACGAATATGGGCACACCATTCAATGCCTTTTTCTCGGCCCCCTGTACTGGCTGGCCGTCGCCCTGCCAAGCGTCCTTTGGTACCACTTTTTTGACGGCTATCGGAGCAAGCGCCGGGTCCCATATGACGCGCTCTACTGCGAACGCTGGGCCACCGCCTGGGGCAGAAAGTGGAGCGGGCTCTAAAAACGCCGGGCGGCGCAAACAAGTGGATAGCAGCACAAAAATTGAGAAACGTCCCAGATTTTAAAAATCCGGGGCGTTTCTCCTATAAAAGGCATCTCTTTCCTCGAATAAAAGTCCGGCGGCCAGTGCATGACTACACTAGCCGCCGGACTTTAGGAACCGCTGAACAAATGCGTCTGCGGCGCTTTGCGGATCTTTTCCACCACAACTTCGTTGTGATTTCTTGAAATAAACACAAT
>ERZ808041.251-NODE-251-length-51646-cov-15.114720_pt1 | contig 51646 bp, 55 predicted proteins | sample MGYA00380192_ERZ808041 | MGnify/ENA primary metagenome ERZ808041 (study PRJEB31490, sample SAMN06133412) | mouse gut metagenome | isolation source: Z1_1 | host: mice | place: China: Chengdu | collected 2015-05 ...
ATACTGCCTTTTGAAAAAAACGCCGAAGATTTTCGGATTTTTTTCAAAAAATTTTTTGAGCAGCAAAATACGCCTGTCCGAAAAGCCCGGACAGACGTATAGGTATTGTAAGCGGTATTCAGATGATTAGACAGTTCATATTGATAGACGTAGTTTTCCCCGGCGGTGGTCGGGCTTTTTTTGATGTGTCAATGACCGTCGGATTTTGTCGATATGGTATGTGCTTCATGGCGGCTACCTCCTTTTAGCCGCCGCTTTTAACAGTGATACCGCGTCATTTCATTAGAAGATAAAAAGAAACGGCGGCTTTGGTTTTTCAAAGCTGCTGCGGAAATCAAAGAACGACAAGCAACAGTTCTGATTTTGCTCCAATATGGTTATTGGGGGCACAAATTAAATCAAAAAAGAGCCGATAACAGCAGTATTTCAAACTGCATATTATCGGCTCTGCGTCTGTGCGTCTGGCTCTTTTAATTAAATTATTTTTGTTGTTTTTTGGCTTTATTATATGTATTAGCTAACTGTCCACAAGCTGCTTTAATCTCTCTACCATGAGAAACTCTCATGGTAACTTCAAGTCCTGTTTGCTCTAATTGATGTTTGAACGCAACCATTTCTTGTTTTTGTGGTGCTCTAATTTTTGAATTACTCGTCGGGTTGTATTGCAGCACGTTAATCATAACATTTTTGCCCTTAAACCATTTTGCAAGTTGCCTTATATCTGAGGAACGGTCATTTATACCTGGTAAAAGCAAATACGCAAATACCACTTTTCGATTATGCCTTTGTGAATAGGACAATGCTTGCTTAACAACATCTTCAATAGCGTACATGTGCATATGAGGAATGATGCAGTTTCTCGCAGCCTGTGTTGCTGCATGTAAAGATATTGTCAACTGAATTTTTAGATGTTCTTCGCGCAATTTTTTTAATTGATTAACTGGACCAACTGTTGATACGGTAATGCCGTCGGTTGGAAAGTTAAGTCCATTTCTATCTCGAAGAATATGGATTGCTGCAATCAAGTTGTCGTAATTGAATAAAGGTTCTCCCATTCCCATAAAAACGATACGATTTACTTTTTGACGTATCAATATGACCTGTTGCACAATTTCAGATGGTGTTAGATTACGAACGAAACCATTGCGTCCGGACTCACAAAAAATACAGCCAACAGAACAACCAACTTGCGTACTTACGCAAACAGTCCCACCATCTCGCCGTTTAATAAAAACCGTTTCGATATACCTGTTGTCTTTCAATTCATAAACATACTTTTCAGTATCGCTACTTTTATAGACTTTTTTTGTTGATATTGATAGATTTTTTTTGTGAAATGGCTGTTTATACAATTCCGCATATAAGGCTCTTGCTTTATCCTCTCCAATTACTTCCGACATTTCTTTGTAAGTAAATCCGTATGGGTCATTCAATATTTCCGTAAGTGTACTTTTAGGTAAGTGTTTCATTTAATATCCTTCCTTTTGTTTTTCAGAGTTTTTGATTATGTCAATTCGACAAATTGAAATTGAATTTATAATTTCCCTGCAAATATCTCTGCATCAATAGTGATTTCTTTTGTTTTTTTTAAATCTATTCCATCTTTATTTACACAAAACAGTAGTGGAGTCATATCCGCAAAGGTTTTTATTTCCTCGGATGTCATTGTATACGTTGCTGAAACTTTCTTGTGATAAACAACGGAATACTTCTTTTGGAAATAATCTACGACAGCCGCATTAGAATATTGATTGCTTTTCAATTGTTCTTTTGCCGTCTCTCGAAGCTCCTTAAGATGAGCATTTCCCGGAATTACCTTAATTACATAACCGCCTTCTTTCAAAACTCTGTTAAATTCGGAATAGTTAGCAGGAGTAAAAATATCTAATATGCAATCTATCCTTTTGTCTTTTATGGGCATTTCTTCCAAATTTCCCACAAACCATTTGATAGAATTACTGAAATCACTTTTTGCTGCAAGCTGAACAGCATCTTTAGAAATATCAAATGCAATAATTTCTTTATCACCTGATACTTCTTTTATCTGCTTTGAATAATATCCTTCACCGCAGCCAATATCAAGTATTGTATCAATGCTGCTAAAGCTTTTTATAAGCTGCACCACTTCATTCAGGATATGTGAATAATAGCCTTTTTCTAAAACCTCCCGCCTAATTTGAAAAGTCTCTCTGCTATAATGTTTTGAAGATTTTGTTCCTACAGCAAAGTTCACATAACCCGTTTTTGAAATATCGAAACAATGATGATTAGAACAAAATAAACTTTTTTGTTTCAATTTTAAATCTGTTTTACATATAGGACATTGAAAAACTTTTTCACTGTCACTAAATCTAAGTATTTTATTCATTATTCCCTCCGTTATTACATTACTTGCCCAATAAGCGAGCTATACAATACGGATTCACCGCAACATAACCCGCGGTGTTATCTTAATCTCATATGCGCTGTCATATTCTCACCTCCAAACTCCGATTTGTCACCGGCTCCATTATACGCTATCTCAAAGTATAGCCGAATTTCAGCAAACTTGTCAGATGGAAACAACTTGCAACGCAAGATAATTCCGGGCGGCAAGTCCACAAAGGGGTAGCTGGCGTAAGCCAGCGCAGGGGAAGGGTAACTTCCCCTGTGATGATTGGAGCAGATTGAAAATCTACGGAAATCATCTGCTGTCCGCAGGACGCCCCCGGCAGGGCGCAATGCACCACTTCCCGAAGTGGTGTATAATTGCGCCCTCTTTCAGAGGGGGAAGCCACGCTTACCGCTCTGGAAGCTATTATGACCGTTCCCGGTCTGGCTCTTTTCTCTTGGAATGGGGCGTTTTCTCCCTCGTCTGCGCCTTTGCTTCCGCCAGCCTGCGCCGGATTGAATTGTCCCGCTTCTGGATAAACCGCTGTCTGGTGTCAGCGATAAAGCGGCGGCACTCCGGCTCCGGGATAGCGTCCAGCTTTCGGATTGTGCTTTCCACAATCTCCCTCGCCTGCCTGTCACGAATGACCGGCACGATTTCCCGAAGTCCGGCAAGAGTTTCCTGTTTCGTGGCGGCGGCGTACTGGTAAACCATAGCCAGCTCGTCCTTTGAAAATTTCACATTCATTCCGTGTCCTCCTTTTCTGTGCCGGTTCCGGCAAATATCTGTTCTATGAGCTGCCGGGTGCTGTCCCGATGAAAGAGCAGCTTCAAGAACAGTTTGACCTGTTCCTCCGGCAAAAGCTCCGGGTGGGGCAGGTATCTTTCCAACTCCGCCCCTCTGGTACAGAGCCGGTGCGTCCGCTCTTTTCGGGTCAGCGTCTTTATCTGGTGTTCCAGAATCTTTTCCTTGTAGAAGAACGGAAGTGGCTGAAAAAGATTGCGGAAAAATCCGACTTGCTGAAGAATCCAAAACCGCAGAGAGGACGAAGATAAAAAATGCCTGAACGGCGGTTCTGGTTTTTCAGAACCACCAGGCATTTTGTTTAGTAATAGAAAAAGGTGCAGTTGATTATTGCGTATTGTCAATCTCTCTCAAACCGGGTAGTAAAAATACGGCAAGCGCAACGATGATAATGCCAATTCCGCAAATGACAAACCATTTCTCAACTCCCAGCCGCTCCGCCAGAGGCCCGGAAATGACAAGGCCAAACGGCATGGCGAGGGAAGCGGCGCTTGTCAGTAGAGAAAAAACTCTCCCCAGATATTCTGGTTTGACCGTTTCTTGAAAAATCGCATTTTGCACACCGTAAAATGGAGCGGAAATTCCCATAACAGTACAGCACACAACAAAGACAAGAAATGCGTCTGGCGGCAAAAGCCCGGAGAGCATAATGCTAACGCCCATCAGGAGAACGGAAAGACCGATGGTGTACCGCCGTTTCTTAAAACCGCCCCAAATGCTCAGAATGACTCCGCCAAGCAGCATACCAACCGCAAAAGCAATTTCAGCGGCAGAGGCATGGGCCGGTGTTCCTTTGAAGTATGACATACAGATGAGAGGAAAAAGCGTACTGATTGGCATATAAAAGAACATATAAATTACACCAATCCAGAGCAGAGCAAAGAGGCCCCTGTTTTGCTTTAATACCACATACCCCTCTTTCATATCCTGTAAAAACTGTTGTCTTTTCGTTTCTGGACATAGTTCAGGCGTTGGTATGGACGAAATCGCAACAGTCACACAGGCAAGGATTGCACCCACAATATCTAACAATATAATTGCATTAAGAGGCCAAACAGCATATAAAAACGCTGCGGCAGCTGGACTGATAATCGCACTTACTGCTTGCATGGTCTGCGTGTAACCAGCGCATTTTGTAAGTTCCTCTTTTGGCACAATCATAGGTGTTGCTGCGCTGAATGCTGGAGAATGAAAAGCAGTTCCCGCACTTCGGATTAACAGGACAACCATAATAGACCATACGGGCAATTCCATGTAAAACGCCACCAGCGCCAGAATACCGCCAGCGGCGGCAATTATCAAATCCGCACCAATCATTACGCTTTTACGGCTGTGCCGGTCAACAAAAGCACCTGCAAACGGGCCTAAACAGGCTTGCGGCAAAAATCCAATCAGTGTTGCCGCCGTCAATATGATTGCAGAATTAGTTTTCGCAACCAAATAAAAGATAATGGCCATTTGCAAAATACCGCTGCTAATAAAGGATATTGCTTGTCCGGCAAGAAGTGTAAAATAAGTTTTTCTCCATGAATTGTTGTTTTGGGTCATAATGCGAACCTCCTTTTTTATTGCATTGTTCCTTTGTTTCTGCAATAAAAAGCAGGCGTTGTCCCACAGAGAGGGCAGACGCCTGCATAACAACAAAGCACGAAAAAACACCACGATACAGTTCAAAGACTGCTCGTGTCAAACCTACGTGTTCCTTTGCATACGCACGCAAAAAAAGCCCACCATCATGTGGAAAGGTACTTCTACTTTTTATTGCTTATTAGCGTACACAAATTAACACACGTAAGCCTCCTTCCAATCTCAAACTGTCGCACAGTATAACACACATCCGATAGACTTGTCAACCATTTTTAACCTTGTTTTCCATCTTGTTTTTCCATCTCTTACGGGCAGTAGCAAAGCCAGGCGAGCCAGTCAACGGTCAAGATGAACGGCGCTTTCAGCGCCGCCGTTGACAGTCTCGCCCGTCTTTGCTAATGGGTAATCAAGGCGGGAAAGCCATTTTAGGGCTTTCCCGCCCATTTCAATTTTGGGAGAAGAAAGGCCCCAAAATGAACGAGTGCGGCCAAACACTTTTAGGGATTGGCCACCTTGTCCACCCATCCAGCGGGGCGGCGGGGAACGGTCAAGGCCGGGCGTCAGCCCATTCATTTCAGCCTTGACGGTTTCCTGCCGTCCTGCTACTTTTCCCGGAGTGTGGCCACACATCTGGTCACGGTGTCCAGAGCTTTGGGACTTTTTGTCCCATAGGCCGGGGGCGGAGGACGAGGGACGGGGGCTTTCATAATACGCCCTGTCTGCTGCTGAAATCAGCCCTTTGTTTCCGGCTTACCAGCCCCAAACAAAGCCCTGCTTTCCTGCCGCGTCAAATGCCCTTGCCCTCCCCGGCGGCAACGGTATTTTCAGGGCAACGCCGACAGAGCGTATAACACACTACACTTTGCTCCGCAAAGTCGTGTGCCAAATGGGGCGCTGCCCCCTTTGGAAACCCCCGCAACAAACAGGTGCTATGCACCCAGCCGGGAGCATAGCGCCGTTTGTTGTCAGCAGCCCGTTTCACGGTCTGCGTGTAGTTCCTTGTAAACTGACCTAAAGTGTATGTAAAATATTATGAGAAGCAATTGGTTCAGCAAGTCCTTGAGAAAACACTTAAAAAGAACGATTCGATATTTAATACATACTGTGCTATAAAAGAATTAATAAAAGACGAACCAATAAGTGTAGATTATGTTCAATCTGAGGAGGATACATTATTAAAAAATCTTATGAGGAAAAATTTGAATAGTGATGAATATGTTGAATTTGAAAAGTTGCTTGATGAAGCTGGTATTAATGCATGGCGCGAACAAGTTGATTTTTTGGGACGAGGAGATGGTATGATAGAACATATTTGGTGTGAATATGGAATAGATAAAAGAAGATTTTCAGTTTAAGAAAGATAGCGGAGCGAGCTGAATATTGAGCTCACTCGCTCCACGTTATTCCTCTACATGAAATACATCTTCCACCAGCATATTAAAGTACTTAGATACTCGTAGCATAAATTCGGCAGATGGGGCGCCGTCCCCACGTTCTACCCTGCTGACAGTTTTGGTGCTGAATCCGATAGCAGCGGCAAGGTCATTCTGGTAAATGCCACGCTGTTCACGGATTTCTCTGATATTATTTGTGACCACCATAAAAAATCCCTTCTTTCAGTTCTATAGATATTTTCTTATTGTCAATTATGCAAAAAAATGTGTCCAATAAAAAGGACTTGCGTTTTTATCGGCAATGATCGGTAAGAGCAGAAGCATCAGATTTTCCAAGAACTTTTCCAAATATGTCTAAGCGGTCATTTTCTCCAACCTTGATAGGTGCATACTTTTCGTTGAGTGAGATAAGGAAAATTCCGTCTTTGTCGTCCTTTAACTTCTTGATATAGGCTTCTCCGTTCAGAGCGAAGATGCCGATTTCTCCATTAGCAACAGATTCCTGTTGCAATACCCATGCAATCTGACCATCGTGGAATTCAGGTTCCATACTGTCACCACTAATGCGTACACCGAAAGTTGTATCTTCCGGCAGAATAGATTCATCTATGCGTACAGTCTCTTTAGGTCCGTCTACGAGAAAGTTACCGGTTCCGGCTGATACTGCATTTTCAAAAATATCAATGCTTCTGAATGGAATTATCTTAGCAGTTTGCTTTTCATACATTCCGGATGCGTGGAGCAGATTGATATAATCCATAGCCTTTTCCCTGCCTTCATCAGTAAGTGATGAAAAAGGATCAGCAGGATTTACTCCAAAATATGCTTCATACATATTAGTGATACCAAGGATTCTACACACTTTGTAAAATATGGTAACGCTTGGTTCAGCAAGATTTCTCTCCCAGTTGGATATGGCTTTATAGGAAATCTTGATGCCTTCTTTTGCCAGTTCATCAGCGAGATCCTGCTGGAGCAAGCCTTTCTTTTTTCTATATGTTGAAATGATTTCTCCGATTGAGTACATACATACGCCTCTTTTCTTTCCAATTAGTTGATTTCTAATGTCTCTTTTCACTCCATAGTATATAGCAATAGTACCAATTATTCAAGTTAAAAATCCAATATAATGAGAAAACAGACACATGTGTCCGTTGACAGTCGATTATTCTTGGGGTTATACTATGCCCTGTAAGGAACATTACTCATATACTTGGACTAAAGGTTATGGTAGTGATAGATTAAATGCAGGAGGTTATGCAGATGGGAGACAGGGTAATACTTCATTCAGATATCAACTGTTGTTATGCTTCGATTGAGCATCTGCATCATCCGGAGCTTGCAGGAAAGCCACTGGCAGTAGGCGGTGACCCGGAGGCAAGACATGGGATTGTCTTAACTGCTGACTATATTGCCAAGAAGTACGGTGTGAAAACAGGAATGGCGCTCTGGCAGGCAAAGCAGGTCTGTCCGGACATAACATTTGTTTCACCAAGAATGGACTTATATCTTCGGTTCTCAAGGATGGCGCATGAGATATATGCAGAATATACGGACAAGCAGGAGCCATATGGAATTGATGAGTGCTGGCTTGATGTGACAGGGAGCAGCTCCCTTAAAGGGGATGGATTGCTCATTGCACAGGAAATCAGCAAGAGAATGAAGTCAGAGCTTGGCATCACAGTGAGTGTTGGTGTTTCTTTCAATAAGATATTTGCAAAGCTTGGTTCAGATTATAAGAAGCCGGATGCAATCACAACTATGTATAAGAGTGAGTTTAAGCAGAAGGCATGGGCACTTCCGGTAAGTGATCTGCTATATGTCGGAAGGAGCACGAATCAGAAGCTTGCAAAATTCGGTATCAGAACCATAGGTGATCTTGCAAGGGCAGATGAAGGGATGCTTAACAGCCACCTTGGAAAGATGGGCAGCATCTTATGGTCATTTGCTAATGGCTATGATGAATCACCTGTCAAACTGGAGAATACCCACGCTCCAATCAAATCGGTGGGAAACAGCACAACGACACCAAAGGATTTAGTATGCGATGAGGATGTAAAGATTGTTCTTTATATTCTGGCTGAGAGTGTTGCAGCAAGACTTCGTGAGAATGGATTCCGGTGCAGAGTGGTTGAGATAAGTGTCAGGGATAATGAGCTATTCTCTTTTACCCGTCAGAAAAAGATTGACCACGCAACGAATATCACCGGAGAGATAGTTGCATACGCTTATCAGATATTTAAGGAAAACTATAACTGGAGCAAACCAATACGCAGTATTGGTGTCCGAGGTGCAGACTTAGTAACAGATAATTATTGGGAACAGATTGATTTGTTCTCAAGTGTGGAGAAGCGTGAAAAGCAGATGAAGATGGATTCAGCGGTTGATGAGATACGCAGAAGATTTGGATTTTACAGTATCCAGAGGGGACTCATGTACCGGGACAGGATTCTGTCGGCAGTCAATGCAAAAGAAGAACACACAGTACATCCACATGGGTACTTCTCAGGTTAGCAACGAGAAGTGCCAGATAATCAAGGCGCAGATGTGTTGTGCTTGTACATAAACATATGGGACTTGGTTATCTGATACGGCGACTGCCGTGAGCGAAATGAAGCGAAGCGGAATTGAGCTGCACTACGAGTAGCGATAGAGTTAAAGAAGAGGGAGGCGGAACATGAGCGAAGCAGAAAGAATTGATCTGGTAGACAGAGCACCATTGACGGAGAAGCAGCAGAATGTGTATGAAAGCATTATGCAATATCAGAGAGTTAATGGTTATGCTCCTACTATCAGGGAGATATGCAAGATGGTAGGGGTGGCATCGACTTCAAGTGTTTATGCACATCTGAAAATATTAGAAGAAAAAGGCTATATAGCAAGGAAGATGGATGCTTCCAGAGCAATAGCAATCTTGTAAGGAAGGTGATTACATTGAGCAATAAGGTATATGTTGATGTACTTGCAGAATTTTCAAAGGACGGACTGCTCATTCCCAAAGAGATAACGTGGGAAGATGGCAGAAAGTATGAGATTACACGAGTAAAAGACAAGCGCAGAGCAGCCAGTACAAGGGCTGGCGGCGTTGGAGAGCGTTATACCTGTGTGGTAGATGGAAAGGAAATATTCCTTTTCTATGAAGATAACAATATGTGGTTTATGGAAAGAGCCGGAGCCTGATGTGATTGTGTGCTGACAGCACAATTCATATCAGTTGGCTTTAGATCAGCAAAGCCGGGGAATGTGCAGACATTCATCGGAACTCCCGGCAAAAGGCTTGCAAAGGTGATTTCCCTTTCCTTTACGAGTACAGAATTGTAGATTGATGATTTTGTATGAATAAGGAGCGAACTGAATTGAACAAAGGAAATGTTATAGAAATTAGATGTAAAAAATGCAACAAGTTAATGATGGAATACTTTGTATGCGGTGATGATTTCGCTGTGGCACTTCAGAATATTGGAATTAAGTGTGACAGATGCAAGCGAGTGATGATACTTAAGAAGTATTCCGAGGGAATGATGAAGGAACATTCTGAGAATGGGACTTTCAGAATATAATGATTGAAAATTAAATTACAGCCCACCTGATAAGGGCACATCGAAAGATGGAAGCACCAGAGACGCAGGGGAAACGAACAGTATTTATGATACTGGTTTCCTCGTGCGTCTTTTTTGTGATGTAAAGGGTAATCCGACTTGTTCGTTTCCAAGGGCGGCAAGGAGGATTTATGAGCAGTAAAGCACAGACAAGAGAAAAGGATTATGAGAGAGGAATACGAATTGCTGACAGGAGAAAGGCGATAGGATTATCACAGGATGAGTTAGCTCATAGAGTAGGTATAGGCAGACAAGCATTATCTGCGATTGAAAATGGTGGAGATTTTAAGACACAGACATTAGATAATCTGGCAATCGTACTTGGTGTATCTGTTGATTTCATAATGTATGGAAAGAATGAAGAAAATTCAGAACTATTATCTGAGGCAATGGATGTTCTTTCAGATATGGATGAATTGCAGATAAGACAGTGTCTTGCAATGATGAAAGCAATGAAAAGCGTGTCAGTTGAAAAGTGATTGTCGTGTTTACACGACATAATTGTCGCCTGTACACGGTCGGCAATTAAGGTGTGGCAGATTACAATATACTTGTGCTTGAGATACAGCACAGAGTTTGAAAGCGGCGTGCACAATGCTTTCTTTAATATTTCAATTAAGGAAGGTAATAGCCATGAAAAAGTATAACGGAAAAGAACTTTACAAAGGACTTTTGTTTATAAAGTCAATGATGAGTATGAATAATGTGAACCGACAGAAAGAACTTGATCAGACATATGCTTTAAGTGTGGGAATTGAGTGTGATCAGACTGTTGTAGATGATGGAGCATCTACATCGGTTGACAGACCTCAGATGCGTCAGCTGATGGAAATTCTTGAGATTTCAGATTACAAGGTACTTGTCGTAGAAGATATTTATGAGATTACAAGAAATCCGGAAGATTTAAAGTCAATGATGGATCGCATAAATGATTTGGGTGTGACAATATTTGACCTTGGTACTATGAGTGCGAGGTACAACAATTATGCGATTGAGTGTTAGGAATTCAGGCAGGTATTCCTACATTGTATTTGCTTCTGAAACAGTGGTATTTGATGACTATGGGAAGCCAGTCATCAAATGCCCAACAGAGGCTGAGGCAGTGGAATACATCATGAATCGGTTAGAGAGTGAGGTTATTCAGGATGATATATGATATTTATGCAGTTGGTAATACTTTGAGAAGTATTAGAAATAAATATGGATATACACAGAATGATATGGCGGAGAGCCTTGATGTAAGTTATATTCATTATTCGCAAATTGAGCAGGGAAGACATCGGATGAGTCTGGAACTTATGCTGAAGATTGTAACAAAGTATGGAGTAGATCCTAATACATTGTTTGGAATTGAAAGCAGGGAAAAACATGAGAATAAAGATTTGTCTGTATTGGAAGATAAATTGCAGATGCTTAAACCAAATGATAGAGAATATGCAATGTCTACATGTTTGATTTTTATTGAAGGCTTAGAGGCAAGAAAGGAAGTGGTTTGAAATGAGAAGAGCAGGAAGAAAGAAAAAGCCACTGACCATACAGCCGATAAAGTGTGTTGTGATGTTGTCTTCTGATGAGGAGAATGACTGTATTGCAGCAGAGAAAAAGGAAAATAAGCAGTTGAAACGAATCATGGAATTTGCTGACAATAACAATCTTATTCCTATGAAAGTATTCCGAAGAGGAATTTTTGGACGACGATTAAGGGATGAAGTGTTTTATAAGGCAATAAGATATATGAGAGCAGGAAAGGCAGATGCGCTTATCGTAACAAATCTCGATGCTATTTCAGACGGAATAGCAGATTCTTATTTAAAAATAGGAGCAGTAAGGGAAGCTGGGTATAGATTATTCAGTGTAGATGAGAAGGAACCCAAGGTTGACTTGTATATTCCACCAAAGAGAGGTGATCTGCAGTGAAGATAAAGAGAAATATGATTGTGTGGGCTGAATTAAAAAGTGGACTCAGGCATATACAAGCTGGAAGGAGACCATGTATTGTAATAAGCTGCGACAAAGCAAACGGAAAATCACCTGTATACACAGTTGTTCCGGGGACAACTAAGTTGAAAAAGGATTATATTCCAGTACATTTCAATATTGAGCCTTCAGAAATTAGAGGATTTTTAAGACATACAACAATGTTTTTACCGGAGCAGCTTGTCACAATAAATGAGGAACAGATAATACAGACTGCCGGGATGATTGTCAGCACAGATGCAATAAAAAAGGTTGATGCGATGTTAGTCAGACAGCTGCAGATTGGAGAATATGATGGATGATGAAAATGAATTAGAGAATCAGAGTATAGATATTCCTATATGGAAGCGATATTTGCTTTCTGTAACTGAAGCGGCACAGTTTTATCACATTGGTGAAAAGAGACTTAGACAAATTGTAGATATCCATCCAAATGGGGAGTTTTATCTGTTAGTAGGAAACAAAGTTTTGTTTAAGAAAGAGAAATTTGAGCAATTTCTGGCAGAGTCAACTGCAATTTAATATGTAAAGTAGTAGAAAAGGGGGCACAAATGTGGTACAATAACCATGCTAGGGCTCTCTTTTTTGAAAGGAGACAAAGCTATGAGTGAGAAAAGACGAGATAATCGCAATAGAATTCTTCACGAAGGAGAGTACCAGAGAGCAGATGGACGTTATCGTTTTAGATATGTAGATATTCATGGAAATGAAGGGAATTTATATAGTTGGCGTTTGGACCATAATGATCCTATACCTAAAGGAAAGAAAATGGAGCTTTCTTTAAGAGAAAAGGAAAAACAGCTGGAACAGGATATGTTTAACGGACTTGTTCCAGGAGGTGGAGGACTTACAGTTCTTGAATTAGTGGAGAAATATGTAAGTCTTAAAATAGGGGTCAGACAGAGTACTTATGCTGGTTATAAGACGGTAATTAATCTGCTGAAAAAAGATGATTTTGGCAAAAAAAGAATCGACAAAGTGAAATTATCGGATGCGAAAGCCTGGTTGATCAAGCTTCAGAGGGTAGATGGAAAAGGTTATAGTTCAATTCATACTATCCGGGGAGTATTAAGACCGGCATTTCAGATGGCGGAAGAAGATGACTTGATTCGCAAAAATCCATTTGGCTTTGAACTGGTCAATGTTATTGTGAATGATAGTGTGAGAAGAGAAGCTGTCACAAGAAAGCAGGAGCGGGAATTTCTAAGATTCATAAAAGAAGATGCGCATTTTTGCAAGTACTATGATGCAATATTTATTCTCTTTAACACAGGACTTCGTATATCAGAGTTCTGTGGGCTTACAAAATCAGATTTGGATTTTAAAAACAAAAGAATACGGGTAAATCATCAATTACAGAGAACAAGTCAGATGCAGTATATCATTGAAAAGCCTAAGACAGAAAGTGGCGAGAGATATGTTCCAATGTCTGATGAGGTGGTGGCTTGTTTCAAGAGAATACTTAAGGACAGGGTCAATCCCAAAGTTGAACCGATGGTTGATGGAATGACAGGATTTTTATTCCTTGATAAGAATGATATGCCTATGGTGGCATTACATTGGGAAAAGTATTTCCAACATATTCGGGAAAAGTACAATAGCATATATAAGGTTCAGATGCCGCCGATTACACCACATGTGTGTCGCCATACATTTTGTTCTAATATGGCTAAGTCGGGAATGAATCCGAAGATGCTTCAGTATATTATGGGACACTCGGATATCAGTGTTACGATGAATACCTATACTCATGTTAAATTTCAGGATGCACAGGAAGATTTTCAAAAAGCAATTAATTCATAATGACCTGATGAAAATGAGAGAAAAATGGCTGAATGCCAGTATTTATCTTAATCCCCAATTTCTTACCTGTCGATTCCCAATGGCAGATTTGCCTTTGGTACAGACTTGAAATTTACCAAAGTTTTTACCAAAATTGATGACAAAAATATGCAAAGATATGCCAAAATATGCCAGAATAAGTGAAAAATGAAGAAAGGTAAAAAGGCTTGAAAAGCCCGAAAATACTGGAAATATGAGAAAAATCAAGATTTTATTTGTTTGCCACGGCAACATCTGCCGTTCCCCCATGGCAGAATTCATCCTAAAAGACATGATCACCCGCCGCGGCATCGCCGCGGACTTTTCCATCGCCTCCGCGGCCACCAGCAACGAAGAAATCGGAAACAACATCTACCCGCCCGCAAAAGCAGAACTTGCCCGTCACGGCATCGGAACGGAGCGCCTGCGCGCGGAAGTGGCAGAGAAGACAGCGCGCCGTATCCGCCGCAGCGACTACGCGGAATATGATTATCTGATCGCCATGGAGAATTACAACATCCGCAATATGATGCGGGAGTTTGGGGACGACCCGGAAAATAAGATCTGCCGTCTGCTCGATTTCACCGACCGTCCGGGAGATATCGACGATCCCTGGTATACGCGCAAATTTGACGTGACCTACGAACAGATTGTTGTGGGCTGTGAAGCGCTGTTGGAGAAGCTTGGTTATGAAAGACTGTTGATGTAAGAACAACTACATTTGTGTTATAAAACAAAAAGGAGAATTTATGAAATTACTGGAATTTGACACTGCGAAAGAAGCGTTAATAAATCCGTGGAACTGTGTGCAGAAGATAGAAAACTGTCCTAAGACGGTCGTCACCTGTTTTGCGCACAATCTGATCGATTATGCGTTGGAGCAGTATGAGCATGAAGAAATCGGCGGATTTACGTCGGCGAACGGGAGGATTCCCATCTACAAACTGCGGGTGGAGGGAAAAGAACTCGGTCTTACCATGTCGATGGTCGGTGCGCCCGCGGCTGTGGCGGAATATGAAGATCTGGCAGAAATGGGGTTTGAGAATTTCGTGGTATTCGGCACGTGCGGCGTATTGGATGCGCGGATTGAGGACTGTGCGATTATTTTGCCGGATAAGGCGGTTCGGGACGAGGGGACGAGCTATCACTATGCACCGGCAGGCGATATGCTCGAGGTAAACGTGGGAACGCTTGCCTGCATGAAGAAATTTTTTGATGAGAAGAAATGTACATACACAGTCGGAACCTGTTGGACGAACGACGCCGTCTATCGGGAGACAAAGGAAAAAGTCGCCGGACGAAAGGCGGAGGGGTGTGTCTGCGTGGACATGGAGTGTTCTGCAATCGCTGCGTTCGCGCAGTTTCGTCAGAAGCGCGTGGCACAGTTTTTCTATGCGGCGGACAATCTTGACGCCGGGGAGTGGGATGCGAGGAGTCTTGCCAATCATGCGGCAATGGACGTGAAAGCGAAGATACTAAGGATTGCCATAGAGCTTGGAATGGCAATGGAGGATTGAGATGAAAATTGCGGTACTGCAGGCGAGTTCACAAAAGGATAAGAACCCGATTTTGGAAAAATATGTGCGGAGTGTGGCAGAACAGCAGGGACATTCAGTGATTAATTTCGGTGTATTTCCGGGGGAGACATGCAACGTTTCCTATGTAGAGACTGCCCTTTGTATCAGCTTTCTGTTGGAGAGCGGCGCTGTGGATTTTGTGGTGACAGGCTGTTCCTCCGGGCAGGGGATGATGCTTGCGTGCAACAGCCTTCCCGGAGTACTGTGCGGATATGTACAGAATCCTTCGGACGCCTATTTATTTGGCAGAATCAACGCGGGAAATGCCATATCCTATCCGCTTGGGCTGCAGTTTGGCTGGGCGGCAGAAATCAATCTGCAAAGCACGCTGGCAGCGCTGTTTGACGGACCGTTTGGAGCGGGATATCCGAAGGGCGAAGCCGACCGGAAAAAGGCGGATACCACTCTCTTAAAACAGATAAATGCGGGCGCAAAGAGGGGCCTTGCAGAAATTTTACCCAAGCTTCCCCCGGAATTTGTAAAGTCGGTATTTGGGCGCGAGTGTGTATTTGATTATATTAAGAAAAACGGTATGAATAAAGCGATAATAGAACTGATCGAAACAAAATAACTGTGGAAAGACGGATTTGCGCGTCTTATTAACGATAAAAACAATGATTTTTAACGCTTTGATGCCCGAATGATTGTTTGGTTCTCCTGTCTGCTGGCTCAAAAGGTAAAAAATGGTAGAGAAATTCAAAATTGGATGATAGAATGTATGAATCGAAGAAGTGGACAAGTTGATACTAGAGAGGGAAGATATGAGAATTGGCGAAGTAAGTTTAAACACAAACGATGTGGTGACACTTGCAAATTTTTATAAGAAATTGTTGGGAATAGAGAATAATAGTAACGATGAAACGCATCAGGTACTCATATGTGAAGAAACGCAGCTTTCAATATATAATGATGGCTCACACAAGAATAACAATAACCGGAATATCAGTTTAGCATTTACGGTGGAAGACATTACAGCAGAATATCAGAAGCTGCTTGAAATGGGAGTGGAAATTATTGAAAAGCCTGTGAAACGTCCTTGGGGAGCTACTAATATGAGTTTTTATGACCTTGATAGAAACATCATTTATTTTAGAAGTTTTCCTGGCTAGTGAAATTTTCATTTTTGAAGGTTGGGATGTTACACAGTTTTTAGCACAAAACGCAAATGGGCAGAAAGGAACAGCGATGCATTACAACGAGAAAACAATTTTTTTGAAAAATGGAACAGAGTGTACACTGCGGAATCCCAGAGAGAGTGAAGCGGTGCAGTTTACCGCACATTTGCGCCGTGTGGCAGGTGAGACACATTTTCTTGCGCGATATGAGGAAGAGGTTGTGACGCCGTCGGAGCGTCAGGCACAGATTATCCGCGAGGCGTTAGAATGCGACGACCGGATGCTGCTGGCGGTGTGGATAAACGACAGACCGATCGGCAGTATTGGAGTGAACCGGGTATCGCCCCATATCAAAATGCGGCATCGCGCGCAGTTTGGAATCTCAATCGAGCGGGCATATTGGAATATCGGACTGGGAACCATATTGATTAAGGAAGCCCTTGAAGCAGCGCGGGAAATGGGATGCGAACAGGTAGAGCTTGGCGTCTATTCCGACAATGAGAGGGCAAGGGCATTATACCGCAAGCTGGGGTTTGAGGAATGGGGCGTGGTTCGGAATGCGTACCGCCTGAAGGGCGGTGCATACTGCGATGAAATCATGATGGGTAGAAGTTTGTAAAAAAATGACGCATTAAAATGACATTACAGAAAAACATTCATTTTTTCAAAAAATATCTTGCAATCACAAATGGCATGTGGTATAAATGTTACAACATTCATTTGTTAAAGTGTTAAAGGCTGGGAAGGAGACTCTTATCTTCAGACGTCGACAGGAATACAGCGTCACCGACTGAGAGCGCTGTTTGAAAGAGGAGATAACGGGAACACTCTGGAGCAGACTGGCTGAACAGGCGGCTGTCCTGCCAAAGGGAGCGGAGACGCTAAGGCGGCAGCGGTAAAGTAGGTCAGTACGTGAGTGCGCGTTAAGCACATAGAGTGGAAAAGTGATTTTACGGAATCGTTTTTCAAAGCGGGTGGTACCGCGGGATCATAAGCTGAAGAATATCTCGCCCCAGAAAGACATCTTGTCTTTCTGGGGCGCTTTTTATTTTGGACAGCCGCAACGATTGCAGCTTTGGAGCAGCCGTAAAAGCGGAAGAACCGAAGGTTCTTCCAATCGAAGCGCCCCAATGCTTGCGATTTTCAGCGGCCGTAAAAGCGGAAGAACCGAAGGCTCTTCCAATCGTTGCAATCCAATGATTGCAACGATTTCCCGTCCCGCACCTAAATTAATCCGGCAGCACCGGACAAAAAGGAGTGTACAATATGGAATTCATGACAGGAGTAAACAGGAAGGACACCGTAGAAATCAGCGAGCTTCTCGCAGGAGATTTTGAGGGAAAGCAGGTAAAGGTAAACGGCGCGGTGCACACGATCCGCGATATGGGCGAGGTCGCATTTATCATCCTGCGCAAAAGAGAAGGTCTTCTCCAGTGCGTCTTGGAGGAGGGCAGGACGAGATTTGATTTAAAGGATGTAAAGGAGGCTGCCGCTATCGAGGTGGAGGGAACGGTAAGGACGGAGGATCGCGCGCCGAACGGGCTTGAGATTCGGCTCGATGCGATTCGCATCTTATCTGAGCCGGCGGAGCAGATGCCGTTTGCAATTTCCAAGTGGAAGCTGCCGACGACTTTAGAGACAAATCTTGACAACCGGGCGATCGCTCTGCGCAATGTCAGGGAGCGCGCGAAGTTCCGTATACAGGAGGGCGTTGTCAGAGGTTTTCGCGATTTTTTGTATCAGGAAGGTTTTACGGAGATTCATACGCCGAAGATCGGGGCCAAAAGTGCGGAGGGCGGCGCGAATCTGTTCCGTTTGGAATATTTTCACAGACCGGCAGTCTTGCAGCAGAGCCCGCAGTTTTATAAGCAGATGATGGTAGGCGTGTTTGACCGGGTATTTGAGACTGCTCCGGTGTTCCGTGCGGAGAAGCACAACACCAAGCGTCACTTGAACGAATACACCAGTCTTGATTTTGAGATGGGATATATCGACGGTTTTGAGGACATCATGGCGATGGAAACCGGATTTTTGCAGTATACAATGAAGCTTTTAGAGCGCGACTACGCGAAGGAATTAAAGATACTTGATATCACGCTGCCAGGCGTGGAGAACATTCCTACAGTACGTTTTGATGAGGCAAAGCAGAAGGTTGCAGAGAAGTATAACCGTCAGATTCGCAATCCCTACGACCTTGAGCCGGAGGAGGAAGCGCTGATCGGTCAGTATTTCAAGGAGGAATGCGGGGCGGATTTTGTATTTGTCACCCACTATCCGTCCAAGAAGCGTCCGTTTTATGCGATGGACGATCCCGCGGACCCGACGTACACGTTGAGCTTTGACCTCCTATATCATGGGCTTGAGATCACGACAGGAGGTCAGCGAATCCACGACTACAGAATGCTGCTTGAGAAAATGGAAAAGCGCGGTATGACGGATGAGGGAATGGAGCAGTATCTTGCCGTATTCAAGTATGGAATGCCGCCGCACGGCGGACTTGGTATCGGCTTGGAGCGCCTTACCATGAAGCTCGTCGGCGAAGATAACGTCCGCGAGACGACACTGTTTCCGAGAGATCTGAGCCGCTTGGAACCTTAGGAGGATTTTTTTATGGATATTCAAAAGAGCATCGAAGCCTATCAGCCGTACAACGAGCAGGAGGAGCGCGACAAAGCAGTCATGCTTTCGCTGCTCGCCGCGCAGCCGGACCTTTTTTCGAGAGAAAATCAGGTGGCGCATATGACGGCGTCCTCGTGGCTTTTGAACCGCACGCACGATAAGGTGCTGATGATTTATCACAATATCTATCGTTCCTGGTCGTGGACGGGAGGGCATGCGGACGGCGACCGCGATCTGCTCTCCGTGGCAAAGCGGGAAGCGATGGAGGAGACGGGAGTAAGCGATATCCGGGCAGTGAGCGAGGACATCTTTTCACTTGAAATACTGACGGTCGACGGACATGAGAAGAAGGGCGTATATGTTCCTTCGCATCTGCATTTGAATGTGACCTATCTTCTGGAAGCGGATGAGGAGGAAGTGCTTCGGGTAAAGCCCGATGAGAACAGCGGCGTGCGGTGGTTCGCGCTTGAGGAGGCGCTTGCGGCATGCACCGAACCATGGATGATCGAGCGGATTTACCGGAAGCTGAATGAGAAGCTTGGCGGCAGTCGGAAAATAGAAGCAGGAAAAGGAGAACGGCAGTGAAACATTTGGGAACGAAGAAATTAGAAACAGAGCGGTTGGTGCTAAGACAATTTGCCTTAGAGGATGCCGATAAGATGTATCAGAACTGGGCGAGCGATCCGGAAGTGACAAAATATCTCACATGGCCGACGCATGAGAGCGTCGGGGTGACGAAGCGTGTTCTTTCAAATTGGGTTTCTTCCTATGATAATGAGAATCAATATCAGTGGTGCATTGCAAAGAAGGAAAACAACGAGCCGATCGGAAGCATCAGTGTAGTAAATATGAAGGAAAAGGCAGAGTCCTTCGAAATCGGCTATTGCATTAGCCGGGCGTACTGGCATCAGGGAATTACCTCCGAAGCGCTTCGGGCAGTGATGGATTATCTGCTGAACGATGTCGGGGCAAGACGTATCGAGTCCAGACACGATCCGAGAAATCCACATTCCGGTGCGGTGATGCAAAAATGCGGATTATGGTATGAGGGGACCCGCATTCAGGCGGACTGGAACAATACCGGAATCTGTGATGAAGCACTGTACGGCTATGTTAAGGGCGTGACAGAGGTGCAGACGGTACAGGGAGACGTGGACGAAAGAGTCAAAGAGCAGGCAGACGGCAGCCCATCTGCAGGATGGGGGAATCAAACGACAGACGGCAAAGCTGCGGCGCAGGTGCAGGCGGCAGATGCCCGCACGCCGAAAAATGTGATTTCGGATGAGACGATCGAGTATGTCGGCATTCTGGCAAAGCTTGAATTGAGCGACGAGGAAAAAGAGCGCGCGAAGAAGGATATGGGCGAGATGCTCGACTATATCGATAAGCTGAACGAGCTTGACACAGAGGGCGTAGAGCCGATGTCCCATGTATTCCCGGTCAACAACGTGTTCCGCGAGGACGTCGTGACACATGAGGACGGCAGTATAGACACGCTTGCCAATGCCCCGGTAAAGAAGGACGGCGGGTTTAAGGTGCCGAAGACCATAGCGTGAGAAGGAGAATAACAATGGATTTAATGAGTCTGACTGCCGTGGAGCTCGGCAAAAAGATAAAGGCAAAGGAAGTGACGGTGGAGGAAGCAGTGAGAGCCGCGCTTTCTGCCATCGAGAAAAAAGAAGAGACAGTGCACAGCTTTGTGACGGTTGACAGAGAGGGAGCGCTTGCGCGTGCAAAAGAGGTGCAGAAGCGGATCGATGCGGGCGAACTTAACGGGCCGCTTGCAGGTGTTCCGGTTGCAATCAAGGATAATCTTTGCACAAAGGGAATGCTCACCACCTGTTCCTCAAAGATTCTGTATAACTTTGTTCCGACCTATACGGCGGAGGCGGTAGAGAATCTGGAGCGTGCGGGAGCGGTCGTGATCGGCAAGACGAATATGGATGAATTTGCGATGGGAAGCACGACGGAGACGTCCGCATTCGGCGCGACCAAAAATCCGTGGAACACAGAGCATGTTCCGGGCGGTTCGTCGGGCGGCTCGTGTGCGGCGGTCGCGGCGGAGGAGTGCAGCTATGCGCTTGGCTCTGATACGGGCGGTTCGATCCGTCAGCCGAGCTCGTTCTGCGGTGTGACAGGAATCAAACCGACCTACGGAACGGTTTCACGTTACGGATTGATTGCTTATGGTTCTTCACTCGATCAGATCGGACCGATCGCAAAGGACGTGACGGACTGCGCAACGATTTTAGAGATAATCGCATCCTACGATACAAAAGATTCTACGTCTGTGAAAAGAGAGGACTGCAATTTCACATCTGCACTTGTCGATGATGTGCAGGGGCTTCGCATTGGAATTCCGAGAGATTATTTTGGAGAAGGACTTGATGCGGAGGTAAAGGCGGCGGTCTTGGCGGCGGCGGAGACGCTTCGAAAGAAGGGCGCCATTGTGGAGGAATTTGATTTAAGTCTTGTAGAATATGCGATTCCGGCATATTACGTGATTGCCTGTGCGGAGGCAAGCTCCAATCTGGCACGTTTTGACGGGGTGAAATACGGCTACCGCACCGAGGAGTACGAGGGACTTCACAACATGTACAAAAAGACCCGTTCGGAGGGCTTTGGCGCAGAGGCAAAGCGGCGTATCATGCTCGGCTCTTTCGTCTTAAGCAGCGGTTATTACGATGCATATTATCTGAAAGCGCTCCGCACAAAGGCACTCATCAAGCAGGCATTTGACAAAGCGTTCGCGCAGTACGATGTGATTTTAGGACCGGCGGCGCCTACGACAGCGCCGAAGCTCGGAGCATCTTTAAGCGATCCGATCAAGATGTATCTGGGCGATATCTATACAATTTCCGTAAATTTGGCGGGGCTTCCGGGCATTACGCTTCCGTGCGGAAAGGACGGGAACGGTCTTCCGATCGGACTGCAGCTCATCGGCGATTGTTTTCAGGAGAAGAATATCATCCGCGCGGCATATGCGTTTGAGCAGACCAGAAGCTACGAGCACAGTCCGCTCGCGCAGTGAAGAATCTTGAATCGGAGCCGTTTCACTGACCGGGAACGGAGTTAAGTTGGAGGAAGAAATAGATGAGCAAAACATACGAAACCGTAATCGGACTGGAGGTCCATGTTGAATTAGCGACGAAAACAAAAATTTTCTGCGGCTGCTCCACTGCATTCGGCGGCGCGCCCAACAGCCATACCTGCCCGGTCTGCACCGGAATGCCGGGATCGCTTCCGGTACTCAATAAGCAGGTCGTCGAGTACGCGATGGCGGTCGGTCTTGCGACGAACTGCAAGATTACGCAATACTGTAAATTTGACCGGAAAAACTATTTTTACCCGGACAATCCGCAGAACTATCAGATATCACAGCTCTATCTGCCGATCTGCAGAGACGGAGGGGTGGAGATTGAGACGGCCGCGGGAAAGAAGACGGTCGGGATTCACGAGATTCATATGGAGGAAGACGCCGGAAAGCTGGTGCATGACGAGTGGGAGGATGTGTCGATCGTCGATTACAACCGTTCCGGCGTGCCTCTGATTGAGATCGTGTCCGAGCCGGATATGCGATCTGCGGAGGAGGTCATCGCATATCTGGAGAAATTAAGACTGATTATCCAGTATCTCGGCGCATCCGATTGTAAGCTGAACGAAGGCTCCATGCGTGCGGACGTCAATCTGTCCGTCCGCGAGGCGGGGGCGGCAGAGTTCGGTACGCGTACCGAGATGAAGAACCTGAATTCCTTTAAGGCGATCGCGAGGGCCATCGAGGGCGAGCGTGCCCGTCAGATCGAACTGCTTGAGGAGGGGAAGAAGGTCATTCAGGAGACAAGACGCTGGGATGACAATAAGGAAGCTTCTCACGCGATGCGTTCCAAGGAGGACGCGCAGGATTACCGCTATTTCCCGGAGCCGGATCTCGTGCCGATCGTGATAAGCGACGAGTGGATCGAGCGAGTGAAGGCCCGCCAGCCGGAGATGCGCACCGAGAAGATGGAGCGTTATCAGAAGGAATTCGGACTGCCGAAGTACGACGCAGAGATCCTCACAGGAGACAAATCCTTTGCGGACTTGTTTGAGGCGGCAACGGCGCTCTGCGGAAAGCCGAAGAAGGTTTCGAACTGGATCATGGTGGAGACGATCCGGCTGCTCAAGGATAACGGGATGGACCCGGATGAAATTCCGTTCTTACCGGAAAATCTGGCGAAGCTTGTGAATCTTGCGGATTCCGGTGCGATTACGAACACGGTGGCGAAGGAAGTATTCGAGCTGGTGTTTACAGAGGATATCGACCCGGACAAATATGTGGAGGAGAGAGGGCTTAAGACGGTAAACGACGAGGGTGCGCTCCGTGCTACGGTAGAGCAGGTCATTAAGGACAATCCGCAGTCGGTTGAGGATTACCATAACGGTAAGGAGAAAGCAATCGGATTCCTTGTCGGACAGACGATGAAGGCGATGAAGGGAAAGGCGAACCCGGCAATGGTCAATGAATTGTTAAAAGAATTGCTCTAAGACATCTAAAAGGAAGAAAAACGCCGCATTCCAAATAAGAACGGAATGCGGCGTTCGCGTTATTTGCGGTTCGGGTTGCGGTATTTCTCCTCACAGTATTTGCAGCGGTAGACTTCTTTTTTCTCATCAGTGAGAACGAAAATCTGATCCAATTCCTGCTCGATCGAGGTGATGCAGCGAGGATTCTTACAGGTAATGACATTCTTGACCTGCTTCGGAAGATGAAGCTCCTTCTTCTCGAAAATCTTGTCATCCTTGATGACGTTGACTGTGATATTGTGGTCGATAAAGCCTAAGATATCGAGGTCCAATGCCTCTACCGGGCATTCTACCTTTACGATGTCCTTCTTGCCCATCTTATTGCTGCGCGCGTTCTTGATAATGGCAACGGTGCAGTCAAGCTCGTCCAGTTTCAGATCGTGATAAATCTGCAGGCTCATGCCTGCCTTGATATGGTCTAATACGAAACCCTCATGGATTCCACTGATATTTAACATAGATGTGTCCTTTCTATCCCCAAAGCTGCAACGGGCAGCCGGGGATGGTTTAAATTAGTCGACGGTGATTTCAAGCAGCGTCAGAATCAGCGCCATACGCACGTAGACGCCGTACTGCGCCTGCCGGAAATAGGCGGCTCTCGGGTCGTCGTCCACCTCGACGGAAATCTCGTTGACTCTCGGAAGCGGGTGGAGTACAAGCATATCCTCCTTTGCCAGTTCCATCTTGGATTTCGTCAGAATGTAATAATTTTTCAGGCGGACGTAATCCTCCTCGTTGAAGAAACGCTCTTTCTGTACGCGGGTCATATAGAGGATATCAAGCTTTGGCATAGCGTCCTCCAAACGTTCTACCTCGGTGAAAGGAATGCCGTTTGCCGTGAGGACTTCCTCACGGATATAGCTCGGAATCCGAAGTTCTTCCGGGGAAATCAGAACGAAGCGGATGCCCGGGTAGCGGATGAGAGCGTTGATGAGGGAGTGCACGGTGCGTCCGAACTTTAAATCTCCGCACAGTCCGATCGTCAGATTGCCGAGCTGCCCCTTTAAGGAACGGATGGTAAGAAGATCGGTCAATGTCTGGGTAGGATGTTGATGACCGCCGTCACCGGCGTTGATAACTGGAATCAGGGATTTCTGGGAGGCGACAAGAGGTGCACCTTCCTTTGGATGACGCATTGCACATATATCTGCATAACAGGAAATAATACGAATTGTATCGGATACGCTTTCGCCTTTCGCAGCGGAACTCGAATCTGCACTGGAAAAACCTAAAACAGAACCGCCAAGATTTAACATGGCAGCTTCAAAACTAAGTCTGGTTCGTGTACTGGGTTCGTAAAAACAGGTCGCAAGCTTTTTCCCTTCGCATGCGTGGGCATACTTGGCGGGATTCTTCTCGATATCATTGGCAAGATCAAGAAGCTTGTCCAATTCATCGACGGAGAAGTCCAATGGGCTCATTAAATGACGCATAAAATCCTCCTTCATTGTATAGCCATAGGCATTTTTACCATCATATAATAATCATCCGGCAAATTCAAGAGCAAAAAAATTTACGCGCGAATCGGGAAAACAAGTGAATGTTTTCTGATATTTTGTTGCAACACGCGTGAAAATGAAGTAAACTACTGATACGATGCCGGATGAAAGAATGCGGCGGCATAACTGCTCGAAAGGGGGAGAATTTATGGCAGAAGAAATGAAGAACCAGACGGCGGAAGACGAGGTAAAATACGCAGAGCGCAGACGACTACTGTTTTTTGGCTTACCGTGGACCTTTACCAAATACGCGATTACGGCGGATATGATTACGATTGACGAAGGACTCTTAAAAGTCGAGGAGAACGACTGCTATATGTACAAGGTGCAGGATGTGAAGCTGACGGCAACGCTCGTTGAGCGCATGTTCGGGCTTGGAACGATCACCTGCTACACCGGAGACGTCACCGATAAGGAATTAAAGCTTGTGCACATCAAACATGCAAGAGAGATCAAGAACTACCTGTTAAAGGCGTCCGAGGAGGCAAGAATCAAGCGGCGCACCCTGAATATGCAGGATATCGGGGCAGACGCGGATAGCCTGGAGGACTAGCGGCACGCAGCGGATGGCGGCGGCTTACGTGCATGGCGGCAGCATTAGCCTCCAGCGGCATCTGCGACGGCATCAGCCATTGGAAAGCGGCTTTTTGTCACCGTCCATGTACAGCAGGATGCGTTCGAACAGAAGCCCGGCAGCCATCCAGAAGGGGGCATAGTCCAGCCGGATCAGACCATCTACGCTCGTTTTGGCATCACCGTAGTCCCAGGGACACAGGTGGTGCTTTTTTAAAACCGAACCGCTTAGATATTCGAAAGAAAAGATACCGATACTGTAGATGCCTCCGCGAAAGAGCGCGGGGAGCTTCCTGATTTTCCGGTAGACCGGTCCGATGCAGGCAGCCATTCCGTAGATGGGGAACATCCACACGGAGGTCTGCCCGATCATCCGCTTGTCATGTTTTAACAGGCAGCCCGCCGAAGTAAACAGAATTTCCATACACCAGCCTGTCAGACCACAGATACAAAAGTTACGACCTACCATCACATCTTTCCTCCATTTTGTAAAATCCACGCAGCGGCTGCGCCGCGTCTTGTTTTTGCCAAAGCTTTCTCTGTAGCTTAGTTTTTCCGCAAAGGAGAGAATGTTATACATTTTCTGAAATAAAAATGAAAAAAATAGGGATAACTTGTAAAACAAAAGAATCTGGCATATAATAAAAAAAGTGTATTCGGCGAAGGAGCAGAATGCAGTTAGACAGATTATTATCACAGCTTACATATGAACATGTGCAGGGAAGCCAGAACCGTGAGATTACAGATGTCTGTTATCATTCCGGGAAAGTGAAGGAAGGCTCCCTATTTGTTTGCTTAAAAGGGCAGCAGGTGGATGGACATGACTATCTGATGGATGCGCTTCGCGGGGGCGCGGCGGCGGTCGTGCTGTCGGCGGAGAACACGGTCAGGGTCGAGGGGGACATCCTTTTGTACACGGAGAAGTTTGGCGTCCGCATCTCGGAGCTTTTGAGAGACTGGGATGTGACGGTGATTGTGGCAGAGGATACGAGGGAAGCGCTTGCCGTGCTGTCGGCGGCGTTTTTCGGGCATCCGGCAGAAAAGCTATACATGATCGGAATCACCGGGACAAAGGGAAAGACCACGACGGCGTATCTGACGGCGGCGATTTTAAAAGAGGCGGGTTACAAGACGGGGATGATCGGTACGATCTGTATCGACGACGGAAGAAAGATGCGCCCCGCCACGCACACGACGCCTGAGGCATACGAGATACAGAAGTATCTTGCGGATATGGTCGCAAACGGCTGCAGGGTCTGTGTCATGGAGGTTTCCTCACAGGGACTTAAAATGCAGCGGGTGTCCGGTATCCATTATAAGATCGGCATGTTCTTAAATATTGAGCCGGATCATATCGGGCCGGGAGAACATGCATCGTTTGCGGAGTATCTTTTCTGCAAGAGCCGTCTGATGCGGCAGTGCGATATCGGAATTGTGAACCGCGACGATCCCCATACGGAACGGATCTTACAGGGACATACCTGTGCGGTGGAGACTTTTTCCGTAAGACATCCCGCAGTATCTACGGCGGGGGATATCCGGTTCTCCATGGAGAGCGGCAGACTGTTCGGAAGCTTTAAAATGTGCGTAGGAGGCGGACGGTTTCCGGTGCGTATGCAGCTTCCGGGCGTGTTCAACGTATATAATGCGCTGGCGGCGTCCGCGGCGGCGCGTCATCTTGGCGTGACAATGGAGCAGATACAGCAGGCGTTGTATAAGGCACAGATTCCGGGAAGATGCGAGAATATAAGTCCCTCCTGCCATTATGTGCTGCTGCTCGACTACGCGCACAACGAGATGAGCCTTAAGAATCTCCTGGAGATGCTTCGGACGTTTGCACCGCGCAGGCTGATCGTGATTTTCGGCTGCGGTGGGAACCGTTCTGTGCTGCGCCGCAGCAAAATGGGAGAGACGGCGGGCCATCTGGCGGATCTTTCGATTATCACCTCCGACAATCCCAGATGGGAGGAGCCGGAGACGATTTTGGACGACATTGAAGCGGGAATCCGCGCGACCGGAGGCGCGTATGTGCGGATCGCCGACCGGAGCGAGGCGGTAAGCTACGCGGTGGCACAGGCGAAAGAAGGAGACATTCTCGTGCTCGCCGGAAAAGGGCACGAGGGTTATCAGGAGATACGCGGCGTCCGGTATCCGATGAGCGAATATGAGCTTGTGGAGGATGCGTACCGGAAAGCCTGCGGCGCCAAAGGAGAGAGCAGGGCAGATGAGACGTAGGAAGGACACGGACGAAGAAGCGTCCGGTTCGCCGGATGGGAAGCAGAAATGGAGACAAAATGGCAGAATACGCGAAGATTATTGTGGATATTTCCCATGAAAAATTAGATAAGACCTTTGACTACCGTATTCCGCCGTGCCTGCGGGAGCGCATCGACATCGGAATGCAGGTCTATATTCCCTTTGGAAACCGTCGGATTACGGGGTATGTGGTGGAGCTGTCCGACGAGGCGTCCTACGATGAATCAAAGCTTAAGGAGATTGCAGGAATCGTAGAGAACGGGGTCCCGATCGAGTCCCATCTGATCGCGCTTGCGGCATTTTTGCGGCAAAATTACGGCGGCACGATGAATCAGGCGCTTAAGACTGTGATTCCGGTCAGGGAAAAGAAGAAAGCCGTTCTGCATAAGCGCGTGCGCCTTGCGCTTCACCCGATGGAGGCGAAGAATCAGCTCGGAGAGTACGAGAGAAAGCACAACACTGCGCGCGAGAGACTGCTTCGGGAACTGATCGGACAACAGGAGATGGACTGGGATATTATTACGGGAAAGTTGAACGTGTCCGGCAGTGTGATTCGTGCGATGGAGGAAGCAGGGGTCGTAAAGGTCATCAGCGAGACGGTGTACCGCAACCCGATCGGGCATCTTACCAGAGCGGCATACACGCTCACGCCAAACGAAGAGCAGCAGCGCGTGATCGATGAGGTGCTCTTGGACTATGAGGCGGGCGTCCGCGGCACATACTTGTTAAAGGGCGTGACAGGCAGCGGAAAGACGGAAGTATATATGGAATTGATCGCGAGGATAAGAGATGAGGGAAAGCAGGCGATTGTTCTGATTCCTGAGATTGCGCTGACGTATCAGACGGTGATGCGCTTTTATAACCGTTTCGGTGATCGTGTCTCTATCTTAAATTCCCGGATGACGCCCGGTGAGCGGTACGACCAGTTCCTGCGGGCGAAAAACGGCGAGATTGATATTATGATCGGACCGCGTTCTGCGGTGTTCACTCCGTTTTTGAATCTGGGTATCATCATTATAGATGAGGAACATGAACCATCTTACAAAAGCGAGACGGTTCCGCGTTATCATGCGAGGGAGACGGCGATCGCACGGGCGAAGATGCTCGGCGCGAGCGTTGTTCTGGGCTCTGCGACGCCGTCCGTCGACAGCTATTATAAAGCGAAGAACGGAGAGTATCGCCTGTTGACGCTCGACCGCCGCGTCGGGGAGCGGGAGCTTCCGGTCTGTGAGGTCGTGGACTTAAGGGAGGAGCTTAGGATGGGAAACCGTTCGATCTTGAGCGGACGGCTGGACGCTTTGATGGAGGACCGTTTGAGGCGGGGCGAACAGACGATGCTGTTTTTGAACCGCCGCGGCATGGCGGGCTTTGTCTCTTGCAGAGCGTGCGGACATGTGATAAAATGTCCGCATTGCGATGTTTCTTTAAGCCAGCATGGAAACGGAAGGATGGTCTGCCATTACTGCGGCTATTCCGAGGCGGCGCCTTTGGTATGTCCGTCCTGCGGTTCGAAGTACATCAGCGGTTTTAAGGCGGGGACGGAGAAGATCGAGATGCTTGTGAAGGCGAGATTCCCGGACGCAGGGATTCTGCGTATGGACATGGACACGACGAGGAGCAGGGAGAGTTACGAGCAGATTCTGTCAGCGTTTGCAAATCAAAAGGCGGATATCTTAATCGGCACGCAGATGATCGTCAAGGGACATGATTTTCCGAACGTGACGCTGGTGGGCGTCCTTGCGGCGGATCTTTCACTGCATGTGAGTGATTACCGTGCCGCGGAGCGTACTTTTCAGCTTCTTACACAGGCGGCGGGAAGAGCGGGCAGGGGCGTAAAGCCCGGGGCGGTCGTCATTCAGACTTATGACCCGGAGCACTATGGCATCGTGACGGCGAAGGAACAGGACTATGAGGCGCTTTACGAGAAGGAGATTGCATACCGGAAGATGATGCTCTATCCGCCGGTGTGGAACATGCTCGTTATTCTGTGCGCATCCAGATCCGGGGAAGCGGCGCAGTATGCGGCAGAACAGCTTAAGCGGCAGGCGGATGCTTACCAGACGGCGCAGCCGAAAGAGAAGGTGTATATCATCGGACCTGCGGACGCCGCGGTTGCAAAAGTAAATGATATCTATAAGAAAGTCATTTATTTGAAAGCGAAAAATTATGATACTTTGGTGGAGATAAAAGATATAGCGGAAGCGTTTGCGAGAGACAATCGGGATTATAAGGATGTGACAGTTCAGTTCGACTTTAATCCGGTAAACGGCTTTTAACGCAGAATGGAGGAAATTATGGCACTTAGGACAATCAGAATACAGGGCGATCCTGTATTGACCAAAAACTGCAGACCGATCGCGGAGATGACTCCGAAGATCAGGGAGCTTGCGGAGGATATGCTCGACACGATGTACGAGGCGAACGGCGTCGGACTCGCCGGACCGCAGGTCGGCATCTTAAAGCGCATCGTTGTCATAGACGTCGGCGAGGGACCGATCGTTATGATCAATCCGGTCATCTTAGAGACTTCGGGCGAGCAGACCGGGGACGAGGGATGTCTTAGTCTGCCGGGTAAAGCGGGAACGGTGACAAGACCGAACTATGTCAAGGCGAGGGCGCTTGATCTGAATATGGAAGAGTACGAGATTGAGGGAACAGAGCTTTTGGCGCGCGCCATCTGTCATGAGCTGGATCATCTGGACGGGCATATGTACACCGAGAAGGTCGTCGGACCTCTGCACGAGGTGACGTATGAGGAGGACGAAGACTAAACCGGAGAACAGATTCCGGCAGGAGGATTAACATGAGAGTCATATTCATGGGAACACCGGATTTCGCGGTGGCAACGTTAGAGGAAATCATTAAGGCAGGACACGAAGTCGTGCTTGTCGTCTCGCAGCCGGATAAGGCGGTGGGAAGAAGCAAAGCGCTCAAATACACACCGGTCAAGGCGTGCGCGCTTGCGCACGGCATCGAGGTGTACCAGCCGGAGCGCGTCAGAGAGGAGGCCTGCGTCGAATATCTGCGCGGATATGAGCCGGATATCATAATTGTCGAAGCTTTTGGGCAGATTATACCGAAAGCGATATTAGATATGCCGCGCTTTGGCTGCGTCAATGTGCACGCATCTCTGCTTCCAAAGTACCGCGGGGCTGCGCCTATCCAGTGGGCGATCATTAACGGGGACACTGTGACGGGCGTTACGACGCAGCGTATGGCGGAAGGGATCGATACCGGCGATATGATTATGAAGCAGGAGGTCATTATCCGGGAGGATGAGACGGGAGGAAGTCTGTTTGACCGCCTTTCCGAGACAGGCGCAAAGCTTTGCGTGAAGACGATGGAGGCAATCGAGGCGGGAACGGCAGTCTACACGCCGCAGGATGAGTCCATGGCAACGCACACGAAAAAGATTTATAAGGAACTTGGAAGCATCGACTGGTCGAAGGATGCAAAGAGCATCGAGTGTCTGATCCGCGGGCTTGACCCGTGGCCGAGCGCGTACACGAGACTGGACGATCGGACGCTTAAGATCTGGAAGGCACAGGTGATACCTGCGAATTTCGGTGATGCGCCGGGATGTATTGTGAAAGTCGAGAAGAACCGGATTCTGGTGCAGACGGGAGAGGGAACGCTCTCGCTTTTAGAAGTGCAGCTCGAGGGAAAGAAACGGATGCCCGTGGAAGCGTTTTTGAACGGTTATGAGGTGAAAGAGGGCACATATTTTAAGCGCGGCTGACGTGGGCGTTTGGTCTGTTTTATATATGAGAAAGGATGAGGAATATGCCATATTCGTATTATTACTGGGGCTTCGATCCGACCTATATTCTGGTCATCATCGGGGCGGCGATCTGTCTGATTGCATCTGCACGGGTGAAATCTACTTACAATAAATATTCGTCCTACCGCAGTATGTCGGGAATGACCGGAGCACAGGCGGCAGAACGGATTCTGCACTCGGCGGGAATTTATGACGTTACGATCCAACATATTTCGGGGGATCTGACCGACCACTACAATCCGTCGAAGAAGACGCTGAATCTGTCGGACAGTGTGTACGCAAGTACTTCGGTGGCGGCGGTAGGCGTCGCGGCGCATGAGTGCGGTCATGCGATCCAGCATCAGCAGGGTTATGTGCCGCTCACCCTTCGATCGGCGATCGTTCCGGTCGCCAATATCGGCTCAACGCTGGCATGGCCGCTGATTCTGATCGGCTTGCTCTTTACGAGAAATACCGGAACATTTTTCATTGACCTTGGAATTATATGCTTCTCGTTTGCAGTACTGTTTCAGCTTGTGACGCTTCCGGTGGAGTTCAACGCGTCAAGCCGTGCACTGCACATCTTAGGCGAGCAGGGAATCTTAAGCGACGGTGAACTGCCCTACACGAGAAAGGTGCTCAAGGCGGCGGCGCTCACCTACGTTGCGAGCGCGGCGTCAGCGATTTTACAGCTTCTTCGTCTGGTGCTGCTGTTTGGAGGAAGAAACAGAGATGACTGATTCCGTAAATACAAGGGAACTGATTCTTGGAATTCTTTTGGAGGTGGAAGCGGAGAAAAGCTACAGCCACCTTGTGATCCGCTCTGTGTTGGAGAAGTATCAGTACCTCGACAAGCGCGAACGCGCTTTTATCACCAGGGTGGCGGAGGGAACGATTCAGCGCAGGATTGAGCTGGATTATATCATAGATCAGTTTTCCAAGGTAAAAACGAAGAAATTAAAGCCGGTGATCCGCGAAATCTTAAGGATGGGCGTATACCAGCTTAAATACATGGATGCGGTTCCCGCGTCCGCCGCGTGCAACGAGGCGGTAAAGCTCGCGAAGCGCAAAGGGTTCGCGCAGCTTGGCGGCTTTGTGAACGGCGTGCTGCGGAGCATCAGCCGCGGTCTTACCACGGTTACATACCCGGATGAGGAGAAAGAGCCGGTGCGGGCGCTGTCGGTGCGCTATTCCATGCCGGAATGGATCGTGGAGCGGTGGCTTTCGGATTACGGGAGTGAGCGCACGAAGGAGATTCTTGGCGCGTCGCTCGCCGGTGCGCCGCTTACGATTCGGACAAATCTAAGCCGGATTACGCCGGAGGCGCTTATGGAACGGCTGGCTGCGGAGGGCGTCAGCGCAGAGCCGCTCGATGCGGAGCGGTATCCGGGGCTTTCCTATGCGTTTGTCATTTCGGGTTTTGATTACCTGAATGGGCTTTCCTGTTTCCGGGAAGGCTTGTTCTATGTGCAGGACGTCAGTTCTATGCTGGTGGCGGAGTATGCCGCGCCGAAGCCGGGAGACATTTGCCTTGACGTCTGCGCAGCGCCGGGCGGCAAGAGCATTCATCTGGCGGAGAAGTTAGGCGGCACGGGAAAGGTCATCGCGCGCGACATAAGCGCGCAGAAGGTCGCGCTCATTGAGGAAAATATCGCGCGCTGCGGATTGGATAATATCACTGCCGAGTGCCTGGACGCGACGGTGTATGACGCGGCGTCGGCCGAATCGGCAGATGTGGTGATCGCCGATCTGCCGTGCTCGGGACTTGGTGTTCTGCGCCGGAAGACGGATATCAAGTACCGGACGGGCGCGGCCGAATGTGAGGCGCTTGCCGCGCTTCAGCGTCAGATTCTGTCCGCGGTGTGCGGATATGTGAAGCCGGGCGGCACGCTTATTTATTCGACCTGTACGGTCAATCGGGCGGAGAACGAGGACAATGCCGCGTGGTTTGCGGCGGAGCATCCAGAGTATGAATTGGATGTGATGCGGCAGATGTTTCCGGAAGAAGCGTCCGGCGACGGATTCTTTATTGCGAAATTCAAGAAAAAGGCGGGCGTGTGAGTGCGGTAAATAACGGGATGGAGAAGGGAACATGCAGCAGGAGAAAACAGATATCAAATCAATGAATTTAACAGAGCTCACTGCATGGGTGGAGGCGCTTGGTGAGAAGAAGTTCCGCGCAAAGCAGATCTATGAGTGGCTTCACAAAAAGCAGGTGTCCTCTTTTTCCGAGATGACGAATCTTCCGAAGAGCCTCATCGGGAAGCTTACGGAGCAGAGTGCACTTGTCTCACTTAAGAAGGAAGCGGTGCAGATTTCCAAGATTGACGGCACGAGAAAATATCTGTTCCTTCTGTCCGACGGAAATGTGATCGAAAGTGTCCTGATGCGTTATAAACACGGAAATTCGGTGTGTATTTCCTCGCAGGTGGGCTGCCGGATGGGGTGCCGTTTCTGCGCATCCACACTGGACGGTCTGGTGCGGGGGCTTGCGCCGTCAGAAATGTTAGATCAGATTTATCAGATCGGGAAGGACATCGGAGAGCGGATTTCCAACGTTGTCGTGATGGGAACCGGGGAGCCGATGGATAATTTTGACAATTTACTCAGATTCATCGAATTGCTGACGGATGAGAACGGGCTTCACATCAGCCAGCGGAATCTGACGGTATCGACCTGCGGCATCGTGCCGCGGATGCGGGAGCTTGCAGATAAAAAGCTTGCGATCACGCTTGCCCTCTCCCTGCACGCTTCGAATCAAAAGAAGCGCAAGGAGCTGATGCCGGTCGCGAACCGTTATGAGATCGGCGAGGTGATAGAGGCGTGCCGGTATTATTTCGCACAGACCGGGAGACGCGTGACTTTTGAGTACAGTCTCGTGGCGGGCGTCAACGATACGGCGGAGGATGCTGGTGAGCTTGCGGCGTTACTTTGCGGGATGAACTGCCATGTGAATCTGATTCCGGTCAATCCCATCAAGGAGCGGGATTACAGGCAGCCGGAGGCGCGCGCAGTGCTTGCATTTAAAAATAAGCTTGAAAAATATGGGATTAATGTTACTATAAGAAGGGAAATGGGCAGGGACATTGACGGTGCCTGCGGACAGCTCCGCAAACGCTATATGGCGGGTGTGGGGACCAGTATGGAGGAATAAGATGAAAACGTTTTCCATGACGCACATTGGACAGCGGCGTGAGACGAATCAGGATTATATGTATACATCGGAGACAGCCGTTGGAAATCTGCCGAATCTTTTCCTTGTGGCAGACGGTATGGGCGGTCATGCGGCGGGAGACTATGCTTCACGGTTCACGGTCGAGCGGATCGTGGAATATGCCAGGGAGGCAGCAAAGAGCGAGCCTGTCGCAGTGTTGAAAGAGGCAATCATGTACGCGAATCGTCTGCTCATTGACGAGGCGTATGCGGACGCGAGTAAGAATGGCATGGGGACCACGATCGTTGCGGCGGTAGTGGTGGGTGACAGACTGTATACGGCAAATATCGGCGACAGCCGTTTGTATATCATCAATCAGGAGCAGATCATCCAGGTGACAAGAGATCATTCGCTGGTGGAAGAGATGGTTCGGCTGGGTGAGATGGATAAGGAGGATGCGAGGATGCATCCCGATAAGAATATTATAACGAGAGCGATCGGAGTGGTTCCCGAGGTTTCGGCAGACTTTTTTGAGACGGTCTTAAAGCCGGGGGATATCGTGATGCTGTGTTCGGACGGGCTTACGAATATGATCGAGGATGACGAGATCAAGCGCATCGTGCTCAGTCAGAGGGATATCGTTGAGAAGACGGAAAGCCTGGTAGAGACTGCCAACAAAAACGGTGGCAGGGATAATATTACAGTTGTTTTGATTGAACCGTTTTCAGATGAGGAAATGAATTAAAGATTTCTGTTCTTTTACGGAGCAATTTGGAGGTTAAGTATGTTGACAGAAGGAATGATTATAGCAGACCGCTATGAAATCATCGGCAAAGTCGGTGCTGGCGGTATGTCGGATGTATATAAAGCAAAAGATCTTACACTGGGACGTTTTGTGGCAATCAAGGTGTTGAAACCGGAGTTTTCGGAGGATCTGAACTTTGTGACAAAGTTCCGCACGGAGGCGCAGTCTGCCGCAGGCTTAGAGCATCCGAATATCGTAAATATTTACGACGTCGGAAGTGAAAAGGGCATGCACTACATCGTGATGGAGTATATCGAGGGCATCACGTTAAAGACCTATATTGAGAAAAAGGGACAGTTATCGTTCAAGGAAGCAGTCAGCATTGCAATTCAGGTCGGAAGAGGCATTGAGGCTGCGCATAACAAGAATATCATTCACAGGGATATCAAGCCGCAGAATATCATTATCTCCACGGAGGGCAAGGTAAAGGTAACGGATTTTGGAATCGCCAAGGCGGCGAGCGCCAACACGATCAGCTCCGATGTGATGGGGTCCGTACATTATTCCTCCCCGGAGCAGGCAAGAAACGGCTTTGTGGACGGCAAGAGCGATATATATTCGCTCGGTATCGTGATGTATGAGATGGTGGCGGGGCGTGTGCCGTTCGACGGAGACACGACGGTTGCGGTTGCAATCCAGCATCTGCAGGAGGAGATGGTGCCGCCGAGCGCTTATGCGCCGGATATTCCGATCAGCATGGAGAAGATCATCTTAAAGTGTACGCAGAAGAATTCTGACCGCAGATACGAGTCCATGACGGCGCTGCTTTCCGATTTGAGGAAAGCGTTAGTCAGCCCGAATGAGGATTTCGTCGTTATGGTGTCGGCGGCAAGCCAGGATAAGACGCGGATCATCGGTGCGGACGACTTAAAGCAGATCAAGCAGGAGGCAGGAAGTGTTTATCTGAAGGCGGACGAAGCGGTGCATTCTCACGTTGAGGAGAAATATGAGGATGAGGACGACGAGGACGATGAGCTTGACGACGAGGACGACGGCGAGATGAACCCGAAGATGGAGAAAGCGATCACCATCATGGGAATTGCCGCAGCGGTTGTCATTGTGATTATCATTATCGTGCTGGTCGTGAATCTTTTCGGCGGTGTGGGCAAACGCGGCAATAAGGATACCGAGACGCAGAGGACGGAGACGCAGACCACGGAGACGCAGCAGAGTGAAAAGATCAAAGTGCCGAAGGTTCTTGGAATGACCTTTGACGAGGCGAAGGCAGAACTGGAGAAGTACGGGCTTAAGATTGAGAATAAGGGCGAGGTCTCTTCGGATAATTACGAGGAGGGCGAGATCGCCAATCAGGACCCGCTGGAAGGAAATGAGGTCAAAGAGGGAGATACCATCGGCGTTGTCATCAGCAACGGCAAAGGAAGCGTGGATGTGCCGGGCGTGACGGGCAAAAGTGTGGACGATGCGGTAGAGGCGCTTGAGGATGCGGGCTTTAAGCCGAATAAGACATATTCCTACAGCGATACGGTGAAGGAGGATTATGTTATTTCCCAGACGCCGTCCAGCGGTTCTAAGGGAAAAGAGGGCGATACGATCACAATCGAGATCAGCAAGGGCGCACAAGCGGTGACGGTACCGGATGTGACCAACAATTACAAATCCGAAGAGCAGGCGAAGATCGAGCTTTCCGCGGCGGGCCTCTCCGTTACCACGAAGAGCGCTTATCATGATGAGATACCGGCAGGCATCGTCATCGGACAGAGCATCGATGCGGGCAAGCAGGTGGAGAAGGGAACGACGATTACGATTACCGTAAGCCAGGGACCGACCCCGTCGCAGAGCGTTACGGCGTCAACGTATAAATGTAACGTAACGATGAAGCTTCCGGCAGGAACCACGAACGTAGCTGCGGCAAGCGCTGTCCTCTATGATGCTTCGGGAAATGCTATCGCACAGTGGGACGGACAGTCAATCACAACGGATGAGAGCGGAAATCAGATCGTGAAGTTCAGCCAGGGAGGACTGCTTGTTGACAGCGGAAAATTAGTCGTTACCTATCTGGATGCAAACGGCACCAAGATCAACGATCAGACAGTTGACGTGAGTGTGAGCAGCGGTGCGTTTACCCCGGAAACTTAATGGAAGCAAATATGCAGGGAAAGATTGTAAAAGGAATTTCCGGATTCTACTATGTACACATAGCGGAATTCGGAATCTATGAGTGCAAGGCAAAGGGAATTTTCCGGAATCAGAAGGTCAAGCCTCTGGTCGGAGACAATGTGGAGATCGCTATATTAGACGAAGCAGAGAAGCTTGGAAATATCGAGCAGATTCTTCCGAGAACAAACGAATTGATTCGTCCGGCGGTCGCCAATATTGATATGGCACTCGTCATTTTTGCGGCGGCAAAGCCGAGGCCGAATTTTAATCTGCTGGACCGTTTTCTGATTATGATGGAATATCAGAAGGTGCCTGTGACGATCTGCTTCAACAAAGCGGAACTGCTGTCGCGGGAGGAACTGCACGCGTTTGCGGACGTCTATGAGCGGTGCGGCTATCCGGTACTCTATACCTCCGCGAAGCGGCAGGAGGGAATCGACGCGCTGCGCGCGACCCTTGCGGGAAAGACTGCGGCGGTCGCAGGACCGTCAGGCGTGGGGAAGTCCTCCCTAATTAACTGCCTGTCCACAGAGCATAAGATGGAGACAGGAGACATCAGCAGGAAAATCGAGCGCGGACGCCACACGACGCGCCACTCGGAAATCCTGCCGATCGGGGAAGACACGTATATTATGGACACGCCCGGATTCTCGACGCTTGCCATCCCCGGATTTGAGAAGGAAGACCTACAGCAGTACTACAGGGAGTTCGCGGCGTATGAGCCGTATTGCCGTTTTTTTGGCTGCAGTCATATCACGGAGCCGGACTGCGGCGTGCGCGCGGCACTTGCGGAGGGGAAAATCAGCGAGTTACGCTATGAGAACTACAAGCTTCTTTATCAGGAACTGAAAGAGCAAAAGAAGTACTAAAGCAGGGCGGAAAGGATGAATAGGAAGATGAATTGTTTGTCACCATCCATATTGTCAGCAGATTTTTCGAGGCTGGGCGAGCAGGTGCGCGAGCTTGATGAGGCGGGCGCCCAGTATGTACATATCGACGTCATGGACGGTATGTTCGTGCCGAGTATTAGCTTTGGAATGCCGGTCATCCAGTCGATCCGTGCGTGCAGCGATCGCATTTTTGACGTGCATCTGATGATCGAGGAGCCGGCGCGCTATATCGATGATTTTGCGGAGGCGGGCGCGGATCTGATTACGGTTCATGCGGAGAGCTGTAAACATCTGGACCGTGCGGTGGAGGCAATTAAGCAGAAGGGCATCTTAGCGGGTGTGGCGCTAAATCCGGCGACGCCGCTCTCTGCAATCGAATACATTCTTACGCGCGTGGATATGGTATTGATTATGACGGTCAATCCGGGCTTCGGAGGACAGAAGCTGATTCCGTATACGCTAAAGAAGGTGCGGGATTTAAAGCGGAAAATCGACGCGGAGAATCTTAAGATCGATATCGAGGTGGATGGCGGGATCACGCTTGAGAATGTAACGGAAGTCATGGACGCTGGCGCAAATATCATCGTCGCCGGGAGCGCCGTTTTTCAGGGGGACATCTCGGAGAACACCCGGATGTTTCTCGATATTTTAAAATCTTAGCGTGCGCCGTCCTGCGAATGACAGTGCTAAGCGGTGCCGCGGAGAGGAAGAACATGAAACAGGTGATAATTGTTTCCGGCGGAACGCTTGACGACGCGTTCGCGGAGCGTGCTTTTAGGGAGATAAAGCCGGATGCCGCGATCGCGGCGGATTCCGGCATGGGATATTTTTATCGCAGCGGGAAAAAGCCGGATATTATTATCGGGGATTTTGATTCGGTGAAATCGGAGGCGCTTTCCTATTTCAGGGAGCAGCCGGACATAGAAATACGCGAGCTTGTTCCAGAGAAGGACGATACCGATACGGAGGCGGCAATCCGGCTTGCCATCTCAAGGGGGGCAGAGGAGATTACGCTTTTGGGCGCGACGGGAAGCAGGCTCGATCATGTGCTCGGCAACATCGAACTGCTGGGAATCGGGCTGCAGTGCGGAGTGTCGATCTGTATGTGTGATGCAAACAACCGTATCCGCATGACGGACCGTGGGATGAAGCTTCGAAGGGACGGGCAGTTCGGAACTTATGTTTCGCTGATTCCTTATACAGAGCAGGTGGAGCATCTGACGCTGACCGGATTTAAGTATCCGCTCACAGACGCCTGCCTAAAGGGATTCTGCTCTCTTGGCGTGAGCAATGAAATAAAAGAGGAGGAAGCCGAAATCGTATTTGACGGCGGAGTCCTGCTTGTGATAGAATCGCGGGATGCGTGTTGCTAACATGATTGCATATGAGAAATTTTCACGAGAAATATGGTGGCAGCGATAGGGCATATAGAAAAATCTATATGCTCTATTTTTTGCGCTAAAGGAAGAGCATGAGCATGAGTCACACCATTAAAACCATTACCACCGGGCAGACGCCGCCCTGCTTACAACAGAATATGCCCCCGGTAAGCGCGCAATTTACATATCGTCTTTTACCGGCAGCACCAACTGCGAACAATACATGTCCGGATCAATCTCCTTTCCAACATAAGGGGCGACAAGAGCGATTGTCCTGAGATATCCGGCAGGAGTAAGCCCCCGTTTACGCACCTGTTCGCCAAGATAAAGATAAGCCCCCTCAATGTGGCTGTAGCTGCCATAAACGAGCAGGGAAAGAGCTGTGCAGGCGGGAACAGAAACCGCGTCTTCCGGCGCCTGTTCCGGTAAAACGGGAACACAGACATAAGAATCAAAGGGGGCAGAAGAAAGCGTGCCCTCCAGAAAGTCCGTGCGCTCATTGATCATAAAAATAGGCTTTGGCGCAAGAGTGAGTCCTCTTTCCACACATTTATGAAAGAAATCATACGTGGCATGGTATTTGTCCTGAACCAGAGCGCCCTGAAACTTGCCCATACAGCATAAAATTTCAGGGATCTCTACTATGGATATGGACATATCCGGCACACCATGGGAACGCAGACGCATTTCTTCAACCTGCTGCTGTAATACGGACAGTTTATTTTCCAAAGAGGCAAGAAGCCCGTCTGCTTTTCCGCCGCCCGCATAGTAAGCACGGATTTCTTCCGTACCGAATCCCATCCACTGAAATTTCTGAATTTGCAGGATGCGGCTAATGTTGTTGTTATCATAGTAACGGTATCCGTTGTCTGCGTCAGTGTAGGCCGGTGTGAGCAGCCCCTTGTTCTCCAGACGGATTAAACTGGAACGGGAAAGGCTGCACGCACGGGCAGCCTGGCGGATAGAAAATAAGCTGTAGGCGCTTTCATTAGTAGTGCTATCCATAGTGTAAACTCCTTATAAAATATTTTGTAGAAAAATAAAATATTACCCACCTTGAGTTGTCCATGGGTGGTTATGTTAAAATATTATGGATAGTATATAAGCCGTGAATAAAGATGTCAAGGATGTTCTTGCGTGTGCTTCGACATATGTGTTTCGACATTTTGCGTCATAATTCATTTCCCCAAAACTTCATTTCGAAGCAAAATTGACGGCTTAGAAAGCAAAATTAACATGCAGAGCGTCGAAAAATCTATGATAAAATAGAACCAGAAAGGATGAATACCTATGAGAATTGCGGTCTGTGACGACTGCCGGCAGGATGCCTGCGCCATCCGGGATCTGCTGCCCGGGCAGGGGGTAAAGCTCTATGGCAGCGCCGAGAGCCTGCTTGCGGATGTGGAGAAGGGCGGGGAGCGCTTTGACCTGTACCTGTTAGATATATTCATGGAGAATTCCATGAGTGGGATCGAGTTGGCGGGAAAGCTCCGCGCCGGGGATGAGGCGGCAGCCATCTGCTTTGTCTCCACAAGTGATGATTTTTACAGGGAGGCATATGACCTGTACGCTATACAGTACCTTATAAAGCCCGTCTGCAAAGAGGAACTGGAGAAGCTGCTCGATAAGGTGGAGAAAGTCTTCGTAAGGAACAGGGAGAAAATGTTGCGGTATTCATGGCGGAGGGCGTCGGGAGCCATCCCCTATGGGAAGATCCTGTATATCAGTAGCAGCGGGCATGTCCTCTTTATCCACTGTACGGATGGAAGGGTGCAGGAAAGCACGGGGAAGTTAAACGACCTGGAACAGCAGATCTGCGGGGATGCGTTCCTGCGCTGCCACCAGAGTTTTATTGTAAATATGCACCATGTCCGGGAATTTTCCGGAATGGAGCTTACGCTTGCGGAGGAAGGGGAGAATGTGCCAGTATCGAGACGTTATTACGCTGCAGTGCAGGAACGCTACCGGAAGCTCATGTTTGAGGAGGTGGGATGGGAATGACAATATTAAGAGATATATCCGTGCTGTGGTCGCTGTTTCATATCCTGATTTTGTTTATACTGCTGTACCGCTCCCGCTACCCGCAGAAGAAGACGATCACCCTGACGGCAGTTTTTATGGGAACGCTTGTTCTGCTAAATATGGCGGGACTGGTAATATGCGGTCCAAAGCTTATGGGGCAGGTGTTTCTTCTGACCGGCACCCTGCCGAGCTTATTTTTCTTCTGGTTCGTGTCGCAGGATAAAAAGGGGCGGTTCTTCTTTACGTTCTGCCTTGCGGACACGGTGTCCTACTGGATTATCATGCTGACGCAAATCATGGATTTCTATTTCGGAGGGCAGCGGTATATCCTGATGCTCATCGGGCGGCTCGTGCTGTTTCCGCTTGTGGAATGGGCGGTGTACCGTTACCTGCGCAAGCCTTACAGGGAGCTGCAGGAGTCCATGGCGAAGGGGTGGGGGCTGTTCGCCGGTATGACGGCGCTTTATTATCTCCTGCTTGCAGTGATGGCGAATTTCCCCGTGTCCATTACGGGAAGACCGCAGGAGATTCCGGCATTTTTACTCATCATGGCGCTGATGCCTATGACCTATGCTACAATCCTTGTGGCGATGTACCGTCAACTCCTTCTCTTTCGGAGGCAGCAGAGCGAGCGGATGCTGCGGGAGCAGAAGAACACGCTGGAGATGCGGCTGGAGAATCAGCAGTACATCCGGAAGATGAAGCATGACATGAAGGGTTACACCGCAACTCTGTCGGGACTTTTGGCGGCGGGGAAGACGGAGGAGGCAAAGGATTACCTGCGGGATGTGGAGCAGGAGACGGATTCAGGCTGGGGGCAGTTTTGCCAGAATACTTATATTAATGCTACGGTTGCCTACTATGACAGGAAGCTGGAGGAACTCCATGCAAGGCGCCGGATCGACATCCGGACAGGGGAGGAAGCCCTACCCCATATGGAACTGTGCCAGATACTGGCAAACGGGATGGAGAACGTCTGCGACGAGCTTGGCATGCTTGCGCGGGAGGAACGGGAGATGTCGGTGCGTATGCAGTACAACAGGGATCATCTGTTGATACGCATCAGAAACCGCTGCAGGGAGGGGCGGTATGTGGAGCAGGGAAAGCTGCCTAAAACGGATAAGGAAGGACAGGGACACGGCTACGGGCTGTCGTCCGTTAAAGAAGATGTGGAGCGGCTTTCGGGGGATATGGTGTGCTATACGGAGAACGGGTATTTTGTGCTGGATGTGATGATACCGTGCAGATCCATTTATACTGATAAAAACAGATGTTAAGGCGGAGGCAATAAGGTGATGAAAACAATTAAAGGCAGGCTCACGGTCAGTATGATTTGTATTGTTGTGGTCAGCATTTTTCTGACAACGGCAGGAATTGTTACAGTAGCCGGAAAGCAGATGGTTGAGGACCAGACGCAGATGCTGCAGTTGAATGCGGATAAGTATGCGGAGGAAATCAACACATGGATTGAGAACGAAAAAATGCTTGCGGTCGGAGCGGTGGAAAGCATTGCGGCAGGTGCGAACACCGATACGGATTTTGTTCAGGCTGTGGTGGATGCCCATGCGGCGGGGCGCAATGAGCTTTTGAACTTGTACTGCGGAACAAGCGACAGCAGATTTATCTGGTCTAACAGGGAGATAGACATGCCGGAGGGCTATGACCCGGTGCAGCGCGGGTGGTATCAGCAGGCGGCGGAGAACGGAAGCATTATCGTGACGGATCCTTATTGCGACGCACTGACAGGCCAGATGTGTACGACCATTGCCGCGCCGGTTTATGTAGACGGTGAATTGGCGGGCGTTATCGGTCTGGACGTTACGCTTGAAACGGTAACGGATCTGACGGGAAGCATCAATTACGAGGACGGCGTGTATGGATTCCTTGTGGACGGCAGCGGGCAGTATATAGCACATCAAAACAAGGAATACGAACCGACCGAGGATGCGACGGTGGGAGTATCTGACGTCATGCCGGAGCTTGGAACAATGATAAACGCAGAGCGGCGCGATGTGGAAATGTTCGCTGATTACGACGGCAGCATGTGTTATTTTGCGCTTGCCGGGATAGAGGGCTGCGGCTGGACTCTGGGCGTCACGGTGCCTGCGGCAAATATCAGGGCTGCGCTTTTATCCATGCTTGTCATTGTGGCGATAGCTGTATTGGTGGTTATTGTGTTTGTGGCGGTATTTATGACAGGGCTGATTGGAAGAATGCTTGCACCGATACAGACGCTCAAACAGTTTGCCTCGGGTGATTTTTCCGAAAATATGGTGATAGAAAAAGAAATCCCCAGGGAATACAAAAATGAAACGGAGCAGATCAGTAAGGCAACCGCAGAGGTAAAGCGGCAGATTCGGGAAGTTATTTTACATACAAAGCAGGAGGCAGGGAGTATCGACGTCATTGCCGGAGAAGCTTCTGCAAAAGTGGAAGTATTAAATAAGGATATTTCCGATATTACGGACGCTGTCAGTCTGGTGATGGAGCAGACCGTGAAGGCAAAGGAATTGTCGGAGAGCATGAAATATAACGGTCAGGAGCTTGGAAGCGCCATTGAGAGTGTGGCAAGGAAAGCGGGAGAAGCGGCGGGACAGTCAAGCGACATTATGGAGCGGGCGGGGAAGAAGTATGAAAACTCGAAACAGTCTGCGGATGAGGTCGCTTCACTCTACGAAAGTACAAAGGAGGATTTGGAAAAGGCGATTAAGGACAGCGAACAGGTTGAACAGATCAATAATCTGACAGAAGAAATCCTGGCGATCAGCTCGCAGACCAACCTTCTGGCGCTGAATGCCTCTATCGAGGCTGCAAGGGCGGGTGAAGCAGGCAAAGGATTTGCCGTTGTTGCGGAGGAAATCAGGGTTCTGGCGGATAACTCAAGGCTGGCGGTGGACAAGATCCGTCAGGTAACGGAAAGCGTGGTAAATAATGTTGCGTTCTTATCTGAAAATTCATACAGGCTCTTGAAATTTATGACGGATAAGGTAATGGTGGATTACCGGGAAATGACAGAGCTTGCCGGAATGTATCAGCAGGATGCAGTATTTTACAGTCAGATTTCCGGTGATCTGGGCGCTTCCTCACAGGAGATGAGCGCAAGCATGACGGAAATCAATACGTCGATTGCAGCGATTGCGGAGCTTATGGGAGAGATAGCGGAAGAGATGCAGAATATAAACGGGTCCGCCGAAAATTCCAACGAAAATTCCGGAACAGTCAGAAATCAGATGGAGGAATTGTTCCGGCTCAGTGAGATCTTGAATGAGACGGTCGCTTCATTTAGGGTATAGGCATACTTTAATGAGACTTCTGGGAGGTGGAGGGATGTCCCTGACATATGGTGTAATTAGCATAACTGCACTGGTCTTGCTTGGAGCCTGTACGATTGTTGACAGAAAAAAAGAAAATTGGCTGCGGTTGTTATTTGCATCGGTTTTTGTTGAGAACCTTGGATATTTTTTGCCGTCTGTATCAAAGACGCTTGACTTTGCGCTGTTGTCTAACAGAATTGTGTATGCGGCAATGCTTGCCGCTATCGTCTATTCGATGAAAAGAAAGAAGGATTCCGCTTATATGCAGGGAATCATTTTGCTGTCCGCCGTGTTTATTGATATTGCAGTCTGGCTGTCCGAACAGTTCTGGCCACGCAGATTTGAATTTCTGTCAATTGCCTATATTCTGTCGGAATCCTTGATCTTAGTCCTGTACGGCGTATTTTTGAAGTATAATATCAGGCGGCGGGTCATTTGTGTATGGACACTGGCATTAACCGGCGTGGGTATTGCGCTGACCTGCAAATTTGTACCGCCGGAAGATCCGGAATATTATTTATTCAGCCTGATCCGCAGCTTTGTTTATATGGGAATGTATTACGCATGGGGACGAATTGTCTGTCATGGCATCATCCAAAAGGTGACAAGATGTTGTTTTGGCGGGGTTTCTGTGCTCCTTGTATTCTGGATTGCGGTGAGTATGTGTAAGCATCTGGTATTCACGGATAATGTCATGATCGTCCGCTATCTGTGGTATGCCTATTATATCCCTCAGATCCTGGTTACTGTTCTGTGGCTGAATATAGCGATTATGGCAGGCGGGGGTGAAAACGTCAGACCGGGGAAAGGGGGAATGTTTCTGTTTGGAACAGGAGCGGCATTGATTTTGCTGGTTCTGACGAATGACCTGCATCAACTTGTCTTTTCATTTCCGGGAGGCGTTCCCTGGCTCAATGCGTTCTGTACCCATGAGGTAGGATATTATCTGATCATGGCGCTGATTGTGCTGTGCGGCATTGCGGGCAGTGCGATCGTGGTACATAAGTGCCGTATTCCCAGACGGAAAAAGTTTACGCCGCTGCCGTTTCTGTGTGTGAGCTTTGTGATTATTTATGGAATCCTGTATTTTGTGGAGGGCAGTTTTGTCCGCACATATCTGAATGACATGACGGCAACAGGCTGTCTGTTGGTGGCGGTTTTGTTCGAATTAGTGATAGAAAGCGGGTTGTTTCAGACGAATATCACTTATGAAGACCTGTTTTTGAACTCTGCCATCACTGTGCAGTTCGCTGACAGAGAGCATCAGGTCCGTTATGCTTCAAAAGGCGCGAAGGCAATTCCGAAGGAAATACTGGTGCAGGCGGATACGTCGCCGATTATGCTGGAGCAGTCCGTCCGGTTGTCAGGGGCGGCAATCCGCGGCGGTCATATCTACTGGCAGGAGAATGTATCAGAGCTTCTTTCCGTGCAGAAGGATCTGGAGAGGACGCGGCAGGAGCTCTGCGATGCGGGAGATGTCCTGAAAACTGAGGCGGAGCAAAAAGCCTATTGGCTGCATCTGGAAGAGGAAAACAGACTTTATGAACTGGTGGAGACAAAGACGGCGTCACAGGGCGCCATGCTTCGGAAATTGACAGCACAACTCAGGGAGACAGAGAACCTGGATGAGGCAAAACGACTGCTTGGAAAAATCGTAATCGTCGGTACATACATGAAACGCCGTAGCGACCTTATCGTTGAATCCGGACGGAAACAGAGTATCCGAGGGGAGGAGCTGCTCCTCGGTTTCAGGGAATTCACGGAGAATCTCAGGCTTTATGGAGTGGAATGCGCCGTGCATATTCTGGATTGTGAAAGATTACAGACGGAAACGGCAGGCGTTGTGTACGATGTTTTTGAGGCGGTCATAGAAGAGGACATCGACACGATTTCCGCTATCCTGCTCAGCCTGAAGGGATGGGGTAACAGGCTTTTGCTTACCGTCTGCGCTGACTGCGGCGGGGATCTGACTGTCCTCACAGAGGCGTTTCCAAAGCTTACCGTACGGCAGGATGAGGATGGATTGTGGTATCTGAAAATGGCGTTTGAAGAGGGAGGTATCGATCTATGAGTTCTTTTGCAGCGTGCGGAAATTTGCAGCAGACAGTCCTGATACTGCTTTTGCTTGGAACTGCTCTGTTGCAGTTGTTTGTTGCCATCGAGGATGTGGCAGACTGGAGGTATTTGCCTGCCGTGTTTGACAGTGCGCTGCTGATGGCTGAACTCATTTTTGCGAAAACACTGCTTGCAGCCAGGAAGGGGACTTTTGGCACGAGTGATCTTGCGGTCAGAGTCGTATTTCTCTGGCTCCTGGAAGCAGGCTTGTCCATTTATGCAACGGTCAGATATATCCGTATGAGGAGGCGGATGAGAGATTCCCTGTCGCGGGAATCCATCAAAGAGGGCAGTGATAACCTGCCTGACGGAATCTGTTTTTTTGACGAATACGGTGCCGTCCGGCTGATCAATAAAAAAATGATGTCGATCGGAATGATGTTGTTTGGAAAGGAAATACAGTCGCTTGATGAACTGCACAGGGCGTTGTCCTGTCCGCAGTCCGCCGTGGAATGTCTTGACCGGGAGATTGCACTGTATCACTTTCCGGACGGAACGGTTCATCAATTTACAGAGTCTGAAATTGCGGACCGGGACGGGAAGCGGATCACGGAGGTGATCGCTGCGGATGTAACGGAGCTGTACGCAAAACAGGAGGAACTCAACCGCGAAAACATCCGTCTGGCGGATGCCAACAGGAGCATGAAGCGGATGTTGGACAATATGGGCGACATTGTGCGGGAGGAAGAAACACTGTCTATGAAGATCCGCGTCCATGACGATCTTGGACACAGCATTCTGGCGGCGAAAAAGGCGCTGATACAACAGCAGGATATCGCAGCCATCAGGGAGAATGCCGTCCTGTGGGAAACAACCGTTGATCTGTTTTGCCGCGCTAAGAATATGCCTGCGGTTTCAGATGAATGGCAGACGGCTTTAAACCGTGCAAAGGAGCTGGGGGTGGAAATCATACTTGACGGAACGCTGCCGGAGGATGTGCCTGTGCGGCATCTGATGCTTCTTGCCATCCGGGAGTGCGTCACGAACTGTGTGCGTCATGCGGGAGGAGACCGTGTTTTGGTGAAGGTGGCGGATGACGGGAAACAGACAGCATGTGAGGTGACAAACAACGGCAGGGCGCCGCAGCAGGCGGTCGTCGAGGGAAGCGGGCTTTCCGGCCTGCGCCGCCTCATAGAGCGGGAAGGCGGCATCATGGAACTGACGGACCATCCCCGTTTTGTACTCACAGTCATTCTGCCTGCCAGAGAAACTTTATATAAAGGAGACCGGCTATGAAAAATGTGATGATCGTGGAAGACCAGAAGATGATACGTAGTATTTTGGAAGGATATATTGACAAAGCCGCTGATTTTTCTCTGGCTGCTTCTGTGGAGGGAGCCATGCAGGCTTGTGAGATCTGCAGGAAAAAAAAGATCCATCTGATTTTGATGGATGTGCAGACGGCACATCGTGAAAACGGTCTTGTGGCAGTGAAAAAGATTAAGGAGCTTTATCCGGATATCCGGATCGTTGTGGTGACTTCCCTGGTGGATGCCGATATTTTGGAGCAGGCGAAGAGCTTCGGGGCGGACAGCCTGTGGTATAAGGATACGGACGAGGCGATGCTGATGCAGGTGATTTCCCGCACGATGGCAGGAGAGCACGTTTTTCCCGACGCACCGCCGGTCGTTGAAATCGGCACGGCAAAAAGCACGGAGTTTACGAGTGCGGAGATACGTGTCCTGCGTTGTCTGGTGAAGGGGATGACCTATCCGCAAATTGCCAAAAAGCTGAATGTGGAGGTAGTCACTGTAAAATACCATGTGACAAATATGCTGGAAAAGACGAACCTGAAAAATAAGCTCCAACTGGCGGTCGCTGTCAGTGAATCGAAGTTTGTAGTTGATTGGGGGGGGGGTGGAGGAACTCGTTGAACACAATATGCGAGTTCAATAGATTTTAAAGAGAAGGAAAGAACCGTAAAAATAATTGAAAAAACAGGGATTTTATGATACTATGACCGTGAAAAGATTTATTCAAAGGCAGGTGTAAAGAACCATTGGAAAATGACAGCAGTAAACGGGAAGCACTTATAAAGAAGATTCAAGAGTTTCGCCTGCTTGATGATGATTTTATGAGCCGGGTATTTGATGAAAACATTGAATGTACGAAGCTGATTCTGCGTATTATATTAGATAAGCCGGATATTAAGGTCAGTGAGGTGCATACGCAGAGGGAGATAAAGAACTTATTGGGACACTCTGTAAGGTTGGACATTGATGCAAGGGATACGGATAATGAGCCGATCGATGTGGAGATACAGCGTTCCGATAAAGGTGCCGGAGTGAAACGGGCAAGATATAACAGCAGCATGATGGATGCCAATACGCTTGTAAAATGTGAAGATTACGATAAGCTTCCGGAAAGTTATGTGATCTTTATAACAGAGAATGATGTAACGGGTGCAAATCTTCCGGTTTATCATGCGGACAGGATTGTTTCAGAAACAGGAAAGCCTTTGGGTGACGGAACACATATTGTTTACGTGAATGGCGCATATCGTGATGAAAGCCCAATCGGAAAGCTCATGCACGATTTTTCTTGTAAGAACCCAGCGGATATGTATTATAAGCCGCTGGCAGGGCAGGTCAGGTACTATAAGGAAGATGCGAAAGGAGTGGAAGCTATGAGCCAGATTGTTGAAGAGATAGTTGAAAAGGAAAAACGAGAAGAAAAAATTGGCATGATTGCCAAGATGAAACGAATGGGAAAACTTAGCAATGAGGATATTGCAGAAATTACAGGTTTTACGGTTGAAGAAATAGAAGCATTAACAGAAAAGAATGCGGTTGCAGCCAATTAGAAATTAATTGTAGAACCGGCTAAGAGGGGGAATCTTAGTCAACACCATAAAGAAGAAAAAATATTAGCGTTGCTTACAACGTATATACCCAAGGACATTTCAACTTTTGTTTAAGTGGATGTCCTTTTATTTTTTTACGGAATAGAATTATTGACAATGCGCATAATACGCATTACATTATAATTAAATAAGCAAAAAGGTTCACACCACCAGTACAAACACCCGACCAAGCCCGGAAAAGTTACAATCCCAGAACATGGAGGGGATTTGAATCCCGATACAGTAAAATCAATTATGAAACAAGCGGGGCTTTAAGCCCTATTTGCTCAATCTATATAAATGGAGGTGAGTGTATTGAAATTAATTTATCCGGCTGTATTTAAGCCTTTTACAGATCAAAGCGGTGGATATGTGGTAGAATTTCCGGACTTACCCGGTTGTGTAACAGAGGGAAAAGACTTGGAACAGGCTATTGAAATGGGGATTGACGCAGATGCCTATGAAGAAAAATATGGTGAAAAAGCTGTAAGGAAAAACCTTACTATTCCTGCATGGCTGAATACTTTTGCTGAAAAAAATAATATCAATTTCTCTAAACTTTTACAAGATACCTTGTTTACAATGGCACAAGCAAAATAAATACAGGGAGCTGCCCATAAGGCAGCTTCTTTTTGGGTATCCCATCGTACCATTACCAGAGGGCAACACCCGGACTACAGCGGTGTTCTTCATCAGGTATTTGTGTACGCTGGGCTTTGACGTAACGAACGACATTTTTGCTGAGAATGCATGGTATTTTAGAAATTCACTGGTCAGGGCAAATTATAACGATCTGAAAAATGGCATTCATGAAACAACAGAGTACCTTGGATTGTTTTTGCACAATCTCCTCCTGAATGAGAGCAATCCACTTCATAACCGGACATTGAAAATACTTTTCAGCCGAAGACAGCAAGTCATATTTTGAAGCTTCGTGAAGCATTTCCGGATGAGACAATCTTTGGACGGTCTGATGTGATGCAGGTGATTGATATTAAAGCATCCGGAGCCTCTGACCTTTTAAAGAAAATGGCAGAGCACGGAATCATTGAAGCAGTGTCCGGGCACGGAAAAGGTAAGTATCGATTCCGGCATCAGGAGGGTTGAGGCGATGGGATTTCAGACTTGTATCTGACATTTATATATTTTTCAAATAAATCGGAAACAAGTTTATTTGAACGAATGGGTGGAACCTGCACACCGGGAACTGACGGAATGTATTATCCGGATGTTGTCAGTACAGATGAAGAACCGCATTACGGGAAGTACGGAAGGATGCGAAGGCAGTATCTGAAAGAACATCGTCCGGCAGAATATTATGCTTATCTGCTGGAAAAACTTATGACAGCACATTTGAATAATGAGACTCAGTCACAGAAGAGAAAACTTCTAATGTATATAATGAAGTTAGAAATTGAAGTAATGAAATCTAATATCCCGGTACTGATTGATTTTGGGTACCCTGGTGTGAACCATGTCGAATGATGGGACC
>ERZ808041.252-NODE-252-length-51560-cov-5.479362_pt1 | contig 51560 bp, 43 predicted proteins | sample MGYA00380192_ERZ808041 | MGnify/ENA primary metagenome ERZ808041 (study PRJEB31490, sample SAMN06133412) | mouse gut metagenome | isolation source: Z1_1 | host: mice | place: China: Chengdu | collected 2015-05 ...
CATACAGGTTGCCGCTTCCGTCTGCATAGTACCAAGCATCTTCATCATCATTATACTTATCGTAGTTCAGATACTCAGCTGCTACTACCTTGAACCAGCCCTTGCTTACACGGGAACCATCCTCAACGCTGTTGAAGTATCTCCACTGCTCAGCATACTTAGCAGATACACTGTTGGTAGCTGATGTACTGTAGCCGTCTCTTGTACCATTCTTAGAAGCTGCCTCAACATCCAGAGACCACTCTGCTGTCATAGCGCCATACTGGTCGAACTCATATTTCTTGCCATTGATGGTCTTGCTCTTCTGGAGATCGCCATCTTTAGCCTGAACCTTCTTACCATTTGACTGGAAATAGAACCAACGGCTCTGATCCTCATCATCGTTGAATACAGGAGCAATCTCATTATCATTGGTTGCTTCATCGTATGTGATATCCATCTGCAGCCAGCCAACAGTCATAGCGCCATCATCTTCGCCGCCGAAGTAGTAGGTACCTTCCTTAAAGCCGTCGCCGTCTGTATTGTCTACGCGCTCTGCATTGTCCTCAGAAACCCAACCGTACAGCATCTTGCCTTCGTCATCAAAAGCATACTTCTTGCCGTTAATTGTTTTCAGAGCAACCTTAGCATTGTCGCCATTCTTTAAAGCCTTACCATTTGCCTGGAAGTAATACCAGTAATGATCCGGCTCATTGTCCTGTCCTGCATCTTCGTTGTCGATAGCTACCCACTGGTTAGCTGCCATAACACCGTTGATGTCTACATAATAATAGTTGTCGCCGTCCTCAATCAGCTGATCGATAGCCATTTCGCCATCGCTGTTTAACCAATACCAGTTGTTACCGGATTTCTTCCACTGATCAGTTGCTCTCTCGCCGTCTCTGTTGTAATATACCCAAGTACCGTCTTCCTCAGCCCATCCTGTAGCTGCGAAAGAAGTCATGGATGCACCAATAGCGAGCAGTGCTGCTGTTGATAATACAGCAACTAATTTTGTCTGCTTTCTCATAATTAATGCACTCTCCTTTTTCTTTTTGAAATACTTTTTGAAATTCCTAATTGCATTACGAGTTGATTATACTTCGGATAAGGAAAATTATCAATAGTTTTTTTGCATTTTTTGCAAATTCTACTAAAAATGCGTAAATTAGACAATTTACCAATGGAAGCTTTCCAACTCCATCACACGCATTTAGTATAGTATAAATCCAAGGAAAATACCATAACATTTACCTGTGCATTTTCTTACGTAATTATTACAAAAAGCAAAGGTCTTTCGAAATTTGTACTTATATTTGTACAATTTGAAGGTATTAAAAAATGATACCCGATTTTTGGTATCAGGTACCATTTTTCTAATGCTCACTTTATTGACAATTATTTTGCCAATACAGCGCTGTACGCTTCTGCCATTCCCTTGCTCTGGATTAAATCGTAGTATTCCTGAACCATCGGAATCATCCCGGTCAGGTCTTCGTGCCAATAGTCTTTACGCCTCATGATGTCTTCTACGGAGGCAGTCTTCATGAACGCAAGGATTTCTTCGCCATCGTTTGCCTTATCGGTACGGTAGAAGGAGATAAGGGCTGCCATGGAGAAGGTGAGGGCTGCCGGGTATGTTCCAAACTTCTCTTTGTATTCCAGTATGGTCGGTAGAACGCGTACCTGGAACTTGCTTACGGAGTTAAGGGCAATGCTTAACAGCAGGTGTTTAATGAATGGATTGGAGAAACGCTCCAGCACAGCTGCGCCGAACTTGCGGTTATCTTCAGTGTCGCCAATGGTAGGGATGATTTCCTCAAAAATGCACTTCTTAAGGAAGGAAGAGACTTTTTCATCCTTCATGCATTCGGCCACATTTACAAAGTAGACCTCTTTTTCCTTGCAGAGCGTGAGCAGCGCCTCATTGAAGGCGTCGATATGAGTGTTGTCCAGGTTATAGTTGTTATTTTTTGTTACAGGCAGAATCGACTGAATATAAATAAGCGCCTGCGGCTGTTTCATTTTCAGATCGTCGATCACCTTGCTGTAATGCGAAATAAATGTATCTACATCTTCGCGCGCTTCGTTGCCGCCGAGCATGACATAAACCTTGGCAAACTGCTCTGCATCAAGCGCGTCCATGATCGGGATACGCGACCCATCTTCCTGCTTGACGGTTTGTGCAGAATAAACCGTCAATAGATTGACGCCAGTGCCAGCAAATACAGTCGTATTGGACATCATACCGTACAGCATGATCCCTTCTGTGATTGAATCGCCGACAAATACCGCATCGTCGAAATAATCTCCCATCACACGTTCTGATTCGGGCACTGCTCCGTCGAACACGGGCAATTTCTGTTCCTCCGGTTCGGATTGCTCTGGCACAGACGACGATTTTGCAGCCGAGGAGGATTCCAGCTCATCGGTTTCCGTCTGCGTCCCACTGACGACTGATGACAGTGTCTGATAGCGGCTCAAATCCGCGCCCTTGTCAGACACTTTCTGCCACACAATTGCAATCACCAGCGAAATAACAACAGCAAAGGCGAGCAGGATCACCACTGTCAAAAAATGATGGGGATTATCCCCTCGGTTGATTTTTACCGGCTTTTCTTTATACATCCTGTCATGCTCCTATTGGTCGCAAATTCATTACCTGTAATTCTGCATTTTATCAGATTCCACAGTGTTTGTAAAGCAAACAATGTGTGAATTTTGTGAGCACGGCTGTCCGCACTTGGATATACAAACAGTTATAAACACTTTCCACCAAGTTTTCCACAATGCTGTTTGCCCATTTCATGCGGCTTTCCCCAGTTTCACCCAAGGATTCCACCGGTCATTCCACAGTTTCTTCACTGTATATTCGCCGCTTTCATGGTAAATATGCATTCATTTGTCCTCTTGCCGGGATGTTTTACAACGATTATACTTGAAGTCATCATGCCCTTACACGGATTTTCCAAATTATTTGCTTTTTTTCTTGACATGTCCCTTTTATTATGGTAAGATAAATTTCGTCGGGATTAATAAAGAGAAAATTCAGACAAAGAATTACCCTCCTTTTGGAATGAATTAAAAGTTAAAATGCGGTGGTGCTGGAATAGGCAGACAGGCACGTTTGAGGGGCGTGTGCGCGAGCGTGTGGGTTCAAGTCCCATCCACCGCACCAGTTTTGCTGGAAAAAAGCCGGTTATTATAGCCGGCTTTTTTCCATGCATATATAATTCAGATATTTTGTGTGGACGCCCTCACATCCGCACACAGCCGGTCCGGGATGAAAGGGTGAAGCCATTTTGTTCTCATGCGGAGCGATCAATATTGAATTCTTTCATGGCTGACGCTGTTCGACCCGATCATCCGTTGCTTATACGAACCGAAGACGGTTCGATATGGTTTTTGAAGCATATCTTTAGAAGCTGTATCAATGGGAGACGCATACGCTTTGTTGGAAAAACTCCCGTTCGGATCGCGTCAGAAAAGCTTGAAATCCGTCGGAATTCCTGCGCTTTCCTTCCTTACCGTACAAAAAATTTTCTCGCCAATCCATGCGCTTTCCTCCAATTGGTACAGCTTCTTAGATACAGCGATTGTTTATAACATAATCCCTATACGGTCGGCTTCTGTGACCGGGCGCAGTACGCGGCAGGGATTCCCCGCTGCAATCACACCCGCAGGGATATCGCGCGTTACGACGCTTCCCGAACCAATTACAGTTCCATCGCCGATTGTCACGCCCGGATTAATCACTGTATTCCCGCCGATCCAGACATCGTTGCCAATTGTAATGGGATGTGCCATTTCAAGTCCGGACGCACGTTCCCGCGCATCAAGCGGATGGGTCGCTGTATAAATAGAAACATTTGGGCCGAGCATCACGTTGTCGCCAATGGTCACGCGCGCGCAATCGAGCACAGTCAGATTATAGTTGGCATAAAAATTCTCTCCGACAAAAAGGTTACAGCCATAATCGAACCACACCGGCGGCTCCATATATGCATACCGCTTATATCCGCCAAGCAGCTCCATACGCACGCAGTCACGCGCTTCCTCCTCGTCAGGCGGCAATTCATTATACTGCCTGCAAAGCCTGCGCGCACGCATATGTGCCTCCGCCAGTTCCTTGTCCCCCGCATTGTAAAGCGCGCCGGACAACATTTTTTCCCGTTCTGTCATCCTGCTTACCTCCTTTGCCCAGTACAATATTTCCAACCCGCCTCAAAAGCTGAAAGTTCGAGTCAGCTTCTTATTTGTGCCGCAGCGCCATAACTGCGACGGCAATCTTTTGTATAATCAATGGAATCACGGCTCCCAGCGCATCCACGCCCGGGAGCAGCAGTGCTGCAACCAATACGGCGAAGGTCAACAGATAGCGCGCCGCGAGCGTCGCCGCTATTATACGCTGCGCCTGCTTTGGAACTGCATACGCCCTTTTAATCGCACGCCGCAAAAGCCATACGTCGATCAGCGCCCACGCCGTTCCCAGCAGCAGGCCGACGAGCAGATCGGCGCTCATTGTTCAAAATTGACGGCATACAGATGTTCGCGCACGAGCTGCGCGATTTCCGTATACGTCTTGTTAAAGCGGCAGGCACATTTTTCTACACGCGAGCACTGAAAGGTATCGTCGCCGACACAGCGGCTGATCACGATCGGTCCCTCGACAATCTCGATCACCTCGCCAAGAGCGATTTCTCCAGCCGGACGCGCCAGCTCATAGCCGCCCTGCGTGCCCTTATAGGAGCGCACAATCCCCTCCGCGACAAGCTTGCGCAAAATTTTCAAAGCGAACCGTAACGTCACCCCTGTTGCCGCGGAAAGGCTTTTTGCATCCATGCGCATCTGATGCTGCGCCAGGCAGTCCACGATGCGCACGGCATAATCCGCCTCAAGCGTAATATACATGTTTTCGCCCCTTTAATCCGCCGCAGCCACCCGCCGCAGCAGAAAGTATACTTTATAAGTATAATACAGGGCGGTCATTTTGTCAAGCCATCCGTCCGACATCCTTTTTACAATCCTTGAACTTAACAAACCGATATGATATGATTAAATCACGCTGGATGCATCCCGGCCGTCTGGGAGTTGTTTGAAAAATCGAAGCTGCCATCTTTTTCTGCAACCTCTAATCCAGCAGCAATACGGTATGGGAGGTTTTAATATGGCAGATGACCTGCAAATCAAATTATATGCGTTTACGTTGGATTGCAGGAACCCGTATGAATTGGCAAAATTTTATGCGGCGCTTCTCGGTTGGGAAATCGCGTTTCATGATGAAGAATTCGCATGTGTCGGCGCGCCGGGAAAGGCACAGGGGGCATACCCTGGCATCCTGTTCCAAAAGAATGCACAGCATGAAGCGCCCGTTTGGCCCCAAACCCTCGGGACACAGCAACAACAGGCGCATATGGATTTTGCCGTCAATGACCTTGAACAAGCAGTCCGCCATGCCATCTCCTGCGGAGCAAAGCCTGCGGAGAAGCAGTTTTCCGATAGCTGGCGCGTCATGCTCGATCCTGCCGGCCATCCATTCTGTCTTTGCTCGATGAAGCCGGTCATTGACAGTCCGGAATTTGCGCTTTTATAAAAGGTCCGGTGCTGTCAAACGAACTGCATAGCCAACAAAAAAGCCCCGCCGCAGCGGGGCTTTTTTCGGTCAATCGAGAAAATCCTTCAGCTTTTTGCTGCGCGACGGATGGCGCAGCTTGCGCAGCGCCTTTGCTTCGATCTGGCGGATTCGTTCACGCGTGACGTTAAACTCCCTGCCGACCTCCTCAAGCGTGCGGCTGCGGCCGTCCTCAAGGCCAAAACGCAGGCGGAGCACCTTTTCCTCGCGCGGCGTCAAAGTCTGGAGAACCTCGGAAAGCTGCTCGCGCAGCAGCGTGTGCGACGCGGCCGTATCCGGGGCAGGCGCGTCCTCATCGGGGATGAAGTCGCCCAGATGGCTGTCTTCCTCCTCGCCGATCGGCGTCTCGAGCGAGACAGGCTCCTGCGCCACGCGCATGATCTCGCGCACCTTGTCCACCGGCATGTCAAGTTCCGCTGAAATCTCCTCCGCGGTCGGTTCATGACCGTTTTTGTGCAGCAGAAGCGACGAAACCTTTTTAACCTTGTTGATCGTCTCAACCATGTGTACCGGGATGCGGATGGTGCGCGCCTGGTCGGCGATGGCGCGTGTGATCGCCTGGCGAATCCACCAGGTTGCATAGGTGGAAAATTTGAACCCCTTCGTGTGGTCGAATTTCTCGACAGCCTTGATCAGTCCGAGGTTGCCTTCCTGGATTAGGTCAAGAAACTGCATCCCGCGCCCGACATACCGCTTGGCGATGCTGACGACAAGCCGCAGGTTCGCTTCTGACAGGCGCTTGCGCGCATCGATGTCCCCCTGTGCCATGCGCACAGCCAGATCGATCTCCTCGTCGGCCGACAGAAGCGGCACGCGGCCGATCTCCTTGAGATAAACCTTGACCGGGTCGTCGATATTGATACCCTCAGCCGCGAGCGCAACGTCGAGGTCAGTGCCTTTTCCCAGATCCTTGAAGTCCTCCTCAACGGGCGTGACCATGTCCTCAATGATCTCAATATTGTTCTGTTCAAGCAGGTCATACATTTTATCGACCTGTTCAACGTCGTAATCAAGCTCCTCCAGAGCGTCGCTGATCTCCTTTGTTGTCAATTTTCCCTTGGCCTTGCCGCTCTCCAAAAGCTCCTTTAAGATCGCCTTTTTTTCCTGTACACCCATTGATGCGGTCCCCCTATTATCAATCCTGTTGCCTGTTTTTCCCTGACCCCGGCCCGCATCCACAGGACGCAGCTGGGTCTTTGTTTATTTCTTTTTGGACGCCAAAGCGGCTATGTACGCCTTTAGATCATCGTCCGTCATGGCAGCCACTTCATCCTGCGATTTGACTGTTTTAAAGCTGAGTAATGTATCGATATAGCTGTCAAGATCCTCCGGGCCAAAGGTCAGGCCGGAGATGGAATTGAGCAGCCCTGCTGCCGCCGCCATCTGCTCCTCGTCAAGCTGTGCGGAAAGCAGCGGCAGCTCCACCGACTGCCCCGCGGCCAGGCGCTCAAACAGCACTTTTGCAAGCGCGCGGTTGCGGTCCGTTACAAAGCCGTCAAGCCCGATACGCTGCGCCGCGTGCTCATAATAATCGGGATTCTTCATCAGAATCGCCAGAATCTTATCCTCGGCAAGCGCATACCGGATATAACGCGCTCGCTGAGGATCGCGCCGCTGCTCGGCGGGTCCGGCCTCGCTGTAGACACGCAGCTGGGAGGCGTCGCCCCTGCGGCGTTTGGCGGCGCGCTTCTGCTCGTATTTTAGCTGCGTTTCAATCGCACTTTTGGATACTTCAAGCTCCGCCGCCGTCTTTGAAACGTATACGTCGCGTTCAACGGCGTTCGGCACCGACACCATCAGCGCGGCGAATTCACGTAAAAATGCAACCTTGCCCTCGGCGGTGTCGCAATCGTATTTCCGCCGCAGCTTCTCGATCTCATACTCCGTCGCATTCGACGCACCCGAAAGCAGCAGAGAAAAACGCTCGGCGCCGAATTTTTTGATATATTCGTCCGGATCCTTTGCGCCGGTCATCGAGAGGATGCGGATTTTCACCCCCGTCTCCCCAAGCAGCGAAACGGCGCGCTTTGTCGCCGCCTGACCCGGCCCGTCGGAATCGTATGATAAAACAACCTCCTGCGCATACTGTGCGATCAGCCGCGACTGCTCCGGCGTCAGCGCCGTTCCAAGCGTGGCGACAGCATTGTCAAACCCCGCCTGGTGCATCGCGATCACATCCATATATCCCTCGCAGAGGATCAGCCCGCCGCGCTTGGATGCCTTTGCGAAATTGAGCGCAAACAGATTGCGGCTTTTTTTGAACACGGGCGTATCGGAGGAATTGAGATACTTCGGGCCGCGCGCATCGCCCATAATGCGTCCGCCGAACCCGACCACATTGCCGCGCAGGTCGATGATCGGAAAGATCACCCTTCCCCGGAACTGGTCGTACAGCCCACCGCTTCTGCCGCGCGCCGCCACGGCCGCCGCCAGCAGTTCGTCGTCCCGGTACCCCTGAGATCGCAGAAATTTAACGGCGCCGTCCCACGCCTCAGGCGCATATCCCAGCCCGAAATGCGTGATTGTGCGGTTTGTTAGCCCGCGTTCATGCAGGTAGTCAAGTCCCGGCTTTCCCGCAGGGCTTTTCAGGCAATCATGAAAATGCCGCGCCAGCGCCCGGTTGAGCGCATAAATACGCATCTTCATTTTCGCCGCGCCGTCGTCCGCGACCTCCTCCGGCATCGCCATGCCGGCGCGCTGCGCGAGGAAACGGACTGCCTCGACATATTCAAGGTTTTCAATCTTGCGGATAAATGTGATCACATCGCCGCCCGCGCCGCAGCCAAAGCAGTAAAACGACTGGTTGTCCGGATAAACGGTAAACGACGGCGATTTTTCCGAATGGAACGGGCACAGCCCGTTGGCGATACGGCCACGCCGCTTTAAACGGACATAGGATGACACCACCTGCTCGATGTCGCTGTTGTTTTTCAACTCCTGTAAAAACAGATCAGGTATCAAACAAACGGTCCTCCCTTCTAAAATGGCGCGTCGTTCTCAAATGGACCACGGCTTCGGTACAAACAGCTTTTCATATGTGGCGACCGCGAAACGGTCCGACATACCCGATATGTAGTCGCAGGCGGCACGCGGCGCGCCCTCGCCCTCCAGGATAGCCTGATATTCGCCCGGCAGCGCCTGCGGGTGCTCTGTAAAATACCCGTACAGGCTTTTGACAACATTTTCCGCCTTGCCCTCCTCACCCTTGGCTGTCGGGTTCAGGTACACCGCTTCATACATAAACGAATTGAACTGGGCAAACGCTTCGCCAATCTGCTCATCCATACGGATATCGTCTGTGCTGTGGCTGATCAGCGAGGTGATCAGCGTCGTGATGCGCTGAGATTTCGTGCGGCCGAGCGTGTATTTGATCGTCCATGGAATATCGTCGTCGCACAGCACCCGTGCGCGCAGCGCATCCTCAAGGTCATGGTTGAGATAGGCGATCTTGTCCGCAAAATAGACGGCGCGCCCTTCAAGCGTGGCCGCGCGCCCCTCCGGCGAAGGATTGGAATAAGAATGGCACGCAATGCCGTTGCGCACCTCCCAGGTCAGATTTAGCCCCGCACCGCCTTTCTCCAGGCGGTCTGCTACGCGCACGCTCTGCTGCGCGTGCGAAAAGCCATGCGGACAGACCTCCCGCAGCGCCCGTTCGCCCGCGTGCCCAAAGGGCGTATGCCCCAGATCGTGGCCAAGCGCAATTGCCTCGGTCAGTTCCTCATTCAGCCGCAGCGCGACTGCAAGCGTCTTTGCAATCTGGTTGACCTCAAGCGTGTGCGTCAGGCGCGTGCGGTAATGGTCGCCCTCCGGCGACAGAAACACCTGTGTTTTATGCATCAGCCTGCGAAACGCCTTGCTATGGATGACCCGGTCGCGGTCGCGTGCAAACGGCGTGCGGATCGGGCATTCCTCCTCCGGGCGGGCGCGTCCGCGCGAATGCTGCGGCAGGCAGGCGTGCTCCGACAGGCTCTGCGCCTGCAAGGCCTGCGTCTGTTCGCGGATGGTCATAGCGCGCCTCCTTCCCCGCGTTTTTTGCCATTTTGATTGTATGTTCTAATATATTATACTCCGCAAATAAAAAAATTCCTGCCTGGAGCAAAAATTTCTTGCAAAAGGCAGGAACTTACAAAATACGACTGTTTTTAAGAATCTGTATTCACAGCCAAAGGACGCTGGGCAGGCACGGGATTTTGTACCCAATCAAGGCAAATTTTTGCGGGCGGGCTGTCGCCCGGCAAGAAAATTTAACGTGGAGCGGGGGGCAAAAGGCCCGCCTGGGCAACGTTTTGCGGCTGTGAATACAGGTTCTAAGGCATACAGTCATAACGGCGGTCCTCCACACATGCCGTCACCCGGCCCGCCGTCAGCTCCGCCAGATCCCTTTGAAACGCTTCGACCCGGTTCGCCTTCATCAGCAGGCGCAGCGTTACATCTGCCGCGTAATCGGAACCAAGCGTGCGCGCGCCGTATTTTGCAAGCAGCCGCTCGATCCGTCCGTACTGGTCATAGGAAAACATCGCCGACAGTTCGGCGCATTCACTCATGACCATGCGCTCGGCTGCATCGACCGCCAGCTTGGCAGCGTGTGAATATGCGCGCACAAGGCCGCCCGCGCCGAGCAGAACGCCGCCGAAATAACGCGTGACAACGGCGGCAACATCGACTAATCCCTCCCGCTGGAGCACCTCGAGCACCGGCACGCCCGCTGTTCCCTGCGGCTCGCCGTCGTCCGAATAGCGGCGCGTCTGTCCCTTGCGCAGGATGTATGCGTAGACATTGTGCGACGCGTCCCAATGAAGCGCCTTTTTTTCGGAGATAAAAGCGGCCGCTTCCTCCTCGGTACGCACAGGCGCGATGTATCCGATAAACCGGGAGCGCCGCTCGACAAATTCGTCGGACGCCGCCGCCCGGATTGTTGTATATTCCTCCATGCCGTCACCTCGCATCAAATCCAAAACCCGCCCGCCTGTAAAACGGGCGGGCGGGCTTACTGACTCCTAAAAACTGTTCAGCAGCAGGGCGTGATCCAGCCGAACGGATCGGGGATACGGCCCCACTGGATATCAGTCAGGGTATCATACAGCTTCTGGCTGATGGGACCGATCTTATTTTCATTGATGACCGTGGTGACATCGCCGCATTTCAGCTCGCCGATCGGGGAAATAACGGCGGCGGTGCCGGTGCCCCATGCCTCGTCCAGCTTGCCGGCCCTGGCCGCCTGCTCAAGCTCATGGATGGAGAGCTTACGCTCGGACACCTTCATCCCCCACGACTCTAAAAGCTGGATCACCGATTTGCGCGTGATGCCCGGCAGGATCGACCCGTCAAGCTCCGGCGTAACGATTTCGCCGTCGATCTTAAAGAACACGTTCATCGAACCGACTTCCTCGACATACTTGCGCTCAACGCCGTCCAGCCAGAGCACCTGCGAATAGCCCTGCTTCTCGGCCTCCTCCTGCGCGATCAGGGAAGCGGCATAATTTCCGCCCGTCTTGTAAGCGCCCATGCCGCCGCGCGATGCGCGGACATATTTTGTCTCGACATAAATGCGCACCGGGTCGATGCCGCCCGCGTAATAGGCGCCCGACGGCGAAAGAATGACACAATAGATATAATGCGTCGACGGATGCACGCCCAGAACCTCCTGGTTGGCGATCACAAACGGGCGGATATACAGCGATGTCCCCGGCGCGGAAGGAACCCAATCCTTGTCGATGGTGACAAGCTGCCTGAGTCCTTCCATCAGAAGCTCCTCGTCGAGCTTGGGCACAACCAGGCGTTCGCAGGAGGTGTTCAGGCGTTTAAAGTTCTGACCGGGGCGGAAAAACTGAATTTTTCCTTCGGCGGTACGATACGCCTTCATGCCCTCAAATATTTCCTGCGCATAGTGAAAACACGACGACGCCGGGTCCATCGGGATCGGCCCATACGGCACAATGCGCGGATCATGCCAGCCTTGGTCCGCAGTATAGTCCATCAGGAACATGTGGTCAGTAAAGATATGGCCAAAGCCGAGGTTGTTCTCATCGGGCTTGGCCTTGGGATGATCGGTCAGCGTGACCTTGATCTCCATCATATCGAACACTCCTTTATTGATTGCGTCCATTGTATTATAAAATTTTTTTCAATCATAGCACGGATATACTGTATTGTCAAAAATTTTACCACAATTTCGGCGTCTTGAACAAACCAGGCTGCGGCTTGGAAAATACCGCACAGCAATTTTACAAGCTATCAGTTTAACGCGCCGCACAAACAAAATCCAGCGTCCTTGTTTTTCTGTTTCTTATTTATTATACGGAACAAATTGCAGCGATGCAATACAAATATTGCAGTTTTTTAGATTTTTTCCCCGAATTCACATAGATTACAAGGCTGTTTTGCAGGAACAAAATCTTCTGTTGACGCCCAGGCCCAATTTATAGTACAATAAAACATGTATAGAGAGCGGGCCGGACGGCGGCGCGCCCCATGGGCGTGAGGAAAGTCCGGGCTTCACAGGGCGGGATACCTGCTAACGGCAGGCCGGGGCGACCCGAGGGAAAGTGCAACAGAAAGATACCGCCGCGTTTTGCGGTAAGGATGGAAAGGCGAGGTAAGAGCTCACCGGGATGCGGGCAACCGCATTGCCATGTAAACCCTATCCGAAGCAACGCCAACTGGGACAATGCGGCTGCCCGCCGGGTCCCGAAAGGCGGCTGGAGCCGCGCGGCGACGCGCAGCCAAGAAAGATCGTCGTCCACGACAGAACCCGGCTTACAGGCTCCCTCTCTATGCGCCTGCAAATCCAGACCGCCCTGTGTTGGGCGGTCTTTTTGCATGTCCGCGCGCATATGCTTTTGTCAGAAGCCCGCCCCAAAACCGGATCGACGGCTTTTAGGCGGCTAACATGCAGGCGGCTCAAGAGCCGCCCGGAGCGGAGGTATCAATGATGTCCCAATCCCTGCTGCTTGCCGCGGCCGGCGCCGCGTGTATCACCGTCCTGGCTGCGCTCTGGCGTTCCGGCAAATTCCTGCGCGCGCTGCTTTTCTCCGCCGTCACCGGCAACCTGGCGCTGTTCGGCGTCGCCTACCTCGGCGCCTTCACCGGCGTCACAATCGCTCCTGGACCAATATCTGTTTCAATCGCAACCGTTCTTGGAATCCCAGGCGTGATCCTGATGCTGGCGCTGCGGTTGATTTTCCGCGCATGACGGCGTATAATGGGACGGTAAAATCAACGCGCCCACCGGACCGAAGCAGACCGCACGTGCAAAGCATGGCCGCTGTCAATGATGCGGCCATACCCAGCGCGGTTGGCTGGCGGCGCTTTTGGAGGACGTTTATGGAAATCCGCTTTTTTAACGGCAGAGACGATCTTACCGACGCCTTTTTCATCCGCGACGAGGTATTTACAAAGGAGCAGGGCTTCACGATCCCGGATGTGGACGCATTCGACGCCATTTCCGATCATATGGTCGTCTATATCGACGGCAAGCCGGCCGCGACCGGACGCGTTTACCGCGATGAAAGCGGCGCGTTCCACATCGGACGCATCGCCGTGCTCAAGCAGTACCGCGCCCGCCAGCTCGGCCGTCTGGTGATGGAGCGCCTCGAAGTCCTTGCCCGCGAACAGGGCGCCGAAAAAATCGTGCTTGGCGCGCAGCTTTATGCCATACCCTTCTATGAAAAATGCGGTTTCACTGGTACGGGCAAACGCTTCTTCGAGGAATTCTGCGAGCATGAAATGCTTGTCAAAACCGTCACGCCCTTTAACCGCACGTGAGTCCTATCCGCCAAAACGCCCAGCGTATCCATGAAAGAAAGCCCGATGGACCCCCATCGGGCTTTCAGCGTGTCGAGAAACTCGACACGCTGCTGGCGGGCAACCAGAAATTACTGCGGCTCACAGGCTCGCCTTGTTCATCTGTTTTCCCGCCAGTCCCACCCTTCCTCTTACAAAACCGTTCGTAGAGCGGTTTTGCGCTTCAATGTATTTTTGTCCGGCACATGTCCGGACAAAAATGGATTTTTACAGCAACAGCGCATCGATGCGTTTTCCATTATTTTCTAGCAACCGAAAGCCCGATGGACCCCCATCGGGCTTTATTTTTTGCCTGTTTAAGTGAAATTCCAACGGATCCGGCGATTTCCCCACACGGCCCCGGCGCGCAGAGACACCGGCGGCCGCCGTTTTCAGTCCACGCGGTATTTTTCAATCGTGTCCTCACGCAGTTCGATCCCCAGGCCAGGCTTCTGCGGCAAATAGACATAGCCGTCGGCTGCCATTTCAATCGGCTCGGTCAATAGCTCGTCGCGCAGCGGGTAAGGATTGCGGTCCATCTCCAAAATCCCCCGGTTGCTCAGGGAAGCCAGGAAATGGGCGTTTGCCGCGAGGCTCACGGCCGAAGAAAAAACATGCGGCATACAGGGCAGGCTGTTGGCCTGCGCATAATGGGCGATTCTGCGGCACTCGGTAAAGCCGCCGCTCCAGATCACGTCGGGCTGTACAATATCGATCGCGCGCTTGTCCATAAACTGCTTGAAGCGGAACAGCCCCACTTCAGATTCATAACCCGCAACCGGCATATCCAACGCACGGGCCAGCTCCGCCGAGCCGTCCACATTGTCCAGGCTGAGAGGTTCCTCCATCCAGAAAACCCCCATCTCCTGGAACTTTTTACCCATGCGGATTGCGGTGTATGTGTTCCAGACGTTGTTTACATCGACCATGATCCGCGCGCCATATTTCTTTGCCGCCTCGCAGCAGGCCCGTACCCGTTCCAGCTCCTCCTCCAGGGTATAAATGCATTTTTCCGGGCTGAGCATATTTTCAATCGGCGACATAAATACGTCCGGATTGCGCCCGATCTTGATTTTTGCATAGCGAAATCCCTGCCGGAAATAGCCTTCAGCCTCCGCCGCCAGTTTCTGCGCATCCTTGCCCACGCTGTAAAAGCCCGAACTGGCGTACGGCAGCAGCCGGTCGCTGTACCCGCCCAACAGCTTGTAAACCGGCAGGCCGGCTTTTTTGCCTAAAATATCCCACAGCGCCACATCGATGCCGCTGAGGGCGGCGGTGATGATCCCGCCCCGCCCGTGCTGGCGGGTGCGGTCGTTGACCTTGCGCCAAATCCGTTCGATATTGGTCGGGTCCTCCCCCCTGACAAGATCGGCCAGCTCATGCTCAATCACATATTTCGTTGTCTCGGCAGGCCCGCCGAAGCAGGCCGACTCCCCAATTCCTTCGATCCCTTCGTCTGTTTTCACCTTGACGATCACCGCGCTGCGGGTATAAAAATAGTTTTGAGCGTCCGCGATCGCATTGTCATATTGGTATCGCAGGATCATTGCGGAAACGTCCGTCACCTTCATCTCATCACATCCAAATCCTTTCAGTATTTCCCGTTTACAGATATTGCGCGAGCTGTGCGATCCCCATTTCCACGCTCGTCAGCACCGGAACCCCCAGATCCTCCAGCGCGGAAGCCGCGTCCACCATGCTGGCCTGTTCGAGCACGGTCACATCGTAGCTGCCCGCAACCTCTCTTGCCTTCTCCACGATCAGCCGATCGTGCGCCGCCTTGTCCCCCTCCAGATTGAGCGCCGCCCATGCGCCCTCGACAAGGATGGTGTCGATTTGAACCTGCCCGCGTCCCATCTTTTCCGCCGCCTTCCGGGCAGACTGCGTGGAAGGCCCGAAGGTCAGTTCAGCCGTCACCAGCAGCGCGATCCGATCCCCCATCGTGGCGGCCCTTTCAAGCATCGGCCCATCAATTTTCAGGTATGGAATACCCACCGCGGGCTGCGCCGCATCCACCGCCGGCGCAATGGTGGTACACATGCAGACCGCAGCGGACGCGCCGTACCGTTCAGCAGTCACGCCGTAATCCGCGACCCGCTTTATAATATCCGGGGTGAGCTTTCCGCCGTTTTCCGTGATTTCCGGGATGATTCCGTCGTCCAGCAGATTGATGAGCTGCACGTCAGGAAATTGCCGGGCAAAAGCTTCCTTCATACCGGGGATAATTCCCGCAACGGTGGATACAAAAACAACCTTTTTCATAGCAAGCCTTCCTTTCTCTATTTTCAAATAAGCCCTAAACAGTTGTGCCGCTTTGAAGGCGGTCGATCAGCTCCCGTACACAGTGGTCGGACGGCGTCCTTCCAAACCAGATTTCAAACGCACGTACCCCCTGGCAGGCATTCATCGGCTTGCCGATCCATGCAGGCAAACCGAGCGCACGCGCCGCAGGCACCAGCCGGGCGTCCGGATTGGAGTAATTCACATCGTAGACCGCCGCGCCCGGCCTGAGTTCTTTTAAAAATTCCAGAGAAACAAAGTCGTCGTATCCGACCTGCCCCACCACGGAAGCATTGATAAACAGATCCGCGTCCCTACAGCAGCGGCATAAATCCTCCACGGTGTATGGCACAGGAGCGAAACGCTGTCCAAACCGTTCGCACAGGCTTTGGGCCTGGTCCAAAAAGAGGTTGACCACACTGACCTGCTTTACCCCGTGCAGGCCGAGCTGATACGCGATCGAAAGCGCGACCCCTCCAGCGCCAAGCATCACCACACGCTTGCCCTCTATGGCGACGCCGAACAGCTCCAGCGCCTTCATCAGCCCCCATCCGTCGGTATTATAGGCGATCAGCCTGCCTTCCCGAACAAGGACGGTATTGGTCGATCCGCATTTCAGCGCCGAATCATCCGCTTCGTCGACGAATTCGAGCAGCTTCTGCTTATAGGGCATCGTGACATTAAATCCGTCCAGATGCGCCCGGCAAAAATCCACCTGCCCCTTCAACTGCTCCGGTTCAATGTTGAAAAGCGAAAAATCAATCTCCATTCCAATGTCCCGGGCGTATACCTCATAGACCGACGGGGTAATCGAATTGTGGATGTCCCGGGCAATCAGCCCGCAGCGATATTGCTTCATTTTGCATCCCTTTCTTTTGTCCGGCCGCCTGTTTCCGCCTTCACACAGCGGATGGCCTTCCCGGTTTTTTTAATCCATGCCATACATCCGTTGCAGGTCGTACAGCAGCGTTCCCGTTTCATTCCGCCGCCTGTCAGAATATCCCGCGCATAGTCAGGATAACAGACCGGCTGGCGCCCGAACCCCGCAAAATCGAACCACCCCTGTTCGATGCCGCCCGCGGCCACATTCGCGCCAAACTCCCGCAGCCATGTAAACGCCGAAGCCACAACAGCCGCTTGCGGAACAGCCTGTTTGATCTGCCGGGTCAGCCGCAGCATCCGGTCGACTCCTGTAAGCGGATGCTCGGTCCGATAGATTTCTCCCCCCGTATCGGACGGGCGGATCACCTGCGGCGAACAGGCCCCAATTCCACAGGTGATGTTGAAAAGCCTCACCCCGCGCTCAAAAAGCAGCTCGGCCAACCGGACCGGCTCCTCAAGGTCCGGAATCGCGGCTCCCTTTTGGGAAACGCCAAATCCATAGGGATAAGCAAGCGCGTCGTATACGTTGAGCCGGACCGCAACCTCAATTTCGGTATGCGCACGGATCTTTTCAACTACATCCAGCAGAAAGCGCGCCCGGTTTTCAAAGCCGCCGCCATATCTGCCTTCCCGTTCCCGCGCCGCCAGCAGCTCATTGATGAGATAGCCGTGGCAGGCGCGCACGTCTACCGCGTCAAACCCCGCCTCCTGCGCAAGCTGTGCCGCGAGCAGATAATCGTCCTCCAGGCTTGAAAGCTCCCCATCAGTCAAAATCCGCTCATGTTCCTTTGGGATGAGAGGATTGTGAAACGCGCTTTCCGGTCCGGCGGCACTGTGCTGGCCGCTGTACCTTCCCGAATGAGTGAGCTGGACGACCGTATAGGGCCGTCCCCAAGAATTGGCCGCCGTACGAATCTCGTCGGCAAGGCAGCGAAACCGGTCCACGTTTTCCCTGCGCAGCCAGAGCTGCGACGGATTAGAGCGCCCGGACGCGCATACGGAAACAGACTCCAGCCAGATCATTCCTGACATCCCGGCGGCGTAGGCCCGATACCTTGCCATGTTTTTTTCACTCGGCGAACCGTCCGGCAGGGCGTCAAAACCCTCTACAGGCTGTGCGGCCAAACGGTTTTCGATCTGCCTTTGGCCCAACCGGAGCGGCGTTTTGAGAATGCCTGTTTCCCGCGCAAAGGGGAGCTGTAAGCCCGCGATCTGGCGGTCGTGCAAAAGCTGCTCTGACGACTCATAGTCAAATATCCTGTGCTGCAAATCCATCCCTCCATTTTTAAATACAAAAATGTATGCATTTTTTCATAAGAAAAGCGTCCCGCCTTTCCCAGGGGCGGAACGGAATTCAGTCCTTGACCATCGGACGCGGGTACCGCGTCATCAAAAGATTCTTTGTATCCTCGCGCGCAAGCTGCAAATGCAGCCGCATCTGCTCGCTGGCTCCGGCGCCATCATGCGCGTGCAGACATTGAAGAATCCGCTCGTGTTCCGCAAGGCTCTCCTCGGTCCGATCCCGCGCACCCTCCGTCAAAAAGCGGATGCGCTGCTGCTGATCCTTGATCCGCCCGATGCAGGAGAGGATCACCCGGTTACCATGTATCCGAAGCAAGGTGCCATGAAACTCGTCATCCAGTTCGAAATAGCGCGCAAGGTCGCCCTGCCCCACGGCCTGGCGCATCTGCCCGAGCAGGCTGTCCAGCCGTTCGATCTGCTCGGGGACAAGCGATTCGGCCAGCCGGGAAACCACCAGCCCCTCAAGCGCCTGGCGCGTTTCATAGATATCGTCAATCATCCGCCATGTAATTTCAGAAACACGGAACTTGCGGCCGTCGCTTTCCTCCACCAGGCCATCGTCCCGCAGACGCACAACCGCCTCACGCACAGGGGTGCGGCTGATCCCGAAGTCCTTGGAAAGCTGCTGAACCATCAGGATCTGGCCGGGCATCAGCTCCAGGCTCACAATTTTATTTTTCAGTTCATTATAAACGCTCAAAGTAACGGGCTGGTGCTCCTGCTCGATCATGCTGTCCCATTCTCCATTCCTTCTCAAATGCCTCGTCTGCATTTTTCAAAAATATTATCGCATCTCCGTCTCCAAAATGCAACTAGAGATTTGTACAAGATTTATAATGCAAAATTGTATTTATTTTTGTATACTATTTGTTTCTCACGTCCCCGCTACAGCACAGAGTGGTTATATTCGATAAACTCCTTAGGCGTGTAACCCGTCACCTTTTTAAAAATGCGGTTAAAGTAGGACGTATCGTTGAATCCTACCTTTTGCGCGATCACAAAAATCCGGTCCTGATTTTGCAGCAGCAGCTCCTTTGCCTTATCGATACGGACCATCAAAATATAATTAATAATGCTGGTCTTTGTCTTTTCCTTAAATTTTTTGCACAGATGATACTTGCTGAAGTTGGAAATCCGCGCCAGATCATCCAGGCTGATCTGCTCACGGTAGTGCTGATGGATATAATCGAGCACGTCGTCGATCGGATCGACCGGCAGCACGCCGTCATCCGCCGCACGTTGGTAGATGCTCGGCAGGCTGTTGTCCTCCAGGTTTACGATCGTATCATAATAGAGGTGGTGATTGGCCTCCTGTTCCTCGGTGATCTCGATGTAAGAAGCGGGCAGCTCCTCCAGCCAGCGTGGCTGGTCAATATAGATGCTGCATGTATTTTTGAGGTTGTTTTTGATGCTGATGCGGAACCGCTCGCAGATGCTCAACGCCCGGTCCTTTGGGGAAATGATGCTGCTTTTTGCCGCAACATGCAGCACGGTATAGAACACATGCCCCTCCGAATGAAACACGATACCGCCGCCATATTCCCCCACGATCTCTTGAAGGATATTCTCCACCGCATAATCAAACAGGTCCCCAGCCCTAAAGCATGCGACGCATCCTGTGTAATTGTCCATCTGGATGGCAAGCAGAAAGAGCTGGCGGCTGTCGGGATCGATCTGATGGGCCTGAAGATAGCCGCGCACCGCAGACACATTGTCCGTTTTGCCGCGCAGGAAGCTCAACAGCACCCGTTCGGGCGGAGCCTTTTCCGCCTCCCACAACTCCGCCCCATTGCGCTGCGAACGTGCATCCAGGCTCGCAACCGCCTTATCCAGCACAACGTCCAGCTCATCCGAATCCACAATAGAGCTTTTGAGCAGGTAATCAAACGCGCCCAGCCGCATCGATTCTTTAACATAATGGATATCGTTATGGCAGCTCAGGACAATGAACAGCAGGTCGGGAAAGCTGGCCTGCGCCTCCTGGATAAATTTCAGCCCATTGTAGTTGGGCATATACATATCCGTGATCACAATATCGGGGCGCAGGCTCTCAAGCAGCTCGAGCGCCTTGCCTCCGTCCGCCGCCTCCCCCGCCAGCACAAGCCCTTTTTTCTCCCAATCCACAAAGGATTTCAGGCCGCGGCGCACAAGGCTGTCGTCGTCCACCAGCATCACCTTATAAGGCATTTTGCACCCCTTCCTTTCCATTTGTCCGCATTTGTCTGTTTACAGGGTGATTGGGATGGTAACTTCCACCAGCGTGTAACGTCCGTATTCGCTGCGGATCCCCAAGCCGTATTCCCTCCCACAGAGCAGCTTGATCCGTCTGTTTACATTGCCCAGGGCGACCCCCATATACCGGCCGGAGCTTTTATACCGGTTGCTCAACACCGCGCGGATGCGCTCCTTTTCGATCCCGATGCCGTTGTCCGCAACCCGGATATCGATCCGGTGTCCCCGCCGTGAAACGCTGATCTTAATCTGCCCGTTCTGGCGGTTGCAATTGATGAAGCCATGGTAGATGCTGTTTTCTACGATCGGCTGAAGAATAAACTTGGGGATTTTCATCTGGATCAGCAGCACATCGATCTCAAAACTGTAGTCAAACACATCCCCAAACCGGATCTTCTGTGCGGTAAGATAAGCGTCTACATATCCCAGCTCCTCCTCGATCGTAACAAGCTCGTCCTCATTGTGGGAGCAGGCCCTGAGCAGGCAATCGAGCGCGCGCACCGTTGCGATTACATCCTCTGTGCGTCCGTCCGAAGCCAGCCACTGGATATTGTTGAGGGTATTATAAATGAAATGCGAATTAATCTGGTTTTGCAGCACATCCAGTTCAGATTCCCGCTTTTGATCATTGAGCTGGTTGATCTTGGCCAGGCTGTCCGAAAACTCCTGCGCGCGGCTGCGGTACGCATCGCACAGCCGCCCGATCTCATTTTTCCAGTCCAAATATCCTTCGGTACGGGTTGGCAGATCAGGATTGCGGATTTCATACACAAGCTGCTCCAGCGGGTCGGTCACAAGCCGCTTTAAAAGCAGATTCGCCCCGAACAGCATCGCCCCCGCAAACAGCATCGCCAGCAGGATCACCATCCAGAACCGTTCGACTGTTACCCGAAACTGCGCGGTTGGAAAGATGCACACAAGCGTCATCCCGTTTTGAAGCTTCGTGCACACATAGAGCAGTTGTCCGCGATAGAGGTCCTGAAACAGCAGGGTCCGGCTCGCTTCCCGCTGCACCTGCCCGAGCGCCTCCCATGAAAGGGGAAACGAATTTGTTTGCGGCGCAAGCTGGTAGTCCCGGCTGTACAGCGCCTCCAAGCCCTGGGTGATGTAAAGGGTGAATTGATAATGGTTTGTCAGCCATGAGAGGCGCCGCTCCGCCTCCTGCCCGATCTGCCCGGGCGTATGGCCGTCAATATCCTTTGCGGCGGCCACGCTGTCCGCGAGGCTCGCGGCGTATGTATCCAGCACCAGGTCGCGGGAGGTGGATTCCAGCAGCAATCCACCGCATAGCACAGGCAGCGCCACGGCCAGCCCTGTCAGAGACAGGATCAGCCATCGAACCGGCATATCCCTCAAAAACCCTCTCCTCCCAGCTCCGCCCGGCATCAGCAGCCCCTCCCTTATTCGTTTCATTTATTATATTACATAATGTCGACAAAAATCAACGCATAATTGCATCATTATTTAACTTATTTTTAGCAAAGCACAAGATCGTTTTAAAAAAGCGTCCCTTTCGGGCATTTTCTCCATACAAAATTGGATAATCATGTCCTCCGAGCATCTGTTTCATGGCGCCGGCTAGCATTTTTACAATGATAATCTTGGCAATCCTGTCCATTTACACATTGCAGCAAGATATCTATAATAAAAGCAAGTAAATAATAAATTTTTAGCCAATTCGTCAGGAGGGGTATTATGTCCAACCATCGAAAAGCCTTATCCATCTCCGCGTTCCTGCTTGCGGCGGCGCTTACTTTCAGCGGCTGCGGCGCAGGCTCCTCAGACCCCGCCCCGGCTGCCTCGGATGCGCCGGATGCTCCCGCTCCCGCTGTTTCCAGCGCGCCGGCCGGCGCCGGGGATACGGCGCCGGCCGGCGACCCTATCCGCATCGGGATTGTGACCACCCTTTCGGGCGCGAACGCGGGCCACGGCGAATACTGCAAGGAGGGGGCCGAGCTTTGGAAGGAGGATGTAAACGCCCGGGGCGGTATCCTCGGCCGTCCAGTCGAGCTGGTGTATGAGGACAACGGCGAGACAGAACAGACCTATATGAACGCGATGGTCAAGGCTTTGAGCGACGATGACCTTTGCGCGGTCTATTCCAACGGATACAGCAACCAGATCACGCTGGTGCTGCCGGAAGTCGCAAACTACGAAATTCCGCTGCTTGCCGGCAACAGCAGCCAAGCCTGCCTTGACGCGAACAACGACTATTATTGGATGCTGCGCCTGTCGGACGCAAATGTCAGCCCCGCAATGGTGCTGGCCTGCCGCGACCAGCTCGGCATGAAAAAACCCGCGATCCTCAACGTCAACGACAGCTATGGCCGCGGCATGGCCGACTTTGTTGTGAAGGCGATCGAGGAGAACGGCATGGAGCTTGCCATTCAGGTGGAATGCACGGCCGAGGAAAAGCAGTTCACCCCGATTCTCACACAGATCGTCAACAGCGGCGCTGACGGGATCATCGCCATCAACCATCAGGATCAGGCCGCTTTGGTGATGATGCAGATCGAAGCGATGGACATTCAGCTCCCGCTGATGGGCTGCTCACAGTATGCGTCCGCGCTCGCGATGGATACGGCCGGCGAGGCGTCCAACGGCTGGTACTCGCTGGCCGACTGGTCCAACGAAGTGCAGACCGAATCGGGCAAGGCGTTTGTCGAAGCATACCGCAAGGCTTACAACCGCGATTCGGACATGCAGTCCGTCTGCGCCTACGACGCGATGCTGCTGCTCGAGGACGCGATCACCCGCGCCGGTACGGACGATCCCAAGGCTGTAAATGAGGCGCTCAAGCAGACCAAGGACGTGGTGGGAGCGATGACCTCCTACACTTATCTGGAGGGCGATCATTCGCTCGGAACTTCGATCATGCTTACCCAAACGCAGGATAAAAAGGGCGTTATGATCGATATGGTTGCAAAACCAGGGCTTTAAGCCGCAGCATCACCGGGAGCGCCGCGGGGCGGCGCTCCCGGTGATCCGCGCAAAGGACTGATTTGGGAGGGAACTCTGTGAACTTTGGAATCTTTTTGCAGCTTCTTGTAATCGGCCTTTCGATGGGCATGATCTATGCGATGATCTCGATGGGCATTGTGCTTCTGGTGCGCGCGGTGGGCGTGTTGAATTTTGCGCAGGGCGACCTCTTTATGCTCGGCGCTTATGTGACCTATGCTTTGACCTATCAGGCCCATCTGCCTCTTTACGCCATGGCGCTTGTCGCGCTGGTCATTTTCGCATTGTTCGGGACGCTGTTCATGTTTTCGGTCTACTGGCCGCTGCGCCGCTCCACCTGGTCCGCCACCGTGCTCATCAGCACACTGGGCGCCTCCGTTGTCATCAAGGAATTGGTAAAATTGATCTGGGGCACCGTGCCGCTTGTGTCAGAGCCGATTGTCAAGGGCGTGCTGGTCATCGGCACAGCGCGGCTGGAGTATCAATACCTGTTCATCATTGTGATCGCCTCGGCCCTGATCCTCGGTGTTTTCTGCCTGTTTGACAAGCTGTATGCCGGCCGTGTGATGCAGGCCGCGGCGCAGGACAAATATGCCGCCGAGCTGTTGGGCATCCCGACGATTCTCACCACCATCGCCACCTACATCATCAGCATGTCGCTGGTCGGTATCGGGGGTTATCTGGTCGCCCCGCTCTTTTTGGTTTCGACATCACTGGGTTCGTTTATGCTCAAAGGCTTTGCCGGTATGGTCATCGGCGGAATCGGAAATGTCAAAGGGGCGGTGTTGGGCAGCCTGCTGATCGGAATCATCGAATCATTCGCCACCCTTTTCACCACCACCTACAAGGACGCGGTCGTGTTTATGGTTTTGATCGTGGTGCTGATTGTACGGCCGGAGGGCTTTTTCGGCCAGCTTATCAAAGAGAAAGCGTGAGGGGTAGCATATGAAAAAAATCCGTATTCTGCGGGGGACGCTGCTGGTGACCCTCGCTCTCGCCGCTTATCTGGTGCTGCCGAACCACTTGGGCAAATACATGATGACCGTTATGAACAGCGCGCTGATCTATTTTGTAGTCTGTCTCGGGATTCAGGTGATCCTCGGGATGGGCGGGATGGTTTCTTTTGCGGCTATCTCGTTTATGGGCGTAGGCGCATACGCGACCGCTATTTTCTCTATGAGGGCGGGGCTGCCAATCCTGCTTTCGGTGGCGGGCGCAATGGTGATTTCCGCTCTGTTCGCCCTGTTGATCGGCATGGTCCTTCTGCGTCTGAAGGGTACCTTCTTCACCTTCTCCACCGTCGCGCTGGTCCAGATTACATACAGCGTGTTCAACAACTGGCGGGCTGTCACCGGCGGGCCGGATGGAATTGCCGGTGTGCCGAACTTCTCAATCGGCGGCTTGCAGGCCAAAACATCCGATCAGAACTATCTGGTGCTGCTGACAGCCGCGATCCTCTGCGCATTGGTGGTCGTCAGGCTGCGCAAAACCAATCTCGGACGTGCGCTCAGTTCGGTGCGCGACAATGAGATCGCCGCGCAGGTGATGGGCGTCAACGTTTACAAGACCAAAGTCACCGCCTTTGTAATCGCTGCAATTTTCGCAGGACTGGGGGGCGCTTTGATGACCCATACCAACCATTTTGTCGGCGCATCCTCCTTCACCTTCGATCAGTCGACCACATTCGTTATTATGGCGATGCTTGGCGGCGTGACCAGCACGCCCGGCGTTTTTGTCGGCACGCTGCTTATCACGATGCTCCCTGAGTGGCTCAAACCGCTTCAGGAGTATATCCGCCTGTTTTACGGCCTTGGCGTTATGCTGCTGATGGTCTTTATGCCGATGGGGCTGGCCGGGTTGTATCGTAAAATTGCCGGGCAGGTCCGTGAACGCCTGCATCTGGGGTATAAAACGCGGATCGGCGCCGGCGGCCAGGCGGAGGTGTGACGGATGGAAAAGATTCTAAAGCTTAACAAGGTAAATAAACGGTTCGGCGGCGTGGTTACCGCCCTGGATGTCTGTATGGAGCTGGAACCGGGTGCGATCCACGGCTTGATTGGTCCGAACGGTGCGGGCAAAACCACCCTTCTCAACCTGATTTCCGGCATTTATGAAGTGGACAGCGGCTCCATCACCTTCATGGGGCGCGATATCACGCATATGCCGTCCCATGAGCGCGCGCATCTCGGATTGGGGCGCACCTTCCAGACCCCGCGTTTCCTCGAACGCTCCAACATTGAGGAGAATCTTTTGGTCGCGGCCGATTTGGGGAAACGGGTCCCCTTCTGGAAATCTTTTATTTCAAGAAAGAGCCTGGATTTTCTTAACGACCTCGAGCATCTGACACAGCTTGCGGGATTCTCCTTTTGTCTGGAGGACGAGATGGACAGCCTGACCTTTGGACAGAAAAAACTGTTGGAAATCATCCGGGCGATCCTGACACACCCCAAGGTGATTCTCGTGGACGAGCCGGCGGCGGGGTTGAACAACAGGGAGATTGAAAACGCGGTCAAGCTTCTGGAGATGGCTGCGCAGGAGATGGGCATCGGCATTATCCTGATCGAACATTCCATGGATATGATTATGAATGTCTGCCAGCAAATCACGGTGCTGAATTTCGGAGAGGTGATCGCCTGCGGCACACCTGCGCAGGTATCCTCCAATGAGGACGTTATCACCGCCTATCTGGGGAGGGAGCGTAATGTTGAAAGTTAAGGACCTGCACGCGTACTATGGCTCGATCGAGGCCCTGCGCGGAATCGACCTGGAAGTATCCGATAAAAGCATCGTTTGTCTGATCGGTTCCAATGGAGCGGGAAAAACCACCCTGTTAAAATCGATCTCCGGTATGGTGCAGCACACCGGACGTATTGAATGGGACAGTGAAAATATCCGAAACTACAGCTCGGTGCAGATTGCCCGGCGCGGCGTGCTGCATGTCCCAGAGGGACGGCATGTTTTTCCCGGGCTTACGGTACAGGAAAACCTTGAGGTCGGTTGTATAAACTGGCGCGGCTTTTTTGGGAAAAAAAGGGACGATCAGGAGCTTGAATATGTGTTCAATATGTTTCCCCGGCTGGGGGAACGGCGCAACCAGCTTTCGTGGAGCCTTTCGGGCGGCGAGCAGCAGATGCTTGCCATCGGACGGGCGCTGATGGGCCGGCCCAAAATTCTGCTGCTCGACGAGCCTTCGATGGGGCTTGCGCCGCTCGTAATCGAGGAGCTGTTTGAAAAGATTGTGGAAATCAATAACCAGGGCATGCCGATTCTGATGGTCGAACAAAACGCCCGTATCGCGCTTGAGGTTTCAGATTACGCCTATGTCATCAGCCAGGGCAGGATTGAGCTTTCCGGTCCGGCCAAGGAGCTGATCCACGACGACCGGGTCATCAATGCCTATTTCGGCACTGGCGCGGGCAGCAAGCCCGCCTGAACCGTCACAAAGGAGGTTCTTTTATGAAGCTTGGCGCGCATACAATGCTCTGGCTTGACTGCCTTGGGGACGCGGATCTTTCCCTGCTCGACAGGATCTCCGCCTTCGGATACGACGCTGTGGAGGTGGTTGTCGGTGAGCGGCCGCTCTGTCCCCGTGCGCTTGCGGACCGGCTCGGCCGGCTTGGACTGTCCGCGTCCGTAAGCTGCGCAATCCCGCCGGAACGCGCCCCAGGCAGCCCTGACCCAGCTTCGCGCCATGCCGCGCTTCGTTTTTTTCGCCGTTGTTTTGAAACCGCCGCGGCGATCGGCGCAAGCAATTTTGTCGGTCCGCTCTATCTCAGCGGCCTGCCCGTCCGCCCGCGCACACAGGCGGAGCGCCAGACCGAATGGAGGAGCGCCGCAGACACTCTGCGCGAAGCAGCCAGAATCGCCTCGGATTACGGGGTTACACTCTGCATCGAACCGCTCAACCGTTACAAGACCGATCTGATTAACACAGTGAGGCAGGGGATTTTAATGGTCGATGAAATCGGCCTGCCCAATGTCAAGCTGCTTTACGATACCTACCACGCCAATATCGAGGAGCGCAGCCTCACCGAAGCAATCGGGCGAATGGGAACCCGCTATCTCGGGGAGATTCATCTCTGTGAAAATGATAAAGGCGCGCCCGGAACGGGCCACATCGATTTTCCCGCCGTCGCCGCCACGCTGCGGCAAATTGGATTCGACGGATTCGCGGTCTTTGAGAGCTTTCCCCCATTCGGGAAGGACAATATCTGGCGGCAGCTCGCTCCCGATCAAGACAGCCTTGCGCAGGCAGCGGCGCGTTATCTGCGCGCCTTGTTCTGTCCCCCCAAGACTGAGCTTGCAGAAGGAAAGGGAACGGTTAAACGAGCATTCGTTTGACCGTTCCCTTTTGTGGCTTTTTAGCCACCGCAAAAACAGGCGCCGGCGCACCGGTAGGCAGCACGCAGCGCCTTGTAAGCAAGGCCATTTTCTCCGCGGAGCGCGGCTCTTTGCCGCCTGTAATCCGCCCCGGCCTATGGCCATAACAGACAAGCTGATAAAAAAGGCTTCCGCTGTGGCGGAAGCCTTTTTTCATCTCTGTTACTTGAGCGCGGCGCTGATAAAATAGACAGCCAGCGTCACGACCATAAAAACGATGCCAAAATATTTTGTGACGCGCACCAAAGTCGCCTGAAAGCTCCTGTTTTTGTTCTTGCCGAGATAAGACGACTCATTGGAGCCAGCCAGCGCGTTCAAGGCGCCCTGCTTGCCCTCCTGAAGCATAGCTGACACAATTACAATCACAGCGGCCACCAGAAGGATGATGCCGCCGATCACTTCGATCACACCCATATTATCAACCTCCGATTCCATCGTGCCCAAATAGATAACAAATAAAATTATAACAGATTACAGTGGCAATTGCAACCCGTTTGGAAAATTTTTGCCGCGTGCATGTTTTGTTCCTGGGGCGCGCATACTAAGCTTGGTTTTTACCTCGAACCTTGCGTTTGCACGGGGATAAAACCCGAGCCGGACGGCCTATACCGTCCGGCTTTTGTTTTTTATCCGAGCGTGAGCTGCTCCCCGGCGTCCTCCGCGCGAGGCAGCGCGCCGGCTGCCGGCAGCGTCTTTGTACGGAACCGATGGGGATTTGCTACCATCCCCTCCTCAAACGGGCGCACCCGCTCGACGAAATTATTTTTCTTAAGCGTCATCACGGCAACGCCCTGTGTCGACCGCGTTGTCTTGACGGCGACCGCGCCCGTGTGCACGATCAGCATGCGCCCGGCCGACGAGGTCAAAAGGTACTCAGCGTCCTGCGCCAACTGGAAAATGCCGGCCAGCGGCGACGCTGTGCTGTAGGCGCCGACAAGCTTTTTGCGGTTCGTTTTTGTCGCGTATCCAGCCAGATCGACCTTAGCGGCCTTACCATTTTGAAAAACAAACAGCATATACCCGGCGTAATCCGCCGTCACCGCCATATAAACGGCGCTTTCACCTTCGTCCATACCAAGGCGCGCCGGGATATAATCGCCCATCACACTTGCCTTTGTATCGTCAAAATCGCTCGCCTTGGCCTTGTAGACCTGACCGTGGTCGGTGAAGAACAAAAGGTCGCTGTTGTTGGTCGCCTCCACCGCCTGCGTAACCGTGTCGCCCTCTTTGAGCTTATGCTCGCCGCTCATACGCAGCGATTGCGGCGTGATCTTTTTAAAATAGCCCTCACGCGTAAAGAACAGATGGACCGCATAATCGGGCGCCGGCTCCTCTCCCGCTTCATCCTCGCCCTCCGTTGGATAGTAAAGCAGACTGCGGCGCGGTTTGGCGTATTTCTTTCCCACATTCTCCAGCTCGGAAATGATGATGGCGCGTATTTTTTCGCGGTGCTCCAGAATTGACTCCATCTCTGCGATGTCGTCGCGAAGCTGGCCGATCTCCTCAGTGCGCTTGAGGATATGCTCGCGGTTGAGCTGGCGCAGGCGGATTTCCGCGACGTACTCGGCCTGCACCTCGTCGATGCCAAATCCGATCATCAGGTTCGGCACGACCTCGCGTTCCTCCTGCGTCTCCCGCACAATCCGGACGGCCTTGTCAATATCAAGCAAAATCCTGGACAAGCCTTCCAGCAGATGCAGCTTTTCCTTTTTTTTGTTCAACTGGCGGAACACGCGCCGCCGCACGCATTCGCTTCGAAACGCCGCCCACTCCTCGATCAGCGTGCGCACGCCGCACACGCGCGGCATCCCGCCGATCAGGACGTTAAAGTTGCAGGAGAACGAATCCTCCAGCGGCGTCAGCTTAAAGAGCCGTTGCATCAGGCGGTCGGGGTCGACGCCCCGCTTGAGATCAAAAGTCAGTTTCAGCCCGTTCAAATCCGTCTCGTCGCGCATATCCGCGATCTCGCGGATCTTGCCCGCTTTCACCAGGTCGACCACCTTGTCCATAATGGCTTCGACGGTTGCAGTCGGCGGGATTTCCGTAACGTCGATACAATTGTTGGCGCGGTCATACGTATAGCGCGCGCGCACGCGGATGCCTCCGCGCCCTGTGTCGTAAATCCGGCGAAGCGCCTGCTCGTCATAGACGATATAGCCGCCGCCCGGAAAATCGGGCGCGTGCAGCGTCTCAAGCAGGTCATGCTCCGGATTTTTGAGCACCGCGATCGTCGTTTCGCAGACCTCCGCGAGATTAAACGGGCAGATCGAACTGGCCATGCCGACGGCGATTCCGATGTTGGAGTTGACAAGCACCGATGGGAATGTCACTGGAAACAGCGTCGGTTCCTTCATCGTATTGTCGTAGTTATCGACCATATCGACGGTGTCCTCGTCGATGTCCCGGAACAGCTCGTTCGCAATCGGGTCGAGCTTGACCTCCGTGTAACGCGAGGCTGCGTAGGCCATATCGCGGCTGTACGCCTTGCCGAAATTGCCCTTGCTGTCGACATACGGATGCAAAAGCGCCTCGCAGCCGCGCGACAGGCGCACAAGCGTCTCATAGATCGCCTGGTCGCCGTGGGGATTGAGCTTCATTGTCGCGCCGACGACGTTGGCCGACTTGGTGCGCGCTCCGGTAAGCAGGCCCATCTTATACATCGTGTACAGCAGCTTGCGGTGCGAGGGCTTAAAGCCGTCGATCTCCGGGATGGCGCGCGAAACGATGACGCTCATCGCATAAGGCATATAATTTTCCTCAAGCGTCGATACAATCGGCTGCTCGATCAGAACGCCGGCGTTTTCAATGACCGCCGACGTGTTCACGCTTTTTTTTGGTTCTTTCTTTTGGCGTTTTGCTGCCATGTCTGCACCTCAATTAAAATGGCCGCGGCTCACGAAATGTCCGCCATCTCGAGATAGCGGCTTCCGTTTTCGGCGATAAACTCCTTGCGCCCGGCCAGGTTGTCGCCGAGCAGCAGATCGAACATGTCGGACGTCTCCTGCGCCTGCGACGGCGTGACACGGATCAGACGGCGCGTCTCTGGGTTCATCGTCGTCAGCCACATCATATCCGGCTCGTTTTCGCCAAGTCCCTTTGAACGCTGGATTGTATATTTGGCGTCGCCGATCTGGGCGAGCGCGTGCGCTTTTTCCTGCTCGGTATAGGCAAAATACGTCTTGTCCTTCGTTGTGATCTCATACAGCGGCGATTCCGCGATATAGACGCGCCCGCGCTCAATGAGCGTCGGCGCCAGGCGGAACAGCATCGTCAAAATCAGCGTGCGGATCTGGAATCCATCGACGTCCGCATCTGTACAGATGACAATTTTGTTCCACCGCAGCCCATCCAGATCAAACGAGGAAAATTCCTTGTTTGATTTTGTCGTGACCTCTACGCCGCAGCCGAGCACCTTGAAGATATCGACGATGATGTCGTTTTTAAATATCTTATCGTATTCCGCTTTCAGACAGTTGAGAATTTTCCCGCGCACCGGGATGATCGCCTGGAATTCGCTGTCGCGCCCGAGCTTGCAGGAGCCGAGCGCGCTGTCGCCCTCCACAATATAGATCTCACGGCGCGATACGTCTTTTGTGCGGCAGTCCACAAACTTCTGCACACGGTTGGACATGTCGACCGTTCCGGCCAGCTTCTTTTTCAGGTTGAGCCGCGTGCGCTCCGCATTTTCACGGCTGCGCTTGTTGATGAGCACCTGCTCGGCGATGCGGGCCGCCTCGTCCGGATTTTCGAGGAAATAAACCTCCATCTGATGGCGCAGGAAATCGTTCATCGCCTCATAGATGAATTTGTTTGTGATCGCCTTTTTCGTCTGGTTCTCATACGAGGTCTGCGTTGAAAAGCTCGACGAGACGAGCACCAGGCAATCCTCAACGTCGGCGAAGGTGATCTTGCTCTCGCCCTTCTGGTACTTGCCAGCGTTTTTAATATAGCCGTCGATCATATAAACAAACGCGAGCTTGACGGCGCGCTCCGGCGAACCGCCGTATTCCAGCCAGCTTGAATTGTGATAATATTCGCACCGCTTGACCCGGTTGGAAAAGCAGAACGCAACCGACAGCCGCACCTTATATTCCGGCTTGTCCTCGCGGTCACGCCCGCGCCGCTCGGCCTTCCAGAATTGGACCGGTGTAAGAGGCTCCTCCCCGGCAAGCTCCGTCACATAGTCGACGATGCCGTTTTCATACTGGAATGTCGTCTCCTCAAAGCCCGAAGCCGTCTCGTTTTTCAGGATAAACGTTACACCGTCGTTGACGACCGCCTGGCGCTTGATCGTGTCCATATAAAATTCAAGCGGGATATCGATCTCGGTAAATACCTGCAAATCGGGCTTCCACCGGATTTTTGATCCAGTCTGTTTGCGGCGCGTCTCCTCCTTATGCAGCCCTCCCACATTTTCACCGTGTTCAAAATGGAGCGTGTACTTCATGCCGTCGCGGTAAATTTCCACGTCCATATATTCGGACGCGTATTGTGTCGCGCAAAGGCCCAGACCGTTTAGCCCAAGCGAGTATTCGTAGCTTTCGCCCTCATTCGTCTGGTATTTGCCGCCGGCGTACAGCTCGCAGAATACCAGCTCCCAATTGTACCGGCCCTCGCGCTGGTTAAAATCGACCGGAATTCCGCGGCCAAAGTCCTCGATCTCAATGGACTGGTCGCGGTAACGCGTGATCAGGATTTTATTTCCATGACCCTCGCGCGCTTCGTCGATGGAATTTGAGAGGATTTCAAACATCGCGTGCTGGCATCCCTCAAGCCCGTCCGAGCCAAAGATAACGCCCGGACGCTTACGCACACGGTCAGCGCCCTTGAGCGATGAAATACTGTCGTTTCCATAATCCGTAGTCCTTTTTTTTGGCATCTGTCTGCCTCCGTCACTGCCATAGTCTGCGGACGCATCGCGTCAAACATCGCCCCCGCGCCCATGTCCGGACGCGGGGGTTTTCTATCAATCATTCTCCAGTTTAACCGTTTTATGCGCAGTTTGTCAAGCGCCCTGCGTTTTTTCCTCCCGCGTGCAGCTCTGACGGATACGCCCCATATAGTATTCGTCGACATAAGCGCCGTCGCGGATCGCGCCCATGCGCCTGGTCCCTTCGACCTCGAAACCGGCCGACTGATACAGCGCGACGGCGCGCGCATTGTCTGTAAAGACGGTCAGCTCCACACGCTTCAGCATCAGCCAGTTGTCGGCAATGTCGAGCGCCGCGTCAAGCAGCGCCCGACCAATGCCGCGGCCCTGGAAGTCGGGATGCACCATCAGCCCGATTCCGCCACAGTGGCGCATACGTCCGCTTTCCACGTGCAGGTTGACTGAACCGATCACCTGCTCCGTACCGTCCTCAAGCACGGCGGCCGCGACAAAATAGTGATCGTCACTCCCCAGCGACGTCAGAAAACGCTCCGCTTGCTCGTCACGGTTCGAGGGCATCCCAAGCACATCTTCCATTGTCCCGCGCATCGAGCGGATGGCGTTGATGCCCGGCGCGTCCTGCGGACGCACCGGACGGATCGAATAAAGCATCTGATCCCTCACTTTCCAAACAGGCAGCGCAGCCGCTCGATCAGCGTGGGCTGGCGCTTTTTCTGCCCGTCCGCCGTCCGCGGACGCGGCGTTACCGGCTGCGCCGCGCGGCGCGCGGCTGCATTTTCGGCGCGCATGTACGCGGCCTTATACAGATCGATCTGGCTGTCCGTGGGCGGCTTTTGATTCTTAACAGGCGTGTATTCACCGTTTTCCAACAGACGGCGCCCCTTGACATTGTCGGAAAATTCCAGGTCAACAAGCCGCAGGATGCGCGCCCGGATCGCCTCGTCGTAGATCGGAGCGGCCACCTCGACGCGCCGTTCCATGTTGCGCGTCATAAAGTCGGCCGAGGAAATATACATCCGGCACCGCTCCGGCGTGCCGAACACATAGACGCGCGAATGCTCCAGAAAACGGCCGACAATGCTCACGACCTCGATGTTGTCCGTATAACCGGGTACGCCGACGCGCAGACAGCAGATGCCGCGGATGACCATACGGATCTTGACGCCGGCCATCGACGCTTCGATCAGCTTGTCGATCAGATCCTTGTCCGTCAGCGAATTGATCTTGATGGTAATCGCAGCCGGCTCGCCCTCATTGGCAAAGCGGATTTCACGGTCGATATAACGCAGCATCGCCGGCTTCATTGTAACCGGGGCGGCAATCAAATGCTTTGTGCCGTCGGCGGGATTATCCGTCAAAATCCCCATAAAGATACGCAGGCCGTCCTCGCCGAATTCACGGTTGGCTGTCATCAGGCTCAAGTCCGTATACTGGCGCGCGGTGCTCTCATTGTAGTTACCCGTACCCACCTGCGTGATAAAGCTCGTCTTGTCGCCGACGCGCCGCGTAATGACCAGCAGCTTGGAATGTACCTTGTACTGACCAAGGCCATAGACGACGTTGACGCCGGCCTCCTCAAGCCGCTTGGACCAGATAATATTGTTTTCCTCATCGAAGCGTGCGCGCAGCTCGACGACGACATGGACCTCCTTGCCGTTTTCCGCGGCTTTGATCAGCGCGGCCACGATCTGGCTTTCGCGCGCGACGCGGTACAGCGTCATCTTGATCGACAGGACCGCCGGGTCGTCGGCCGCCTCGAGCAGCAGCGCGATGAACGGCTTCATGCTTTCAAACGGATACGACAGTATAATATCGTGGTCCTCAATCTGCGGAATCAGCGGCTTGCCGGGCTGCACCATCTCGCTGTCCTGCGGGATCAGCGAAGGATAGAAAAACTGCTTCAGCCCGCGCCGTTCCATCTTGCTGCACAATGCAAAGCCGAACGACATATCGAGCGGCGTCACGTTAAAAAATACGCGGTCGCGTGAAAGCTCCAGCTTGCGACAAAGCTGTTCGATTACCGCGTCGTTGGCGCCGCCTTGAAACTCCAGGCGAACCGGCATCAGCTTGCGGCGGCTCTTGACCATCTCCTCCATGACGCTGCGGTAATCCATATCATGGTCGTAAAGCGCCTCGTCGACATTGATATCCGCGTTTCGCGTCACCCGGAAAATCGTCTTGGCCACAACGACATATCCTGGAAAAATGTGTTCGCAGTATTTGAGCACCAACTCCTCCAGCAGCACGAATTTATTGATGTCAAACGGCAGGTATACAATGCGGTCGAACCCGGAAACCGGGATGATCGCCAGCTTGACAAACTCGCCCTTTGTCTGGAGCTGCGTGCAGATATACGTCTCCTTATTTTTCAAAAACGGGAACGGATGGTGCTTATCGATGATCTGAGGCGAGAGCATCGGCATGACCTCTGTGCGAAAGTACTCCTCCAGAAAAGCCGTTTGCTCGTCATCGAGCGCGTCAATATCGAGATGCCGGATACCTTCGCGCGCCATATCCGTGGCCAGCCGCCGGTATGTCTCATCCTTGCGTGCGATTAGTGCGCGTGTCTGTGTAAAGATTGCTTCCAACTGCTCTGCGGGACTCATGCCGCTTTTATTATCGGCTGTATCCGGCTCGATCATCGACGCGTCCGTCAGGGTACCGACGCGGATCATGAAAAATTCATCAAGATTGCTGCCAAAAATCGATATGAATTTCAATCGTTCCAGCAGCGGGATCGACGCCTCATCGGCCTGCTCAAGCACTCGCTGGTTAAATTTGAGCCAGCTCAGTTCCCGGTTGTGATATAAGATCGGCCTGTTCTGTTCGTTCATCTGTCCATTCCCCTTCCGTGCCCGCGCCGCGGGACGTTTACATGGATTTTACAAAAAGAGAGAGCATCACCGTTTCTGGCAATACTCTCTTTTGCGATCAGTTTTTCTTGTTGTTGAATATTGACAGAATGTCGAAGAAATTATCATCGTCATCGCTGCCGGTTTCCGGCTCCGGCTGTGTCTGTGCGGCGGGAGCCGCACCTTTTTGCCCCGTTGCGGCCGAGCGTCCGCCAAAATTATAATTGGGAAGGATAAAGTTTTTATCGTTGTCAAAGCCGGTTGCGATTACTGTAATGCGCATTTCGTCCTGAAGCGTCTCGTCGAACGTAGCGCCCCAGATCAGGTTGACATCAGGGTGCGCCGCGTCATGGATCATCGACGAAGCAATGTCGATATCATCCAGATCGATATCAGGCGACGCCGTGATATTGACAATCACGCCCTTCGCACCGTTGATAGAGGTTTCCAGAAGCGGCGAAGAAATCGCCTTTTCAGCGGCGGCCCGCGCCTTATCCTTGCCGGATGCGCTGCCGACGCCCATATGCGCATAGCCGGCGTCCTTCATAATCGCAGTGACATCGGCGAAGTCAAGGTTGACAACACCGGGGATGTTCACAAGATCCGAGATGCTCTGTACACCCTGCTTGAGCACGTCGTCCGCTGCGGAAAAAGCGTTTTGAAGCGTAATTTTTTCCTCGGAAATCAGCTTGAGGCGCTCGTTCGGAATGACGAGCAGCGCGTCCACATGCTCACGCAGCGCGGTGACGCCCATCTCTGCCTGATCCATGCGGCGCTTGCCTTCAAACAAAAACGGTTTGGTAACAATGCCGACGGTGAGTATCCCCATTTCGTGCGCGACCTCCGCAACGACCGGCGCGCCGCCTGTGCCTGTACCACCGCCCATTCCGGCTGTAATAAAGACCATATCCGTGCCCTTGAGGGCCGCAGCGATCTCGTCCCTGCTTTCTTCGGCGGCGCGCTGACCTTTTTCGGGATTCCCGCCTGCGCCCTTGCCGCGCGTGAGCTTGTCCCCGATGTGAAGCTTATATGTAGCCTGCGAGCGGATCAGCGCCTGATTATCGGTATTAATGGAAATAAATTCCACGCTCCGCATACCGGACTGCACCATCCGATTGATGGCGTTTCCGCCGCCTCCGCCGACGCCGACCACCTTGATCGATACGACATTCTCCGCATCGTCGTTCGCCATGTCGAAGTTCATTAACATCGCTGTTCCCCCATTGTAATACTATCCGGCGGGTGCTGTCCCTCATCAAACGGGCCTATACCGCACATGTACTATTAAATATTATTTTACCAGATTCACCGGAGCAAATCAATAGCAATCCACCCCAGGAAGGCAAAATGTAATATTTCCCTGATTGTTTTCACCAAACGTCTCCGGCCCTATGCCAGCTCTGTGCAAATCTTTTCACAAAAAGCTTACTCCTCGCTTTTCGATGCAAAAGACGACGAATCTGCCGGCTCCTCCACGGCGGAAGGGGCTGTCCCCGGAATCACTGCAAGAAAATCATCAACAGCCGATGAAGCCTGGCTTTGTTCATCCGCACCAGAAGAAGCGTTTTCCATCTGCGAGGAGGCGGGCGCCGTTCCTGGCACGACAGCCAAGCTCGGATCAACCGGCTCGGACGAAGCGGATTCAGCGCCGCTGTCCGGTTCCTCCTGCTGTGCGGCAACAGCCGCGCGGCGTTTCTCAAGCTCTGCCGTGATATCGCCCGGCAGCGCGTAAACGGTCTTCTTGGTCGGAGCGAGCGACACGTCAAGCGTTCCAGTAAAGGAGCTTTCAAGCTCCGATTCGAGCACATTTTTGGCAAAGCGCAGCTTATATGGCAGCTCCGCCTCTGTCCCAAGCTCCAAAATCACACGGTTGTCATAGACAAGCAGCATATTAAGCCTGTCCGTAAAATCAACAAACGTGATCTTATCAAACTCCGTCTGGGCAATCGCGTCACTGAGCAGGGACAGCATCTTGAAGGCTTCCTCCTCGAGCGCCGCCTGCTTCTGTTCATCCTTCGAATATCCCTGGCCGAGTACACGCCCAACCTGCGGCTGGTAAAGGTACATACCTGAAATAATCATGACGCCGTCGGGTACAGCCTGCGCGCCGATTTCCAGCACACGGCCGTCGCGGCCGATAACGACATAACCGCCCGCCGTTTCCACTGCACCCAGCGGCTTGGCTTGAGTGATTTCAACGACCAGCTTGGCCGGCAGAATACGGCGCAGCTTTACGGACTGTACATATGGGAATTGTTCGGTCAAACGCTTTTCCACCCCGCGCGCGCTGACGCGAAACAGGTTGTCCCCAACCTGTACGCCCGACGCGTCAAGCAGCTCGCCTGCAGCATACCGTGTCGAACCCGTGACCTCGATCGTCTCGATGCGAAACAACACCGTCAGGGATAAAAGCATCATGATTGCCGCTGCTGCCAGCAATATCAGTATGTAATGCAGGGTCCGGCGGCCGGTCCGCCTGCGCCGCCGGCGCGCGTTGACCGCTGCGGCGGCTCTGTTGCGGTCCGGCGAAGCACGCCGGGCCGGGCCGCCAAAGGATATGATCTTTTGCTTCATTGCGCGTCCTCCAAGATCTGGCTCCCGCGCACCGCTGAATATGTGCCGCCAGGGGCTGTCGACAAGCAAGGAACCGCCAAAATCGGTCGTCTTTCAGCGGATTAAGGGCTGCTTAAAGTCAAAAACACTGTTCTTTTTTTGCATTCAGCGATGCCCGCTGTATGAATAAGCATCAAAAGGAATCCATATCGATTCCTGTGTTTTCTGTCCTTTGTGCCCCTGCTGTTTATGAAAACCCGGAAGCTTCTCTCCACCAGTTCCTGAACAAAAAGTCCGAACAAGCCGCTGCGGCCCGGCAGTTAATTTGTCAAAGGCGCTGGAAGCAAGCGGCTTGGTCTTTCAAAATGCGGCTTTGTCAACAGACCCGCCAGATGACAGTATACCGCCAAACAGTTGCGATTTCACGGCGATTTTGTCGACCCACCGTTTATATATAGGTCCCTCTCCGCTTTGGCGCAAACAGGATTGTTGGCGGATACCGCAGCGCGGTATCCGCCCAGTCGCCGCGCCGCTAAAAAAGCGGCGGCCGCGCAGCCGATTCCGTGATCCTTGCTTTCTGGTAAGAAATCATTGGCCATACAGACAGCAGCGGACCGCGCCCGCATATCGTCCTGGCTATAAATGTTATAATAACCGCTCTGCGGTTATTATAACACGTCATATACGTTTAGGCAAATAAGTTATGCCCCTCTCCGGATTTTGGCGCCGATTTTTTCAAGGTTTTTCTCAAAATGTTCATATCCGCGGTCAATATGCCCAATATCGCTCAATCGTGTCACACCATCTGCCGAAAGCGCCGCAATGGCGATCGCCGCGCCGCCGCGCAGGTCGGTGCAGCGCACATCGGCGCTGTGCAGCTTCGATACGCCCTGCACAAGCGCGACACGTCCCTCCACCTTGATATCCGCACCCATGCGCGCAAGCTCCGGGACATGCTTATAGCGGCTTTCAAAGATATTTTCAATAAAAACACTGTTTCCGTCGGCCAGGCAGGCTGCCGCCATCAGCGGCGACTGCGCATCAGTCGGGAAGCCAGGATAGGGCATCGTGCGCACAGAACGAAGCGGATGCAGACGCTTTGGCGCGCATAGGTGCACCTTATCGGGCGCGACATGCAGCGCGCAGCCCATCTCCTCAAAGCACGGCAGCACCGCCGCCAGATGCTCGGTGCAGACGTCGGTCAGTTCCACATCCCCGCCTGTCGCGGCGGCGGCCGAAAGGTAAGTCGCCGCCGCGATGCGGTCCGGAATCACCCGGTGCTCGGCCGCATGCAGCTCTTTGACTCCGGTAATGTGCAAATCTCCATCCGCTGTGATGCACACGCGCGCGCCGCAGGCATTGAGAAATGCGGCCAGATCGCTGATCTCCGGTTCACGCGCCGCATTTTTGATCACAGTTTCCCCCTGGGCCAGTGTGGCGGCGATCATGATATTTTCCGTCGCGCCGACGCTCGGGAACGGCAGGGCGATCCGCGTGCCGCGCAGACGGTCGCGGACGGTACACTCCAAATAACCGTGATCCTCCTCGATCGTCACCCCAAGCTTTTCAAGAGCGGCCAGATGCAGGTCGATCGGACGCGGTCCCAATTCACAGCCGCCGGGCATGGAAATACGCGCGCGGCCGCATTTTGCAACAATCGCGCCGAGAAAGACGATTGACGAACGCATACGGCGCATCAACTCATCCGGAATACAACAGCAGCAGCCTTTGCCTGCGCCGACATGAATGCTTGTGCCGACGCGCTCTGTCTCGGATCCGAGATGCCGCAGAATGTTACAGGCCGCATCGACGTCGGTAAGCCGGGGACAATTATGTATCACACAGTCTCCAGGCAGCAGTGTGGCCGCCAAAATCGGAAGCGCGGAGTTTTTCGCCCCATGTACGGCGAGACTCCCTTCCAGCCGGCGCTTCCCTTCGATGATAAATTCAGCCATCTTCACGCACCCTTTCGCTTTTCGCAAGGGTACGGGAAGCCCTTGCAAAACCATCCTATGCCGCTCGGGCACGGGTGGTGATAAAGGGCGGATGTCTTATGTCCCGATCAAAGATATAATTTCTCTGTAAATGCGTTCATTGGCGTCAAGCACCGCCATCTTCTGCGCGTTTTTTCCCAAACGGCACAGCGTCTGCGGCTCCTCGCACAGACCTGCGACTGTGGAACGCAAAAGCTCCGGCGACAGGTTTTTTTCCTCAATGACAACGGCAGCGCCGCGCTCCTCCAGCACCCTGGCGTTGTGATACTGGTGGTTTTCAGCCACATTCGGGGACGGGATCAACACACAGGCCGTGCCGCTGGCCTCCAGCTCACTGAGGGTCATCGCGCCCGCGCGCGAGATAACAAGATCGGCCGCCGCAAGGCAGTCGGGCATATCGTCGATGTAGGTCCTGATATCCAATCCGGGCGCCTTCGGATCGACTCCAGCCGTCGTGAGCTGCTGTGGAAACCGGTCCTTTTCATAGGAGCCTGTCGCGTGGATGTGATAAATGCCGCCGCGCGCCTGCTCCCAGGCCATCAAACCCGCGACCGCCTCGTTGATTCGGCGCGCGCCGAGGCTGCCGCCAAACGACACTATGCAGATTCGGCCGCCGATTCCCAGGCGCGCACGCGCCTTTTCACGGTCAGCAAATATGATCTGTTCGCGCACGGGGTTGCCGCTGACGATATAATCGCGTCCGGATGGCAAAAAGCGCCGCGCCTCCTCAACGGAAATGAGCACCTTATCGGCCGTGCGTGCCAGAAGCTTTGTCGTCACGCCCGGAAAAGCGTTCGACTCATGCGTGAGCGTTTTGACGCCAAGCTTACTGCCCTCGCGGAGCACCGGTCCGCTGACATAACCGCCCGTACCGACGATCACATCCGGACCAAACGTGCGGATGATCTGCCTGGCGCGTTTCCAGGAACGCATCAGGCAGCCGATGGAGCGTAGATTGTAGCGGATATTAAACCAACTCAGCTTTCGCTGAAAGCCCATGATCTCGATCGGCGCGAACGCATAGCCCGCCTGCGGTACGAGCCGCGCCTCCATCCCCTTGGGATTCCCCGCAAACAGGATTTCCGTTTCAGGATGCCTCGCATGGATATATCCGGCCACAGCAAGCGCCGGGTTGATATGCCCCGCCGTGCCGCCGCAGGCAAACAGGATTTTCACAGCGGACCCTCCCTTCGGAGCAGACACGCAGGGTTCTACTCCTTTTCGATATTCGTCTGACGTGAAACAGACAGGATAACGCCCATTTCACACAGCAGCATGACAAGCGCCGTGCCTCCATAGGAGAAAAACGGCAGGCTGATGCCCGTGTTCGGGATCGTATTGCTCACAACGGCGATATTTAAGACCGTCTGCACGCCCACCTGTGTTGTCAGCCCAACGGCAAGCATCGAGCCGAACCGGTCGCGGCAGCGCATCGCGACGACGTAGCCGCGCCAGATCAGCAGCACGAACAACAGGATAATCAGTGTCGCGCCGATGAAGCCAAGCTCCTCGCAGACGACGGAGAATACAAAGTCATTGTGCGGCTCCGGCAGATACAGGTGCTTTTGGCGGGAGTTGCCAATGCCCACGCCCATCAGGCCGCCCGAACCGATCGCATAGAGCGACTGGATAGTCTGAAAGCCCTTGTTCTGCGGGTCGCTCCATGGGTCAATCCAATATTGGAGGCGGTCCATGGCATATGGAACGACGCCTGGTATCAAAACCGCCGCGACGATTGCCACACCGATCAGTACGCCGCCGAGCATGAACCATTTTAAATCCGTACCGCCGACAAACATCATCACAACGCCGATCGAAACGATCAGGATGGTACCGGACAGGTGCGGCTCGAGCAGCATCAGCATTACGACGACGCCGAGCAGCACAAGAAACGGCCAGACACCGTAGCGCGGGTTTTTCATGCGCTCATAGTTGACCGATATCAGGTGCGCGAAGATCAGTACAATCGCAAACTTGGCAAGCTCCGACGGCTGGAAAGTTGTAAAGCCCAGATTGATCCACCGCTTGGCGTCCTCGCGCGTCGGCACGATCAACACGACGACAAGCAAAAACAATGTGCCCGCATAGATCAGGAATGCAAAGCGGTGCAGAATGTGGTAGTCAATATTCGCGATGGCCAGCATCATGACAACGCCGACCACAGCGAACAAAAGCTGACGCTTAATGTAATAAAAGCTGTCGCCCGTCTCGTAATAGGAGGAGGCGTAGCTTGCGGAAAACATCATGATCAGGCCGATCGAAAGCAGGATCAGCACCAGAAACAAAAATGTCAGGTCGATGCCGTTTCTTTCCGCACGGATGCGTTTTTTGCGGGCCTTTCCCGCCGAATGTGCCGCGTCCATCGGCACGCCCCCTTTCAAATATCCCTGCCGGCCGTTACAGCAGCAGCACCGACCAAACGCCAAGCGCGCCGCCGATCAGTCCCACTGCCGCAAAGGTCCCGACGATGCGCACCTCGCTCCAGCCGCTCAATTCAAAGTGATGGTGGATCGGACTCATCTTAAAGATGCGCTTGCCTGTCGTTTTAAAGCTGATGACCTGCAATATGACCGACAGCGCCTCGCACCAGTAGATGACGCCCGTCAGAACGAGCAGCAGCGGCAGTCCGACCTGAAACGCAAGTCCCACGACCATGCCGCCCATAAACAGCGAGCCTGTGTCGCCCATAAACACCTTGGCCGGATAAAAGTTCCAGATCAGATAGCCGAGCAGTCCGCCGGCCAGCGCCGCCGACGCCAGGCCCGTCTCGGCAAAGCCGAGGATACCAGTCACGACAAGCATCGCCAAAGCGTTTACAAACGTCACCGACGAGGAAAGCCCGTCGACGCCGTCTGTCAGGTTGACCGCATTGACAAACCCTGTGATCACAATCAGCGCGAACACATAGTATAGCGGCCCAAGCTCGATGCGCCCGAAAAACGGGATGGCTACCGAGGTTGAGCGGTCGCCCGCCATATAGAGCATCACCAGGTAGATTGCCGCAATGACCAGTTGCATCATATACTTCTGGCGCGCGGTAAGCCCCAGGTTCTGCTTTTTGACAACCTTGATATAGTCGTCCATGAATCCGATCGCGCCGAAGCCCATCGCCATAATCCAGCTATCGAACAGCTTGACGCCGCCCTGCGCGGACAAAAGCTGCGGCTGATAAGCTTTCAGCAGCATATAGCCGGTGATCACAGCGATTGGAATCGAGATGATAAACATAAACCCGCCCATGATCGGCGTGCCCTGTTTTTTCTTGTGCCATGCCGGGCCGATATCAAGGATCGTCTGCCCGAAATGGATCTTGTGCAGAAACGGAATCAGAACGATCCCAAGCGACGCGCTGATTACAAAGGAAATCAAAGTCGTCAAAATCAACACTGTGCTATTATTCATCAATGCGCTCTCCCTTATACAGTCCTTGGAGGACTTCCTCCATACGCATTCCCCGGCTGCCCTTTACCCAGACGATATCGCCTGGTCCGAGCGCGCCGCGCAGCCGCGCGAGCAAATCCACCTTGTCGCTGAAGGTTTCGGACTCGACGCCGCCTTCCTTCGCGCCCTGACTATAATAGCAGGCGTCGCCTCCATATGCAAGCAGTAAATCGACGCCCGCCCCGGCGGCGGCCCGCCCGACCTCACGGTGTGCGGCCTGCGAGTATGCGCCCAATTCCAGCATGCCGCCGAGCACCGCGATGCGCCGGCCGGCGCACCGCATGGCTGAAAGCGTCGTAAGCGCCGCGCGCATCGAATCGGGCGAGGCGTTGTAGCAGTCCTCCACAACCGTCACGCTGCCCCAGTGGACCACGCGCTGGCGCATGCCGGACGGCACATAAGCCGCAAGCGCGGCCGCGCATTTTTCCGCTGGAATGCCCAGCGCCATCCCGACGCCGCAGGCCGCAACGGCGTTGCGCACATTGTGCAGCCCGATGCACGGGATGGTCGCGCCCACCTGGCCGCCGGGATAGTGCAGCGTAAACGCCGTCTGCGTGTCCGCCTCGCGGATATCCGCCGCATGCAACGCGCACGCGGGATTTTCGACACCGTAAAAGCGCACGTCCAGGCGCGGAATCGACACCTTTTTAAGCAGATCGTCGTCTCCGCACAAAAACAGCGGCGCGCCGTCCGGCAGAGCATCGGCCAGCTCCAGCTTCGCCTTCATGATATTTTCACGGCTTCCAAGCTGTTCGATATGGCTGACGCCGATATTGGTGATAACGCCGAGCGTCGGACGCGCCACATCGGCCAGAGCAGCGATCTCACCAAAGCCCTGCATCCCCATCTCAACGACGGCCACCTCGTGGCCGCGCGTCAGACCGAGCAGCGTTTTGGGCAGGCCGATTTCGTTGTTGAGATTGCCCTCTGTTTTAAGCGTCTGGAATCCGGCGGATACAGCCGCCGCGATCATATCCTTTGTCGTCGTCTTTCCAACGCTGCCTGTGATGCCGACGCAATGGATGTCAAAACGCGCCCGATAGGCGCGCGCCAGGTCCATCAGCGCGCGCTGCGTATTTTTTACGTACATAACAGGCCCGGCGCCGTAGTCGCGCCGCTCATGCGCGACAGCGCAGGCTGCCCCGCTGCGCAGCGCCGCCGTGATATAATCGTGTCCGTCGAACCGCTCGCCCTCGAGCGCCACAAACAGGCAGCCCGGCGGCAGGGCGCGCGTGTCGGTGCTGACACAGTCGACCGCGCCTTCAAATGTTCCGTCCGCGCCGATGGCCGCGGCGATTTCCTTAAGCGTCATGCGTTCCACGATTCACGATCCTTTCTTTTTTTCCAGCAGTTCCAGCACAATCTGCCGCTCGTCAAAACAGATCGTCTCGCCGTGCAGCACCTGATAATCCTCATGGCCTTTTCCGGCCAGGATCAGCACATCGTCCTTTTTTGCATGGCCGAGCGCCCATTCGATCGCCGCATAGCGGTCCGGGATGATTTCATACGGCGTGTCCGGATGCTCCAGCAGGCCGGGCTTTGCATCCTCGATGATCTGCATCTCGTCCTCATCGCGCGGGTTATCCGATGTAAGAATCACAAAGTCGGACAGGCGCGCTACAATTTCAGCCATCTTTTTTCGCTTTGTACGGTCACGGTTGCCAGCGCAGCCAAACAGCGTTACAACGCGCCCGCGTGCGAATTTCTTCATCGTTGTAATGATCTTCTCCAGCCCGTCGGGGCTGTGCGCGTAATCGCGGATCACGACATAATCCGTCCCTGTCGGCAGCACCTCGATGCGGCCCACAACCCCCTGGCAGGTGTTTAAGCCCTGCGCCGCCTGTTCGAGCGTCAGTCCGAGCGCCATACACATGACGGCTGCCGTCATTGCGTTCGCGACCGAAAAATCCCCCGGGATCGGCAGGCGCACACGTGCGATCGCACCCTTGCCAACAATCATAAAGCGGCTCGAATCGGGCGCGGGGCGGATATCCTTCGCGGTAAAATCCGCCGCGTCCGAAACGGTGGAAAACGTCGTAACTGGACAGATGTGCCGTACCTCCGCCGCCAGACGCTCGCCATAGGCATCGTCTATGTTGATCGCGGCGGCATCGCACATTGAAAAGAGCTTTTTTTTCGCATGGTAATAGCTTTCCATATCGCCGTGATAATCGAGATGATCCTGCGTCAGATTTGTAAACCCAACGCTTGCAAAGCGCAGTCCTGCCAATCGCTGCTGATCGAGCGCGTGCGACGAGCACTCCATGACGACATATTCACAGCCGGCGTCTGCCATGCGTGCGAGCATGCCATGCAGTGCAAGCGGATCGGGCGTCGTATGCTTGGCAGGCAGCGTGATGTCTCCGATCTCATTGTGAATGGTTCCGATCAGCCCGGTCTGATGGCCAGCCGACTCCAGGATGTGTTTGACCATATAGCTGACGGTCGTTTTCCCATTGGTGCCGGTCACGCCAACCAGACGCAGACGGCGCGCGGGATTGCCGTACCAGTTGCCGCAGACGATGCCGTAGGCGTAATGCGTATCGCGGCAGACAATCTCATTTTCCAGTCCAATGGAGCGTTCACACAGGATGGCGGCCGCGCCGGCCTCTGCGGCCTTTACCGCGTAATCATGCCCGTCGGCGCGCGTGCCGCGGATACAGACAAACAGCGTCCCAGGCTCCACCTGCCGCGAATCGGAGGTGACGCCGGTGATTTCACAGTCCCTGTCCGGGCGGGCAGCGTCAAGCCCGTCGAGCAATTCGTAAAGGCGCATAAAGATTCCCCTTTCGGTCGCGTCCGCGCGCCAACCGGCGCGCGGACATACTGAGATGTAAAAAACATGCCCGCTATGGCTGCGCGGGCGGCTCTGCCGCCACGCATTCGACTGTCACCACGGTGCCCGCCTCCACCATCTCGCCGGCGTCAGGCGACTGTGCTGAAACAACGCTGTGCGTGCCTTCGATCTGTTCACCCTGGACGCTGATCTGCAGCCCGGAGCCGACGATCGACTGGTTTGCTTCCTGGAGCGTCTTTCCGACGACATCAGGCACCGGAATCAATTCTCCCGCGCCTTCCTCCTCGGTATACAGCACGATGACGCCGTCCTGCGGAATCAGCTCTCCCGCACCCGGGACCTGCTTGAGCACCTTCGCGCCGTTGCCGATCACACGGAACTTCAGACCACGGCGGCGCACCTCATACTCCGCTTCGTGCAGATCATAATTGAGCAGATAAGGCGCCTGTGTCGCGATATTTTCAAGCTCCTCCTCGGTGTACTGCGGCTCGATGCCCATATACGGCAGCGTCTCCGCCAAAATGGAGCCGACAATCGGCGCCGCGACGGTTGAACCGAAGGCGTTGTAAATATCGGGGTCGTCGAGCAGCACAAGGCACGCCACCTGCGGATCGTCGACTGGTGCGAAGCCGAAAAACGACAGGGTATTCGGGATACGTCCATCCTCCTTGCGGTCGTCGAGCTGTTCGGACGTCCCCGTTTTTCCGCCGACACGGTAGCCGGGAATAGCTGCCTGCTTACCGGATCCGCCTCCGCCGACAACCTGTTCAAGGATCAGCGCCATTTCCTCGGAAACCTCCTTGGAAACGACCTGCCGTTTGACAACCGGCTCCGTATTTGAAATAACGTTGCCCTCGCTGTCGATGATCTGCTTGACGACATACGGCTGCATAAGCTGCCCGCCGTTGATAGCCGCACAGGCGGCTGTGATCATTTGAATCGGCGTGACCTTGAATGTTTGGCCGAACGACGAGGACGCCAGATCGTTGACGGAATAGGTTCCGTGGTAAATACTTCCAGCTTCACCCGGCATATCGATTCCGGTCGGCTGTGTCAGGCCAAAATTTGCAAAGTTTTCCGCGAAATTCTGCGCGCCCATTCGCTGTCCGATATCGATGAACGCCGGATTGCAGGAATTCATCACAGCATGCGTCAAATCCTGCGCTCCATGGCCGGAGTGGTGCCCGGTCCAGTACCAGCAGTGATACTGTGTGCCGTTGACGGTCACATAGCCCAGGCAATTAAAGCCCGACTGCGTCGTCACAGCGCCGCATTCCAAAGCTCCGGCCGCCGTCACAATCTTAAAGACCGAGCCAGGCTCATATGGATCGGAAATCGCATAGTTGCGCCACAGCGAGTAAAGCGTCTCCATCCGGGCCTGCTGGCGTGCCTTCTGCGATTCCTCCGAGTCGTCCTGCGGCAGAGCGGCCAACTCCTCCTCAAGCTTTTTAGCGACGTTTTCGTCGATGATGTCATACGGGTTGTTTGGATCGAAATCCGGCTTGGAGGCCATCGCCAGCACCGCGCCTGTCTTTGGATCCATCACGATGCCGGTCACACGGTTGCGCACACGATGCTCGGACAGCGCAATCTCAAGGTTCTTTTCAAGGTAATGCTGAATTGTCTCGTCGATCGTCAGCACAAGCGAATTGCCATCCTGCGCTTCATACCGCTGGACATACTGCATATCCATATCAACGCCCGCGCCGTTTTTCATCGACACAACGCGTCCCGGCGTCCCGGCGAGCGTCTTTTCATAATACGCCTCAAGTCCATACGCACCGTGGTTGTCATTGTTGGCAAAACCCAGCACAGCCGAAGCGAAATTCCCGTATGGATAATAACGGCGGGTGTCCTCCTCGAGGAAAATAACGCCCGTCAGTCCGTTTTCGCCGACCGCTGCCATCAACGCGTCTGCCTGGTCGTCCTCGACCTTCTCCTTGACAACCTCGTAATAGGAACCTTTGCGCTCCAGCTTCTTTTTGACAGTTTCCTTATCCGCCCCGATATATTCCGCCAGCAGATCGATGACGGCCTCCTCTTTTTCGGGCGTATCAGCCAATTTTGGCGCAATGCAGACCGACGAAACGTCGGCGCTGACAGCGAGCTTTTCGCCGTTTGTGTCGTAGATGACGCCGCGTTTGGCGCCGATGCGCGTTGTGCGCAGTTGATGTTGGAGCGCGCGCGCCTGCATCGACTCGCCCTCCACAATCTGGAGCACAAACAACTGATGCAGCACGACACAGAAACCGAGCACGATCATCGCGACAAGCACGACGACCATACGGCTTTTCATATGGTAGGTTGGAGACTTCGCCATTCTTTTATACCGTTCCTTTGCAAAAGTTGCGCCGTCCGCCGCATGGACACCGATACGAAACGCGGCGTTTACCGTCGAATCCGGGCCAAAATGCGAGGAAAGCAAGAAGCATAGCGGGGTATTGCCCCTTCGCATCCTTCTTGCTTTTCATGCCATTCATATATTTATTGGCGCGGCGCCTGTTTTAGTCCTCCGGATTTTTTGCGTTGCTGATTGCAACACGGATGCGGTCTATCAGCGACAACCGGGGGGAATCCATCGTCAGCTCAATCTTGTCTCCTTCACTCAAGTCAACATATGTAATCTGGCTTTTGTCAATCGACACCATGCCAAGCGCCTGTGTGGCGTATTCCTCCACATTGCGCAGCGAAACCTTTGCGTCAAGCTGCGCGGACAAGCGTGTGTTTTCACTCTGTGCGTCCGCCAGCGCGTTTGTCTGTGCCGCAATCTGTTGGTTCAGCTCTGTCAGCACCGCACGGCTGTAAAGCATTGTCACCACAAACGCGGCCACCAGCGCAAGCGCCGCCGCCGTCTTGAATGCGGCCGCCATTCCCGCGCGCGCGCGGGCCTTTGCCGACGGTGCCGCAATCGTCAGATTCGGTTTTCTGCCGCGCTGTCTGTGCGCGCCAAACCGGTTCAGATCATATGCGGCGCCTGAATTTGATGCGTAACGTACCTGCATGGCCGACTCCTTTCATCCAGTCTCTCTGCTGTCTCTTTCTCTATGTCTTTATTGGACGCGCCTGATTTTTTCTGTTGGCACGCCCTTCCGCCCGTGTGCGCGGGCGGTTTGAAGCTTTATAATTTTTCAATGACGCGCAGCTTCGCGCTTTTGCTTCTGCTGTTGGCGGCAAGCTCCCGCTCCCCGGCTTCAATCGGCTTGCGGTTTAAAAGCCGCCCGCGCGGCTGATTGCCGCAGATGCAGACCGGGAAATCAGGAGGGCAGGTACATCCCCTGCAAAGCGCCGCAAATCGCTGTTTGACCATACGGTCCTCAAGCGAGTGGAAGGTGATGATTGCCATGCGTCCGCCGATGCGGAGCCTTTCAAACGCTTCGCCGAGAAAAACAGACAGGCTGGAGAGTTCCCCGTTCACCTCAATGCGAATCGCTTGAAAGACGCGCTTTGCAGGGTTGCCCCCTTCGCGCCGTGCCCTTGCGGGAATCGACGCGCCAATAATTGCCGCCAATTCTGCTGTTGTTGCAATTGGGCGCTGCGTCCTGGATTTCAAAATATTTTTTGCGATTGCCGGCGCAAACTTTTCTTCGCCGTAATCGCGGAACACGCGGCACAAATCCTTGAAGCTGTAGGTGTTGACCACGTCGCGGGCACTGAGTCCCGTCTTTGTCATACGCATGTCGAGCGGCGCGTCATGCGCGTAGGAAAATCCACGCTCCGGCGTGTCAAGCTGGTAGGACGACACGCCCAAATCGAGCAGAATACCGTCGACCGCCTCGATTCCCAGCTTGTCCAATACCGTACACAGTTCTGAAAAATCGCTCTGTACAACCGTTGCGCAGCCAAACGGCGCAAGCCGGCTGGACGCCACCGCCACAGCATCGGGATCCTTGTCAAGCGCGATCAGCCGCCCGCCGTCCAAACGCTCTGCGATGGCGCGCGAATGCCCCGCGCCGCCGGCCGTGCCGTCGACATAAATGCCGTCCGGGCGGATATTCAGCCCCTCCAGACAGGCGTCAAGCAGCACGGGCACATGGGAAAAATGCAGTTCGTCCATAGGCTAGAACCCCAAATCGTCCATCGCACCGGCGATGGCCTCTGATGTAAGCAGCTCGTTCTGCGCCTCCCAACGCGCCGTGTCCCAAATCTCAGCGCGGTTGGAGACGCCCGCGATCGTTACATCGCGTTCAAGCCCCGCATATTCGCGCAGATGCGCCGGAAGCACGACACGTCCCTGCCGGTCCGGTTCCACCTCGGCTGCTCCCGCGAAGAAAAAGCGGTTGAGCGGCGCGGATTTGCTGATGGGCAGCTCGCGCAGCTTGGCCGCAAGACGCTCCCATTCCTCCATTGAATAGACAAACAGGCAGTTATCCAGTCCGCGGGTCACGACGAACCGATCGCCAAGCTCCTCGCGCAAGCGTGCCGGGAAGTTGACACGGCCCTTGGCGTCGAGGTTATGCGCATATTGGCCCGTCAGCATCCCTTCACCCCCGCTGGGAAAATTTTCACCACTTCAATGGAGTATTCTCCACTCTTAACCACTTTTCACCACTTTTACTTCTTTATTATACTTGTCCCACACCCAAATTGCAAGCACTTTTATTTGCCAAATCAAGGAATGCAGATGGAATCGGTCGACCCATACCTTTGCATTCCGACAGCTTGCACAACCTTTCACGGCAAACCAACAGGAAGGCGGCGCATACTGTTTGTACAAAAAAAGCGCGACGCGAAATTTTTATTTCGCGTCGCGCTTAGGGCTTGTTTGAAAATAGAGGATTTGATTTTTCAAACAGCCCCTAATCTTTTTTAAATTTCCCCGGTATTCTTCGCCCAGCAGCCGCTTTGCTGTCCGCCGCGCAGCCAGGCATCATTTTTTGCCAAGGTCCTTTTCAAAGCAAGGAAATGTCCTCAGTCCTCGTCCGGCTCCTCGGGCATATCCCAGTTGTGATAGACATTCTGTACGTCGTCGTTCTCCTCGAGCAGATCGAGCAGCTTTTCCATTTTCTGAAGCAGCGCCTCGTCGTCGATCTTCGACTTGGTCATCGGGATATACTCCGCCTCGGCGGAATCGTACGTGTACCCCTTCTCCTGCAAAGCAGCCGCGACTTTGGGCACGTCGTTCGGCTCGGTCGTGATCGTGATCATGCCATCCTCATAGTTAAAATCAGTCGCGCCCACCTCGAAGCAGTCGTCCATGACCTTTTCCTCGTCGATCCTGTTATCCTCGTTTTCGATGTAGATCATACCACGCCGCTCAAATAAAAACGACACGCTGCCCGTCTGCCCCAAGTTGCCCCCGCACTTATCAAAATAATGGCGCAGATCGCCCGCTGTGCGGTTGCGGTTGTCGGTCAGGGTTTCCACGATGAGCGCAACACCCGAAGGGCCGTACCCTTCGTATGTAATCTCCTCGTAGTCCTCCTTGCCCTCTCCGGCTTTCTTGAGCAAACGTTCAATGTTGTCATTCGGCACATTGTTGGCCTTCGCCTTTGCGATCAGCGTTGCCAGACGGCTGTTGTTGTTCGGATCAGGACCTCCCTCGCGCGCCGCGACAGTGATCTCACGGCCAATTTTTGTAAATATTTTGGCGCGCTGGCCATCAGTT